>Ga0209385_1001231_pt1 | contig 10861 bp, 22 predicted proteins | sample NGEPerB_FD_184506 | JGI IMG/M metagenome (GOLD analysis project Ga0209385, IMG submission 184506) | Arctic peat soil microbial communities from the Barrow Environmental Observatory site, Barrow, Alaska, USA - NGEE PermafrostAB12-B... | ecosystem: Environmental > Terrestrial > Soil > Wetlands >... | reverse complement strand
GCTCCATGTAGCCGCGGGCCGCCAGGCCAAGCGGGGTGCCGTCCCGGGCGGCGGCCCGGAAGAGGTCGCCCGTGGCGACCCGGGGCAGGCCCAGATGGCGCGCGAGCACGTGGGCCTGGGTTCCCTTCCCGGCGCCCGGCGCGCCGAGCAGGACGAGGATCCTCATCGAAGGCCCACGCCGTTCCCGGGTGCCGGGCTCATCGGATGAAGCCCTCGTAGTTGCGCATCATCAGCTGGGCCTCGAGCTGTTTCATCGTCTCGACGACCACCGAGACGACGATGAGGATGCTCGTGCCGCCGAGGGAGAGGCCCGCCAGGCTCGGGATGAAGGCCTGGAACACGAATGGCGCAACCGCCACGATCCCGAGGAAGAGCGCTCCGGCCACGGTTATCCGGTTCACGACCCGGGCGAGGTAGTCCTGGGTGGGCCGCCCCGGCCGGATGCCCGGGATGAAGCCCCCGTTCTTGCGAAGCTGCTCCGCCGTCTCGTCGGGCTTGAACGTGAACGCCGTGTAGAAGTAGGTGAAGCCCACCGTCAGCAGGAAGTAGAGCGACCCGTAGACGATGAGGTTGGACGGCCCGAACGTGTTCACGAAGAAGGTCGCGATGTCCTTGACCAGCGTGACCTGGCTCTGCGCGAAGTAGCCGGCGATCTGGCTGGGGAAGAGCAGGATGCTCACCGCGAAGATGATCGGGATCACGCCGGCCTGGTTGACGCGGAGCGGCAGGAACGTGGTCCCGCCCTGGTACATCCGCCGGCCCCGGACGCGGCTCGCATACTGGATCGGGATCCGCCGCTGGCCCTCCGTCACGAAGACGATCGCGGCGATGGCGAAGACGCCGAAGATGGCGAAGATCGCGAGGGCGGCGATGTTGGGCGAATCCAGGAAAGTCCCGATGGCCTGGGGCGCGCGACCCACGATCCCCGCGAAGATGATGAAGCTGATCCCGTTGCCGATCCCCTTCTCCGTGATGAGCTCGCCGAGCCACATCAGGAGGATGGAGCCGGCGGTCAGGGTGATGATCTGGGTCAGCGTCTCGAACGAGGCGAGGTCGAAGCGGGTGTTGAGCACGCCGGCCTGGTTGAGGACGGCAAGGAACCCGTAGCTCTGGAGGATCGCCAGGGGCACCGCGAGGTAGCGCGTGTACTGGTTGATCCGGTTGCGGCCGTACTCGCCTTCGCGCTGGAGCGCGGTCAGGGCCGGGATGACGCCCGTCATCAACTGCATGATGATCGACGCGTTGATGTACGGGTTCACGCCCAGGCCGACCACGGAGAAGCGCGACAGCCCGCCGCCGGAGAACAGGTCGAGCAGGCCGAAGAGCGCGTTGTTGTTGAAGAACTGGGCGAGCTTCGTGGGATCCGCGCCGGGGACGGGGACGTGGGCGAGGGCCCGGAAGACGATCAGGACGCCCAGGACGAAGAGGATCCGGCGCCGGATGTCCGGCGCCCGGAAGGCGTTGAGGATGGAGTCGAACACGGGCGGGGCCGCGTCAGTCCGCGCCGGCCGTGCGCTCGACGCCGATGGCGGCGAGCAGTGACGTCGGGATCTCGATCACCTGGACCGTCCCGCCGGCAGCCTCGATCTTCTCGCGGGCGCTCTTCGTGAAAGCGTCGGCGACCACGAACATCGGGCGGCTCACGTCGCCGCTGCCCAGGATCTTGAGCGGCTTGTCCAGGCTGCGCACCAGGCCGGTCATCCGCAGCAGCTCCTGGTTCACGGTGATCGGGGCCGGCGTGGCCGGCTTCGGGGCGCCCGGCATCTCGCCCTCGGGCAGCCGGCCGAGCTCGATCGCGGCGCTGATGGCGCCCACGTTCACGACCTCGTACTCGATCCGGTTGATGCTGCGAAAGCCTCGCAGCTTCGGGATCCGGATGTGGATCGGGGTCTGGCCGCCCTCGAACCAGGCCGGGATGGAGCTCCCGGCGCGAGACTTCTGGCCCTTCGTTCCGCGACCGGCGGTCTTGCCCTTGCCGGCGGCGATCCCGCGGCCGACGCGGGTCTTCGCGGTGTGCGCGCCCTCGGGGGGCCGCAGATCGTGAAGCTTCATGGGGTCTCCTCCGCCGCCGTCTCGGGAAGCTCCTCGACCTCGACGAGGAAGCGGACCGCGCGGACCATGCCGCGCGTCGCGTCGTTGTCGGGCACCTCGACGATGTCGCCGATCCGGTGGAGGCCGAGCGCCCTGATGGTCCCGCGGTTGCGGGCGATGTGGCTGATCGTGCTCTTGACCTGGGTCACGCGGAGCCTACCGGCCATCAGCCACCTCCGCGGCCGGCTGCCCGGCGACGAAGAGCCGGACCGGCACGCCCCGACGGGCGGAGATTTCCTCGGCCGACGAGAGGTCGCGAAGCGCCTCGATCGTGGCGCGCACGACGTTGACCGGGTTCGTGGAGCCGTGGACCTTGGTGAGGATATCGCGGACGCCTGCGGCCTCGACGACTGCGCGGACGGAGCCGCCCGCGATGACGCCCGTCCCCTGCGAGGCGGGCTTGAGGAGGACCTTGGCGGCCGCGTACTCGGAGCGGACCTCGTGCGGGATCGTGGTCCCCACCATCGGGATCTTGATGAGGTTCTTCTTGGCGTCCTCGACGCCCTTGCGGATCGCCTCGGGAACCTCGCCGGCCTTGCCGAGCCCGGCCCCGACATGCCCCTGGCCGTCACCAACGATGACGACCGCCGAGAAGCTGAAGCGCCGGCCGCCCTTGACGACCTTGGCGACGCGGTTGATCTGGACGACACGCTCCTCGAGCGTGAGCTTGGCGGGATCGATCCTGGCCACTGGCGGTCTTCTCCTCCTAGAAGTCGAGACCGGCTTCGCGCGCGGCGTCGGCGAGCGTCTTGACCCGGCCGTGGTAGCGATACCCGGCACGATCGAAGACAACCTGCGCGACTCCGGCGGTGCGGGCCCGCTCGGCGACCAGGCGCCCGACAACCTTCGCTTCGTCGACCTTCGTCTGCTTCCCGCCCCTGAGCTCCGGCTCGAGTGAGGAGGCGGCGGCGAGGGTGCGACCGGCGCTGTCGTCGATCACCTGTGCATAGATGTGGTTGAGGCTGCGATAGACCGCAAGGCGCGGCCGCGCGGACGTCCCCTCCAGTCGGAGGCGAATCCGCTCGTGCCGTTTCTGCCGGGCGGCGCCGCGCGTGGCGGCCTTCGTCATCGTGGTCGTCCTTCCGTTACTTCTTTCCGCCGATCTTGCCGGCCTTGCCAGCCTTGCGGCGGATCACCTCGCCGGCGTACCGGACGCCCTTGCCCTTGTAGGGCTCCGGCTTCCGCGTGGCGCGGACGCGGGCGGCAACCTGGCCGACGAGCTCCTTGTCGATCCCGAGCACGGCCAGCTTGATCGGGCTTTCGACCTCGAAGCTGATGCCGTCCGGCGGGACGATCTCGACGGGATGGCTGTACCCCAGGTTGAGCTGCAGCTTGTCGCCGATCTTCTGGGCGCGGTAGCCGACGCCCGTGATCTCGAGGCTCTTCCGGTAGCCGGTCGTGACGCCCACGACCATGTTGTTGATGAGCGTCCGGGTCAGGCCGTGGAGCTGCTTGTGCTGCTTGAGATCCGAGGGGCGGGTCACGAGGAGGCTGCCCTCGCCGGTCTCCACGGTCATCGCGGCCGGGAGAGAGCGGCTCAGGGTCCCCTTGGGGCCCGTCACGGTGATGACCGGGCCATCGAGAGCGATCTCGACGCCCGCGGGCACGAGGACCGGCTGGCGGCCGATGCGCGACATCGTCGTCCCCCCTACCAGACGTACGCGAGGACTTCGCCGCCGAGCTGGGCCTTGCGGGCCTGCGCGCCGGTCATGATCCCCTGGCTGGTGCTGACGATGACGATGCCCAGGCCGCCCAGGACCCGGGGGATGTCCGTCTTGCGGGCGTAGACGCGGAGGCCGGGCTTGCTGATGCGCTTGAGCCCGGAGACGACCGATGCCTTGCCGTCGACGTACTTGAGATGAAGCGTGATGACGGGGTGCACGCCGAGCTCGTCCTTGCCCTCGCTGAAGGAGGCGATGAAGCCCTCCTCGACGAGGATGCGAGCGATCTCGCGCTTCACGCGTGACGCCGGGACGACCACCTCGAGGTGGTGCGCCCGCGACGCGTTGCGGATGCGCGTGAGCATGTCGGCGATCGGGTCGGAGACGTTCATCGGCGGCTCACCAGCTCGACTTCGTCACGCCCGGGACCTCGCCCGCGAGGGCGCGCTCCCGGAAGCAGATGCGGCAGAGCGCAAACCGACGCATGTAGGCACGGGGCCGACCACACAGCGTGCACCGGTGGTAGCCCTGCACCTTGTGCTTGGGCTTTCGCTTCGCCTTGGCAATCAGAGATTTCTTGGCCATGGTCCTCCTCCCCGCGCTAGCCGGCGAAGGGCATTCCGAGGAGCTCCAGAAGTTTCCGGGACTCCTCGTCGGTCTTCGCCGTCGTCACGATGCTGATCTCCAGCCCGCGGAGACGGTCGACCTTGTCGTAATCGATCTCGGGGAACGCGAGCTGCTCGCGCATCCCGAGGCTGTAGTTGCCGCGCCCATCGAACGACTTGGCCGGGATTCCCCGGAAGTCGCGGATGCGCGGGAGCGCCAGGACGGTGAGGCGCTCCAGGAAGTCCCACATCCGCTCGCCGCGGAGGGTCACCTTCGCGCCGATGGTGTTGCCCGTCCGGAGACGGAACTGGGCGATGGAGCGCTTCGCCTTCGTGACGATCGGCTTCTGGCCCGTGATCAGGGTCAGGTCGCCGACGGCCGCGTCGAGCGCCTTGGCATTCGTCAGCGCCTCGCCGAGCCCGATGTTGACCACGATCTTCTCGAGGCGCGGCACCTGCATCGGGTTGGCGTAGGCGAACTGCTTGGTGAGGGCGGGGACGACCTCCGTCGCGTAGCGCCCCTTCAGGTTGCTGCTCACGCGCCCTTCACCTCCACCGGCTGGCCGCAATGGCCGCAGGCCCGGATGCGCGCGCCGGTCTCCAGGAGGAGGTGGCGGATGCGCGTGGGCTGATCGCAGCGGGGGCAGACGAGCATGACCTTGCCGACGGCCATGGGCATCGCCTTCTCGACGATGCCGCCCTGCTGCATCTGCGGCACCCGATCGTTCTGGTTCATCCGCGGGCGCGGTTTGGTGTGTCGCTTGGCCACGTTCAGGCCCTGGACGACCACGCGGTACGGGGTGCCGGTCTTGAGCGGCCGGTCCACGCGCTCCACGACCCCGCGCTTGCCGGCATCCCTGCCGCCCAGCACGAGGATCGTGTCACCCTTGCGGATCTCGGAGACCTTCGTCACCCGGGGTGCAACGGCACGTGCCATCTCAGAGCACCTCCGGCGCGAGCGAGACGATCTTCATGTAGTTCCGATCGCGCAGCTCGCGCGCCACGGGGCCGAAGATCCGTGTCCCGCGCGGGTTGCCCTGGTTGTTGATGAGGACGGCCGCGTTCTCGTCGAAGCGGATGTAGCTGCCGTCGGGTCGGCCGTATTCCTTGGCGGTGCGGACCACGACGGCACGGACCACGTCGCCCTTCTTGACGGCCGCGTTCGGGATCGCCTGCTTCACGCTGGCGACGATCACGTCACCGACTTCCGCGGTCGTCGCGCGCGAACGGCCCATGATCCGGATGCACTGGATCACGCGGGCGCCCGTGTTGTCCGCGACCCGGAGCCGGGTTTGCTGCTGGATCACGCCTCGGTCCCCTCCCCGGTCCCGGCGTGCGCCTTGCCCGGATGCGCCGCGGCGTGGATCGCCTCGGTCGTGGCCGACTCCTCGACCACGAGCTCGTTCGGCTGATCCTCGCCACCGCGCGAGATGACCTCGACGAGGCGCCAGCGCTTGGTCCGCGACAGCGGACGCGACTCCTCGATGCGCACCGTGTCGCCGACGCGCGCCGTGTTGAGCTCGTCGTGTGCCGCAAACTTGCTGGAGGCCCGGACCACCCGCTTGTAGAGCGGATGGCGCGTCAGCCGCTCGACGGAGACGACGATCGTCTTGTCCATCTTGTCGCTGACGACGCGCCCGACCTTGGTCTTGCGATTGCCCTGCACGTCTGTTGCTCCTGCCATGCCGGGCCTCCTACGCGCTCGTCCCCACGAGCTTGCGCTCGTGGCGAACCGTGAGGATCCGGGCGATCGTCCGGCGGCTGCCGGAGATCGCGGTGTAATCCTTCAACTGGCGCGTCGCGAGCTCGAAGCGGGCCTGCCAGAGGTCCCGCTTGGCATCCGCGAGCGCCTGGTCCAGCTCCGCGTCCGACAGGGCGCGCAGCTTGTCGATGTCGATCACGCGCTCTCCTCCTCCTTCACGATGAAGCGCGTGGCGACCGGGAGCTTGTGGCCGGCGAGGCGCATCGCCTCGACCGCCGACTCGCGATCCACCCCGGCCATCTCGAAGAGGATCCGGCCGGGCCGCACGACGGCGACCCAGTGGTCAGGGGCGCCCTTGCCGGACCCCATGCGGGTCTCTGCGGGCTTCTTGGTGGCGGGCTTGTCCGGGAAGATCCGGATCCAGATCTTGCCGCCGCGCTTGACCGAGCGGGTCATGGCGCGTCGGGCGGCCTCGATCTGGCGGCTGGTGATCCAGGCGGGCTCCAGGGTGATCAGGCCGAACTCCCCGAAGGAGACGGCCGTGCCGCCCTTGGACATGCCGGCCATGCGGCCACGCATGACCTTCCGATGCTTGACGCGGCGGGGCATCAGCATGGCGTCATGCCCCCTGGGCCGCGACGGGCGCGACCGCCGCGGCGGCGACCGGCCGGGTGACGCGCTGGTCCGGAACATCGCCCCGGTAGATCCAGACCTTCACGCCGATGGTGCCGTACGTGGTGCGCGACAGGACGTAGCCGTAGCTGATGTCCGCGCGGAGCGTGCCGAGCGGGATGCGACCTTCGCGGTCCCATTCGCGGCGGGCCATCTCGGAGCCGCCGAGGCGGCCGGCGACGGCGATCTTCACGCCCTTGGCGCCCGCCTTCATGGTTCGCTGGATCGCCTGCTTCATGGCCTTGCGGAACGCGATCCGGCGGCTCAGCTGCTGGGCGACGTTGGCGGCCACGAGGTAGGCGTCGAGCTCCGGCTGGCGGATCTCCTTGATCTCCAGCTTCACCTTGCGGGGCTTCGTGAGGTCGCCGATCTGCTTGCGCAGGACCTCGACGTTCGCTCCGCCCTTGCCGATCACGATCCCCGGCTTGGCCGTGTGGATCGTCACCGTCACGTAGTTGATGCCGCGCTCGATCTCAACGCCACCGACGCTGGCATTGGCCAGGCGGCGCTCGATGAGCTTCCGCATCGCGAGGTCCTCCTGGAGGAGCGTCGCGTAGTCCTTGTCGGCGTACCACTTCGCAGACCAGGTGCGGCTCGTCCCGAGGCGGAAGCCGTACGGGTGGACCTTGTGTCCCATGTCAGGCCTCCCGCTCTTCGAGGACGATGGTGATGTGGGTCATCGGCTTGTGGATGGCGAAGGCCCGTCCCTGGGCTCGCGGCTTCCAGCGCTTGAGGGTGGGCCCCTCGTTCGCATGGGCCTCGACGATCACGAGGTCCTCGGCCGCGAGGTTGTGGTTGTTCTCGGCGTTCGCGGTCGCGCTCGCGAGGACGCGTGCGACGTCGCGCGCGGCTCCCTGCGGCATGAAGCGCAGGATCGCGCTCGCGTCCTCGACCCGTCGGCCGCGGATGGCCGACGTCACGAGGTTCGCCTTGCGGGTGGACCCGCGGAGATACTTGGCAGTGGCAGACACGCGCACGTTCTCGTCCCCTACCGCACGGCCGTGGATCGGTCGGTCTTCTTGTCGTGCCCGCGGAACGTGCGGGTCGGGGCGAACTCGCCCAGCCGGTGACCGACCATGTTCTCGGTGACGTAGACCGGCACGTGCTTGCGCCCGTTGTAGACGGCGATCGTGTGCCCGATGAAATCCGGGAAGACGACCGAGGCGCGGGACCACGTGCGGACGATCTTCCGCTCGTTCTTCTTGTTCATCTCCTGGACGCGGCCGAGGAGCCGCGCCTCGACGAACGGTCCTTTCTTGACCGAACGCGACATGCTTCTGCTCCTCCTACGACTTGCGGTGCCGCGACCGGACGATCAGGCGATCGCCTGTCGTCGAGCGTCGCGTCCGGTACCCCATCGCCGGCTTTCCCCACGGCGTCTTGGGGGGCATTCCCGTCGGGGACTTGCCCTCGCCGCCGCCGTGCGGATGGTCGCGTGGGGTCATCGCGACGCCCCGGGTCTCCGGACGAAGGCCCATGTGGCGGGCCCGGCCGGCCTTCCCGAGGCTCTGGTTCTCGTGGTCGAGGTTGGAGACCTGCCCGACCGTCGCCACGCAGCGCAGCGGGACGCGTCGCATCTCGCCCGACGGAAGCCGGACGGTGGCGTAGTCGCCTTCCTTCGCGAGGAGCTGCGCCGCGCCGCCGGCCGACCGGACGATCTGGCCGCCCTTGCCCGGGACGAGCTCGATGTTGTGGATCGTGGTGCCGAGCGGGATGCTCGACAGCGGCAGGGCGTTCCCGATCCGGGCCTCGGCATCGGGCCCGGCGATCACCAGGTCACCGACCTTGAGGCCGTGCGGCAGAAGCATGTAGCGCTTCTCGCCGTCCCGGTAGTGAAGAAGGCCGATGCGGGCCGACCGGTTCGGGTCGTATTCCACGGTGGCGATCTTGGCTGGCACGCCGATCTTGTCGCGCTTGAAGTCGATGATCCGGTAGTGCTGCTTCTCGCCGCCGCCGCGATGGCGGACGGTGAGGCGGCCCTGGTTGTTGCGGCCCGAGCCACGCTTCTTGGGCTCCAGGAGCGGCTTGTATGGCTCCTTGGTCGTGATCTCCTCGAAGGTCGAGCGGGTCATGAACCGCCGGCCGGCCGAGGTGGGCTTGTAGCTGCGGAGCGGCATCGCTACACCCCCTCGAAGAATTCGATCTTCTGGCCAGCGGCGAGCGTCACGATCGCCTTGCGCCAGGGCGTGGTCCACCCGGTGATGCGGCCGCGCTTGGTGCCGCGCCGCTTCTCCTTGGCCTTCGTCGTGAGGACGTTGACCGAGGTCACCTGGACCTTGAAGAGCTCCTCGACGGCCGCCTTGACCTGGATCTTGGAGGCGTCGCCGTGGACCTCGAACGTGTACTTCCCGCGGCCGGACTCATCCATCGACTTCTCGCTGATGATCGGGCGGACGATCACGTCGTGGGCGGTGAGCGTCATGCGTACACCTCCTCGAGGCGGGCGAGCGCCGTCTGCTCGATGACGATGGTGTCGGCGTTGAGCAGGTCCACCACGTTGAGCGAGTCGGCGAGCAGGACCGCGACCCGCGGCAGGTTGCGGGCCGACAGGTCGAGGCGCTCGTCGCGGGCCGGCGAGACGATGACCACGCGGCCGGCGACCTTGAGGTTGCCGAGGACGCCCAGCAGCTCCTTCGTCTTGATCGCCTCGAGCCCGAAGGCGTCGAGGACGCGGATGGCGTCGCCGCCGAACTTGGCGGTCAGCGCGCCACGGAGCGCGAGGCGCTTCATCTTGCGGGGCAGGCGCTGCGCGTACGAGCGCGGGTGCGGCCCGAAGACGACGCCGCCGCCGGTGAAGTGCGGCGCGCGGCGCGAACCCTGTCGGGCCCGGCCGGTCCCCTTCTGGCGGTACGGCTTCTTCCCGCCACCGGCGACCTCGCCGCGGGTCTTGGTGTCGCTGGTACCGAGGCGGCGCCCGGCCAGCTGCGCGGTGACGACCTGGTGGAGGACGGCGGCGTTCACCGGAGCGGCGAAGAGCTCGTCGGAGAGCTCCACCGTCCCGATCGCCTCGCCCGTCCGGGCATAGAGCGTGGTCTGCGGCATGGTCAGGCCTTCTTCACGAGGACGAGCGCGTGGGGCGCCCCCGGCACGGAACCCTTCACGAGGAGGAGGTTCCGCTCGGTGTCGACCCGCACGACGTGCAGCTTCTTGACGGTGACGCGGTCGTCACCCATGTGGCCGGCCATCTTCATGCCCCGGTAGACACGGCCGGGCGTGGTGCCCGGGCCGATCGAGCCCGGCGCGCGATGGTGGTCGGAGCCGTGCGTCTTGGGGCCGCGGTGGAAGTTGTTCCGCTTGATGTTGCCCGCGAAGCCCTTGCCCTTCGACGTGCCGGTGACGTGGATCACGTCGCCCGCGGCGAAGAGGGTGACGTCGAGCGTCTGCCCGACGGTGTACTCGGAGACGTCCTCGAGGCGGAACTCGCGGATCACGGCGACCTTGGGAAGCTCCTTGAGCTGCCCCGCCTCGGGCTTGGTGAGCTTCTTGGACGGCTCGATCCCCAGCTGCACGGCAGTGTAGCCGTCCCGCTCCGGCGTCCGGAGACGCGTCACGGTGTTCGGCCCCACGGCCACGACGCTGACCGGGATCATGGTCCCATCGGCCTGGAAGACCTGGGTCATGCCGACCTTGCGGCCGATCAGTCCGATGCTCATTGCCGCCACCCGGCCCGTGCCTGCGTCGGCGTCTGCGTGCGCTCGTTCATCACATCTTGATCTCGATGTCGACTCCCGCCGCGAGCGAGAGGCGCATCAGCGCATCGACCGTCTTGGCCGATGGGTCGAGGATGTCGACGAGGCGCTTGTGCGTGCGGATCTCGAACTGCTCGCGGCTGTCCTTGTCGATGAAGGGCGAGCGGAGCACGGTGAACTTCTCGATCCGGGTCGGGAGCGGAACCGGGCCGACCACGTCGGCGCCGGTCCGCTGGGCGGTCTCGACGATCTGGGCCGCGGACTGGTCCAGCAGGCGGTGGTCGTAGGCCTTCAGACGGATGCGGATGCGCTGCTTCGGCATCGGGCTACTCGACGATGCTCACGATCGCGCCGGCGCCGACGGTTCGGCCACCCTCGCGGATCGCGAAGCGCTGCCCGATCTCGATCGCGATCGGGGTGATGAGCTCGACCTTCATCTCG
>Ga0209385_1001229_pt1 | contig 10865 bp, 13 predicted proteins | sample NGEPerB_FD_184506 | JGI IMG/M metagenome (GOLD analysis project Ga0209385, IMG submission 184506) | Arctic peat soil microbial communities from the Barrow Environmental Observatory site, Barrow, Alaska, USA - NGEE PermafrostAB12-B... | ecosystem: Environmental > Terrestrial > Soil > Wetlands >... | reverse complement strand
TTCAGAAACCTGCAGAAAAGGCAACTGTAGTGTTAGAGTCCGTCCGGAGACTTCAGCGTTGATTACAGAGTTTTCTGAGCATGAGGCGGATTGAGGCGAGGCGCAAGAACGCGAGCGCCTTGCGGTTGAAGTTCTCCCAATCCTTGGCGAGTCTTCGGCAGCGATTGAGCCAAGCGATGGTGCGCTCGACGATCCAGCGTTGGGGCAAAACCACAAATCCTTTGACCCGATCGGACCGTTTGACGATTTCAACATTGAGATGCGGAAGAACTTTTGCAACCGCTTTCGCAAATTGCGGTCCTTGATACCCGCCGTCGGCAAAGAGCGTTTTCAAAAATGGAAACATCCCGAACAGGGTCGCCATGACGAGAATTCCGCCATCGCGATCTTGAATGTCGGCCGGATGAACGATGGCGTGGAGCATGAGGCCTAATGTATCGACGAGAATGTGCCGCTTCTTGCCCTTGATCTTCTTGCCTGCATCGTAACCGTGCGGATCAATGCAGACCCCCCTTTTTCAGCGCTTTTCACGCTCTGGCTGTCGATGATGGCGGCGGTTGGGCTGGCTTCCCGCTCGGCTTGTTCGCGACACTGCTCATAAAGCGCGTGGTGAATCCGCTCCAATGTGCCGTCATAAGTCCACAGATCGAAATATTCGTAGACCGTGCTTTTCGGCGGCAAGTCTTTCGGGACCGCGCGCCACTGACAGCCAGTTGAGAGAACGTACATGAGGCCGTTCACCACCTCGCGCATGATCACCGTCCGTTTCCCTCCGCCGGGCTTGCCAGGTGGGATCAAGTGTTCGACCAGCTTCCATTCGTCGTCGGTCAAATCGCTCGGGTAACGCAGCTTGCTGCGGTCGTAACGTCCGCGGTTCTTGCTCGTCCACATCGGTGACCCTCCTCGAATCAGGCCCCCACCCTTGAATCACAACTGATTCATATGATTCAACTACTCTCCGGACAGACACTTAGGCAGGCTTGCGCCCGTACACTTGATCCGCCCGCTGTTCGAAGGCGGCGGCGAATTTGCGAAAGGCGGTGTCGAACAGCGCGCCCATCAGCATGGCGAGCGTCCGGCTCCTGAATTCGTAGTCGATGAAGAATTCCACCTCGCAGGCATTTTCGCCGGCCGGTCGAAAGGTCCAGCGGTTCTGCAGCCGTTTGAACGGGCCATCGAGGTACTCGACCAGGACTTTTAAATTCGGCCGGTCGAGGGTGACGCGGCTGGTAAAGGTCTCGCTGATGATCTTGTAGGCAACCGTCATATCGGCGACCAGCACGGTAATGCCCTCGCCTTTGCTGGTGCGGCTTTTGATCCTGAGCGCGCTGCACAGCGGCACGAATTCCGGATATTTCTCGCCGTCGGCGACGAGATCGAACATGTCCGCTGCACTGTGACGGACGCGGCGCTTGGTGGAGAATTGCGGCACGGCCTAGATTCTTTCTTGGCGCATGATCTTGTCCGAAAACCGGTTCCCACTTTTCGGGATCATGCGCGTGCGCGTGCGGCCTTGAGGCGCGCGAAAGCCTCGCCGGCGTGATGCGACGAGCGCGTCATCGGCGAGGCCGCCACCATCAGGAAGCCCTTGGCATAGGCGATGGTCTCCAGCGCCTTGAATTCGTCGGGCGGCACGAAGCGCTTGACCTCGTGATGCTTGCGGGTCGGCTGCAGATATTGCCCGATGGTGAGGAAATCGACATTGGCCGAGCGCAAGTCGTCCATCACCTGCAGCACTTCGTTGCGCTCTTCGCCCAGCCCTACCATGATCCCCGACTTGGTGAACATCGTGGGATCGAGTTCCTTCACCCGCTGTAACAGCCGCAGCGAATGGAAATAACGCGCGCCCGGCCGCACCGTCAGATAGAGCGACGGCACGGTTTCAAGATTGTGGTTGAACACGTCGGGCTTGGCGGCGACCACGATCTCCGGTGCGCCGTCCTTGCGCAGGAAATCCGGCGTCAGCACCTCGATGGTGGTTTGCGGGCAGGCGCGCCGAATCGCGCGGATGGTGTCGGCAAAATGTTGCGCGCCGCCGTCGGCAAGATCGTCGCGGTCGACTGACGTTACGACAATGTGGTTGAGACCGAGCTTGGCGGTCGCCTCACCGACATGCGCCGGCTCATCCGGATCGAGCGCGCCGGGCAGGCCTGTTTTGACGTTGCAGAAGGCGCAGGCGCGCGTGCAGGTGTCGCCCATGATCATGAAGGTGGCGTGCTTCTTCTCCCAGCACTCGCCGATATTCGGGCAGCCGGCCTCCTCGCACACGGTGTGCAGGCCGTTCGCGCGCATGATGCTTTGCGTCTGGAAATAGCCCGGCGATACCGGCGCCTTGACGCGGATCCAGTCGGGCTTCTTGGGGACGGCTGAATCCGGCCGGTGCGCCTTTTCCGGATGACGCGGACGCGGGGCATTGATGAGGTCGAGGACGACGGGCATGGCCCCTACTTACGAGCGCTTTTGTGCCGCCGCAAGGCGGAGAACCGTGCGGGAGGAGCGCATCAGGCGCGCCGGATCGCCCGCCAGATCAGCAGGAAGACGATGGCGCCGATGGTGGCGGTGATGAGATTGCCCCAGAAATCCGGCATGACCTCGAGCCGGAGCTTCTCGAACAGGAAGCCGCCGACGATGGCGCCGACCAGACCGACCGCGAGATTGTAAAATAGGCCGCCGCGGCCGCCGAGGATTTGCGTCGCCAGCCAGCCGGCGATCAGTCCGATGATGATCCAGGCGAGAATGCCCATGGGTTGTCCCCTGTCGTGCGCCTACGCGGCTTTGGGCGGCATGCGGTTGTTCGGCGACGAATTGGAAATCTTCAATTCGTCTTCATTCATATCGGCGCCGATGTCGCCAAACAGCGGGGTCGACAGATAACGCTCGCCAGTGTCGGGCAGCATGGCCAGCACTGTCGAGCCGGGCGCGGCGTTTTTGCAGACTTCCAGCGCGCCGGCGAAGGTCGCGCCCGCGGTGATGCCGACGAAAATGCCTTCCTGCTGCGCCAGCGCCTTGGCGTTTTTCATCGCATCGGCGCCGGCGATGGTGATGATGCGGCTGATCACGCCCATGTCGACGACGTCGCCGGTGAGCTTCGGAATGAAATCCGGGCTCCAGCCCTGCATCGGATGCGGCTTGAACGCCGTATTGGGCTTGGCCGGCGAGCCATCGGGATTGCGCTCCTGTGGCGTGTGGCTTGTGAGCATCGGCGCGTCGGCCGGTTCGCAGACGACGATCTTGGTGTCGGGCCGCTCCTTGGCCAGCACGCGGGCGACGCCTTTGAGCGTGCCGCCGGTGCCGAAGCCAGTAACCCAGTAGTCGAGTTTCTCGCCTTTGAAGTCGTTGACGATCTCGCGCGCGGTGGTGCGCGAATGCATGTCCGGGTTAGCCTCGTTCTCGAACTGGCGGGTCAAGAACCAGCCGTGCGTCTTGGCGAGCTCGGCCGCCTTGTTGACCATGCCCATGCCGCGCTCGGCGGCGGGCGTGAGCACCACCTTGGCGCCGAGGAAGCGCATCAGCTTGCGCCGTTCGACGGAAAAGCTCTCAGCCATGGTCAGCACCAGCGGATAGCCCTTCTGCGCGCAGACCATGGCCAGCCCGATGCCGGTATTGCCGGAGGTGGCCTCGATCACCGTCTGCCCGGGCTTGAGCTGGCCGGATTTTTCCGCCGCCTCGATGACGCCAAGCGCCAGGCGGTCCTTGACCGAGCCGAGCGGATTGAAGGCCTCGATCTTGACGTAGAGGTTGATGCCTTTCGGGCCCAACTTGTTGATCTTGACCACCGGCGTATTGCCAACGGTTTCGAGAATGTTTGCGAACTTGGCCATGGGATCGATCCTTCTCTACGCCCTACATGTTGAGCACGCGTCCATAAGCATCCAGCACCGCTTCCTTCATCATCTCCGACAGCGTCGGGTGCGGGAAGACGGTGTGCATCAATTCTTCTTCCGTCGTCTCCAGGTTCATCGCCACCACATAGCCCTGGATCAGTTCGGTAACCTCGACGCCGACCATGTGGGCGCCGAGCAATTGCCCGGTCTTCTTGTCGAAGATCACTTTGACCAAGCCCTGGTCCTCGCCGAGCGCAATCGCCTTGCCATTGCCGACGAAGGGAAAGCGGCCGACACGGATGTCGATCTTTTTATCCTTGGCCGCCTGTTCGGTCAGGCCGACCGAGGCGATCTGCGGCGAACAATAAGTGCAGCCGGGGATCAGCAGCTTGTTCATGGGGTGCGGATGCAGGCCCTTGATCGCATCGATGCAGACCACGCCTTCGTGCTCGGCCTTGTGCGCCAGCATGGGCGGGCCGGAAACGTCGCCGATGGCGTAGATGCCCGGCACGTTGGTCTTGCTGAAGGGATCGACCACGATGCAGCCGCGCTCGGTTTTCAGCCCAAGCTTTTCCAGCCCGAGATTTTCGATATTGCCGGTGACGCCGACGGCGGAGATGACGCGCTCGGCGGTGATGGTCTGCGTTTTGCCGCCTTCCTCGATCGTCGCGGTGACGCTGTCGGCTTTCTTGTCGAGCTTGGTCACCTTGGCGCTGGTCAGGATTTTGATGCCCTGCTTCTCGAAGCTCTTGCGCGCAAAAGTTTGAATCTCATGATCCTCGACCGGCAAGATCTGCGGCAGCACCTCGACCACCGTCACCTCGGCGCCGAGCGTGCGGTAGAACGAGGCAAACTCGATGCCGATGGCGCCGGAGCCGATCACCAGCAGCGACTTCGGAATGCTGGGCGGCGCCATGGCCTCAAAGTAAGTCCACACCAGTTTCTTGTCCGGCTCCAGGCCGGGCAGCACGCGCGGCCGCGCGCCGGTGGCGATGATGATGTGTTTGGCCTGATACGTGCCGGGTGGAAGCGCACCTTTCGGCGCTTCGCTTTTGGAGGCCTTCACCGTCACCTTGCCGGGCGCGTCGATCGCGGCTTCGCCCCAGATGACCGACACTTTATTCTTTTTCATGAGAAAGCCGACGCCGTCGTTGAGCCGCTTGGCCACCGCGCGCGAACGCGCGACCACGGCTTTCGGGTCGTAGCCGACATTGTCGGCCTTCAACCCGTAGTCCTTGGCGTGCCGCATGTAATGGAATATTTCCGCCGAGCGCAGCAGCGCCTTGGTGGGAATGCAGCCCCAGTTCAGGCAAATGCCGCCGAGATAGTCGCGCTCGATTATCGCGGTCTTGAAGCCGAGCTGCGCCGCGCGGATGGCGGTCACGTATCCGCCGGGGCCGGAGCCGATGATCAGAACGTCGAAATTCGTGTCAGCCATGCCGTCCTGCACCTCTGCACCGACCCCGATTGAATGTAGCCCACTTTAGGCATGTAATGGCCGCAATAACACCGGGAGAGACGCCATGAGCAGAACCATCGGCCGCGTTGCGGCTATCGCAGTTTTTCTGATCGCGCAAGCTACATTCGCCTTCGCCGCCGAGATCAAGGTCTACAGCACCATCGGCGTGCAGGCCGCACTCGAAGAGCTCGCGCCGAAGTTCGAGAAGGCCACCGGCCACAAGCTCACCATCACCTGGGGCACCGCCGCCCTCCTGGTCAAGCGCGTGCAAGCCGGCGAGAGCGCCGACCTCTACGTGCTGGTCAAACAGAGCCACGATACACTGGTGAAGGAAAACAAAGCCACGGCCGGGCCGGACGCATTGTTTGCCAGCTCCGGCATGGCCATGGTCGTCAAGAAGGGCGCGCCCAAGCCGGACATTTCGACGCCTGAGGCATTCAAGCAGACGCTGCTTAAGGCCAAGTCGATCGCCTATTCGAATCCGGCGTCCGGCGGCGCCAGCGGCGTCTACCTCGCCAAGCTCTTGGAGCGCATGGGCATCGCGGAGGAGATGAAGGCCAAGACCAAGTTTCCGCCACCGAGCGGCAACGCGGCCAATCTTGTCGTGAGCGGCGAGGCCGAACTCGCGGTTCAGCAGGAGCCGGAAGTCATGGCGGTCAGCGGTGTCGACATGGTCGGGCCGTTGCCGGCCGATTTGAACAACATCACGCTCTATACGGCCGGCATCGGCACGGGCAGCCAGCAGAAGGAGGCCGCGAACGCGTTGATCAAGTTCCTGCACACGCCAGAGGCCGCCGCGGTGTTCAAGGCTAGAGGTCTCACCCCGGCGGCGGCGCCGAAGGCATCGTAAGCGTTACAGCGTCTTGGTGGCCGGGTAGCCGGGCGCCACGATGTTCTTGAAGCTGATCGCCACCGTGTCCTCCACGGCGAGCGCGCCGTGCAGCACGTTGGAAGGATGGTAGCTGACTTCGCCGGGGCCGATCTCGTAGGTCTCAGCCCCGACGGTCATGCGCATGCGGCCGCTCACCACATAGATCGCCTGCTCTTCCGCATGCTGGTGCGGCCGCGCGCTGTCGCCGGCCTTCCAGTTCATCTGCATGATCTCGATCGACTTGCCGCGCACCACCGGCCCGCGCGCGTCGGAATGTTTCGGCGTGACCAGATGATCCTTGTCGGTGTCGAGATTTACGCGCGCCATGTTGAGCTCCTGCTGCAAAATCGACCGATTATTACTTGGTAAATATGCGCAATCTTGACTTTTGGCCAGGCTTCACATACATGATTTCGCGTCGGGCCACATTGCAGTCGCCCGGCTGCTCCAAGGCACATCGCCCAAGCACTGCGCTTCGTCCGCTCGTCGGGCCGAGGGCTTTTGGCGATATGCGATATCCCTTCGGCTTCTCATCGACAGCGGCATCTCCGGGCCAACGACAACCGCCCGGTCAGCTGCTTTGCAGCCAAATGTTGTCTCAACTCCTCAGGGAGATGAGATATGGCTTGTACTTCCAAGACGCGCATCGTGCCGATTGCGTTGCAAACCTCTGAGCTGCTCTTGCCGAACGGCTTGGGCCTGATGAAGGCGATCAGCACACTGGTCGAGGTTCTGCAGCTTGCGTTCGAACTGCAGCGCACCGTGCAACGGAAATACCCGTCGAGCCGGGGGTAACTACACCACCATCATCACCGGATTCTCGATCAGCTTCTTGAAAGCGCCGAGCATTTCGGCGCCGAGCGCGCCGTCGACCGCGCGATGATCGGTGGACAGCGTCACAGTCATGATATTGGCGACGGCGAGCGCGCCGTTGCGCACCACGGCGCGCTCCTCGCCGGCGCCGACCGCCAGGATGGTCGCGTGCGGCGGATTGATCACGGCGGCGAAATCCTTGATGCCGTACATGCCTAAGTTAGAGATCGTGGTCGAGCCGCCCTGGTATTCCTGCGGTTTCAGGTGGCGCGTGCGGGCGCGCGCCGCGTAATCCTTCATTTCGTTGGAAATCGTCGAAAGCGACTTCGCCTCGGCGTTGCGAACCACCGGCGTGATCAACCCGCCGGGGATCGCCACCGCGACGCCGACGTCGGAATGCTTGTGATGCAGCATGCCGGTTTCGGTCCAGGTCACATTGGAGTCGGGCACTCTTTGGAGAGCGAGCGCCAGCGCCTTGATGACGAAGTCGTTGACCGAAATCTTGTAGGCCGGCTTGCCGTCCTTGACTGGAGCTGCGGCATTGATCTCCTCGCGCGCGGCCAACAGCCTGCCGATATCGCAGTCAAGCGTGAGATAGAAATGCGGAATGGTCTGTTTTGAGAGCGTGAGCCGCTGCGCGATGATTTTGCGTATGTTGTCGTGCGGGACGAAATCGTAGGAGCCGTCTTCGTACAGCGCCCGGATCTGCGCGTCGGAGGGCGAGGCCGCCATCGGCATAGCGGTGGGTGCGGCGCTGGGCGAGCGCAAGCCCGTGCCGGATTTCGCCGCGTCGATATCGCGCGCGATCACGCGGCCATGCGGGCCGGAACCCTGCACGCGGTTGAGGTCGACACCGGCATCTTTTGCGAGGCGGCGAGCAAGGGGGGAAGAGAAGATGCGGTTTCCCCCCGGCGCAGGAACCCCCTCACCCGCCGCCTTCGGCGGCGACCTCTCCCCACTGGGGAGAGGTGAAGGGCTCTGAGCGCGCGGCGCGGTACTGCCTGCTCCCTCTCCCACCCGAACTCGGGTGTTCCCGAGTTCGGGCATTTTAGATTGGCCAAAGTCGGATATATCCGACTTTGGCTGGGGAGAGGGTTGGGGTGAGGGGGAAACTGACTCGGTTTTCTTCTCAGGCACCTTTGCAGCCGGCGCGCTCTTTGCGCCCGCAGCCGCTGCCTTCACGTCCTCGCCCTCAGCCGCCAGCACCGCGATCACGGCATTCACCGCTACATCCTGCGTGCCTTCCGGCACCACGATCTTGGCGAGCGTGCCCTCGTCCACCGCCTCGTATTCCATGGTCGCCTTGTCGGTCTCGATCTCCGCGATGATGTCGCCCGACTTGATCTTGTCGCCCTCTTTCTTGAGCCAACGCGCCAGGTTGCCCTTTTCCATGGTGGGCGACAGCGCGGGCATGAGGATGTTGGTGGGCATGGCGCGCTACCGATAACAGACGGCTTTCGCCGCCGCGACCACTTCGGCGACGGACGGTAGCGCAAGTTTCTCGAGATTGGCGGCGTAGGGCATCGGCACTTCCTTGCCCGACACACGCACGACGGGCGCGTCGAGATAATCGAAGGCGTGCTCCATGATGCGGGCGGCGATCTCGGCGCCGACGCCGGACTGCTGCCAGCCCTCCTCGACCGTCACCGTGCGGCCGGTCTTCTGCACCGAAGCGATAATGGTGTCGGTGTCCATCGGCTTGAGCGTGCGCAGGTCGATCACTTCCGCCTCGATGCCCTCCTTGGCCAATTCCTCGGCGGCTTTCAGCGCATAAAACATGCCCATCGACCAGGCCACGATGGTGACGTCGCTGCCCGCGCGCGCGATCTTCGCCTTGCCGATCGGCAAAACAAAATCGTCGAGCTTGGGCACCGGCGACGAATGGCCGTAGAGGATTTCGTTTTCCAGGAAGATCACCGGATTGGGATCGCGAATCGCGGCCTTGAGCAAGCCTTTGGCGTCGGCGGCATTCGAGGGCGCGATCACTTTCAGGCCGGGGATGTGCGAGAACCAGGACGAATAATCCTGGCTGTGCTGGGCGGCGACGCGCGCGGCGGCTCCATTTGGGCCGCGGAACACGATTCCGCAGCCCATCTGGCCGCCCGACATATAGAGCGTCTTGGCCGCCGAATTGATTAGCTGGTCCATCGCCTGCATGGCGAAGTTGAAGGTCATGAATTCGACGATCGGCTTGAGGCCGGCGAGCGCCGCGCCGATGCCCAAGCCGGCAAAGCCGTGCTCGGTGATCGGCGTGTCGATCACGCGCTTGTCGCCGAACTCCTGCAGCAATCCTTGCGTGACTTTGTAGGCGCCCTGATATTCAGCGACCTCTTCGCCCATCACAAACACGTCCTTGTCGCGCCGCATTTCCTCGGCCATGGCGTCGCGCAACGCTTCGCGCATGGTCATGGTGACCATCTCGGTGCCTTCGGGAATGTCGGGATCGGCGGCGGCGCGCGCGACGGGCGCTTCGGGAGCGGGCGCTGCTTTCGACGGCGGCTTGGTTTCGGCTTTTTCCGGCTTCGCGGCAGGCGCAGGCTTGGCTTGCGGCGCCGGCTTGCTGTCCTTAATCGCCGACTTGTCCTCGCCGTCGCTTAAGATCACCGCGATCGGCGTGTTGACCGCCACGTCGGCGGTGCCTTCCGGCACCAGAATTTTTCCGAGCGTGCCTTCGTCCGCCGCTTCCACCTCCATGGTGGCCTTGTCGGTCTCGATTTCCGCAATGATGTCGCCCGACTTGATGCGGTCGCCCTCCTTCTTGAGCCACTTGGCGAGGTTGCCCTTTTCCATCGTGGGCGACAGCGCGGGCATGAGCACTTCGATTGGCATTGGCGCTACTGTTCCACAAACAGATCAGCGATAAACGTCAGCATAAAGCTCGGACACGTCCGGCTCCGGATCGTGGGTGGCGAATTCCGCCGCCTGATTGATCACGTCGCGCACCTCGCCGTCGATCTTTTTCAGCTCGTCTTCCTTGGCGAATTTCTTTTCCAGGATGCGCGCGCGCGCCATGTCGATCGGATCGTGCTGCGTACGCACTTCCTCCACCTCCTCGCGCGTGCGGTATTTCGCCGGGTCCGACATCGAGTGGCCACGGTAGCGGTAGGTCAGCATTTCCAGAATATAGGGCCCCTTGCCGGCGCGGCACCAGGCGGCAGCCTTCGCGCCCGCCGCCTTGACCGCGCGCACGTCCATGCCATCCACCTGCTCGCCGGGAATATTGAATGACAGTCCGCGCCGCGACAGGTTCACCTCGGCCGAGGAGCGCGTGATCGCGGTGCCCATGGCGTAGCGGTTGTTCTCGATCACGTAGATCACCGGCAGCTTCCAGAGCGCGGCCATGTTGAAGCTCTCGTAGACCTGGCCCTGGTTGGCGGCACCGTCGCCGAAATAGGTGACGGAAATATTGTCGTTGCCGCGGTAGCGATTGGCGAAAGCCAGGCCGGTTCCGATCGGCACCTGCGCGCCGACGATGCCGTGGCCGCCGAAGAAGCCGCGCTCGACGCTGAACATGTGCATCGAGCCGCCCTTGCCCTTGGAATAGCCGTGGGTGCGGCCGGTGAGTTCCGCCATCACGCCCTTCGCGTCCATGCCGCAGGCGAGCATGTGGCCGTGGTCGCGGTAGCCGGTGATCACCTCGTCGCCGGCTTTCAGCGCCATCTGCATGCCGACCACCACCGCCTCCTGGCCGATATAGAGGTGGCAGAAGCCGCCGATCAGGCCCATGCCGTACATCTGCCCCGCCTTCTCCTCGAAGCGGCGGATGCTCAGCATGGTGCGGTAGGCGGAAAGCTCCTCGTCCTTGCTGAAATTGGCGACCGGCGCGACCGGCTCCTTGGCATCGGCGCTCGGGTTTTTCTTGGGCGAGGCCATCGATACTCCCTGCGAAAGCGTCCGG
>Ga0209385_1001228_pt1 | contig 10868 bp, 9 predicted proteins | sample NGEPerB_FD_184506 | JGI IMG/M metagenome (GOLD analysis project Ga0209385, IMG submission 184506) | Arctic peat soil microbial communities from the Barrow Environmental Observatory site, Barrow, Alaska, USA - NGEE PermafrostAB12-B... | ecosystem: Environmental > Terrestrial > Soil > Wetlands >... | reverse complement strand
CCTTCGTGCTCAGCCCCACGATCTCCTCCATCCGCGCCCCCCTCTTCCAGAGGGGACACTTCTATCGAGTTATCGAGGGGACACTTTCATGGAGCTACGACAGCCGCGAATCTCTGCGTTGACAAGGCCCCGGGGCCGAGCCTACATTGCCGGCGCTTCCCGGCAACCGCGAAGAGCCAGAAGGAGACCCCATGGCGGGCAAAGCCGACATCGTGGATGCAATTGCGAACGACACCAGCCTGACGAAAAAGGACGCGACCGCGGCGCTCGACTCGGTCGTGAACGCGATCACCGGAAACCTGAAGAAGGGCGAGCGCGTCGCGATTCCGGGTCTCGGCGTCTTCCACGTGGCCGACCGTAAGGCGCGTGCGGGGATCAACCCGCGAACGAAGGCCACGATCCGCATCGCGGCGGCGAAGGTCGCGCGGTTTCGCGCCGGCAAGGACCTCAAGGATCTGCTGAACAAGCGGCGGAGATAGGCGCTCGCGCGTCGCGCGCGTCCGTATCATGGATCGTTCATGATCCCGCTGCGCGACACGATCCGGACGCGGACGGTTCCCTTCGTCACGCGACTCCTCGTCGTCGCGAACGTCGCGATCTTCGTGCTGGAGCTCCTCCAGGGCGAGAACCTGGACGCGTTTCTCGAAACGTTCGCGTTCATTCCGCTCCGGTTCTTTCACCCCGAGCTCGTCGGCTGGACGTTTTCAGACGCGGTCGTGACGATATTCACCGCGATGTTCCTGCACGGAGGCCTCGCGCACCTCCTCGGAAACATGCTTTTCCTCTGGATCTTCGGCGACAACGTCGAGGACGCGCTCGGCCACTTCAGATTTCTCGTTTTTTACCTCGCGGCAGGCGTATGCGCGACCCTGCTGCAGGCGTTCCTGTCGCCGTCGTCGGCGATCCCGAATCTGGGCGCTTCGGGCGCGATCGCGGGCATCCTCGGAGCGTATTTCGTGTATTACCCACGCGCCCGCATCGTGACCGTCGTCCCGCTCTTCATTCTTTTTCCCATCATCGAGCTTCCGGCGGGCGTCTATCTCCTCGGGTGGTTCGCGCTGCAGTTTTTGATGGGATCGGAGCAGCTCACGCGCGCCGGCCGGACCGCCGCGTCGCACGGAGGCGTCGCGTTCTGGGCGCATGTCGGCGGATTCGTCGTCGGCGTCGCCTGGGCGCTGATCTTCCGCCCGTCTCGCCGGCCTGAGGCGGCCTACAGGATCTCGTGAGGGCCCGATACGGGACCGTTCTCGCGTGGAGCCTCTATGAGCTCGGCGCGACGAGCTTCGCGATGAACCTCCTGTCGCTGCATCTCCCGCTCGACATCGCGGGGCGGGTGCCCCGCGGAAGCGAGAAGTTCTCGCTCGCGTTCGGCCTCTCGATGGCCGTCGTGGCCGTGGCGGCGCCTTTCCTCGGATACCTCGCGGACCGCGCGGGCAAGCGGCGCTTCCTGGTGCCGTTCGTCCTCGCGGGCGTCGCCTTCACGGCGCTGGTCGCCGCGCCGGGGCCTGTGCCGCGCGTCCTCGTCCTGTTCGCGCTCGCGAACATCGCGTTCCAGTGCGCGTACGTCTTCTACAACGCGCTCCTCCCGGACGTTTCCGACGAGACGAATTCCGGGCGGGTGTCGGGCTGGGGCGTCGCGGCCGGATACCTTGGGTCGCTTCTCGGAATGTTCCTCGTGTTGCCCTTTGTCTCCGGGAAGATCCGCGCGGGGATGCCCTCGTTCGTGTCCTCGATCTGCGACGCGTTGTCGGTCACGGCGGTTTCTTCGAATGCGAATGACGCCTGGGTGCGCCAGAACGCCTACCTGCCTACGGCGCTGCTGTGGCTCGGTGCGGCCGTCCCGCTTCTGTTCTTCGCGCGCCTGCCCCGCCCCTCTTCCCTTTCTAAGAAATCTTCGTCTTCGTCTCCCTTGAGCGATGTCCTGCAGACGATCCGCTCCCTCCCAAGGACGCGCTCTCTCCTCTGGTTCCTGGTCTCGAACTTCCTCTACATCGACGTCATCCACACGATCCAGATCCAGATGGCGACGTACTCGCGCTACGCCGTTGGCCTGAACGACACTCAGGTGCAGATCCTTCTTCTCGTCGCGACGGCCGTGGCGATCCTGGGCGGTCTCCTGTACGGCTTCCTCTGCCAGCGGGTGACGATCCGCACGGCGACGCTCGTGGCGCTCGGCAACTGGGCGCTGGTCTTCGCCCTCGCGCTCCTCGTGCGCGATCCGAAGGCCTTTACGGTCGTCGGCGTTCTCGCGGGCATCGGTCTCGGCGGCATCAAGGTGACGGGCAGGCTCGGGCTCATCGCCCTCGTCCCGAAAGAGCGCATGACCGAGTTCTTCGGCTTCTTCACGCTCGCCGGCGAAGCCGCCTCCGTGCTGGGGCCGTTCCTCTGGGCGGCGACCCTCACACTTTTCCCGGACAAGAGCCCTACCGGCTACCGCGCCGGGATCTCCGTGCTCTTGGTCGTCCTCGTCTTCGCGATCGGCGCTTTCCTCAGGGTGCGGTTCCCAAAGGGCGAACAGGATCAGGAAAGATTTCTTAGAAGGTGAAGAGAAAGAGGGCGCCCTCGTCGCCGAGTGCGACCGGCTGGCCGGCGCCTTTTGCCGCGCAGCGGATAATCGGTCCGCGTGACGTCGAAGACGGAAGAAACCGCGGCTCGCTGCGAGCGCGCATCGGAGCTGCTCGCCGCGGCGGGACTCCTGTGCGTGCTCCTGTTCCACCTCGTGCCGGCGCTGTTCGCCGCCTTCCTCGCGCACATGCTCCTGCACGGCGTCGCGCGACGCCTCCGGGGCAGACGCGTGTCGCACGGGGTCGCGCGCGCTCTCGCCGCGTCGCTGCTCGGCCTGGCGGCGGCCGGCATCGTGGCAGGAGCCGCGCTTTTGCTTCACGGCTTCGTGCGGGGCCGGCTTGGCGACCTGCCCGGGCTGCTGGCCTCGGTCGGGGTGACGCTGCGGAAGCTTCTCGCGTCCCTTGAAGGGCTCGGCCTTTCGCTTCCCGGGGCCTCCGGCGATGAGGCGGCGAAGACGGAATGGCTCGCGAAGCACGCGGCGGAGCTGCGGCACGCGGGCGTGATCGGCCTCCGCGGCCTCGCGCACGTCCTCGTGGGCGCCGTCGTCGGCGTCCTCGTGTTCTTCCGGGCGCCCGGGAACGTCGAGGCGCCGCTCGGCGCGGCTCTCGTGAGGCGGATCGCGCGCTTCGACGTCGCGTTCCGGTCGGTCGCGAAGGCGCAGATCGAGATCTCCGCCGTGAACACGGCCCTGACGGCGCTCTATCTGCTCCTCGCGCTTCCCCTCTTCGGGGTCCGTGTGCCGCTCGCCGGCACCCTGGTGGCGCTGACGTTCATTTGCGGCCTCCTGCCCATCATCGGCAACCTCATTTCCAACGCGTTCGTCGTGCTCCTGTCCCTCGGTGTCTCGCCGTGGGCGGCCGTTTCGTCGGTCGTCTTCCTCGTCGTCATCCACAAGCTGGAGTACTTCCTGAACGCGAAGATCGTGGGCGCGCGGATCGGCGCCGCTGTCTGGGAGACGCTCGCCGCGATGATGCTCTTCGACGCCGTGTTCGGCGTGCCGGGCCTCATTCTCGCGCCCGTCGTCTATGCATGGACGAAGGCGGAGCTCGTGGACCGCGGGCTGGTGTAGCCTCCCGCGCCGTGACCACCGTGACCGCGCCCGCCGTTCCCGTCCCGCTCCTCGACCTGAAGAAGCAGTACGCGACGATCCGCGAGGAGATTCTTCGTGCGACGGCCGACGTCTACGAGAGCCAGCATTTCATCCTCGGCCCGCGCGTCGAGGCCTTCGAGAAGGCGGTCGCCTCGTACGTCGGGGCCAGACACGCGATCGGCATGTCCTCGGGCACCGACGCGCAGCTCTCCGTCATGATGGCGCTCGGCGTCGGGCCGGGCGACGACGTCGTGACGTCGCCCTATACGTTCTTCTCGACGGCCGGCGCCATCGCGCGCCTCGGCGCTCGGGCGGTTTTCGTCGACATCGAGCCGGAGACGTTCAACCTCGACCCTTCGAAGCTCGAGAGTGCGATCACCTCGAGGGCGAAGCTCATCCAGCCCGTGCATCTCTACGGCCAGTGCGCCGACATGGATCCGATCCGGGACGTCGCGAGGCGGAAAGGGGTCCCGGTTCTCGAGGACGCCTGTCAGTCGCTCGGCGCCGGGTACAAGGGCGTGAAGGCGGGCGCGCTCGGCGAATTCGGCGCCTTCTCGTTCTTTCCCTCCAAGAATCTCGGCGGGTTCGGCGACGGCGGCATGGTGACAACACAGGACGACGCCTTCGCGGCGAAGCTCCGCGCGATGCGCATGCACGGCGAGACGAGCCGCTACCACCACAAGTTCGTGGGCGGCAACTTCCGTCTCGACGCGCTGCAGGCCGCGATCCTGCACGTGAAGCTGCCGCACCTCGACGGGTGGGCAAGCGCGAGGCGCGCGAACGCGGCCGAAATCGAGGCGCTGTATCTCGCGGCAGGCGGGCGCCCCTACGAAGCGGGCGGGCTCCTTTTTCCCCGGGAGGCCGCGGGCCGCGAGCACGTCTTCAACCAGTTCGTCGTGCGCGTCGGAAAGGGCCGGCGCAACGCGTTGAAGAAACTCCTCGACGAGCGGCAGATCGGAAACGCGATTTACTACCCGGTGCCGCTGCACCTGCAGGAGTGTTTCGCCTCCCTCGGGGGCCGCCCGGGGGACTGCCCGGAGGCCGAAAAAGCGGCGAACGAGACGCTCGCGCTCCCGGTTTTCCCCGAGCTCACGGCTGAGCAGAAGAGAGCGCTCGCAACGACCCTCGCCTCCTTCTCGCGCGAGCTATAAGGGTCGGCGAACCTCCCTCCAGGCGAACCTGGAAGGAAATCAAAGCGATCTAAAATGGCCTTTAATCCATTTTAGATAAGTCTTTTACGCAGAATCTATAGATCCACTTGACAGATTTGTCCGCAGGAGCTATGTTTCTGGCACTCACCGGCTCCGACTGCTAACAAGCGTCCGGCGAGAACAACCAGAGATTTCAAGCAAGGGCTGCCGGCGGGTCACTCGCCTCGCGCGGCGTCCCGAGGAACCGAAAGGAGCGTCCCATGAAAGTTCGTCCCCTCTATGACCGGATTCTCGTCAAGCGCATCGAGGCCAAGGAGCAGGTGCGCGGCGGAATCATCATCCCCGACACCGCCAAGGAGAAACCGATGGAGGCCAAGGTCGAGGCCGTCGGCGAAGGCAAGTTCGACGACAACGGCAAGCGGATTCCGCTCGACGTGAAGAAAGGCGACCGCATCCTGATCGGCAAGTACGCCGGCACCGAAATCAAGATCGAAGACGTAGAGCTCCTCATCCTCCGCGAGGACGAAGTGCTCGCGATCGTCGAGACGAAGTAAGGGGTAAATGAAATGGCTGCCAAGAACATCACCTACGGCGAAGACGCCCGCCAGAACATCCTCCGTGGCGTCAACAAGCTGGCCGACGCCGTGAAGATCACGCTCGGGCCCAAGGGCCGGAACGTCGTCATCGACAAAAGGTTCGGCTCGCCCACGATCACGAAGGACGGCGTCACGGTCGCCAAGGAGATCGAGCTGGAGAACCCGCTCGAGAACATGGGCGCCCAGATGGTCCGTGAGGTCGCCTCCAAGACATCCGACATCGCTGGCGATGGCACGACGACGGCCACCGTCCTCGCCCAGTCCATCTACCGCGAGGGCATCAAGATGGTCACCGCCGGCCACAACCCGATGGAGATCAAGCGCGGCATCGACGTTGCCGTGAAGAGGGCGGTGGAGTCCATCAACGCGATCAAGAAGACCGTCGACGCCAAGGAGATCGCGCACGTTGGCACGATCTCGGCGAATGGTGACGTGGAGATCGGAAAGATCATCGCCGAGGCCATGGACAAGGTCGGCAAGGACGGCGTGATCACGGTCGAGGAGGCCAAGGGCCTCGAGACGACGCTCGAGGTCGTAGAGGGCATGCAGTTCGATCGCGGCTACCTCTCGCCTTACTTCGTGACGGACGCCGAGCGCATGGAGTGCGTCCTCGAGAACGTGAAGATCCTGATCTACGAGAAGAAGGTCTCCTCCATGAAGGACCTTCTCCCGGTGCTCGAGCAGGTCGCCAAACAGAATCGTCCCTTCCTCATCATCGCGGAAGAGGTCGAGGGCGAGGCGCTCGCGACGCTCGTCGTGAACAAGCTGCGCGGCACGCTGCACGTCGCCGCCGTCAAGGCGCCCGGCTTCGGCGACCGCCGCAAGGCCATGCTCGAGGACATCGGCATCCTGACGGGCGGCAAGATGATCTCCGAGGACCTCGGCATCAAGCTCGAGAGCGTCAAGTGGGAAGACCTCGGCGACGCCAAGAAGGTGACGGTCGACAAGGACAATACGACTCTCGTAGTCGACGCGGGCGACAAGAAGCGCAAGGAAGCCATCACGGGCCGCGTGAAGCAGCTCCGGACGCAGATCGACGAGACGACCTCCGACTACGACCGCGAGAAGCTCCAGGAGCGGCTCGCCAAGCTCGTCGGCGGCGTCGCCATCATCAAAGTCGGCGCGGCCACCGAAACCGAGATGAAGGAGAAGAAGGCCCGCGTCGAGGACGCCATGCACGCCACGAAGGCGGCCGTGGAAGACGGCATCGTGCCGGGCGGCGGCGTGGCGCTGCTGCGCGCCATGGAGGCCGTCGAGAAGCTCAAGGAGTTCGGCGACGTTCAGGTCGGCGTCAACATCGTCAAGCGCGCGCTGGAGGAGCCGACCCGTCAGATCATCGCGAACGCAGGGCTCGAGGGCTCGGTGATCGTGAGGGACCTGAAGGACAGGGGGGGCAACTTCGGCTTCAACGCGCAGACCGAGAAGACCGAGGACATGTTCAAGGCGGGCATCGTCGACCCGGCCAAGGTCACGAAGTCGGCGCTGCAGAACGCCGCGTCGATCGCTGGCCTCATGCTCACGACGGAGGCGCTCGTCTCCGAGATCAAGGAGAAGGACAAGGCTCCCGCGATGCCGGGCGGCGGCGGCGGAATGGGCGGCATGTATTAATCTGCCGCGGGGGAACCCCCGCCGCTATGCGGCGGGACGTCTGGGTTCCCCCGCACCCCTTCCCCAACGAACTTATTCTTAGCGGCCCGGCGGAAACGCCGGGCCGGTTTCTTTTTCGGGTGTTGCGCTACCCTCAGCTCAACTGATGTCGGAGAGCTCGAGAACGGCCGGCCGGGCGGGTCTCTTCTGGACGCTCCTGCCGTACCTCGTTTTCACAGTCCTCTTCATCGCGACGTTCAAGCGCTGGATCTTGCCGTTCGAAGACTCCGGGCGCGAGATGAATACGGCGCTGCGCCTCGCCGAAGGCGAAGTGCTCTATCGCGATGTCGGCTATTCCTACGGTCCGCTTTCCCCCCTCATCGACGGTTTTCTCCTCCGAACGTTCGGTCGAAGCCTCGACGTCCTCGTCGCGTGGCGGACGGTCCTCGCCCTCCTCGGCCTGGAGGCTCTCCGGCGGCTCGCGCGCCGGCTCGCTCCGGGCGAATCGCTCGCGGCCTCCGTCTCTTCGTTCGCGATCGCCGCGTGCGCATTCGGCGTGGGCGGCTCGTGGCCGTTTCCATACAGCGCAGCGGCGCTGGCCGGGACCGTCGGTGCGTGGTGGGCGCTCGAGCTCGCGCTGGCTTCGAAGTCGCCGGCGGGGTCGATGGCCGCCGCGGTCGTGGCCGGCCTCGCGGCGGGAACCAAGCTCGAGATGGTGCCACTCGCTCTTGCAGGCCCTCTCCTCGTCCTCGCTCTTCACCGCCCGCGCAAGGAAGCCTTCTCCGCGGCTGCGTGGATGCTGGGAGCGGCCGGAATCGCGTACGCGGTTCCGATCGTCCGGTTCGGCGAGGACCTGATGAAGCGGCAAGGCTTTCTCATCGCGCTCTCCGTCCCGGAATCCTGGCGGCGCGTTTATGAGCGCGTGCTCTTCGGCGGGCTGACTCCGGCGGACTTCGCGCGCGGAGGATTTCAAGACGTCCTCTTTCCATCGGCGGTCGGAATCGCGCTTGTCCTTCTGCTTCGGGGCGGGGGTAGGACGTTCAACCTCCTTCTTTCGCCGCTCCTTTTCGTGGCGGGGGGCCTCACGTTCCTCTCGCCAGGCAACGGGTGGCTGCACGCGCTCCTGCCTCTCGCGGCGTGCGTGGCGATCGACGGCCTCGTCCGGGCTGCGATTGCCTGGCGGCGCGGAGACTGTTCGCCCGACCCGGCCGCCGTGGGAGTCGCCCTCGTCATGCTCCCCGCGCTCATACGCCAACCCTTTTTCCTTCGAAATCCGGTGTACGGCGCTTTCTCGGCCCCTCTCGCGCTCGTGGTCGCGCTCTGCTGGATCGGCCGGCACGCGCATGCGCGAAAGGCGTTCACGGCTCTCGTTCTCGGCCTCTCGACCGCCCAGATTGCCCTCCGAGTTCAGGGAATCGGCATGGCCGCCATGACACGGACTGATCTTCCGGGCGCGTCGTTGTCCCTCGTTCCGGCGGAGTCGCGCTTCGTGACCGAGGCGGCGCGGGTCATCAGCGAAACCGTGCCTGAAGGGGGAACCATCGGCATCTTTCCGGAGCCTGGGTTCCTTCTTTTCGTGACAGGCCGCAAGAACCCGTTCGTCGACGAGCTCTTCGTCCCCGGAATCCAGAACGCCGCGGCGGAGGACCTGATGATCCGCCGACTTCGCGAGCGGCCGCCCGACGCGCTTCTCGTGACGAACCGGGCCTACCCCGAGTTTGGGCCCGCGATTTACGGACACGGGCTCCTCGATCGGTTCTTTCTCGAGGTCTCCCGCCGTTACGTGCTCGCGCGGCGGATCGGCGGGGAGGCGGAACCGGTTCCGCTGCGTCACGCGTCGGGAGGGCTGCTCCTGGTGGCGCGGGCTGGCAGTGCAGGCGGACGATCCCCGTAAGCTCGCCGGATAGGGAACGGGCCCGCTACCGTTTTCGACTATCGTCTCCCTCATGACGATCGCGCCGACGCCCGGAGCTGCGCCGCCGCGCGCGGAGCGGATCCAGCGCCTCGCCTTCGTGGTCCTCATTGCGGTCCTCGCCTTACGGGCGCTTCTCCTGCCGGTCCTCGCATGGAATTCGCGCTACGTCATGGACGAGTACACGCAGGCGGCATTCCCGCTCTACATTCCGATGGGTTTCTACGACGGGCTCGATCCCATCAAGACCGTCCTTTACGTATACGTTTTCGAGGCGGCTCATTGCCTCACTCGCCACGCGGTCGACCTGCTGCACCTCGCGAGGATGGAGGGGACCCTTCTCGCGTTCCTCGCTGCAGGGGCGACGTTCGGGATCGCGCGCCGGCTCGGCCGGAGCCGGTTCGAGGCCTGGTTTGCCGTCTCAGTGCTCTTCTCGTTCACGAATTTCATGGAGCGCTCGTTCCGGATCCGATCCGACACCGTGGCCGTCTCCTTCGCGACGGCTGCCGTGTTCGTCGCCGTCGGAGGGGAGGGCCCGGGCCACGCATTTCTCGCCGGCCTCCTCGCGGGCGGCGCCTTTCTGAGCACGCAGAAAGCCGTCTACCCGTTGGCCGCTCTCGGGCTGGCTTTCGCGGTCTCGGGCATCGGGTGCCTCACTGTCCGCCGCCAGATCGCGAGGCTCGGCGCATATGCCGGCGGCATCGCGGGTGCGCTTCTGGCGTACGGAATGTGGTTCGACCTCCGGAATCCGTTCCGGGTGCTCTCGATGGTGTTCCTGAGCCCGCTGCACTTCGCTCCGCTCCACGACAATCCTTTCTACGCGGGCATCCGCGCGTTGTACGTCGCACAGACCCTCCGACGGAACCCGGTGCCGTACGCGCTCGCCGCGATCGGACTCGCGCTTGTCATGGCACGGTTACGGTCGGCCCCGCCGCGGATTCGGCTCGCGGCGGTAATGGCGTCGATCGTCGCGCTCCTCGTGTTCCTGCACGAGCAGCCCTGGCCGTACGTCTTCGTCATGGCGCTGCCTTTCCTCTCCGTATTCGCGCCAGGCGCGCTCTCGTGGCTCGAAACGCGGGCTCCGGATCGCGGCCCGTGGGTCCGCCTTGCGGCCTGCGCGCTCCTCATGTGGCAGCTGCCCCGCAATTTTGCTTACCTCGCCCACGACAACGGAGTCCAGAACGAGGTCGTCGAGTATGCGGAGCGTCTGCTCGGGCCTGACGACCGTTATTTCGACGGCATCGGCATGGTCCCGACGCGCTATCTGGCCCAGCCGGTTAGCTGGGAAGCGCTCGTCCTCGAGGGGGTCCGCGTCGAGCTGGCGCGAGGGGACGATCGTTCGATCCGGCACATCCTCGATTCCCGGCCGAAGCTCTGGATTCTGAACTACCGCGTTCGCGAGCTGTGGGAGTACCTGCCGCGCCTGCTCGACCCTTCGTACGTTCGTGTCCATCCCGACGTGCTGCTGACGGGAGCGTTCTGCCGGGACGCCCGGCCCGTAACGTTCGTGAACCGGTGGCCCGGACGCTACGAGCTGTTCCGGCCCGACGGGTCCCCGAGCGGAGAACCGTGGCGCCTGGATGGCCGCGAGACCGGTGCGGACGGCTTCGTCCCGGCGGGCCCTCACGAGGTTGTCGCCTTGCTCGCCGACGGCCCGAGCTACCTCCTTCCCGTCGGCACCACGTTCTTCATGCCTCTGCCGGTGACCTCGCCGCTCGACGACCTCTTCCAGGGCGTCTACGAGTGACGGCGAGAGCCCGGCCGTAGAATCGGAGCGATCCATGGCTGAAAAACGCACGCTCGCGGTGCTCATTCCCTGCCTGAACGAGGAGAAGGGAATCGCGTCTGTCGTGTCGGAGTACCGTCGCGCGTTCCCGGAGGCGCGCATCCTCGTCGTCGACAACGGTTCGACGGACGGCACGGCGAGCGCGGCGCGCGCCGCGGGCGCGGAGGTGATCCGGGAGGCG
>Ga0209385_1001227_pt1 | contig 10868 bp, 10 predicted proteins | sample NGEPerB_FD_184506 | JGI IMG/M metagenome (GOLD analysis project Ga0209385, IMG submission 184506) | Arctic peat soil microbial communities from the Barrow Environmental Observatory site, Barrow, Alaska, USA - NGEE PermafrostAB12-B... | ecosystem: Environmental > Terrestrial > Soil > Wetlands >... | reverse complement strand
CTGCAAATGGCCGCCGGCAAGGTGGCCGGTCTCATGCGCGAACACGCCGATGATTTCGTTCGGCGTCTTGGCGTCGAACAGCGCGCCGGCATTGATGAAGATGTGGCGGCCGTCCATGACAAAAGCGTTGAAGGCACGGTCGTTGAGCACCACCACCTTGACGCCCTGCTGGGAGAGGCCGGCCGTGCGTAGGATCGGCGCCGCGTAGTCGCGCAACAGCTGCTCGATCTCGGTGTCGCGGATGATCGGCATGCCGCGCGGCAAATCCTGCGCCCGGGCCGGCGCAACCGCAGGACCGCCGCCGGCCGCCGCCACCGCTATGGCGGTGGCAAACGCGAGCGCGCGCCCTGCTGGCGCCATGCGCCATGCCCTGATAGGTGTCCTGTTCTCGATCATGCCGAAATGTGCCACTGGATGGCGCGAACCTAGTGACGCGCCCCATGGCGGTCAACGCGGCTTGCGATCACGTCTGAGTCATGAAAAACGCAGGGGAATACGGCAACAGCGGGGCGGGGGTAGCGCCCAACAGGTCGATTAACGATGCTTGAGGCGGCAAAACACCTGCTAACTCCCTCCAAACGCAGCAATGTGCCGCCGTTCATGGTCATGGACGTGATGGCGGCGGCCGCGCTTCTGGAGGCCAAGGGCGCTCGCGTGGTGCACATGGAAGTGGGCCAGCCGGCGGCGCCGGCACCGGCCACCGCGCTCAAGGCCGCACAAGCCGCGCTTGGCGGGCGCATCGCCTATACCGAAACACTGGGCATTCCGTCGTTGCGGGCGCGAATTGCCCGCCATTACGCCGACGCCTACGACCTCGCGCTCGACCCGGCGCGCGTGGTGGTCACCACGGGCTCCTCGGGCGGTTTCATCCTGGCGTTCCTGGCGCTGTTCGAACCGGGCGACCGGGTGGCGCTGGCCAATCCCGGCTATCCGCCATACCGGCACATCCTCTCCGCGCTCAGCTGCGAGCCGGTGCTGATCGAGACTTCGGCCGAGACGCGCTGGGCGCTGTCGGCCAAGGCGCTGATCGCCGCGCACCGCCAGGCGCCGCTCGCCGGCGTGGTGGTGGCGAGCCCGGCCAATCCGACCGGCACCATGATGGACGCAGATACCTTGTCGCGCCTGATCGCGGTCGCCGAAGCGGAAGGCATCCGCGTGATCTCCGATGAAATCTATCACGGTCTCGACTATGCGTTTGCCGCCGAGACCGCGGCGAATTTCTCGGAGCGCGCGCTGGTGATCAATTCATTTTCCAAATATTTCTGCATGACCGGCTGGCGGGTGGGCTGGATGGTGGTGCCGGACGCTCTCGTGCGCGCGGTCGAGCGGTTGCAGGGCAATCTGGCGATTTCGGTGCCAGCATTGTCGCAAGTGGCGGCCGAGGCCGCTTTCGACGGCCGCGCCGAAATGGAGGCGGTCAAGCACGGCTACGAGGAGAACCGGCGCATTCTCACGGCCGGCCTGCCGAAAGCCGGGCTCGACAAGTTCCTGCCGGTGGACGGCGCGTTTTATCTTTACGCCGACATCTCGCGCTTTTCCGACGACAGTTTGGATTTCGCCAAGCGCATGCTGAACGAGGCGCACGTGGCGGCGACGCCCGGTATCGATTTCGATCCGGTGAACGGCCACAATTTCTTGCGCTTCTGCTACGCCGGCTCGGCCGCCGAGATGCACGAGGCGGTGGAGCGGATCGGGAAGTGGCTCAACAAAGCGCCGCGCTAAAACTCCACGTCGAGCTCGACCACCTCGTCCGGCTCGGCCTTGGCGCCGTCGATCCATTCCTGCATCTGCGGCATCGCCATCACAGCCTTGCAATAGCCGGCGCAATCGGACTCGAGCTTGACGTCATAGGTGAGGAAGCGCGTCACCACCGGGGCGAACATGGCGTCGGCCATGCACGGCTTGTCGCCAAATAGAAACATACCGCCGTGAGTGTCGAGGCATTCGCGCCAGATGAAAATGATGCGGTCGATGTCGGCCTGCGCGCCGGCCCACACCTTGAAGCCGGGGTGATGCGCCTTCAGGTTCATCGGCAGCGCCGAGCGCATGTTGGAAAAGCCGGAATGCATCTCGCCGCAGATCGAGCGGCAATGCGCACGGTCGGCGCGCGACTTCGGCAGCAGGCCGGCGTCGGGCAAGATCTCGTTGAGATATTCGGCGATCGCCAGCGTGTCCCAGACCTTGATGCCGTCATGGGTCAGGCACGGCACCAGGAACGAGGGCGACAGCAAGAGCAGCTCGGCGCGCGTCGAGGGGTCGTCGCTGGCGACCGCCTGCTCGACGAAGTCGAGCCCGGCCATCTTGCACAACAGCCAGCCGCGCAGCGACCAGGAGCCGTAATTCTTGCTGGCAATGGTGAGGGCAGCCTTGGCCATGGGGGCACAATCATCCCTGTTCGACACGGCCCGGCTCAACCAGCTTAGACGAAAGTTCTGCCCGATCAATACCTTCCCGTGCCGCAAAAAGGCATGGCAGACCGCTTGTCCCCAGCCAGGCCCGCCGAGAATATTATCTCGCACTGCAACATGAAATGAACTAGCTTTCCCTTGCGGTCCGCCGGGGCCGCCAGGGATTCGATGCTCTATCAGGCCTATCAGGCGCATTCCGACATCATGGTGCCGGTGCGCGCCCTTGCCGGCATGGCGGCGAAAACCGTGGGCGAAAAGCTCAACGGCTCGACGCGGCCGTCGCCGCTCAGCAATCTCACGGCCGCCTATGAGCTGATCGCGCGCGCGGGGCTCACCCATGCCCGCCCGCCTTATGGCATCGACAGCGTCATGGTCGGCAACCGCGAGGTGGCGGTGACCGAGGAAGCCGCCGATGTGACGCCGTTCGCCACGCTCTTGCATTTCAAGAAGGACATCGAGCAGGCGCAGCCGCGCGTGCTGCTGATCGCGCCGCTGTCCGGCCATTTCGCGACGCTCTTGCGCGCCACCGTGCGCACCATGCTGGCCGAGCACGACGTCTACATCACCGACTGGCACAATGCGCGCGACGTGGCGACCGCGGACGGCCGCTTCGGCTTCGACGAATATACCGGCCACCTGATCCGCTTCCTGGAAACGATGGGCCCGGGCGCGCATCTGGTGGCGGTGTGCCAGCCCTGTGTGAGTGCGCTGGTGGCGACGGCGGTGATGGCGCAGGGTGACAATCCGGCGCAGCCGCGCTCGATGACGCTGATGGCGGGGCCGATCGACACTCGCGTCAACCCGACCAAGGTCAACAAGCTCGCCAAGGGCAAGCCGATCGAGTGGTTCGAGAAAAATCTGATCGCCACCGTCCCGGCGCGTTATGGCGGCGGCGGTCGGCGGGTCTATCCCGGCTTCGTGCAACTCGCCGCCTTCATGAGCATGAATATCGACCGGCACATCAAGGCGCATCAGGAGCTGTACGAGAACATTGCGCGTGGCGAGCAGGCCAAGGCTGCACAGACCAAGGCGTTCTACGACGAATATTTTGCCGTGCTCGATCTGACCGCGGAATTTTATCTGGAGACGGTGCGGCTGGTGTTCCAGGAGCACGCGTTGCCGCTCGGCGTGCTGACCTACCAGAATCAAAAAGTGGAACCGAAGGCGATCAAGCGCACCATGCTGTTCACCGTGGAGGGCGAGAAGGACGACATCTGCGCGGTCGGGCAGACGCTGGCCGCGCACGACCTGTGCACGACGTTGCGGCCCTCGCGCAAGCGCCACCACATGCAGGCCGGCGTCGGCCATTACGGCGTGTTCTCGGGCCGCACCTGGCAGAACCAGATCTATCCGATGGTGAAGAACGTCATTTTGCAGAGCGATTGAGGGCGGACGTTATCGCCCGCCGCGCGCTCGCAGCGTCGTCACCGCGCCCGCAGCAGGCGTTGGAAGATTGTCCCACCCAGGTACCGCCTGAATAAAATAAAGTAGAGGATGATGATCGCAAACACGATGAAGGCCGGCCCGCCCTTGAGGTCGAATCCTTCGTCGGTGGTGTTGCCGGTGAAGTGGGCGACGACGTAGCCGCTGATCGCAAATATGAAAATGAAATCGAGGATGGCGGCAACCACCTTGCGCCAGGTGGACACCGGCTTGGGAGCGGCTGGCTGAGCAGGGCTGGACATGAAACACCTTTATTGTCTTGCGTTGGTTAAGCGTGCACGTTTCTATTTCTCGTTCGGCGGCTTCACGCGAACGTTCAGCATGATGGGTTTCCACAGGCCTTCGGAAGGGAGGAAGTCGAGTTCATAGTTGACGCGGCTCGGCGCGGTATCGAAGTAACCGCGCAAGAGCAGCGCGCCGCGATTGTCGATCTTCGACTCGCTGGAGGCGATCGGCGGCTTTGCGGAAATGAGTCCAAAATCGACTTTCTGATCGGCGAAGGGCTGGAACCCCTTTTTCAATCCGTCCGGAGTGATTTGGTCACGAAACACTTTCGCCAGCTTGGTGTGCAGCACCGTGTAATTGCCGGTCAGGTTTGCATCGTTGAGCGTGAGCAGCGAGGTCTTGATCAGGATTTCCTGAAGCTCCGCACTCGGCACCGTGTTTTCCGCACGGGCCGGCGCGGCCAGCAGCAGGGCACCGATGATGGCCCAGCAAAGATATGATCGCATCGTCTTCTTCCGTCGCTGATTTTGGAAAACCGCTAGCACGCATACGCAAGATGCTTGTTGCGCTAGATCAAGCTGGGTTCGCGGCCCGGGCCGTCAGGCTTTGACAACATAGATCGCCGCGGCGAGCAGCCCCAGCAACGCCAGCGCCAGCAGCATCGCGGCCGGGCGGCGCGCAGCCGCCATCCCGCCAAAGCCGATGGCGTAGGCGGCCTTGGCGACATTGTTCGACGCCGCCGCGATCAGCACGGCGGCTGAAAGGTTCGCAACCGACATGCCGGCGACGCCGCCTTGCGCGATATTGAGCACAAAGGGATCGATGTCGCTCGCGCCTACGACCGCCGACAGCACGAGAATGCCGTTTTCGCCGAAGGCGCCGCGCACCCAGGCCGAGATGACGGAGATCACGACGATGAGCGCGGCGAAGATGAGCGCGGCCGGAATCTGCAGCGGATTCTTCGGCAGCACCGCAAGGTTTGTCTTGGTGCTGCGCGCCCGCGGCCGGCGCCATTCGTAGATCGCCAGCGCCGCGCCGATCGCGCACAGCGCGGCCAGCGCCGGCGCCAGCGTCAGCGCAATATGCATATCGAACAAGGCCACCACCACGCCGAGCCGGACATACATGATCGCGGTGGCCGCGACGATGCCGGCCGAGATATCGGCTGACGCCTGCTTGGCCTCGCGCAGGCGCTTGGCCAGCACGACGGTGGTGGCGGTGGATGAATAGGCGCCGCCGAGCACCGCCGGCAGCAGCGCGGCGTTTTTGATCGGCGCGTAGCGCTGCAACAGATAGCTCAGATAGGACAGCGTGCAGACGGTCACCACCGCCAGCCAAACCCCGTACGGCGTGAGCGGCGTCAGGCTGCTGACCCGCTCGTGCGGGACCAGCGGCAGGATGATCCCGACCAGGATCAAAAATTCCCCGACGGTCAACAGCTCGTCGCGCGGCACGATGTGAATGAGCCGGTGTAGCCGTTCGCGCGTGCCGAGCAGCAGCACGGCGGCGACCGTGAGCGCGACCGCCACCCAGGGCGGCTGCATCAAGGCAATCGCCCCGATCACATAGGCGAGCACGTTCGACGCCGGGACCATGAAGGTGGGCGCTTCGGGCTTTGCCGGTGCGCTGCGCAGATAGGCATGCAGCCAGGCGGCCAAGCCCAGCAGTCCGGCGATAAAGGCAAATGCGTGCGCCGGTTCGATCAAATAAAGCGTGGCGCCGCACATGGCGAGCATCGGGAAGGTGCGGATGCCGCCCGGGCGCGACCGCTCCTCGCTCTTGTAAGTCTCCTCGAAGGCCAGCCCCATGAACACGGCCAAGGCGACGGCCATGGCGAGCCGTCCGGCCAGTTCCAAGGGGGGCAGTGTCAGCATGGTTACATCGTTTCCCAACCGTCTGCGAATATAAATAGGTGTCGATGCAGGGTCGATAGTCCGCCGGCCGACTTCGCGGAAGCCGGATGACCGGTCAGCGCTGTTGTCTGATCCAGATCAATGCGGCCGCCGTGGTTTTCGGCATTGTTCAAACGTTCGCCGAGGGGCTCGTTGCTGAGGAGCTTGCGGGCTTTTGCGACGGATAGTTTGAGAACGCCCTTGGGCGCGCGAGCAACACGGCGCCCGAGGGCGTTTCTCGTTTTATCAAGGCATGCGGTTGCGGGCGCCCGCTCATTTCCCCAGGCGCTTCAATTCCACCCCCGCGGCGAGGTAGTGCACAGTGTGGATGTTGCACACCGCGCGGGCGCGCACGAACAGCCGCGCGGCCTCCGCGCCGTCGTTTTTGATAAGCGCCTGCTCGCCGGTAAAAAACGACAGATTGCACTCGCGCCCGCGTCCCATGGCGCCGTGACTCGATGGCGGCGACAATTGATCGGCCTTGGCCTGGCCAAGAAAGAACGCGATCAGCGTGCCGGGCCATTGCTTGAGGTCGATTTTGCCGGCGTTGCGCGCGAGTTCCTCGGCGTCGTTCTCACCGGCTCTGGCGCGGGCGATGTGCAGCCAGGCCGCCTGGTAGGGAAGCCACAGCACGTCGCCGGTGCGCGCGGCCGATCCCAGCGTCAGCGCCTTTTCGAAATCGGCGGCGGCGGCAGCGTAGCGCGCGGCGATGAATTGCGCGTAGCCGCGTTCGCTATGGATATCCATGGCGTCGATGCCGGCATCCTTAGGATCTTTGGCATCTTTGGTGACGATGGCGAGCGCGGCACTGTAGTCGGCGACCGCGCGATCGTACTCGCCCTTGGCGCTCAGGCTGCTGGCGCGTTGAACCAGCGTGACCGGCGAGTTGTTTAACTTGAGCGCCGCATCGAAATCGGCGATCGCGGAATCGTTTTGGCCGTTCAAATCGTAGACTTGCGCGCGCGCGACGTAGAGGGCGGCGTCATCGGTCTTGATGGCGAGCGCGGCGGTGAAATCGGCGATGGCGTCGGCACGCAGACCGCGCGCCTGGTCAATCCGCTCGAAAGCGTCGGCGATCAGGCTTTTGGCGGTGTATTCGCCGCCGCGGCCCTTGCGGGCGGTGAACTGATCGGCGGGCGAAAGATCGCCGGCTGCGAGCGCTTGGCTGAACAGGCGGATGGCGTCGTCGGCTTTGCCCTGTTCCGCTGCGACATTCGCCGCCTTGAGATCGTCAAGGCCGCCGGCCTGCAGGGGCGCGGCAAGGAGCAGCAGGCACACCGCCGCCAATAAGATTCTCATCATCATTACTCCAGTACTGCGTTTGTGCCGGTATGATTGCGACACGCCGCGGCGGGGTGTCACAAGCGGCCGGAGCGGAGTCAAGTCCGCAACGACGCTCAGCCCTTGGCCTTGAGCGACTTGTAGATGTCGAGCGCCTCTTTCGGCTTGGTGTTGTTGTGCACCACCGCGTTGACCGCCGCGATCATCGCCTTCGGCGCGTCGGACTGGAAAATATTGCGGCCCATATCGACGCCGGCGGCGCCTTGGCGCACCGCATTGTAGGCCATGGTAAGCGCGTCGAGCTCGGGCAATTTCTTGCCGCCGGCCATCACGATCGGCACCGGGCAGGAGGCGGTGACGGTCTCGAAGCCGTCGTCGACGTAATAGGTCTTGACGTATTGCGCGCCGAGCTCGGCGATGATGCGGCAGGCCAGGCGAAAATATTGCGCGTCACGCGTCATAGCCTTGCCGACCGCGGTGACGCCCATCACCGGCATGCCGCAGCGCAGGCCGGCGTCGACCAACTTGGTCATGTTGTGCACCGAGCGCGTCTCGTGCTCGCCGCCGATGAATACCTGGATGCCGACGCCGGCGGCGTTGAGGCGCACCGCGTCGTCCATGTCCATGGCGATCTGCTCGTCGGAGAGTTCCTCGCGCAAAATGCTGGGGCCGCCGCTGGCGCGCAGCACCATCGGCTTGCCGCAGTCGGCGGGGATGACCGAGCGCAGAATGCCGCGCGTGCAGAACAGCGCGTCGCATTGCGGCAGCAGCGGCACGATCGAGAGGTCGATGCGCTCGAGCCCCGAGGTCGGGCCCTGGAAATAGCCGTGGTCGATGGCCAGCATCACCGTGCGCCCCGATGCCGGATTGAATACGCGGGCGAGCCGGTTCTTCATGCCCCAGTCGAGCTGGTGCGAGCCTTTCAGGAAAAATCCCGGCGCCGGCTGCGGCTTGTCGGCCTGGTAGCGTTCGCCTGCTTTATCGGCTTCCGGCATGGGTGCTCTCGTTATGCTCGACCGGAAAGCGGGCGGCGCTACTGCTTCGGGGCCGCAGGCGCCGCATCCGGGGGCGGGCCGGCCATGGGCTTCTTCGCCGCCGGCTTCTTGGCGGCCACGGCCGGGCCGCGCTTGTCATTCCGGTTGGACATGCAGTTGGCGATGAAGGCCTTGCGCTTGGCGCCTTCGAGCTTCTGATCATCGGCGCCGAAATTGCAGGTCTCCATCTTCTGCTCCTTGGTGGCCGCGAAGGCCGGGCTCGCCAGCAGCAGGAGAGGCAGCAGGCCAATGATGGCTAGGATGCGCAGCATGGTCATAGCTCCTTTGAGGTCTCGATCCGGAGTGACGATAGCATTTTATCGCAGCGCCGCTGCAATATTCCCGCCGTCCACGGTGGTGACGTCGGCGGTGGTCTTGAGCGCCAGCGCCTGCGCCAGGAAGGCCTGCGCCACGTCCTGCGCGGTGACCTCGCGGCCCAGCAGATTGCCGCTCATATAGTCTTTCTCGCTCACCCCGCGCGCCTTGGCGCGTTGCCTGATGAAATCGGAGGTCAACAGGCCGGAGCGGATGCGGTCGGCGTTCACCGCATTGGCGCGGATGCCGTCGGCGCCATAGTCGAGCGCGTATTGGCGGACCAGAAACAAGGTCGCCGCCTTGGGCAGGCCATAGGGCCCGAAATTGGCGCCCGGGTTCACCGCCTGTTTCGACACGTTGAACAACAGGCAGCCGCCGGTGCCTTGCGCCAGCATGATCTTCACCGCGGCCTGCGCTACTTTTTGATGGGCGAAGAAATTCAGTTCGAAGCTCTTGCGCAGCACCGCCTCGTCGACTTCGCCGATGCGGCCTTGCCAGGCGGCGCCGGCATTGGAGATCGCGATATCGACGCCGCCGAACGTGGCCACGACCCGGGCGAACGCATCGCGCACCGAGGCGGCATCGGTCACATCGCATTTTAGCGCGATTGCCGAGCCGCCGATCGCCTTGGCCTTTTCTTGCGCGGCCTTCGCATCGACATCGAGCAGCGCCACTTCCGCGCCCGCAGCCGCGAATGCGCTGGCGGTGGCCGCGCCGATGGCGCCGCCGCCGCCAGTGATCACCGCGACCTGGCCGGCGAGCGGCAATTCCTGGCGTGCGCCCAGCTTGGCTAGTTCCAGCGGCCAATATTCGATATCGAACATGTCCGCTTGCGAAATCGAGGTGAAGCGCCCGATCGCCTCCGCATCGGTGATGCCTGCGACCGCGGCTTGCGCGATGTCGGCGGCGATGCGGGCGTCCTTGGCGCTTCCGCCCAGCCCGAACAGCCCCACGCCCGGCACCAGCACGACGCGCGGCGCCGCATCGTGCATGACCGCGCCTTTGGCGCGCGCCTTGTGGCGGGCGAAATAGGCCTTGTAGTCGTCGATGAATTTTTGCGCGGCCTTGACTGCGGATCGCTGGAAGTCGCCGAGCTTGCCTGACTGCGGTGCCGGCACGATCAGCGGCCAGGGCTTGCTGCGGATCACATGATCGGGCGTGATCACGCCGGCGCGGGCGTAACGCGCGACTTGCCTGCCGTTGACGAAATTCAAGATCGCGTCGCTGGCGCGGAATTCCAGGATCGGGCGCCGATGCGCGCCTTCACCATTGGCATCGCGCAAGGTGCAGGCGCCGCGCAGGATCGGCGCGACCTCGATCGCGGGTGCGATCTGTTGCGGCAGTTTCGCGGCGGCGAACACCACTTTGCGGTTCTTCTTGAGACGGTTTTCCGCGCGCGTGACGAATTCGATCATGCGCTCATAAGATTCGCGCGCGTGATCGCCGAAGGTGAAGATGCCGTGCTTGTCGAGGATCAGCCCTTCGACTTTTCGGTTCTTGTCGAACACCTCGGCGGCTTTTTTCGCCAAGCCGAAGCCCGGCATTAGATAGGGCACGAAGCCGAGCCGGCCGCCGAACACTTCAGCGCACAGTTCGGCCGCGTTCGGCTGGTCGATCAGGCTGAGCACCACGGTGGCGTGGGTGTGGTCGACGAATGTCGCCGGCATGAAGGCATGCAGCAGCATCTCGACAGACGGCGAGGGCGCCTGCGGATCGATCAAAAAAGCGCGCTGCGCCCGCGCCATCTCGTCGTTGGAAAGCTTTTTGCGCGCGCGCAAGGCGCGCAGCGGATCAAGCCGCGCCGCCGGGAAGCCGGCGGGCTCGATCGCGGCCATGTCCCAGCCTGAGCCCTTGACGCGCAGCACCGCGACCTCGGCGCCGGCGAGGTCGTGCGCTTTGGTCTTCAGCGAGCTGTTGCCGCCGCCATGCAGCACCAGTCTGGGGTCACGGCCGAGCAGACGCGTGGAATAAATCCGTAACGCCAAATCTGCGCCAAAGTCGACGCCGGCCTTACCATAGCGATCGACCGCTTGTTTGGCGTCGCGCTCGACCCAGGCCGACTTCATTTTAAGTTGCGCATGATCTTGTCCGACCTTGCTTCGCCCGCCAAAGCGGGCTTCGCGAAGGCGGGAAACCGGTCCCCGCTTTTCGGGATCATGCGCGTGCCTGTCTTTACTTGTCGCCGAGCAAGCGCTTGCCCCACCAGCCGCGCTTGGGTTGGCCGGCATCGTCGCTGGCCGTCGAGGAGATCACCGGGGCCGGCGGCGGAA
>Ga0209385_1001226_pt1 | contig 10869 bp, 14 predicted proteins | sample NGEPerB_FD_184506 | JGI IMG/M metagenome (GOLD analysis project Ga0209385, IMG submission 184506) | Arctic peat soil microbial communities from the Barrow Environmental Observatory site, Barrow, Alaska, USA - NGEE PermafrostAB12-B... | ecosystem: Environmental > Terrestrial > Soil > Wetlands >... | reverse complement strand
CGGACGCCGAGAGCATTCTGGGTCTTCTCAGCCGCCGCCCCTGCACCCTGAAGGGCGTGTGCAGCGGCCTGGGTACGGTGGCGCCGGGCACGCTCAAGGTGCTCGCAGCGCTGGTGCGGGAGGGGCGGGTCAGCGAACGCCTGCGCGACGGCCGAGTCTTCTACCAGGTGACGCGACACGGCGGATCAGGCGCCGTCCGGAGCGCCGCACCATGAACCTACGGCCGATCCTCGCCGATTCGCTGATGATCACCGGGTTCGTTTTTGTGATGATGCTGCTGGTCGAGTACGCGCAGGTGGCCACGGCGGGCGTGCTCGGCCGCTGGCTGCAACGGGGTGGCATCTTCCGCACCGCGGCGGTGACCCTGGTGGGTTCCGCGCCCGGGTGTCTCGGCGCGTTCACCGATGTGACTCTTTACACCCACGGCCTGATCAGCTTCGGAGCCATTGCCGGAGCGATGATCGCCGCCAGCGGCGACGAGGCGTTCGTGATGCTGGCACTGTTTCCAGGCAAGGCGTTGCTGCTCTTCGGTCTGCTGTTCGCGTACGGTCTGTTCGTCGCCCTTCTCGTGGACCGCCTGCTTGGTGTCCGCTTGTACCGCGGAAAGTGCTGTCCTGACGGGATCGCGCTCCACGGTGCCGAACTCTCCAGCGGCCACGCACTGTGGAGGTCCTCGTTTCGCGGGTTGACGCTGCAGCGCGCGAGCCTGTCCGTGACTTTGACGCTCTTCATCATTGGCGTTGCTCTCGGGTGGGTCGGGCCCGCAACCTGGAACTGGGTGCGGGGGATGCTGCTTCTCGTTGCGTCACTCGCGCTCTTCGTGGTCTTCACGGTAACAGAGCACTTTCTCGTCGAGCACCTGTGGGAACACGTCGCGAAGAGGCACGTCCCCAAGATCTTCGCGTGGGTGTTCGGCGTCCTGCTTGGGCTGGCCTGGTTGCAGTCTGCGGAGATCCCCCTGGGGAGTTGGATCAGGGCGCATCCCGGCTGGGCGCTTCTAGCCGCCGTGCTCGTCGGCCTCATCCCGGAGTCCGGGCCGCACCTGGTGTTCGTCACCCTCTTCGCTCAGGGTTTGCTGCCGTTCTCGGTGCTGGCCGCCTCGTCGGTGGTGCAGGACGGGCACGGCATGTTGCCGCTCCTAGCGGAATCGCCGGCCGAGTTTGCCAAGGTCAAAGCGGTCAACTTCGCCGCTGGGCTGGCGCTGGGTGGCGCGATGATGGCGGCGGGCTTGTGATCGACGGTGCGCCGTGTGCGCCTGCCTGGTCCCGTGCAGTGAACGAGTCGTGTAACGGCAACCGAAGGAGTGCAACGATGCTCAAGATCGCGGTTCCCACGCATGGCGGGCTGTTCTCGGCCCATTTCGGCGGCGCGGATCGCTTCGCCATTTTCGAGGTTGACGACCAGACACGGCGCATCGTGTCTTCAACCAGCGCCGCGCCGCCCCCACACGAGCAGGGAAGCTTCCCGACCTGGCTGAAGCAGCAGGGGTGCCACGTCGTCCTGGCGGGAGGGATGGGGCCCAGGGCGATCACCATGCTCGAGGGGTTCGGCCTCCAGGTCGTGGTGGGGATCCAGGGCGGCGCCGAACCCGAGGCGGTCGTCAAGGAGTTCATCGAGGGCCGTCTCGTGGGTTCGGGCCAGTCGTGCCACGACCAGGGGTTCCACCACGACTGCGATCAGCACGGCGCGTCGTAGCGCAGGCGCGGCAACGCCGGGATGAACGGGGGACGGCGCCCCGGGGAGGGGTTCGAATGACGAAGATCGGCATCATCATCTGCGACCGCTACCGTAGCTGCGGCGGCGGGAAGTGCTTTCGCGCCCTGGCCGAGCGCCGCGGCGCGTTTGCCCGTTACCCGGCGACAGAGCCGGTGGAGATCGTCGGCTACTCGAGCTGCGGCGGCTGTCCCGGTGGCAACGTCGAGTACGTGCCCGAGGAGATGAAAAAGAACGGCGTCCAGGTCATTCACCTGGCGACCGGTCTGGTCGTCGGGTACCCACCCTGCCCGTACATCCGCGACTTCACGGCCCTGATCGAGACCAAGTTCGGGATTCCCGTCGTGGTCGGCACCCACCCCATCCCGCTCAAGTACCTGGAAGCGCACCGCGCGTTGCCGTTCTGGGAGAGGGCGGGAATGGATGCGATCGCCGGAGCCCTCCTCGATGAGAGTCGAGAGGTGATGGAAGGGTACAACTGATGCTCTATCGCCTGAAGGAGGCAAAACCATGAAGGTTGCCATCAGCACCACAGGCCAGACGCTGGACGCGCCGCTCGATCCCCGTTTCGGTCGCGCCCGCAACTTCCTCGTCTACGATCTGGAGCAGAAAACCTTCTAGGTCATCGACAACACCGAGAACGTCAACGCGGCGCAGGGCGCCGGGGTCCAAACAGCCGCGGCGCTGGCGCGCGCGGGGGTCAAGAGCCTGGTGACCGGCCACTGCGGCCCCAAGGCGTTCGAGGTCCTCGTCGCGGCACGGATCACGGTCTACACCAGCGATGCCGCAACCGTGGCCGCAGCGCTCGAGCAGTTACGGTCGGGGGCGCTGGCAGCGGCGCAGTCGCCGGATCGAGAGTCGCACTGGGCATGAGGGCATGATCGTTGCGATCGCTTCGGGCAAGGACGGCACGGGCAAGACCACCGTGGCGGTGAACCTCGCGCGGGCGATGGGGTTGCCGGTTCAACTCCTCGACTGCGATGTCGAGGAACCCAACGACAACCTGTTCCTGAAAGGACGGGTGCGCGAGGCGCACACCGTCATGCTGCCGGTTCCCGAGGTGGACGCGACGCGCTGCGACGGGTGCGGGGAGTGCTGCCACTTCTGCGAGTATCACGCCCTTGCCTGCCTCGGCGGTTCGGTGCTGGTCTTCCCCGAACTCTGCCACGGCTGCGGCGGCTGTACCCTCGTATGTCCCCAGCAGGCGATCCGGGAGACGAGCCGCGCGATCGGGGTGGTCGAAACCGTGGAGTGCGGCGCGATCACCCTGGTCCAAGGTCGACTCGACGTGGGCGTAGCGCTGGTTCCACCCCTCATCCGGGCGGTCAAGGCCCACGCACAACCGGGGGTCGCGACCATCGTGGATGCCCCTCCCGGTACGTCGTGCCCGGTTATCGCGGCCGTCACCGGCGCCGACGCCGTGGCCCTGGTGACCGAGCCCACGCCGTTCGGCTTGCACGATCTGGGGTTGGCGGTGGATACGCTACTGGAGCTGCACATCCCGTTCGGCGTCGTCGTGAACCGCGTCGGCGAGGGAGACGGCCGCGTCCATGCCTACTGCCGGGCACAAGGGATACCGGTCCTTGCCGAGTTTCCCGATGACCGGCGGGTCGCCGAAGCCTACTCCCGAGGCGAGCTGGCGGTGGACGTGCAGCCGGAACTGGGCGAGCTCTTTCGCCGTCTCCACCTTGGCCTATTGGGCTTGACTGGTGGTCGCGGATGAAGGAGTTGACCGTCATCAGCGGCAAGGGCGGCACCGGCAAGACGAGCGTGGCCGCGTCGCTGGCGGTGCTGGCGGGCCGTTGCGTGGTTGCGGATTGCGACGTCGACGCCGCGGACCTGCACCTCCTCCTTGCCCCGATTGTGAAGGCGCGCCAGGAGCTTCGCGGCGGCCACCAGGCGGTGATCCGGCCGGAGGCGTGCAACGGCTGCGGCGAGTGTGTCGCGTTGTGCCACTTCGCCGCGGTGACGGTGTCCACGGACGCCATCGGCGGCACGCGGTTCGCCATCGATCCCATCGCGTGCGAGGGGTGCGGCGTGTGCGTCCGCTTCTGTCCGGAGCACGTGATCGATTTTCCCGAACGGACCTGCGGCGAGTGGATGGTGTCGGAAACGCGTTGCGGGCCGATGGTGCACGCCCGACTGGCGGTGGCGGCGGAGAACTCCGGCAAGCTCGTCTCGATCGTGCGACGGGAGGCGCGCCGCATCGCCGACGAGGAGGCGCAGGCCCTGGTTCTGGTGGATGGGCCTCCGGGCATCGGCTGCCCGGTGATCGCCTCGGTGACCGGCGCCGGCCTCGTGTTGGTGGTGACCGAACCAACGCTCTCCGGAGAGCACGACCTCGAGAGGGTCCTGGCCCTCGCCGGTCATTTCCGGATCCCGGCGACCGTCTGCGTCAACAAGTGGGACATCAACCCCGAGATGGCGGAGCGCATCGAGCAACGAGCCCGCGCCGCGGGTGCCGGTGTCGCCGGGCGCATCCGCTACGATTGCGGCGTGACGGCGGCACAGATGGCAGGGTTGGCGGTTGTCGAGACAGCTGCTGCTGCGGCCGAGGATATTCGCCGGCTCTGGGCGCAGCTGAACCTGTAGCAAAGGGGGACGACATGCAGAACAGCCGTGGGATGGGATCGCAAGGCAACTGTATATGCCTGGGGTGCAACACCACGAAGCCTCACTCACCCGGTGTGCCGTGCCGGGAGGAGCGCTGCCCGAAGTGCGGCAAGGCGATGGTGCGGGAAGGCTCGGCACACCACCTGGCCTACCTCAAGAAGCAGACGGGCCGCGCTGAAACACCACGGTGACGGCGATGAACCGACTCACCTCGCCGTGGACGCTGGGCCCGCTCGGGCTGCGCAACCGCCTGGTGATGGCGCCGGTCAAGACCGCGTACGGCACGGCGGAGGGAGCGGTCACCGACCGCCACCTGCACTTCTACCGGTCCGTGGCCGAAGGCGGCGTTGGCCTCATCATCCTCGAACCGGTTTCCGTCACTGCGGACGGGCGCGAACACCCGAAACAGCTAGCCATCCACCGCCCCGACAGCGTCGAGGCGCTGGCCTGGATCACCGCGGTCATCCACGCGGGCGGTGCCAAGGTTTGCCTCGACCTCAACCACGCGGGTCGGGCCGCCAACCCGAGCGCCACCGGTGTCGCGCCGGTGGCCCCGTCGCCGGCTCCCTGCCCCGCCAGGGGCACCGCGGCGCGGGCGCTCACCGGTGCCGAGATCGCGGTCATCGTTGCGGCGTACGGCGAGGCCGCACGACGCGCCGAGGCGGCGGGGTTCGACGCGCTGGAGATCCAGGCCGGTCACGGCTACCTGCTGCAGCAGTTCCTTCTCCCCGAGACCAACCGGCGCGACGACGGGTACGGCCGCGAGCCCCTCCGCTTCGCCTCCGAGGTGTTCGCCGCCGTCCGCGCCTCCTCTCGCCTCCCGTTCCTGGTGCGGGTGACGCGGCCGCTCGCCGCCGACGCGGTGGCGGACGAACGGCTGCAGGCGCTGGCGACGCTGGCGGAAGCGGCCGGGGCGGTGGCGATCCACGTCGGCATGGGGGACAGCTGCACCGCCCCGCCGTGGTACTACCACCACGGTTCGTTGCCGGAGGCGCCACAGGAGGCGGCGCTCCGCTTCGTCCGCGCGGCGAGTCGCCTGCCCCTCGTTGCGGCCGGGCGCATGGGGGATCCCGAGCGGGCGCGCCGCCTCCTCGAACAGGGCCTTCTCGATGCCGTGGCGCTGGGGCGCCCGCTGGTGGCCGATCCGTTCCTCCCCGCCAAGTGGCAGCAGGGGGCGTACGACGACGTCCTCGCCTGTGGGTACTGCCTCCAGGGCTGCCTTGGCAACGTGGCCCGCGGGGAAGGTCTCTCGTGCATCGTGAACCCAACGGTGGGCCGGCCGCCGGCCGCACCGGCCGTCAAGAAGCGGCGCGTGCTCGTCGCAGGGGCCGGGCCGGCCGGTCTCGCCGCGGCGCTCGCGGCGTGGAAGCAGGGTCATGGCGTCATTGTGGCTGAGGCGGGAAGCGAACCGGGAGGGAACTTCCGCGCGGCGCCGCTGTCGCCGGGGAAGAGCACCATGGAGCGGCCGCTACGCTCGCTCCTGCGCCTCGTCGAACGGCAGAGGATCCCGATCATGCGCAACCAGCCGGTGGATGAAGCGTTCCTGACGCGAATCCATCCGGATCTGCTGATCTGGGCTGCAGGGTCGGTGCAGCACGTGCCGCCGGTGCCGGGGTTGGAGAGCGTTGCCACGCTCACGTCGCTGGAGTTCTACCTGGACGGGAAGCGCCTGCCAGGGAAGACCGTGCTGGTGCTGGGCGGCGGTATGGTGGGGGTGGAAGCGGCCGAGACACTGGCCCTCGAAGGGTACAAGGCCACCATCGTGGAGATGCTCCCCGAACCTGCCCGGGACATGGAGAAGGTGAGCCGCACCCTCACCCTCAAGCGTCTCGAGGAGAACCCTTCTGTGACCACTCTCTTGAGCACCACGGTGACGCGCTTCGAGCGCGGCGCCGTCGTGTTGAACACCGAGGCGGGGGAACGGCGCCTGCCGGCGTTCGACTGGGTTCTCATCGCCACGGGTCTGAGATCCCGGCCGGTGCCCGAGAGTTTCAGCGCCCTCGTGCCGGAGATCCGCGTCGCGGGCGATGCAAGGCAGCCCCGGGACATCGAAGCCGCCACCCGGGACGGGTACGAGGTGGGATCGGGCGGCTAGCGTCGTGTTCTGTCGTGGGTCAGGAGGAGGCCAGCCATGAGAGCAACGCGTACGGGAGTCGCGAAGCGCAGCGCCAGGGTGTTGGGGTTGCTTCTCGCCTGTTGGGGCCTGGCGGCTCTGGCGACGGCAGCGGCGCCCCTGGTCGTGGCGGTGTCCGAGCCGGACATCGCGGCGATCGTCAAGGATGTGGGTGGCGATCAGGTCGAGACTTTTGTCCTGTTCAAGGGATGCATCCTGCGTCGCCAGCTTCAGGTGGAGCAGACAGTGCGTCAGAGCCTGCTGAAAGCGGATGCCGTGGTGTGGACGGGTTTCCTCCCTGAGGCGGGTGCCGTCCGTCTGGCGGTGGGAGACCGGCCGGAGCACCACGGGCGTGGCGCGTGGAACCCGCTCTGGATCGATGTCTCGAAGGGCACGCAACAGGTAGATGCCGCGGTCGCCACTAGCTGCGGGTACTGTGAAGGGGACGTCAACGAGTTCACCACCCACGGCGATCCGTTCTTCAGGCTCAACCCCGAGAACGGCGCCGTCATGGCTCGCAACGTGGCCGCAGGGCTTACCAAGCTCCGGCCCTCCGAAAAGGCGTACTTCAAGGGCAACGCTGAGGCGTTCCGCAACGCGCTCGCGACCGACATCGCCCGCTGGAAGGCGGAGCTGCAGGCCCTCGCCGGGGTGCGGGTTCTCTGCACCCAGTGCGGCTGGGAGAATTTCGCCAAGCTTGGCGGCCCCGAACTCATCGTGTGCAAGAAGGCGCCCGGCTGCCCGATGACGCCGGAGGATATCGCCAAGCACGTAAAGCAAGTCAACGCCCAAATCATCCTGCTCGACCCCCGTACGATCGCAAGAGTGGCCAAGGCGCTGCGGGAGGCGCCGGGCGTGATCGTCGCCGAGGCGCCCTCCTCGATCGGAGACCTTCCCGGCGCCACCAGCTATGCGGCGATCTTCGACAACGTCATTCAGGTTCTGAGACGGTACGCCGCGAAGTAAAATGGCTGTAAGCCCGCCGTCGGGCGCGGACGGCGAAGGAGGACACGATGGGAACCAAAGGGCGGCAGATCATCGGCATGGACGTGGACAAATTGCTGCAGCTGCTCAACGCGGCGTACGCCAGCGAATGGCTCGCGTATTACCAGTACTGACTCGGCGCCAAGCTCATCAAGGGGCCGATGAAGGACGCCGTGGCCGCAGAGCTGACGCTGCACGCCACCGAGGAGCTCAACCACGCCACACTGCTGGTCGGGCTCATCATGCAGCTGGGGGGCACCCCGGTCACCGACCCCAAGCAGTGGTTTGCCCTCAGCCCGTGCGCCTACGACGCGCCCGACGACGCGTACGTGGCGGTCATCCTCGACCAGAACATCGCCGGGGAGCAGTGCGCCATCGGCGCCTACAAGCAACTCATGGACGTCACCAAGGACAAGGACATGGTGACGTACAACCTCGCGCTCACCATCCTGGAACAAGAGGTCGAGCACGAGGAGGACCTGCAAAACCTCAAGGAAGACCTCGACCTCATGGTCGCGCGCGGGAGCAAGTAGCAGCTGCCTCCCGGCAAGCGGCCGGCTCGCCGCACGAGCCCGCGCCCTGGTGGGCTCGTCAGTCCTGACCCGGAGCTCCGGTGGCCCGCAAAACGAGCACCGAGCAGTGGGCGTGATCGACGACCTTGTCGGAGGACGCGCCCAGCACGCGGCGCTTGAGCGCCGTATGAGGGTTGGTGCCGAGGACGATGAGGTCGGCGCCGATCGTCTCGGCAACCCGGACGATCGTATCGCCGACCTTGCCGTAGTCGAGGCGCAACTCAGCTGCGACGCCGGCATCGCGCAGCGCCCCCACCGCCTGCTCGAGGGTTCCCTGGTAGTGGCGCGCGGCCTGCTCCTTGGCCTCCTCGACCTCGCTGACCGTTTCCGCGTACTCGGGGATTCGCCCCACCGCCAGCACGACCACCTTGGCGCCGCCGCGTCCCAGCTCTGCGGTGCGCTCAAGCGCCAGTCTGGCGCCGTCCGATCCGTCGTATGCGAGCAGGATCTTTGTGAACATCTCACTCTCCTTCCTTGGACACGAACAGCGCTTCCCGTTCCTTGCCCTTCGGTTCGAAGAACGACTGCGCGACCAGCGTAGGGATGATCGCGGTGAGGATCACCACGACGACCAGAATCATTTTTCCCAGCGGGGTCTCGTTGAGGCCGGTCTCGACCATTACCGCGTACACAACCGCCACCGAGGTGGTGGACAGTGCAATGCCCGCGGTCTGCGCGGCGTGAAGATCCAACCGGAAAAGAAACCGGGCGACCGCGAGGACTAGACCGAATGGCGCTGCGAAACCGATCGCCCCCAGCACCAAGCTCTGCTTCCAGAACCTCTTGATGATACCGTCGGGTAAGCGGAACCCTCTTCGTTGAGCGGCGCCACCGCGCGTGCCCGGGCAGCTCAGTCGCGCAGCGTCGCGACCAGGCGCACCGGGTCGGCGAGCAGGTCGAGGGCGCTGTTGATGTCCGGCGCGACGACGTCCGCGACCCGGATCAGCTCGCCCGCGATGCCCTCGTCACCGAGCACGGCGATCCCAATCGCGGCCATCGTCACCATCTCCACGTCGTTGCGGCCGTTGCCGATCACCGCGGTGCGCTCCGGCCCGAACCGGCGCACGAACTCCGCCTTTGCTGCCCCGTCCCGCACCAGCTCCACGACGAGCGGGAGCCCGGCGAGTTCGCGCCGCGCCGTGCCGCGGGTGTCCGCGGTCATCACGGTGATGCGGACGCGAGCGGCGAGCGCCACGATCCGCTCCGCCACCCCCGGCAGCAGGCCGCCGTCACGGGACAGCGTGCCGGTGAAGTCGAGTGCGAGATCGGTCAGCTCGATCGCCGGCTTCCCCGGCACTGCGATGACGATGCCCATGCGTCCCTCCCATCCGTTCGCGAGACTCGTTGCGGCAACGGCGGCACGGCGCCGTTCCGAACGCCCCGCGTCGTTCCCCTACGGTTCACCCGCGCCGCCGTCCGTACGCACTCCAGCAGAAGTGGTGTTGCTCTGAGCCGTCTTCTCGTGTTCCCGTTCCCAACCCGCCAGCAGCGCGAGATCCCGCTCCATCGCCGCGAGTTTCTCACCGGTCGGCACGGTGGCAACCCCCGCGGCGGCCGGGAGCCGGAAGTGTGCGACCTCGGCCTGAGCGTCGAAGCTGCGGCGCTGCTCGGCGATTACGCTCCGGCTCCACGCGATCAGGCGCTGCCGGTACGAATCCGACAACTGTCGTACCGCCGGGGAAAGCTGGCTCCTCATCTGTGCGGCGATCGCTCGCCGCCGCCAGCCGGCCCCGAGGCCGGCACGCAGCGATCGGGTGAGAACCAACCGTCCGCCGAGCACCGAGAGATCAATCACCGGCAGTCCGGAGACGCGGGGGAGGTCCGCCGCGGCGTGTCCGGGCGCGGTGCGGGCCGCGGCATCGAGCGCGCCGGCGAGTTCGTTCCTGAGTTGCGTGAGCGCGGCGGCAATCTCGCCGGCGACCGTCTCGGCACGGTGTGAGAGCTCTCCCGCGAGAGCTTCCTCCGCCGCCTGCTGGCGCGCCGCGCAGGACCGCCGACCCGCCGCGGCGGCCGTGGCGGCCGCCGCGATCGCCTGCTCCGCCGCGCCCTCGAGCCTCGCGGCCAGCGTTGCGCAGCGCGTGCCGGCGGCATCGAGGAGGCTGGCGGCATGCGCAAGGCCCCCTGCGGCCTCGCGCGCCTCGGCGTCCGCCGGCTGCGTCCACTCCGGCTGCCGGCGTTCCATGCGATGGCGTAGAGACGCAATTGTCGCGTCGCGCAACGCGCCCACCTTGCGCCGCAACGCGACGGCCGCCATCTCACCCTGTCGCTGACAGAGCGGCTGCAACACGGTGTCGAACCACTCGTTGGCCAGCGCCGCCGCGGGTCCGACGACGCTGACCGGCGAAACCGGCGCGTCCACGCCGCACTCCGAGCCGAGCAGGCCCTGGACGTGGCGCACCACCTGGTCGCGCTCGGCCGGCGAGAGCAGGTCGGCCTTGCTCAGCAGAACCGCCGCGGTCGCGCCGGCCTGGTAGAGCGCCCGCACCACGGTCAACTCGTCTGGCCCCGGGCTCGACGCGGCGTCCACCAGCACGAGCCCGAGGTCGCAGCGCGGCAGGTACGCCAGGGTGTCCTCGGCGCCCATCGCCAACGAGCCGAGACCGGGGGTGTCCACGAACGTCACGCCCGAGGCCAGCCGCGGCGCCGGCAACTCCACGACCACCTGCGTCACGTGCGCCCGGTTGCCGGGGTTGCGCTGTTCGGTGGCGATCTCCGCGAGTCCGGACAGGGGCACGACCATCGGCTCGCGCTCGGCAAAGTCGACGATCACTCGTTCCTCGCGGCCGAACGTCACCCGGATGGGGACCGCGGTGATCGGGGTGACGCCGACGGGCAGCGCATCGTAGCGGAGGAGGTGGTTGAGCAGCGATGACT
>Ga0209385_1001224_pt1 | contig 10888 bp, 11 predicted proteins | sample NGEPerB_FD_184506 | JGI IMG/M metagenome (GOLD analysis project Ga0209385, IMG submission 184506) | Arctic peat soil microbial communities from the Barrow Environmental Observatory site, Barrow, Alaska, USA - NGEE PermafrostAB12-B... | ecosystem: Environmental > Terrestrial > Soil > Wetlands >... | reverse complement strand
GCCGAAGACGTCCTCGAGCGCCGTCTGAAAGGCCGTTCGCGCGGCCGGCCCGGCCGAAAGCAGCGTTCCGTCGATGTCGAAGAGGACGAGGCGCTTGAATTTGACGACCTTGCCGGCTGCCGACGCAGCCTCTGCGGACGCGCTCATTGCACCGCCTCCGCGAAGGAAAGCCGGGTCGAGAGAGCGCGCACGAACTCGGGGAACACCTTCCTCCAGTACGGCCAATCGTGGACGCCGGTTTCGAGGACGACCTCGTGCGCCACGCCGAGCGCGCCGAGGAACCGGTCGAAGAAAGACATGATCTCGGCGAGCCGGTACTTGTCCTCGGTGCCGCAGCGCACGTAGAGGAAAGGCGCGCGCGCCGCGAGACCCGGATCGTCGAGGAGCATGGCGTACAGATCGTTCTTCCTGAGGACGTTCTTGACGGGGTCGTTGCCGAAGGCGCGCTTGAGCGATGGCCGGATGAAGAAGGGCATCGCCTCGACGGCCGGCCAGCACATCTGCTGGATCGCGGGCGAGAGGCCGCCCGCGGCGCAGAAGAGCCCGGGCTCGGCCAGCCCCCAGCGCAGCGCTCCGTACCCGCCCATCGAGATGCCGGCCGCGAGACGCTCGCCGCGCGAGGCGATCGTGCGGTAGCGCGCGTCCACGAACGGCACGAGCGACTCCGTCAGAAACGTCGCGTACGAGGACGTCCCGTCCGGCCCGTCGACGAACCATGTGCCCACGCCGCGCGGCGACACGACGAGCATTTCGGGGAGGCTTCCTTCGCGCATCCCTTCGTCGAGCGCGTCCGCGAGGCCCTCGCGGAAGAGGACGTCCTCGTTCCCGCCCGCGTCGTGCAGGAAGTACAGGACCGGGAAGCGCCGCGCGGGCGCGGCGTCGTACGACGGCGGAGTCATCACGAGGACGCGCACCGGCGCCGCGAGAGCCCGGGAGGCGACGTGCTCGACGTCAGGATGTACGCCGCGCGCGGTCAAAGCTCGCGCGGGGAAGGCCGCGAAGGCGGCGGCGGCGAGAACGGCGGCGCCATGCCGGAGTCGGAACAAGGCGTGATTCTAGGCGCCTGTTAACCTTGCCGAAAATGACCGGGACGAAAGGCCGCGGCACGCAGACGCTCGAAGGCGAAACCGCGATCGTGACGGGCGGGGGACGCGGTATCGGCCGTGCGATCTCGCTCGCCCTCGCCCACGCCGGAGCCACGGTCGTCGTCGCGTCGCGCTCGGCGGACGAGATCGAACGGACGAAGACGGAGATCGAAGCCGAAGGCGGCAAGGCTCTCGCGATCGCGACCGACGTGACGTCGCGGGCCGCCGTCGAGGATCTCGTGGCACGGACGCGTGAGGCCACGGGGCGCATCGACATCGTCGTGAACAACGCGGGCGTCTTCGTGTGGAAGCCCCTCTCGAGGCTCGAGGAGTCGGAGTGGGATCGCGTCCTCGACACGAATCTCAAGGCGAGCTATCTGCTCGTCCACGCGGCGCTTCCGGATCTCGTCGCCTCGGGGCGCGGCCGCATCCTGAACGTCTCGTCCATCCACGGCACCGTGGGGGACGCGAACGTCGTGGCGCACTGCGCGGCGAAATTCGGGCTCGTCGGCTTCACGAAGGCGCTCGCTTCGGAGCTGCGCGGGGTCGGTATCACGGTGAACGCGATCTGCCCGGGCTCCACCGACAACAAGAGCCGCGAGCCGTCCGGGAGGCCGCACGCTTCTCCGCTCCAGGAGAAGCTCGACGCGCACGACGTGGCGGGCGCCGCCCTGTTTCTCGTTTCTCCGGCGGCGGGGACCATCTCGGGCGCCGTCCTCGACGTCTGGGGCGGGACGACGGTTTCGATCGCGGGTTGAGCGGGCGCTAAACTCCCCGCGGCCGTATCGCGTCTGCCCGTAGCTCAGCTGGATAAGAGCATCGGCCTTCTAAGCCGAGGGTCCCCGGTTCGAATCCGGGCGGGCAGGCCAGTTCTTGACATGTCAAGTCCCGGCTTGGCTCAAGGAGGGCGTCAAGCAAGAAGCTGAGTGGAGTAGGGATAACGCGCCGCATGGAGTAGAGCGAGACAGCGACAATCGATATGAGCGCCGCGAAGCAGGCGAGACCGAGGATTCTGGCGGCTAGCCCGTAAAGCCCATCTTATGGCCACGGGGGTGGCACCTCTCCTCGGAGCGCGCACTCAACTTGCGCTCGGAACGCCGAGTCATCGCGCGCCTTCATGGCTCCATCGGCAACTCGTTTCGCCTCCGCCGTCCGACCATTCACCACCAAGAGAGCGATGAGGGTCCCGACACCATTTGAAAGACTCTTGTCGGCAAAGTCGCTCAGGTGCCGCCGAAATTCCGAGTCGCCCTTCATCGTCTTGTCTACCGTGTAACCCCGAACCATCCGCTCGAGAGAGCGATCCGGGTCTAGATACTTGCTACAAACGCCATACTCCTTTGCCCTGACCAGCGAAGGCTGCGCGAAGTCATATACGGCCGAAGCCGTGGTCGGGCTATTCGTGTCCAGCCAGAGAAAGAGTTCTTCAGTCTTCGCGTCCTCGCCGAGTTCCCGGTTTATGGACGCGAAGTCGTTGAAGCTGTGACGAGAGTCTTTCGATTCACGGACCTTGGCGGCCGCTTCATCTCGTTCGGCCCTCAGTTTCTCAAGTGCTGGAGGATAGGAGTCTGAAAGCGTCTTCCAGTAGCTCAGGGCGAACGACAGGCGAACGCCCGACATCGAAGGTGCGTACTTCAATGCGTTCTCGAAAAACCACACGTGCTTCGCCAGCGCGTCGGCATAGCGACCAGCCGACGCATCGGCCTTCGCCTCGTTCAGAATCTCCGAGGGATGTGGATTCTCACCGGGACTCCACGGGGTCTGCGCTAACGCGAATCCGCCGAGAAGAAAGCCGAGTGACCAGAGCGCGACAGCCCTGAAATGAACGAAGATTCTCGCGATTGGCGTCATACCTAACGATATCAAGCTTAACGGCAGGGAGGAGTAGCGGTCCGAGGCTCATGACGATTGTCCGGACGGCCTGCTGTCGGTATCGGTCACGCCGCCTCGATGAGCTCCGGGAGCCTCTCGAATAGCCGTATAAGCTCGGGCGGCGGGTCGGCCAGAAGAGTTCGATACGTATCAACGAAGGCAGGCCAGTTCTTGACATGTCAAGTCGCTAGGCTCAAGTCAATGACTCCGACCTGCTGGGCTCCGACGTCGTGGACCGTGAGGATGTTGGGGTGATTCAGAGCGCCGATGGCGCGGGCCTCGTGCTCGAACCGACGGAGCCGCTCCGGGTCCTTCGCCACCAGCTCGGGCAATACCTTGACGGCCACCTCGCGCCCCAGCCGCGGATCCCGCGCCCGGTAGACCTCTCCCATCCCCCCCGCGCCGAGAGGCGCGAGGATCTCGTAGGGACCGAGGCGGGTACCGGGCTGCAGAGTCACCGCGCACCATCCACGACGAAGAGCTGCGATGGCATCCTCACATAGCTGTACGCATAGGACTTGGCGTCATCCGTCAGATCGGCACCAAGACCTTTGAGGACGCCAGCCCTGTCCGCCGGGGCGAGTTCGCGAATCAATACGCGGCGGCCCGAGGCGAGGTCTAGCCGCTCGATTCGGAAAGGCAGATTGTCATCTTGTAACAGGTAGAGCGCGCGGCCATCCGCCCTCCATCGGACAACGGCATCGTCACTGGTCAGTCCGGGCACTGGCTGAGCTGTCCCACCCCCGGCGCGCTGGATGAAATGGGTTCCATCCGGTTTCGAGTACAGGATCTGCTGGCCATCCGGAGAGGAAGAGCAGTTCCCCGTTGCTTCGGGTGTGATTGGCCGCGGCAGGCCGCCCGACAAATCCTGCACATAGCAGCGCGAAGCCTTGCCTGCCTCGTGGCCGGAAACCAGGACGCTCTTTCCGTCCGGGAACCAGCTGGCAAAGTGGTACGCCTCCAGGTCGCCCCGTGGGAGGCGCCGGGTCTCTCCGGCACCGGTCGGATAGATCACCAGCTGCGGCGGCGTCTCGATGAGGGCGAGCACCCACTTCCCATCGGGCGAGAAGCCGTAGACCCAGCCTTCTCCGAGGGTTACGACAGGACCGCCATCGCTCGTCCGTAGGCAGACCCGGTAGTTCGGGCCGGCGGAGAAGGACTCTTCATTGAAAAGCAACATGCGCCCATCCCGCGAAAGGAACGGGTGCGTGGATAAATCGAGCCAGGAGAGATCGCGCTCGGCGCTTGCTCCCGGCGCCAGAACGGAGAGACCGAGCCGCCAGTCGTCACGAGTCACGAGCCAGCGTCCGGTGCGGGAGACGCCGTGCATCGTCAAGCCCCCGGCGCTCCTCAAGACCACACGCCGGTGTCCGGAGAGATCGACGCCATAGAGGGTCCTTGCAGACCCTGCCGTGGCAGCCGTGTAGAGCACCTCATCGCCCGTTTGAGTCCAGGCAAGGCCCTCCACACTCTCGTAGTCGCCGGAAAGAACGCTGCGTTTTCCTGCCTGGTCCACGAGGATGACCGACCCGCGGTCGCTCCCCGGCTTGGGGTGGTCAAAGAGGGCTATCCGGTCGCCATGGGGAGAGACGCGAAGGTCGGTCAGACAGTCGGCGGTCTCGTAGAGCACCTTGCCGATCGGGAACTCCAGCCGGTACTTTCCTTCCGCGAAACGAATGATGGCCAGCTCGGATCCTTCCGGCGACCAGTCCGCTTCACGGACCTTCTCGAGAATTTCTCGTGGGGCTGTGCCCCCGAGCGGCACCCGGGCGAGTGTGCCTGTGAACTGCCGAAACCCAGAAAAGCGGGCGTCGGTCAGGACAGCCAGCTCTCCCTTGGAGGAGATCGACAGGAGGTGCGTGCGCGGCAGGCCGAGGGGACGTGGCTCGGGATACTCCGGGCGGATGGCGAATAGCTCCGGGACGTTGCCCTCTAGCGCCGCGCTGTAGACGATGGTCTCGCCGTTCGGCGCGAAGGCAGCCTGAAAGATCGACTGGGGACGGAAGCTCATCTGGCGAAAGGTGATCCCTTCAGCCGAACGTCGCTCGGCCTTCTGCCCCACCCGGTACGATGCGACGGTGGCAAGACCCAGCACGGCAGCGACTGCGATGGCCGTGAGCCACGGTCCGGATCCCCTCTTCGAGACGGAGACCGTTCGCCCGCTCGCCACGGCAGACTCCGAAAGTGACTGAAGGGCGAAGGCAACGTCCTGTGCCGACTGGAACCGGCTGGAAGGCTCTTTCTCGAGGCAGTGCCTGATGATCCGGTCGAGGCCGGGCGGAACAGACGAGTTCGTTCCCGAAAGCTCCGGCGGGTCTTCTCTCAGTATCGCCGTCATCGTCTCGGGGGCGGTGTCCTTCTGGAAGGGACGCTTCCCCGAAAGCATCTCGTACAGGACGACGCCGAGGGAGAAGAGGTCGCTCCTTGCGTCGAGCCGCTTGCCCAGGACCTGCTCGGGCGACATGTAGGCCATGGTCCCGAGGACGATGCCGGCATCGGTGCTCGGCGCGGCCGTGGGTGCCTCCGTCAGAGAGGCGGCCGGGATGGCCGGTTGCGTCAACTTGGCGACGCCGAAGTCGAGGATCTTGATCCGGCCATCTCTCGTGACGAAGAGGTTCTCGGGCTTGATGTCGCGGTGGACGATTCCTTTCTCGTGTGCGGCGGCGAGACCCTGGGCCGCCTGCGCCGCATATTCGACGGCCTTTCTGGGCGGCAAGGGAGCGCCGAGCTTTTCGCGTAGTGATTCGCCATCCAGAAGCTCCGAGACGATGAAGGGGCTTCCTTCGTGCGAGCCGATGTCGTGGACGACGAGGATGTTGGGGTGGTCGAGTTGCGAGGCGGCCCGGGCTTCCTGCTCAAAGCGCGAGAGGCGTTCGGGATCCGAGGCGAGGCCGGGGTGGACGACCTTGACGGCAACGTCGCGGCCGAGCCGCGTGTCTTTGGCTCGGTAGACCTCGCCCATGCCGCCCGCGCCGAGCGGGGCGAGGATCTCGTAGGGACCGAGGCGCGTGCCCGCGGAGAGGCCCATGCCGTCCGCCTCCCCGGGTCGGAGGAAGGGGCGGGTCGTGCCCCCGGCGCGGCGACGCTCGTTCCGGCGGCCCGTAAGGGTCGTGTTACTGCGGGAATTCTAGTCCCGATCCCGGTTCAGCCCTCTTGCGGTGAATCAGGTCCGTCAGGCCGTCTCGGTGATCTCCGGAAGCCTCTCGAACAGCCGGACAAGCTCCGGCGGCGGGTCTGCCAGCAGAGTTCGATACGTATCAACGAAGGCAGGCCAGTCCTTGACATGTCAAGTCGCTAGGCTCAAGTCAATGACTCCGACCTGCGGGAGTCTTCACCGAACGGCGAGACTCGCTGAGGAGCGTATCGTCAGGTGAAGGAACCGTTCTCGCCTCCACGAGTCCAACTACCTATGAGGCGCTGTTTCGCCCCGCTTCTCCTTGTCGGGTTTCTCGTGCCCGCCCGCGACAGCCGTGCTTGTCAGTGCGGCACGAAGCCGTCCGCTCCGGAGGCTTATGCAGCCTCGCCGCTCGTCGCACTCGTGCGTATCTCGGAGATCGAGGACCAGTGGACGATCTGGCGCAAGGTCAAGGACTGGTTTCGGAGCCGCTCACAGATCGAGAATGAGTATGGCGGCGACGGTGGGTTCTTTAAGACCTACCGGGACTACGGGTTCTCAATCACCGCGCAGGTGCTTCATCAGTGGAAGGGCGCTCCCGCCACGACCATCCAGTTTTTCACCGGTCGCGGCGGTGGCGATTGCGGATACCACTTCGAATTGAACGCCACCTACCTCGTCTATCCGGTTGCCGCAACCGATGGCGGCCTCTACGTCTGGATCTGTGGCCGTATCACGCCCGGTCAAAACGCGGGACCGGATGTCCAGACTCTTGACGCCATCGGTCAAGGGTCGCTTCGCAAGGAGGGACGGCGGCTGACGCCGCCATAGCCACATGAAGTCGCTCCTACTTCTCGCGCTAACTCTATCCATCGGCCCGGTTGTGGCGCAGCCCACCGACCCACAAGCATTGCAGAACTGGATTCAAGGAGTGCCAGCATTGCCGCATGGGTCACCGCGACTCGCGCTGTCAGGCTACGTTCTACCCAACGCACACACGCTCGTTCTTAAACTCACGAACATTTCGGCGCGGCCAATTAGTACGTATCCCTTCCGGTTACCGTGGGGCAACCCGAACTCGCTCAATCTCTTCGGTCTCACTACCCGTGGGCAGGTTCTCAAGCAATCGCTGCCTATCGCCGATCCAATCTACGAGAAGCCAGTCGTAATCGCTCCGGGACAATCGCTCACAGGGAACGTTGACCTTTCATTCAAGCTCAACGGCTTTCCAGAGGCTCGCGCCGCGACCCCTGTCATTGTCGTGTGGAGCTACGAGCTTGAAGCGGGGGAATCGATCATTACCGGGGCGGCAGTCGCGGGTCGCCTTTCTGCAACGGAACCTCTACCGTAGCGCCGCCTGACCGCTCATTTCAGCGCCCACGGCGTAGGTCGCTGGCGCTCCTGCCTTCTCGCCGCTGAGGGCGATCCGCGCTAGGCTGCGTGAGTGATTGCGACGCTCTTCGTCCTCGCGGCGCTTGAGACTCCCGACTTAATCTCTCGCGCCGCGCCACTCGCCCCGCTTGTCCTCGCTCAGGCAGAGGCCGACGTTGACCACGACGGCTCTCCCGATACGATTTCCATCACGATGGTCGCTGGCGACATCACAGGGGGAGGCTGCGCTGGTCCCTCCGATGATGTTCACCGTTGGAGTGGCCGGTTCATCGTCACGGTGAGGCTGGCTACGGGCCGTAGCGTCTCTACCTACCTCAACCCACTCTTCGGTCCGGAACGTGATCTCGAATTCTGGGCGCCGCCGTGGACGCTCTTCGTAGCCGATTACAGGCACGACGGGCAGCCCGGTTTCAGCCTCGCAGAGACGAGCTGCCACAACAACGCCGATTACCACCTCTTTACCGTGCGCCCCGACGGCGTCGTAGAGGCTCTCTGTATTGCCGGGAGTTATTCGGTCTTCGTGTTCGATTACGAGGCGTCCACCGCTGACATCAAGCTGAACGCAGGTGGCTTCTCGACCGGCCTGTACGACAACTCTCGCGGGGTAGGGTGCGAGTCCTTCTGGGGCTGGAATCCGGTGCGAGAGCAGTTCGATCTCATAGATCAGAAATGCGGTACGCCCCCTTAGGCTGCGTTCAACACTCATCGCACCGCGCCTCCGGCGTCTGTCGCGGCGAAAGCACCGACCTTCGTTCGGTAGCCTAGAAAGACACCCCGCAGCGGGGCTGAGAAGATCGCAGAAGGCATGGCAGCCCGAAAGGGACGTAAACAGCCGGGTCCGACCGTTCGGGTGCGTAGCGGTCTAAGGTTCCTGACAGCGTCCCGACGTGGCTCGCTGCCGGGTATCGGTCACGCCGCCCTGATTACCTCCGGAAGCTTCTCGAAGAGCCGTAGAAGCTCGGGCGGCGGGTCTGCCAGAAGAGTTCGATACGTATCAACGAAGGCAGGCCAGCTTTCAGGAGGCGACCATGTTGCGCGAGTTGATTCATGGGCCCGTCATGGACTCCCGCCTCTACACGGCGGAGCGGTCCTCCCACCGGAACGCCGATCTCATCTTCATCCTGAGCGTCTACCTCAATCGCGCCGAGCCGGATTCCGGCTACTACGCCGACGCGATGGGGGGAATCACGCAGACCCTGCGATGGCCCGACGACGAGTGGCAGCAATTCCGCCGGACTTTCTACAACGACGTCACGGGCTTTTTCAAGGACAGGTTCTGGCTCGTTCCGCCCCCCGGGTACACCGGCCTCGATTGGCCGGATGGCCGGCCGACCCACCGCCCGAACGTGAAATGCGGGCTCCAGCTCTCGGTACACGAGCATCCCGCGCATGCCCGCATCGTCGTCAACTGCATTTATCCGGTGCCGGGCCAGGCGATGCGGTCGAGCATGAGCCCGAGAAGCCGCACAGGCGAGCTCGACCTCGGTGCCACGTCGTTTCTGGATAAGCAACCCGTGCGGGGCGAGTTTCAGATGCAGGAGGCCTCTCTCCACGAGGTCGGCCATCTTCTCGGCCTCTCCCACGTGAGTCGGTACCGGGCGGCGTGCAACGCAAAAGACACGAACGCGTTCGCGTGCTACGGGACGACCTCCTGGCAGCGAGGCGACCTGATGGGGTGGGGGAGCCGCGTGGAAGCATGGCATGCGTGGCCGTGGCGAAACCGCATTCGCTACCACACGGGTGTGGGCGGCTGGCGCGCGGTCATGACGCGGCCGGCCCCGCAGCCGCTCACGGCAGGCTCGGGTCTCGACGGAGGGATGCTGCCGGGGGGCGTCGGCCTCAGGGACGGCGGCATTTAGCGCCGCCGGTTCCGGTTCCCGCAATAGATCTGCGAGTCCTTTTCGTCAGACGGCGGTACACTTTCCTCGGCCCCCGGAAATGACCCTGCACACACCGGACTCGCTTCTCGCCCTCGCCCGGAACTTCATGGAGAGCCGGGTTTTCCTGACGGGCGCCGAACTGGACCTGTTCACGCTTCTCGCGCCCGAGCCGCTCTCACTCGACGAGGTCACGTCGAAGACCGGCGCCGACCGGCGCGCGCTCGAGATGCTGCTCGACGCGCTCGCGGCGCAGGGGCTGCTCGTGAAGGAAGCCGGAAGATGGCGGACCGAGCCCACCGTGGCGCCTTTCCTGGTCGAGGGAGCCGAGCGCTCAGTCCTCCCGATGGTTTTTCATGCCGCGAACCTTTGGAACAACTGGTCAGAGCTCACGCGGAAAGTCGTCCCGAGGCGTGCCGGCGCGGCCGGCCCGGAGTTCCTCGCGGCGTTCATCGGCGCGATGCACGTCGTCGCGGCGCCGCAGGCCGACGTGATCGTGGCCGCCGTCGGGGCGGGCGGAGCGCGCCGGCTTCTCGACGTGGGCGGCGCCTCGGGGACGTACACGCTCGCATTCCTCCGCGCGAACCCCGGAATGACGGCCACGCTGTTCGACCGCCCGCCAGTCGTGGAGATGGCGCGGGTGGGTCTCGGCGCGGCCGGGGTCCTGCCTCGCGTAACGCTCGCCGGGGGCGATTTCGCCACCGATCCGCTGCCGCCCGGGCACGACCTCGCCTTCGTTTCGGCCATCATTCACCAGAACTCGCCCGCCGAGAACCTCGCGCTCTACAAGAGGATCCACGAGGCGCTCGTCCCGGGCGGCCGCGTCGTCATCCGCGACCACGTGATGCAGCCCGATCGCACCGGCCCCCGCGCCGGTGCGCTATTTGCGATCAACATGCTGGTCGGGACCGCCAGCGGGGGGACGTACACGTTCGACGAGATCGCGGGCGGGCTGGCGCGGGCGGGCTTCGAGCGCGTACGCCTGGTTCAGGCGGGCGAGAGGATGGACGCACTGGTGGAGGCCTTCAAGGCCCCGTAGGATTACGGCGCCGGTGTGCCCGGAGCGTTCTTGTATTCCATCCCCGTGAAGTTGAGCGTGAGCGACTCCGTGGGGTTGTCCCCGCTTCCGGAAAGCTGGTACGAAGAGATCATCGTTCCAGACATCTCCAATCGGAGAGAGACGCTTCCGTCATCGCGGACGAAATCAATGATCGCCGGAACCCCTTGTCCGGCGACAGATTCGCTAGCGAGGCGAGCCGAGGCGCTGTCGGCCTCCTTGGTCACGACGATTTCGGACACGTTCGGAGACGCTTGCGGGCTATCTGAAGAATGCGTGGGTCTGCCCTGGCCGAACTGTACGCTCATCAGCTCGATATATGTACGGTAAGCCGGCTCCGTTACGTCGCCGTCGATGTCGCCATACTTGAGGTAGATGGCCATGGAGTCCTCCCGCACTTGCGAATGAATCTCAAAGAGCCTAGCACAGCCTGCGCGGCCGAAGGACGAGCTACTCCCACTTCGGCGGCCGCTTCTCGAGGAAGGCGCGG
>Ga0209385_1001223_pt1 | contig 10893 bp, 9 predicted proteins | sample NGEPerB_FD_184506 | JGI IMG/M metagenome (GOLD analysis project Ga0209385, IMG submission 184506) | Arctic peat soil microbial communities from the Barrow Environmental Observatory site, Barrow, Alaska, USA - NGEE PermafrostAB12-B... | ecosystem: Environmental > Terrestrial > Soil > Wetlands >... | reverse complement strand
AAAAAACTCCGTGCGCTCCGTGTCTCCGTGGTAAATGATTTTCGACGGTGCAACATTCCAGAAGAACACGATATCATCTTTGATTCGGTGATCGTAGATGAAAGATATCGCTTCATGGGCACTGGAGACCGCTAAAGTGCGGGGCGCCACTCATGCGGAGGCCCGCATCGTGGACGAACGCAGCCGTTCGCTCGCCACCAAGAACGGCAGGATCGCTGGCGCCTCCGACTCCGAATCGCTGGGCATCGGCATTCGCGTCATCGCCAATGGAGGATTTGGCTTCGCCGCCACCGATGACCTGTCGCGGGAAGGGGTTGAAAGATGCGCGGCCAGAGCGGTTGAGATTGCCCGGGCATCGTCGACCGTAAAGTCGCAAGAGTTGTATCTGGTGCCCGAGCCGCCCGCCATCGCTGACTGGGCTTCGCCCTGCAAGATCAACCCGTTCAGCGTCCCCATCGAAAAAAATCTGGATCTGCTCTTTGCGATTGACGCTGCCCTGCTTGCGGTGAAGGGCGTGACCCTGGCCGAGACTAACATGAACTTCCGGCGCTATGAGCAGTGGTTTTATTCGTCGGAGGGTTCCGAGATACACCAGACGACCGTCACTTCCGGTGCGGGCTACGCGGCGTATTCGTTTCAGGGTACGGAAATCCAGAAACGCTCTTATCCCAACTCGTACGGCGGCCAGTTCCAAGGCAGAGGGTATGAACTTATCGAGGAGTTGAGGCTGCTGGAGCATGCCACCGAAATTGCCGAGCAGTCGGTCGCGTTGCATTCGGCTGCGCAATGTCCCGAAGGCAAGTTCAATGTCATTCTCGACTCGTCGCAACTCGCGCTGCAAATCCACGAGTCCATCGGTCATCCCATTGAACTCGATCGCGTCCTTGGTATGGAGGCCAATTTCGCGGGCACGTCGTTCCTCACGCTTGACCAGCTTCGTACCCTGAAATACGGCAGTGAGATGGTCAACGTGGTGGCCGATGCCACCCCAGCGCACGGGCCGGGGCTAGGCACATTTGCTTACGACGACGAAGGAGTGGCGGCGCAGCGCACTCCGATCATCACCAACGGCCTGTTCACCGGGTATCTGACCTCGCGCGATACCGCGGCCGCGATTGGCGCTACGCGTAGTGGAGGGTGCTTGCGTGCCGAAAACTGGAATCGGCTGCCCATCGTGCGCATGACCAATGTGAGCATCCTTCCCAGCGAGTCGCCGCTGACCCTGGAGCAACTCATCGCATCCACAGACCATGGCATCTTGATGGAGACCAATCGCTCCTGGTCTATCGACGACAAACGCTTCAACTTCCAGTTTGGTTGCGAGATAGGCTGGGAGATCGTGGGAGGCAAGCGCGGACGCATGCTGAAGAACCCTTCCTACTCGGGCATCACAACTGAGTTCTGGAACTCGATGGACGCCATCTGCTCACGCGAGGAATGGACGTTGTGGGGCACTCCGAACTGCGGCAAGGGACAGCCGCAACAGGTGATGGGCACCGGCCATGGCGCTGCGCCCGCGCGGTTTCGCAATCTCACGGTGGGCGCTGCGTATAAGGGGAACGAATAGCGATGCTTGATCGCGATCAGGCAAACGACATCTTCGACAAACTGCGCCGGCTATCGCAAGCTGACGAGATCGAGTTGCTCATTTCCGGCGGCCGCAGCGCGCTTACGCGCTTCGCCAACAACACGATTCATCAGAACGTCGCGGAAGAGGAATACCACATTTCGGTGCGCTCTGCCTTCGGGAACCGCACGGCCCGCGCCAGCACGAACAAGCACGACGATGACAGCCTGCGTCGCCTAGTGCAGTCGTCCGAAGCGCTGGCGAAGGTGCAGCATCCCGATCCCGATTTATTGCCGATGCCAAGGAAGGAAGAAGTGGCCGCGGCGGCGGTGGAGCGCGGCGATGAGGCAGTCAACCGCTACTTCGAGGCCACGGCCCGGCTCACTCCGCAAGACCGTGCACGGGCCGTGGCCTCCATGGTGCATGTTGCGAAAAAGCACAATCTAGCCGCTGCCGGCATCTTCTCCTCTGCTGAGATTGTCGAGGGCATCTTCAATTCAAAAGGTGTGGCCGGCTGGTACGAGCAGACTCTAGCCGAAGTTTCGGTCAGCATGCTCGACAGTTCGTCCTCAGGATGGCAAAAGGCGAACTCACCCGACAGAGCACAACTTGACCCGGTGCGGATGGCGGAAGTCGCGGCCGTAAAGGCAATCGAATCGAAGAATCCTCGCGAATTGTCGCCGGGGAAATACTCGGTCATTTTAGAACCTGCCGCGGTGCTCGACATTGTGGGGTTCATGTTCTGGGATTTCGGGGGCTCGGCGCTGCTCGAACAGAGGTCGTTTCTGAACGATCGGATCGGAACTCGGCTCTTCGGCGAAAACATCACGGTCTGGGACGACGTGTATCACCCGTTGCAGGCAGGCGTTCCTTTCGACGGCGAAGGGATGAGCAGACAACGGTTGAAGCTGATCGAGAATGGCGTAGTCCGTGCTGTGACCTACTCGCGCTCCAGTGCAAAGCGAATGCAGGAATCGGAGATGGCCGGCAAAGTTGGTCCGGTGCGGCCCACAGGCCACGGCTTCGGGCTGCCCAGCGAGATCGGCGAAGCTCCTCTGAATATCGTGTTTGCTGGTCCGCCGGAGGGCGAATCGCGAAGCGTGGAGCAGATGATCGCCTCCACCGAGCGCGGCATTCTGGTAACCCGGTTGTGGTACATCCGCGAAGTTGAACCCTACGAGAAGATCCTCACTGGCATGACCCGCGACGGCACATTTCTGGTCGAAAATGGCAAGGTGGTGTGCGGCATCCGAAACTTTCGTTTCAACGAGAGCCTCTTGCACATGCTGCAAAACGTGGAGGTAATGGGAACGCCGGTACGCTCGTGCGGGGAAGAGTCGTTCGACATGGTGGCGCCGCCGATGAAAGTGCGCGACTTCAACTTCACCGAGGCCACGAAGTTCTAGGGTTGCGAAGCGCCTACTGGGATTGCCTAGAGATCAAGTAAGGTATTTATTTACATTAAGTTAGAGGAAAATTCATTTGACCTACCCTTTCCCCGGAGACGCCACCTGCACTTCGGCACAGACAGCCGTGGTCGCCCCTGATTGAACGTTATGGTGTGGCCTCACGCAGCCGCCTATTTCTTCCGAACTGGACTTCTTGCGAATTCTGGCGATTTTTCTACTTAAGTGGACTCCCTTAATGGTACTTTAGTAAGTAACGGTTCAATCGTTACCCGATGTTGCGCTGTCGGTAACCTGTTATGAGTACTGGCCACCAGTCTGATCTGCGTAATTCGATTCGGTTTCCCCTTCACCTTCAGGTGACCCTGAAGACTCCAACTGCGGAATACCACGCGAAAACAATCGATATTTCAGCCGGCGGCATTCTGTTTCATACCGAATCCGAGGTCGCCGTGGGCTCGGAGGTTGAGTTCACCATTGAAATACCGGGTGATGTCCTGGGAACGAACCATCCGGTGTCAGTGAAATGCCAGGGCCGCGTAGTGCGATTCTCAGAAGAAGCTTCAGGACGAAGCGTAGCGGTCGTTATCGATGAATACCACTTCGAACGTAACTAAACAGGCAGTCCAAGGCGGCAGCATGGCCCCTCGCAACCGCAACGGCGGGGAGGATGTTTCACCTCCCGCTTCGTCCCGGCAATACTCCGTGGAACCGGAACCAGTTCCGGTCCGAATTATCCTTGCCGACTCGGAAGCTATCTTCCGGGTGGGCATGGCCAGGATTTTTTCGGTGGAAAGCGATTTGGACGTGGTCGCGCAGACGGATAACCTGCCGCAGACCCTCAGCGTAGTTGCCGAAACGCCGGCCGACGTGATCCTCTTCGAGGCGGGATTATCTGCCACGCCGGCGGAAGCGGTCAGCGAAGTGGCTCGGCGGGCCCTTCCCGGAGCGAAATTGATTCTGGTTACGCAGCGTACCGGCGAGCAGGAAACGGTGGATTACCTGCGTCGCGGAGTTCGAGGCATTCTCACTCGCGCCGTGTCGCCCGATTTGCTGGTGCGCTGTGTGCGCAAGGTCGCGGCCGGCGAAACCTGGCTCGATAAGCAAGGCGTAAACTGGGTGATCCAAGCCTATCGCTCCCAAGCTTTGCAGGGGGCCGCCCCCAAACAACAGTTGCGTCTCAGCGAGAAAGAAATGCTGATCATCAGTGGTGTCACGCAGGGGCTGAAGAACAAAGATATCGCTCGGGAAGTCGGCACCACGGAGCAGGTAGTAAAGAACTACCTGCGCAAAATTTACGACAAGCTCCAGGTCACCGACCGCCTTGAATTAGCGCTCTACAGCATGCATCATCGTTTGTTGGATGGCTACATCCCGCGTCCCGCGCGCGACGCGCGGCGTGGCGTTGAGGCTCTAGGTCAAGTTGCAGAGATACCTCAGGCGGCAATCGCGTCGGCCTCCACCGGTAATCAGGTCTCATCTCCTCGACCGCAACCGCAAGAGCACGATCCCAACTCGAACGATCACTAGACCCGGGACATGCAACCGCGATCCTGGTTCGCACGATCTGGGATGCGACCAACCCCGAGTTGTGGCCATGAGGGCATTGAGGTAGCGTATTTTGTTCAAGACCTTTATTCCGAGGCAACCATGAGCCGTTTGAATCCCACGTTCCGGAAACGTTCGATATCGTGCGTCGTTCTTTTTGTACTTGCCGTTCTTCCGTCGTTTTTCGCACAAACGGCACCGCTCCTTGCTCCGGATTTGCGCACCAAGATCGACGACATCGCGCACCATGTCCTGGGGACGACCGGTGTACCGAGCGCTTCGCTGGCTGTGGTCAAAGACGGCAAGGTTGCTTATGTACAAGCTTATGGCGATGCGCGTCTCGATCCGCGCACTCCCTCGCAGCCGCAAATGCGGTACAGCATTGGCTCCATCAGTAAGCAGTTCACGGCTGCGGCGATCCTCATGCTGGCCGAGGAAGGCAAGTTGTCGCTCGACGATCCCGTCTCGAAGTACATTCCCGGCTTAACGCGAGGAAATGAAGTCACGATTCGCGAACTGCTGTCGCACACCTCCGGTTACCAGGATTTCTGGCCACAAGACTACGTTCCGCCGTTGATGCTGCAACCCATCGGTGCGGACGGGATCATGGACCGCTGGGCACGCAAGTCGCTGGATTTTGATCCGGGCACAAAATGGCAGTACAGCAATACGAATTACGTGATTGCCGGCGTGATTGTGGAGAAGGTTTCCGGGATGCCGCTGCTGCAATTACTCAGCCAACGTATCTTCGCTCCGCTGGGAATGAAGAGCGTGGCCGACACCAACGAAAACAAGCTTCCTCCTACCGATCCGGGCGGCTATTTTCGGTATGCGCTTGGGCCGCTGCATCCCGCGCCGAAGGAGGGCAAGGGTTGGATGTTCGCCGCCGGCGAACTGGCGATGACCGCGAAAGATCTGGCAGCGTGGGACATTTCGATGATCCGGGAGACGGTGCTCAAACCGGCTTCCTATCATGAAATGGAAACCGAGGTCCTTCTGAAGAACGGCGTCGGCACGCGCTACGGCCTGGGCGTTCAAGTAATGAGCATAGGCGGCCATCGGGTGCTGGAGCATGGAGGGGAAGTGTCGGGGTTCACCGCCGAGAACATCGTCATGCCGGACGATAGGATTGCGGTTGTCGTGCTGACCAATCAGGACGCGGCAGAAGCGGCTTCAGAGATCGGAGGCCAGGTGAGGGCGGCGATGCTCCAGGCCGAGAACCCCCAGGACCCGAAGCAGGATGCCCTCATCCGCAAGGTGTATGACGGATTGCAGCAGGGCAAGATCGACCGGTCGCTGTTCACCGACAACGCAAATGCCTATTTCACCGAACAGGCACTCAAGGATTACGCTGGCAGTCTTGGTCCGTTGGGCGCTCCCCAGAGCTTTACACAGGACCACGTTTCCGCCCGTGGCGGGATGACGGAGCGGGTCTATGAAGTAAAATACGCGAGCAAGAATCTGGTCATCATCATCTACGAAATGCCGGACGGCAAATTCGAGCAGTACATGATCGCCGAAAAATGAGTTGTACCCACACGATAGCGAATAACTCTACGTGAGTTCCTTGCCAGGGGCTACAATAGACGGTTCCATCCGGCTCCATTCTTGTCTACAACTGGGCCGGATTGTGTTCACACATTAACGTCTGCGAGGCGATATGAAGGGCGATCCCAAAGTCATTGCTTTCTTAAACCAGGTATTAAAGGCGGAGTTGACGGCCATCAATCAGTACTTCCTGCACGCCGAAATGTGCGAGAACTGGGGCTATGAGCGGCTTGCCAAGAAAGTGAAGAAAGAATCCATCGAAGAGATGGTGCATGCCGAGAAGTGCATGGAGCGAATTCTGTATCTCGACGGCACTCCGAACATGACCGACTACTTCAAAATCAATATCGGGGCCACCGTCGAGGCGCAGTTCAAGAACGATCTCCAACTCGAATACGACGCCGTCAAGCGCCTGAATGATGGGATTAAGCTCTGTACTGCCGCTAACGACGGAGGCTCGCGCGAGCTCGCAGAAAAGGTCCTCAGCGACGAAGAGCACCACATCGACTGGCTCGAGGGCCAATTGCACGCCATCAGCGAGATGGGGATAGCGAACTACCTGGCGCAGCAACTGAAGGAAGGCGAGTGAGCCAGTAGGCCCTGGCGCCGGATTCCCTGCGCCTCGCAATACGTTACAATAAGACGACGCCGCTGTTCCGGCGTTTCCGCAAGACGCTTTTCCCAACGGAGAGATGGCCGAGTGGCTGAAGGCGCACGCTTGGAAAGCGTGTGTACTCGAAAGGGTACCCAGGGTTCGAATCCCTGTCTCTCCGCCAGTAAGTCTCAACTGCAGAGAAACTCTGCAGTTTTCCTCTGAAAATCGCCGAAAATCCCCGCAATTCCGCACGTTTTGCGCTCAAACCGGACTCGGAGAAAGTGTCCTACTGGCCGTCCTGATCCTCGCGGCCATAGCTCGGAAGTTGCGGCTCGTGTCGGTGGCGAAGAGCCCGGTCCTACCGGTGTCGAACCTCACGCTCCGACCGAAGGACCCCATCCACATGCGTGTAGAGGCGAGGTACTAGCGATCCGCGAGGATGCGGCGCTTTGACTCCGGTTCATTCGCGAGCGTTGAACGGTGGCACACGAAGCAGGACTCCAGGAACCCAAGTCGGCATCCCTGTATCCACAGCCTTTGGGTTCTCGGGAGCTACACTGAGATGTGAGAAAACTCATTGTTGTCGTCATCGCGCTTGGTGTTTTGTTGCCCCTCGCATTCTTCGTGGCACGATCAGCGAGCCCCGTTGTAGACCTCCCGTCTGCAGTCACCTCCCTCGGCCAAGCCACTCCCATCACCGTTCACGTAGGCGATCCCCATGGCATCCGCAGGCTAACAGTATTTGTCGAGCAGAATGGTGCCCGGTACCAAGCCTTCGAGACGGCGCAACCGTCAAAGTCGACCGATAGCGTCTGGAAGTTCACCGCAGGTATCAAGACGACCCCGCAGCTGCAGGCGGGCAAGGCGAAATTGATCGTTGAAGCGACCTCAAACGACCTGCTTAGAAAGACAGGCCGCATTGAACGCGATGTGACGGTGGTCACGCAACCGCCGACTGTCAGCGTCGATTCAGAGCAGCACTACCTGTATCTGGGAATGGCAGATCTGGCGACGTTCAATGTCTCCGGCAGCTGGACAGAAGCGGGAGTGCGCGTTGGCGATCAAACGTTTCGGGCCTGGCCGATGCCTGGCGGCAAGCCCGGTCTGTTTTCACTATTTGCGTTCGCCTGGAACATGCCGATCGATACCGTGCCGCTGGTCTATGCCGCGAATGGTGCAGGAAACGACGTGACCAGCCCCCTCGTGGTCGTGTTTCCGAAGAAGGAGCAGCCGAAATACACCGTGCACGATCTGCAGGTGAGCGACGCATTCCTAAACAAGGTAATTGGCGAACTTGACCCGAACGGAACGGCCGATCCGGTCGCACGCTTCGTGAAGATCAACAGCGAGATGCGCCGCGCCAACAACAAGACGCTTTCCGATCTGCGGTTTAAGACCGCAGACAAGTTCTTGTGGTCCCAGCCTTTCATCCGCCAGCCTCATTCGCAAGCGGAGTCGACATTTGCCGACGTGCGGAATTACATATACCACGGACAGAAAATTGATCAGCAGGTCCACCTGGGATACGACCTAGCTGTTACGCAGCATGTGGGCGTGGAAGCGTCCAACGATGGCAAGGTCGTGTACGCCGCTCCCCTAGGGATCTACGGGAACTGTATCGTCGTCGATCATGGATACGGACTGCAGACGATCTACGGCCACCTGAGCAGGATGGATGTCCACGAAGGCGACATGGTGAAGCAAGGCCAAGTGATGGGCCTGAGCGGCCAGACCGGCATGGCCGGAGGCGACCACATCCATTTCGCGATGCAGCTCGATGGGGTCCAGATTGACCCGAAGGAATGGTGGGACGCACACTGGATTAAGGATCACATCGCGCGACGAGTGCACCTTCCGGGGTTCAATCAATAACGCAGCGGTGGCCATGGCGCGATACTGATTGTGCCAATCATAGCGCCCGAGTTCCGGCTCGTCTCGCTGGACAGGCATTCGCCAGTGCTAGAAACACTTCTTTTCGGATCAGTTCCGATAATGACGGCTTACTGTTTTCAGCAAGATGGGTATCCGTTTCACTCACCAGACCACAAGATGTTGCGGTTTCGCCTTTATTTCGCTTGGTCACTGGTTAAATCCTTGGGAATCTAGAATATAGCTGATACCAACTTCTCGAAGTTTTCTCTTGCTTTCGGGCCTTCGGTGTATTCTGCTTTACATTTCATTCTTTGCAATTATGCGACCCCTCCTCGCAACTGCGACCCTGTTACTATGTTCGGCTCTACCATCCGTCGCAAATCAGCAACAACAGCCAACCAATGGCAAAGACGGCAGTACTGCAAATCTTCCTAGTCAGGGTAGCCCCGTCACTGTAATCGTAAACCAGCCAACTCCCCCAGCACAGGCAGATCACCCCCAGCAGAAATCGCGTAGAGGGCCACCAATCTATTCCAACTGGGTCTTGGCTGCACTCGCTGGCATAGCCGCATGGGCCGGGCTGCGAAATCTTAGACAAATAAAGATTCAATCCAAGGCCACTCAAGACGCGGCCAAGGCTGCTAGCGATAATGCTGAGGCCGTTATGCGCGGTGAGCGGGCTTGGCTGCTGATTGACGGGATAGAGGCCGATCCCGACTTTGCAGGGCGGGGTGAACCACACTTCACTTATCGAGTCGCCAACTACGGAGCAACTCCCGGCTTTATGATTTCGGCAAACGCCTACGTCCAAATGGAGGATACGACGTACTATACGTACGACACCGAATTTATGAAGGTTGGGGGCATGTCGGATGATTCCGTCATAACCCCGCACGGAGAACCATTGCGGCTCTTCGGGAACGACGTGACCGCACAGCCGCGACAATTTATGGTAACAGACGAGGACCGACCCAAACTGTTCGACAGCGCGCCAAGGGCTTATCTGTGGGCTGTTGGCAGCATCTGGTACCACGATGTCTTCGGCAAGGTCTGCAGCACTCCATTCGCTTACTGGTACGACGTGACGGACAAGAAATTCATCCGCGTTCGTTGGCCCGGCATAAATAAGCCAACCTAGCAACAGCCCTGTCACGGCAGGCTCATTTTTATGGACATCATCACTCAGCGGTTCATAGCGATTAGCAATAAACTCGTTGCGGAGCTGCGACTGTTGCGCAATGGCATCGAAAAAATTGTAGGCGCCGTACATGATGCCGAAAAAGCACAGAATCAAGAGCACCAGCAACAGCCGCCAATCGTGCGAGCCGAACTGCAAATCCCAGAAGCAATAGAAAGAGAGAGAGAGAAACGCGATGATCGCCACTATCGCCTTCAAAAGTGGCTGACGGTGGGAACTTGGCTCGCCTTTGCCGCGGCTGCCATTTACGCTGGCATCGCTGCCGCTCAATGGCGAACAATGAATAAGACTTATGGGGAAATCCGAATGCAGACTATCGCCGCCAGCGAGGCTGCTGGGGCAGCCAAGAGCGCTGCTGTGACTGCCGACAATTCTCTCAAGCAGGCTTTCCGACCAAGAATCGCGCTCACCTCCCCGAGGGCTAGCATCACGGATGGAAAGTTGTCGCTTGGCCTTCAGGCCGTAAACTATGGCACCACCTCCGCGCGAAACATAGTGTGGCAACAAGCCACTGAACTTGGTGTCCCCGAAAAACTTTACCGACTTCGATACAAACCCTCGAAAGGCATTCTTGAAACTAGCTATCCGAAAGAAATCCCCCCCGGCAATGTTGTTACTAGTCCCTCGCCGATAGATCTGGGGTTCTATGCCGACAAGAACCTTCTCCAGCAACAGATAGATGAGTTGGTTTCGGAGAAAGTATGGGCCACGTTTTCGGTTCTCGTCACCTACGAAGATGACTTCGGGCTGACGCACCATGCTGAGACTTGCGTGCAGTCCTGTGGCAAAGCAGGCGGGATGCGGTGGCGGTATTGCCCTTGGTCCGCACGCAATGATTGAGAACAACAGCCCTGTCACGGCAAGAGTGACTATACATGTTTGCCATGTATATAAACGCCCAAATTAGACACAATCTTCGGACTGCTTCCGTCCCTCGAGTTCTTCCATGTCAGGGACGGACAAATCGTCTCCATCCGCGCTTACTACGATCCACGCCCGATTGTGGAAGGTATGAGCCGAACCTCGGCGCCATAGGCCACGGACCTGACATGTCAACCGGCCGCCCCATCGCTCCCTGAATGAGTCTGAGACTGTCGTTCCAAAGGAATTCTGGCTGCGAGAAAAGCAGATACTTGGCTCACGTCGTGCCAACAGGGCG
>Ga0209385_1001222_pt1 | contig 10894 bp, 9 predicted proteins | sample NGEPerB_FD_184506 | JGI IMG/M metagenome (GOLD analysis project Ga0209385, IMG submission 184506) | Arctic peat soil microbial communities from the Barrow Environmental Observatory site, Barrow, Alaska, USA - NGEE PermafrostAB12-B... | ecosystem: Environmental > Terrestrial > Soil > Wetlands >... | reverse complement strand
CTTGTTTGAGTCTTTTTTCAGCAGCCTCTGAAGCCATGCCCTGATACAAAGCGATTTCTGCGATAGGTTCGAGTCCAAGCACCACAAACCGCAGGATGCGGTTGGTTTGCTAATTGCTAATTGCTAATTGCTAGTTGCTAGTTGCTAATTGCTTATTTACAGGGGTTCTCTGATGGCACTTCCTCTCGGCTACAACGTTCGCAACCTGCGCTCGCGCTGGAAAGTCACCCTGCTGGCGATCTTCGGCATCGCCTTGGTGGTGGCCGCATTTGTGACGATTCTCTCCATGGCCCGCGGCTTCAACATCGCCTTGAGTTCCACCGGTTCCGACAACAATGCGATTGTGACCCAGCGTGGCTCCATGTCGGAGCTGACCTCATGGATCGACATTGGACACGCCAACCTCATCGCGGTCGATCCCCGAGTCGCACGTGGCGCTGACGGCAAGCCGCTGGCTTCCTGCGAAGTCGTCGTCATCACCACGCGTCCGAGAAAAGGTACCAATATCCCGACCAACATCACCTTCCGCGGGGTGACGCCCACCGCCTTCAAGGTGCGCAACAACATCAAGATTGTCGAGGGCAGGGCTTTCACGCCCGGCCTGTTCGAGGTGATTGTCGGAAAGAAAATTGCTGACCGGGTGACCGGGGTGGACGTCGGTTCCACCATCAACATCCAACGCAAGAACTGGAAAGTGGTAGGCCTGTTCGCCGCCGATGACAGCTCGTTCGAGAGCGAGATCTGGGGCGACTATGACGCCATGGCGCCGGCCATCGGCCGCAATGGCGGATGCGAGTCGCTGACCGTGCGGCTTACCAACCCGGCCGTGCTCGCGTCCTTCGACAAAGACATCCGGGGCAATCCGCAGGTCCAGGTGAAGGCGGACTCGGAGCGAAAGTATTACGAGGACCTTGCTGGAAGTGTGGCCACGGCACTGATCATGCTGGCTTCGTTCGTCGCTATCGTGATGGGCATCGGCGCGGTGTTTGGCGCGATGAATACCATGTATGCCATCGTGTCGCAGCGCACCCGCGAGATCGGCACGCTGCGCGCCCTGGGCTTCTCGCGCTTCAGCATCATGTTTTCCTTCGTGATGGAGTCGGTGCTGCTCGCCCTCGTCGGCGGACTGCTGGGCTGCCTGATAGCGTTGCCGATGAATGGCTACACCGCCGCAACCGGAACCAATGCCTTCAGCGAACTCGCGTTCGCCTTCAAGGTCACCCCAGGGTTGCTGCTGATCGGCCTTAGCTTCGCGGTGCTGATGGGATTCGTTGGCGGATTGCTGCCGGCCTTCCGCGCCTCAAGAATGCCGATCACCAGGGCACTGCGCGAAGCGTAGGAAGCAAGGGCCAGGGGCTAGTTTCAAGTTTCAAGTTTCAAGTTTCCAGTTTCGAGCACGAACTTCCACGTTGTCATCCTGAGCGACGAGGTCGCCGTGGCGACCGAGGAGTCGAAGGACCCCTATAAACGCAAGAGTTCCACGGCTGTCGCACGTCGCTTCCTCTTCGCTCTGTCGTCCCGATTCGCTTTTCGGCTTTGTCATCCCGAGCGGAGCCGAGGGGCCTGTGGTTTCGGAGGTGGTCATCCTAAGGTCCAAAGCGCGCCACAAAACTGACAACTGGCAACTGGCAACTGGCAACTGTCTCTAGATTCCCAGCCCTGTCACTCTCCATCCCGCGCCATGCACCTTGTGCCGGATGTTGAGCGTGATGAGCAGCGCGGTCATGGCTTCCACGATGCGCGCGTTCTCCAGCTTGCCGCCATCGATGGCACGCACGCCGGGAATCTTGGTCGCCAGCTCCGACGCAACCTGCCGCGCGCGATCGTCGTCACTGCACACAATTACGTCACAATCCACCGGTTGATCGCCCTGCAGCACCGCTGCTGAGAGGCTGTGAAACGCTGCCGCCACGGCGACGTTCTTTCCTGCGATTTCCGCTGCCTGCTCGGCTGCCGAACCTTGCCACACGCCCAGCACGCGCGTGGGTCGTCCGCCAACAGCCGCGGCAAGCGGAACCGTCGCGTCGATGAACACTGTGCCCTGCCGGAACGACGGCTTGAGTTGCTTCAGCAACTCCGCTTGTCCGGCGAATGGCACCGTGAGTACCACAATGTCAGACATCTTAACTGCGGTGGCGTTCTCCGCGCCTTCCACGCTGCCCATAGGTCCGACCTTCTCCGCGATCTGGGCTGCTGTGGCCTTGGCGCGTTCCGCATCGCGCGAGCCGATGATCACCGACTCGCCGGCGCGCACCCATCGCAGCGCCAGCCCCGACCCTTCTGGACCCGTACCTCCGACGATGGCGATCATGCCTTGCCACCTACCGCCACCGGTTCCGCAGTGGCCGATTGCGCCGGATAGTTGTATTTGGTGTAAAGCGTGTTGCGCTGCGCGGGCACTCGGCCCAGTTCGAGAATCCGCTCCTGAAATTCCGCCGTCGAGATGTACTGCCCCGCTGTGGCACCCGCCAGCCGCGAGATGTTCTCTTCGAACAACGTACCACCGTAATCGTCGGCGCCGGCCAGCAACGTGAGTTGCGAAACCTCGCGACCGAGCTTCACCCACGAAACTTGAACGTGGTTGATAGAGCCAGCCAGCATTACGCGGGCCAGCGCATGCACCTTCAGGTGCTCATCGAGCGTCGCGCCCGCGCGAGCCAAACCCTGCCCAAACAACAACGTGTTGTCATGGATGAATCCCAGCGGCACGAACTCGGTGAACCCGCCGGTGCGCGACTGGATCTGGCGCAACAGCAACAACTGGTTGACCCAGTGTTCATGGGTCTCCGTGTGACCGTACATCATGGTCGAGGTGCTGTGGATACGGCATTGGTGCGCGGTCTCGATCACTTCGCACCATTGCGCCGTGCTCAGCTTGTTGGCGGAGAGTACGTGACGCACGCTGTCGTCGAGGATTTCCGCCGCGGTGCCCGGCAAGGTGTCGAGCCCGTTCTCCTTCAGCATCAGGAGATACTCGCGCAGCGGCATGCGCGTGAGTTCGACGCCATAAACCATTTCCATGGGCGAGAACGCATGCGCATGCATCTTCGGCGTGGCCGACTTCACCGCGCGCAGGATGTCGCGGTAGTAGAACGGAGGCAGATTGCGCGGCAGCCCGCCCTGGATGCAGACCTCCGTCGCCCCCCATTGTTCGGCTTCGCTACACTTTTGCGCGACCTCGTCGAGCGAAAGAAAATAGGCAGTCTCGTCCCGCGGACCTACGCTGAAGGCACAAAACTTGCATCCCACAAAACAGACGTTGGTGAAATTGATGTTGCGGGTAACGACGTAGCTGACCACGTCGCCCACCAACTGCCGCCGCAGATCGTTGGCCGCAACCACCAACCCAAACAGATCATCGCCGCTGCAATTAGCGAGGGTGAGACATTCCTCGCGCGTGAGCGAGCTGCCATCGAGCGACGACAGCACTTTGTCTAAGGCTGTTCGCACGGGCGCGCCGACGCGTTGCTGCACGTCGTCCCACGTCGCGTTCTGAAGTATCTGCCGATTGGCCCAACTGATGTCGTGCATAGTTCCCCAAGTGTTGTCCCGACCGACGACCTTTAAGCTTGTCATCCTGAGCGAGGACTTCAGTCCGAGTCGAAGGACCCCTATCGCTTCCACGAATCTCGGCTCAGCCATAGGGTTGCTTCGACTCGCGTTCGCTAACCCCGGCGAACGCTCCCTCAGCATGACACCTCAACAAATCCGGGGCTAAAGCCCCGAATATCTAATACGGCTGAGACGCCGGCCTGAAGGCCGGCTCTACCCGATCTAAAAGCCAGCTTTACCCAGACTCCATCTCTTACCGGAACAAGTCCTTCTCCGCCGGCCGCACCATCTGTCGCGCCCTGCCCTTGCCACGACGATACGGGTAACCCCGGATTATACAAGCCGGAACCCGCGAATCTTTGCCGCACACCAGACCTGCAACGCTCGCCAATTCGTCGGCCACGGCTTCTTCCGTGGCGTGCATCTTGTAACCGTAGGGATCGCGCTTGCCACGATAATCGTGAATCGGCTTCATCCCGGCCACGCCGATCGCGACGTCGCATAAACCCTCGCGCCACGGACGCCCAAAGCTGTCGGCAACGATCACGGGAATGTGAAGTCCGGTGCGCTTCTTTAATTCTCTGTGAATTTGCGCCGCCGAGCGGTCGGCATCGGCGGGCAGCAGTACCGCGGTCTTGCCGCCGTCCACGTTGGAAACGTCTACCCCGCTATTGGCGCACACCAGCCCGTGCTGCGTTTCGGTGATAAGGATGTGCTTTTTGCGCACAATGCGCTTGGCCTCGCGCAGGGCCAACTCCACGACCCGAGCATCTGCGCCGTTGCTGCGCGCAAAACTCCGGGCGGCAGCGGATGGCTTCACCGAGTCGAGCGCAACCATGCGGTCTTCTGCCTTGGATACGATCTTGTGCTTGACCACAAGGATATCGCCGTCGTGAAAGCGCAAACCGCCAAGAGCAAGCGCGTCCACGACTAGGCCTGCAACGGAATCGCCGGCAAAAACGTCGCGAATACCGAGCACGGGAATCGCGCGCAGTTCGCCGCTGTTGACAGGAGCTGGAGTTCGCATCAGACGGCCGCTTCCCATTGCGCTTCGTCATCTGCGCTGAATGCCCATGACTGCAACAGCCGCTGCGCGTTAGTGCTGCCGTCGCGCTGCAACAGCAGGCCGAGTTCATGCGGATTGTCGATGTCGAGTCCGATCCCCGGCAATTCGAGGATGACCAATTGCCTGCCCGTCTTCTTCATCGCTTCGCAGTGCGGCAGAAAGCTGTCGTTGCCGAAGCGCAGCGGAATGAGGGATGCCGGCCGCCGCAGAATGCAGTTGCTGCCGCGGCGATCGTATGCGGGCACGAAGACCGCACCCTCCTCGGGAGCGGCGTCGAGCACGCGCTGCAGTTCGTCGCTGGTGATGAGCGGGATATCGCCCGGCACAACGATGGTGGTTTCGTACCCACGCTGCTCGCACCACGCTGTGGCCATCTCGATGGCGGCCGTCTCGCTCTCGTTGCGCGTGTCCTCAATCACCAGGAAGCCGAACTCGGCGGCCAGCGACCGCGCCCGAGCATCGCCGGTCACCAGCGCCGCGTCGATTCTGCCCAGCACGCCAGCGGCTGCGGTCATCACGTCGCGCAGCATCGCCTCCGCAAGTTGCGACCGCCGACCCTGATCCAACGCCGAAGCAAGACGCTGCTTTGCCGTCGTGAGACTCTTCACCGGGATGAGCAGGATGCCACGCATCGTCAGGCCTTGGCGCTCCGTTGTACGGCGCACGCGTTTAGCGTGAACTGCGCCAGCCCGCGCTTGTCGTCCATTGACTTCATGATGGTGTTCGCACAGAGAACTCGCAGGTTCTCAGTGCGTACGGCGGAAGCTTCGGCTTCGTCGGCGCGATCGGCGATCAACACGTCCAGAAAATCCTCATAGGCTTTTGCAACACCTGCGATGCTACTTGCCCAGCCCATCATCTTCATCAGCGCGCCCGCTGGACCTGTAACTGCCTCGCCCCCAACAATCGGACTCACAGCGGCAACTTTGGCTTTCGTTCGCCGCAATGCGTCGCGAATTCCCGGCACTGCCAGAATAGGCCCGATGCTGGTCACCGGATTACTCGGCGCGAAGACGATCGCCTCGGCCGCTTCGATGCTCTCGATCACACCGGGCGCAGGATGCGCGCGGTGGGCTCCTTCGAACCGCACCCTGCGCACTTCAATCTGGTGCCGCTCGCGCACGAAATATTCCTGAAAGGTCAGCGTGCCCTTCGCCGTGTCGAGCATGGTCGAAACACGGTCGTCCGACATCGGCAGCACCCGCGCACGAATCCCCATCCTGCTCCCGAGTTCGACCGTGGCGCGGCTCAGCGACCTGCCTTGGCGAAGCAGCGTGGTCCGGGTGAGATGGGTCGCGAGATCTAGGTCGCCGAGACTGAACCACGACGGCTGCCCGAGCTGCTTCATGCGCTCCAGGCAGCGAAAGCTGTCGTTGTCCACGCCCCAACCCCGGTCCATGCTGAGCAAGTCCGACAATCCGTAGAGCACGGAATCGATATCCGGCGAGACGTGCAGTCCCCACCACTCGATGTCGTCACCGGTATTGACGATGACCGTGAGGTCATCCGGCGCGACCACTTGTTGCAGACCCTGCACCAGCTTGGTGCCGCCGGTTCCGCCCGTGAAGACGACGATCATCTATGCAGCCTCCGCATACCCGTCGGCATTTGCCGCCGTTGCAAGGCGTTCGCCCAGCATTCCGCCGCGGGCGACCACACTCGCAATGAATTCGGGATACACCGGCAATCGCTGCTTCAACTTCTGTCCAGCGGCCTCGGTGCGGCGCTGTAAGTCGAGCAGGTGCGGCCACGGCGCTTCCGGGTTGATGTAGTCGGGAGTTAGCGGCGACACACCTCCCCAATCGTTGATGCCGCCGTCCAACAGTTTCTCGTAACCCTTCTCAGTGAGATTCGGCGGAGCTTGGAGGTTCATGTCCCGCAGCAGCAAGCGCGCCACCGCCAGCGTGCGCAGCATGTCGCCCGCGTCCGGCTCAGGCCATGTCGCCATCGGAATGCGCGACTTCACGCGAAAATTCTGGATGATCACTTCCTGCACGTGACCGTACTGCTGGTGCAGGCGCTTGATGGCCAGCAGCGACTCGACGCGATCTTCCATCGTCTCGCCGATACCGATCAGGATTCCGGTGGTGAACGGCACCCCGAGTCTGCCGGCCTCTTCGATCGTCTTCAGTCGCAGCGCAGGAAGTTTGTCTGGAGTGCGATCTGGCGGATGCGCGACCGCAAGATTGGTGCTGGCGCTCTCCAGCATGAGTCCCAGGCTGGGATTGCTGTCGCGCAATCGTTCAATCCAGTTCGCGCTGAGCAAGCCGGGATTCGCGTGGGGTAGCAGCCGGGTTTCGCGCAACACCAGTTCGCACATGGCTTCCAGGTAATGTAGCGTGCTGCGATAGCCAAGCTTGCCAAGAGTTTCGCGCATCTCGGGAAACAGCGCCTCGGGACGGTCGCCCAGCGAGAACAGTGCCTCTCTACAGCCAAGCTTCTCGCCTTGCTGCGCCACGGAGAGAACTTCGTCGGGCGTCATGGTGTGCGCACCGGGCTCGCCGGGATCGCGACGGTAGGTACAGTATCCGCAATAATCGCGGCACAGATTGGTCAGCGGGATGAACACTTTGCGCGAGTACGTGATGACGCCAGGACGATATTGCTCCTTAAGCGCGCGCGCAGTCGCGAGCAGTTCGGGCAGCAGTTCGTCGGCGCGGCGCAAAAGCTGGCAGGCGATATCTGGAGCGAGCGCCCACCCATCGCGTACCTCGCGCAGACAGGCAGCCAGGAATTCGCTCGACACGCGATCCGCGGCAATGGGCCGGACTGTAGTACCTGCTGGCAAGACATTCCCCGGACGCGACGTTAAACGCTGCGAAACGCAGCGTTACTGAGGATAGCGCAAGACGCGGAACGCCGCACGCGGCCGCACGGCAGAGCGGGCCTTCAGCGAATTATTCATCTGTTTCGGTAGCTTTGAAGGGGCACGGCTTCAGCCGTGCCGTTACGTGTGCAGGAGGTTGGGCTTCAGCCCCTGAGGGAACTCGCACTTCGTCTCAACACCGAAGTCCCTCAGTGGCTGAAGCTACCATAAATGACGGCAGGTTACGGCACGGCTGAAGCCGTGCCTCTTCAAAGCGTAAGATAATCCAGTTCAGGCCCGGGCCAGCGTGCTTCCCTAACGAGTGGAGCTCCTTCAGGTGCGCCACTGAGAAACGGCAACCTACCGTGCCTACGGCACTCGGATTCTAGTTGGGCTGTTCAACGCGGGCCTGAAGGCCCGCTCTACCTGACGTCGGCATGACGGAGTAACTGAGACATTACCGGAGGTTACGGTTCCTGCGGACCATCACAAATCCCGTACCGCCCGCGAAAGTACAGCAGGGGTGTGCCTTCAGCTACGACGACTTCCTTCACCTCGCCGACGAAGATTGTGTGGTCGCCCCCGTCGTAGGCATTCACTACGGAACAATCCAGATTGGCCAGCGCATTCTGCAGGACAGGCGTGCCGCTTTGCATGGGACGGTATTGGACGCCGAGACGATAGGCGGCATCGTGGTTGCGCTCGGGATCGGCGAAAAATTCCGACAGCGCTTCCTGCTCCTCTTTGAGCACGCTCACGCCAAACTGGCGGCGCTCGCGGATGTGAAGGTAGGTCTCGGCCAAATGGTCAATGCAGACCAGCACCAGTGGCGGCCGCAACGACACTGAGCAGAACGCATTCGCGGTCATGCCGTGCACTTCTCCCGCCGGGGTCTCGACAGTAATCACGGTGACGCCGCTGGCGAAGCGGCCCAGAGCAGCTCTGAATTCGTTGGGCGTGACCAAGTCTGTCATGCGATGCAGGCCGGGCGCGAAGCCGAGCCCAGAGGCCAATATACCTGACTTTGCACGCTCTGTTGCTGTGTGTCTTGGAAGGGTCGCGACTCGGTCAGCTGCTAAGAAATCCTTTTGGTTTGAAGGGGCGCGGCCCTGAATGAGGCCGGGCCGTTAGGTGCGCGTGGGAAGTTGGGCTTCAGAGCGTGTGTGAGAACCCAACATGATATTTGCCAGTGGACTTTCCTGGGCGAAAATCCAACGCCGTAGGCGTGGCTCAGTCTGCCCAGCACGGAGCCGCAGGCGGAGTGCTGGGTCAAGTGGAAAATATATCCGAGTCCTGTAGGGACGACAGAGGTTCTCACACACGCCCTTTAGCGCTTGAGCCTCATCGAAACCGGAATCGCTTCCCCAGATGCCGTCATCCAATGCAGCACGTCATGGCGTCCAGTCCATCCTCCGGTAGCGCCCTCCGGCACTTTGCTGCGCTGGTCGAGCCCGCTCGCGAGGACGAATCCATCCCGCTCGCGGCGGCGGCGCTGGCGATTGCGCGCATGGCGTATCCCGACCTCGACGCCGGCCCTTACCTGGCGCGTCTCGAGGAGATGGCCGAGCAGGTGCGAACTCGCATGCGCAAGAACCCGACGGCGCGCGAGTCCATTGCGCTGCTCAACCGGGTGCTCTTCCAGGAGGAGGGCCTGCGTGGCAACCGCGAAGACTTTTACGATCCGCGCAACTCGTTTCTCAATGACGTGCTGGATCGCAAGCTCGGCATCCCTATTACGCTCTCGGTGGTGTACATGGAGGTGGCGCGACGGGTCGGCTTTCCGGTCGCCGGCGTAGGCATGCCAGGTCATTTCCTACTGAAGCACTATGACGTGGGGGCAGGCGAGATCTTCATTGACGCGTTCAACCGCGGAAGTATCTTGGGCCCGGACGATTGTCAGCAGCGCCTGGACGAAGTCTATGGCGGGCAGGTTGACATGCGAGCCGAGTACCTGCAGCCAGTCACGCGTCGCGAAATACTGGGCCGCATGTTGTACAACCTGAGACAGATTTATCTGACGCAGCAGGATGGGCGCAAGGGGCTGGCGGTGCTGGACCTGCTGCTGGCAATTCCGCCCGGTTCGCCCGAATTGTTGCGGGAGCGCGGGTTGGTGCGGCTGGACCTCGACCAATACCTCGGGGCCGCGCAAGATTTGGGCAAGTATCTCAAATTGGCGCCGGAGGCCGCCGACGCGCAAGCGGTCCGCGAAACCTTTGACATGGTGCGGCAACTGGTGGCGCGGTTGAATTGAGAAGTTCCGCTTTTCGCTATTCGGTCTTCGCCGTTCGCTTGCCAATCGTCGCGGCCTTGGATTCCGCGGCTTAACCAAAACTCAGTGCCCTCCGTGTCTCCGTGGTAAATGATTTTCGACGGAGCGTAGCGCCCGCAAGGAATTTCCGGCCCGTTCTTTGCGGGTCGGGGGGCGCGGAGTCGAAGTGCCTGCCCCGAGCGAAGCCGAGGGGATCTGCGTTGGTTGCCGTCGGGGCGCGTTCCGATTTTTCTGCCGACTTTGAACAAAAAAGTGGGAACTCCAGTGTTACAGTCGCAGGAAGTTCCATTGACTACGAACGGCCTGCAAGATCAGAAGGCCCAGAAGCGAATCGTGAAAGGCGAAAGGCGAATAGCGAACCGCGAAAAGCATTTCCGCCGGCGCTAAAAATAACCCGCCGGGTTGCCAACAGATTGCATCTTAAGCAAAGACAGCTTTTGAGCTTGCGTTTCAGCCCTAAAGCTAGGTACGATAGAGACGTCCTCCAATCGCCGCACTTCCCGTGCAGGCGGTCCTCGCGCCAAACGTTCCGGGCGCCAGACGGACGTAACTGATTCGATTTCAGCGAAGCATCCAACCGCAGATGTGCAGGCTACGCGAGAAAAGTGCGAGTGCCTGGCCAATAACAGCGGTTCACAAATGTGGGAGCCCGCCATCTGCGGGTGAATACTATTAAGAGAGAAACATGAATCAAGGATTGAACCCTCCCTCCGGCGGACAGCCGGGCGGGAAAGGACGCAGACGGCGGCGCGGCCGCCGTGGACCCGTCACGCACGCATCGCCAGCACAACCCGGGCAGCATCCCGGACAACAGCGTCACGGGCCTCCCAAGCGCCACGGCCGCAAGCCGGGAGCATGGCAGGCGGGACAGAACCAGACTGGCGGTGGTGTCTATAGCGCTCCCATGGACCACAGCTACCGCGCCGCGCAGGGAACCAACGACGGCAACACACACCGCCCAACCCGCGGCGGTCGCCCAAGTCAGACCTTCGGCAAGCAGTTCCTGCCGCCCGAACCCGAACCGCTGCCTGTGACTTCGGAGACCACGCCGGCCCGCATATTCGCCTTCGTTGACGATTTGTTTTTCATGGCGAAGATCCAGGAAACAGCGCGCAAGATGAATGTGAAGGTCGAGTTCGTCAAGACCGAAAAAGACCTGAATGAGCGCATGGGCCAGAACGGCGATGACAAACCTACGCTC
>Ga0209385_1001220_pt1 | contig 10897 bp, 13 predicted proteins | sample NGEPerB_FD_184506 | JGI IMG/M metagenome (GOLD analysis project Ga0209385, IMG submission 184506) | Arctic peat soil microbial communities from the Barrow Environmental Observatory site, Barrow, Alaska, USA - NGEE PermafrostAB12-B... | ecosystem: Environmental > Terrestrial > Soil > Wetlands >... | reverse complement strand
GCGAACTCATCACCATGGGACGGATTACCAGGCGTGAAGTGATCATGGGTTTGCTGGCGGTAGCGGCGCTGGTTGGCTGGATTGGCGGCAGCCGCTGGATTAGCCCGGTCACCGTCGCTCTGACGGTAATCTCGGTGATGCTGCTCGCCAAGGTTGTCACCTGGAATGACATCCTTGCCAATAAGCAGGCCTGGAGTGTCCTGGTCTGGTTCGCCACCCTAGTTGCGATGGCCGAAGGACTCAGCAGTGTGGGCTTTCTCTCCTGGTTCGGCTCGCGGGCAGCCGCGTACATGACCCGCATCCCGCTGATCCCGATGCTGATTGCATCAGTCGCAGTCTTCTTCATCATTCATTATCTTTTTGCCAGCATCACAGCGCAGACCACCGCGTTGCTGCCGGTCTTCCTGCTGGCGGTCTTGTCGGTACAGGGTGTTCCTGCAAAGGCCGTTACTCTTGTGCTGGTTTATTCGCTGGGCCTGATGGGCGTTCTCACTCCTTACGCTAGTGGGCCTGCGCCCATCTGGTATAGCAGCGGCTACATCCCAACCAAAGACTTCTGGCGACTGGGCGCCATCATGGGAGCGCTGTATCTGGCCGTCCTGCTGGGGGTCGGTTTGCCATTCGCGATCAGGTTCCTGCAATGAGGGCGCGCAAGGGCTTCGGCCTCTAACAGGAGGTGATTGGGGACGCCTTTCGCGGCTTCTGCAGGGCGCCGATGATCGCTTGCCCGACCTGTCTTGTCGTAGACTCTCCGCCGAGATCGGGCGTGCGAACCTTTGCTTCGCCATCACGCTTTCGATCGCCTTCAACAAGGCGTTGCTAAGCTCGGCTTCGCCAAGATGATCCAGCATCATTGAGACTGACCAGATTGTGGCGATGGGATTGGCGATGCCTTTGCCCGCGAGGTCGGGCGCCGAGCCATGGATCGCCTGAAACATGCTGGGGTAACGGCCCCGGGATTCAGGTTGGCGCTGGGCGCCAGTCCCATGCTGCCGGCGATGGCCGCACCGAGATCGGTGACAATATCGCCGAACAGGTTCGAGGCCACCACCACGTCCAGGCTCTCCGGCGCGGTGACAAAGCGGGCGCACAGCGAGTCGATCAACTGCTGTTCGCGCTGCACATCCGGATACTTGGCGGAAACCTCACGGAACACGTCGTCCCAAAAGACCATGCTGTAATTAATGGCGTTGGACTTGGTCGCGCTGGTCACCTTCTTGCGCCCGTGCCCGCGCGCATACTCGAAGGCATAGCGCATGACGCGCTCCGTCCCATGATAAGTGAAGACGGCCGACTGCACCGCCGACTCTTGTGGAGTTCCCTGGTACACTCGGCCGCCAACTCCGCAATATTCACCTTCGCAGTTCTCCCGAACGCAGATGATGTCGATGTCCTTGGGAGCCTTGCCTGCCAATGGGCCGGCAACGCCCTGCAACAGGCGCACTGGCCGAAGATTGATGTACTGGTCAAAGTCCTGGCGAATGGGCAGCAGCATGCCCCAGAGGGTTATGTGATCGGCAACCCGAGGATCGCCGACCGGGCCAACCAGAATGCCGTTGAAACCGCGCGCCTGCAATACCTTCAGCGCGTCAGCAGGCATCATCTCTCCCTGCCGAAGATACCGTTCGGAACCCCAGTCGTAGTCCAGGGTTTCGAACTTCAGGCCGCCGTCAAGTTCGGCAACTGCCTGGAGAGCTGCAACACCCTCCATGATGACCTCCGGGCCGATGCCATCACCAGGCATTACTGCAAGGTTGTAGTGCCGCATTCAAGTATCTTCTCACTTCAGCAGGAGAGCAGCGCAAAGGGGTGATCATCCGCCCCTTTGAGGCGGCCGACACAACGGGAAGCATCTTAAGCCTGCTCAGAAAAGTCCGGCCTGCATCGCCCTTGCACTTCAATCGGCTCTGAACACTCATGGTCATCATTCGTGGCATTGTTTACCCGCGTGCTAACTGCATAAAGTCGCATCAGCCCGGCATCGTAGGGCTTCAGCATTTCGCTTGTCGCTGCTGCGTCTCGAAATCCAGGATCAAGCCACAGGTCATAACTCGTGGGCGGAAGGATCACAGGCATCCTGTCGTGTACCTCGGCCAGAAGCTGATTTGGCGTGGTTGATTGATCCCCCGCGAATTGTGGCGTCCAAGGTCCAGATCGTTCGGCGGGATTCGCTCCGGGCACGGCCATCAACCGCTCGGCGAGAATGAAACCCACCGCGCCGACAAGAATACCCGCGAACACGTCGGCGATGTAGTGGTACCGACCATAAATTGTAGACACGCACATCGCGACGAAGAGCGGTAGGAACACCCAGAACAGGTAGCGGCGGTAGCGCCAGGCACCGAGCAGCGCGACGAACGCCCCCGTAACATGACCGGAAGGAAACGCGCCGCCACGTACGCGTCCCCAGCTTTCAATGAAATTGATCAAGCTAGTGGCGGGGCCGCCCACAAGCGGGGGCAAATGGAATGAGCGCATGGCAAAGAACGGCGCTTCAACAGGAAAGAAAATCGAAATCATGTAGCCAATCGAGTAGGCGATCATCGAAGCGGTCATCACCGTCCAGAAAGCGCGCAACGCTTCAGCGCCGGACGGATCGCCTGCGGGCGAGACAGCTGAGCGGGCCAGACGGCGGCGATAAAGCGAGGCTCCGAGAATCGTGAGGAATAGATAGTAGGTCATGTAGGCGACTTGCATCGCCTCGTTGATCCAGGGGTTAGAGAACTGAGAGAGCCACACGCCCGGATAAACGCCCGTGAGCCGGTGGTCGAATGCAATCAGGACGGGATCCCGCCACGGCTGATCAGTCAGGTGAACGAGAATTTGCAGTTCCTCGAAGCAGAAGAGAAAGACAGCCTGCGGGTACCAATCGCGGACCCAGCCAAGCGTCCGGGCAATTCGAGAGCGTGAAAGTTCGCCACGGCTGACGCGATCGGCAACATTCACGATGACGAGAATTGCGGCAAAGACTCCGAAGTGCACGGTGATATACAAAGCAAAGTGCGAGAGATTCTCGTGGAAAATGAGCATCAGCGCGCCGCTGAGTCCCAGATAGGAAAGGGCGACCCATTCAAATGCGCCGCACGGTTCGAGGATGGCGCGCGCCTGCGACCATGCACGGATGAACGAGCACGCAACGATTTGGCGGTTGCGTGCCGCCGCACCTTTCCCGCCGCACATCGCGATGTAGGCCTTCTCTCCACAGCCATACCGAGTCATGCCCATGGCAACTTCCTTCTTCTTAGTTCATTGCTAAAGATCTCGATAGCTCAAGCTAATTTCGCAGCGCGCTTCCATCTCGTTCGTGATCGAGATTTGAATCGGTTGTGTCCCTAGCATTGGATCTCCAGACCGAGAGAAAGCGAGTAAGTTATGTGTGCTACTTTAAAGTGGGCTCTGGCTCGCGCCGATGAATCCTGAATCACGGCTTCCCGGCCGGTGCAAAGCTCTTGACGATACCTACCTCTGAAGCGAAAGCGCCTCGCGAGCCATTGCGGGCAGTCGTGGGTAAATTTGGAGCGCGCTCCGCATCTTCGGTCAAACGGACCGCCTCCTTCATCTGTTGCAGGGAGACGAGCATGGAGTTCCTTGAGACACGGCGCACGATAGGATTGACCAACCAGCGTAGCGCAGTGGGAATGTCGCGACTCAAGGCAATCGCCTCGACTTCCACATAGGTTCCGCCGTCTCTTTGCTCAAATTTGGCGACGCTATACAGGCGCCAGACGTAGCCGCTGCCATGATCCGGCGGAAGTTCCTGCTCGTCCGGGCGGCCCTGGTGCCGGATCTCCTGTACCCGCGTGGTGTGCGTGGTGCTGTACCATCGCCGGTCGTCGATTTTGAAGTAGCAGGTCTCGTACTCCATATCGAGCGCCGTTTGGGCGACGACCTCCTTGTTCACCACGCGCATGGAGTACTTCTCACAGGGCCCGTCGCTGCCAAGCAACCTGGAATCAACAACCGTGGGCTTGTAGTACTCCTTGTAGTTGCTGTAATCACGCGCGGCGGACAAAACGTCTTTGATACTGGCGTTCGGAAGAAAGGCCGCGCCCACCCAATCGTGGATCAATCCTGAGGCCACCGGTTTTGGGTTTTCCTTCCCGACGGACGAGATCAGAATCTCACCCTCACGGACACGCTGAAGGCGCTCGGGCTTCTGGTCGACCCAAAGAAAGGGTGTTTGAGAGGCCATCTGTGGACGGGCAGCATCGAGGTACGCGTTCCAATAGACCAAAGTGTCTTGCCTCAACTCAGCCCCATGGGAGAGCGAGGGCGCGACGAGACAGCCCAAATTTACGAGCATGACAATGAGGGCTCGGGGTGTGCGGAAGCTGTAACGACTGCAAAAGCTCGGTTGTCTTGCTGAGATCCCTTTCATGGTTGGCTACCTCTTATTCTTCGCGCAAGCGATGGATTTGAAGGACAGAATCTCCAACTTGCGGCTACTCGATCTGAGGAGCAAGGCAGATGCCAAGGCGTGATCAATGTAAGTAGCTGAGAAATCAACGCATTGACGAACTGAGGCTGGATGGTCCGTCAAGACTGTCGACCGTAAATTGGCAGTGGTGACTTTCTGCCCACATCTGGGCACGTTTTCGGGAGGTGCCGCATCGCCCTCTAGCGAGGCAGGGTTCGGTCTGGCCGATGAATTCATCCAGGTGACTGCCAGGTAACTTGTGCGGCAGCAGATATTGACGTAGGCTCGCCGAAGCCTCGAACGGCCGCGAGGCTATCCAGCAATTTCGTACGCATCGCCCGGACATCACGCTGATGGATTTACAGATGCCGGAGATGAACGGCTTCGATGCGATGGTCGCGATCCGGGGAGAATTTCCCGATGCGAAAATCGTCGTGCTGACGACCTACAAGGGCGACGTCCAGATTCTTCGAGCACTCAAAGCAGGAGCACAAGGTTACCTGCTAAAAACTACGTTTCACAAGGAACTCGTACAAACGATCCGAGCGGTTCATGCCGGGAGAAAGGCGCTTTCTCCCGAAGCCTCTTATGAAATCGCTGAGCATGCGACGGATGATGCACTTACCCCGGCGGAAATCGCCGTCCTGCGACTGATCGCGGCCGGCAATGCGAACAAGCAGATTGCGGATCAGCTCTCAATCACCGAGGAAACCGTGAAGAGCCGAGTCAAGAACATCCTTTCCAAGTTGGGCGCAAACGATCGAACCCACGCCGCCATGATTGGCGTGAAGAGAGGGATCATTGAACTGTAGTTTCTGCCCGCCCGCCTCCTCGCCAGACCTGCATGCCAAACTCGAAAGAGTGACGATTACGACTCTCTTTGGGGTATTGATGAGCGTCAGCAATGTGACACTCTGGTTCGTACGAAAGGATGCGTGTTGCGCCGCTTATACTCCACATTCGCGGGCGGCTGGCCGGGCACAGGTTTGCTTCTCATGCGCCTGGTTGCCGGCTCCGCGCTTCTCGTACACGCGAGCGCCAGGCTGTGGAGCGACCCTCCCATTACCGACACTATATCGTCCGCATTTCTAGCTGGATGCGGGTTTCTCCTAATCCCCGGACTATGGACGCCCATTGTAGGGACCTCAGTAGCGGTCATTGACGCCTGGAAGATCCTGACGCTACCCGGAGACAGATGGCTTTGGCTGTTGCTGGGAACCGTCAGTGTCGCTCTCGCGATGTTGGGACCAGGTCGATGGTCGATCGACGCTCGCCTTTTCGGGTGGAAGCGTGTCGAAGCTCCGCCCCGCAAACGCAGTTCTATCCCTCGTTAGCAAACTACCCAAACAACCGGATTTCCTGGCTCAAAAGAGGCTGCTACTCGCCTCCCAAGAGGTTTCGATTTGTCCCGATGTGGGGCTGTGCGCAAATGGAGCCTGGTGGATAATGCGTTCATTGACGGGACCAAAAGGCTCTCGTTCAAGATTCAAGCCAATCGAAGGGAACAAGAGCTAGGAACTTCCGGACAGGAGACGTCATGCCTGAGATAGAGAACCTTACGAACTCGGTTGAGCATTGTTTCGAACTTGCCAGCTCGCGGAACTTCCTGGAAGAGGATGTTGCCTTAGAAGCATTCGATCTGTTAACCGCCGACGAGTATGACTGCGTGTTGGCACACGGACTCGGCGTAAGCCTGTAAGGAAGTTTTATGGATCTGGATCGGATCTACGCGCTGGCAAAGCGAGTGAAGCAAAGGCTTCACTGTTCACAGCAGATAGCAGAGTACACAGCATCGCTCCTGACACTGGAGCACACCGTTAGCAAAAATAGCTTCGAGTTGCTTGCTGATATCCAAGCTATTCACTACTTATGTAGTCACTCTATTAGGTGATTGAGAGATAGGCAGGAGGATGATATGGGGTACGCGGGCGTTGCTTTCACGGATGTGGGAGGGCTCGAAGTAGCAAGCTTTCCCGAAGTGATGGGGATCGAAGAAGAGCGGCTATTTCCGGAATCGGAGATGAGTAAGTACTGCTTCGAAGGGATAATCGGCCGGAGCCGGGCCATTCGGAACGTACTGGAACAAGTCCGCATTGTTGCGCCAACGGATGCAACCGTCCTGCTTCACGGCGAGACGGGTACAGGCAAAGAACTGGTTGCACACGCCATTCACACCCTGAGTTCCCGTTCCCGGCGCAACTTCGTTCGCATGAACTGTGCCGCCATTCCGTCCGGACTGCTCGAGAGCGAACTGTTCGGCCACGAACGCGGGGCCTTTACCGGCGCGCTGATGCAGAAGAAGGGACGATTCGAAATCGCCGATCAGGGCACGCTATTCCTCGATGAAATTGGCGACATCAGCCTGGAACTGCAGCCAAAGCTATTGCGCGCGGTGCAGGAGCAAGAGTTCGAACGCCTGGGAAGTGCCAACACGATCAGCGTCAGTGTGCGCATCATTGCCGCCACCCATCGCGATCTTTCCGCGATGATTAGCGAGGAGAAGTTCCGCGAGGACCTTTTCTATCGCTTCAACGTTTTTCCGATTGAAATCCCGCCTCTTCGTGAACGGCGCGAGGATATTCCTCTACTGGTGAACTATTTCGTGTCGAAGTTCTCCCGGCGCATGGGAAGACAGATAAGTTCCATATCCAAGGCAACCATGGAAGCTCTGACGAACAATGCATGGCCGGGAAATATTCGGGAACTGGCCAACTTCATCGAGCGCGCAGTCATACTATCACCTGGCGAAGAACTTCAAGTACCCGTGGGCGAGCTGTTGGTCTCCTACTCTCAGAGCACTTCTGTCTCAGCCTGTACCTTCCATGACGCCGAGCGGACGGTAATCATCGACGCTTTAAGAGCGGCATCGGGACGAATAGCGGGAAACGGGGGAGCCGCCGAGCGGCTGGGACTAAAGCGCACGACTCTGCAACACAAGATTCGCCGCTTGGGCATCGCAAAAGCACATTACGAGAACTAGCGAGACTGAACTCAGGGGTGTAGCCGTGCACGAGGAGCGCTAAAAGGCATCAAGGGTTTTGACGCTCTCGGAACAGGGGGATAGAAGCCACGACTGAAAAGAATGATAGAGACCGAGATACTTGAGTCTATGAATGCTGGGCTACCCACGCTGCGGGAGTAACGTCTGGGAGACGCAGGATCGGGAGATCGGCCAACCCGGGGAGAACCGCGGCCAAATAGTCACGAACTGGGAGGTTCAACCTGCGGCAGCTTTCCACAACCGAGAGAATCGCCGCAACCTTCGGTCCTGCCTTTGGACTGCCGATGTGCAACCAATTCTTTCGACCAAGAGCTACCGGACGCATGGAGTTCTCCGCCAAGTTAGTACTTAGCTCTAATTCGGGATACTCCAAGAAGCGGGTGAGCTTCTTCCACAGTGCGAGCGCGTACTGGCAGGCCTTGCTAAGTGCGCTGGAAGGCAATGCAAAGGACTGCGCTGCCTCGATCTTGCTGCGGATATCATCGAGAAGAGGTCTCGCTGTTTCCTGACGTCGGATATGGCGCGCCGCAGTAGTCAGTGTTTTGCGGCGAGCTTCTGCATCGACGGCAAACAGTTCGTCCATCTGAGCCACAATCGGGGTTGCAACCGGATCTCGGGGATTTAGCTGCACTGTCTCGAAGAACTGTCTTCTCGCATGAGCCCAACAAGCGGCATGTACCATTCTCGGCCCACCGATTTGGTCATACGCTGCATAGCCGTCGGTTTGGAGAATGCCTTCGAACTGTCCCAGGAACCGCTTCGGCCCATCGCGTCCGCGACCCAAGCGGAAATCGAACACCACGGTTCCTCCGGGGCGACTGTATTGCCAGAGGTACGCTTGGTGGTTCTTACCTCGGCCCTCGCGTGTCTGCACATCGACTGGGGTTTCATCCGCCTGAAGGTAACTTCCGCTGATCAATTCTCGCCTCATTGCCGCGACCATCGGGATCAGCAACTCGCCGACTTTGAGGACCCAGCCGTCCAGCGTTGCGCGGCTGATTTCCAAGCCGAGGTCCCTTTCCAGAATCATGCTCTGCCGATGCAGGGGCGTGTGATTGCAATATTTGCCGACGACCGTCTCGATGACGATCCGGTCACTCGCCAGGCACTTCTCGATGATCCGTGGCGGCGGGGTGCTGGGACGACGCCGAGATCCTCACACGACCGGCAAGCCCGCTTCTCTAGTTTCGTGACCAGTACGAAGTACTTCGCCGGTTCCACGTCCAGTTGGGAACTCTCCTCGTAGCCGATCACCACTGTTTCTTTTCCGCAGCGTCTGCATAAGCGCTGATCCGGCGTGCAAGGCAGAACCCGCTCAACGCGAGGAAGATTCGCCGGCAACTCCTGGCGACCCGGATGCTTAACGAATTTATTGGTCGAGCGATGCACTGGCGCGTGCTCGCTCTCCGCCTGCTCGATCATTTCACTGACCACCGGCTCAAGCTCGAACAATTGCATTTGCGCCTGCGAAAGTTTTTCTCCGCCCGCACCATACTTCTCGATCCGCATCAGCCGCAGACGCTCTTCCAGCACACGAATCCGCAACTCCGCGTACTGTAGCTTGCTCTTAAGTTGTGCGATGAGTTCCAGATCGGCCGGTGCTGAAGGAATGGAAGCTAAACTCACAATGAGTTAATGATTTACCAGAGTCGAATCGAAACGTTCAAACAACCAAGCAACTTATGCGGCAGCGTGTCCCTCGGGGGAGCCCTTCCGGTACCAACGCTTGTGCTTGGTCTTGGCCAGATCGATGCCACCCAGTAATAAGGAGAGCTCTTCGTGACTTAGGATGACCTTCCCCTGCGCATCACCGGATTGCGGTCAGGTGAACCGCCCTTTCTCCAACCTCTTGGCACAGACCCAGAGTCCGCTTCCGTCCCAGACGAGGACCTTCAGCCGATTGCGCTGGCCGTTGCAGAACAAGAACAGGTGCCCGCTGAGAGGCTCACACGACAATCGATCCCGAACCAGACCGTACAGCCCTTCGAACCCCTTGCGCATGTCGGTGACTCCAGCGGCCAGATAGATCCGTGTGGCTGGACCCAATCCAAACACGGCTTACACCCGCTCCAGCACACTCACCAGGCGCTCGAACGTATTCATGTCAAAATCAGGATGTACCTCGATCCGGCGCCCTCCCGATAACACCACGGCCAGCCCACAACTCGGTTCGTGCTGCGTCGGCGACCCCCTGGCGGCCAGCTCCACCGGTACCAACCGGCCAACCGAAGAAGCTCTTCTAGTCTTTCTCTTCCAGCGTTGTGAAAACAAGACGTGATGTCAGACGCAGACGCCTGCGTCCGAGCTGCATTCTCTAGCTTAACAACAGGGAACCAGGACATGAAGATCGCCTCGTTGAGGTCTGAGCCTTCTGTATCGTCGCAAATGTCACGCAAAGAAGGCAGCAACTTCCCTAGCGTGAAGTTGCTGCCCTGTCCAGGCTGCGGTGCCGCCCAGCGGATTGCATCGTTTAGTTCATGTGCTCAGGTCAGGACTCCTGTGAGTCCGTCGCTTCCCGTTTCTGGATCAGCTGCGATTCTGCCAGGAGCCAATCGTCGAGCTCATGCCCGTCGGCCCGACCGCGGAGTTCATAAAGCTCGTAGGCACGTTGTCGAATTTGCTCGGTTAAATCTTGTACTTCTTTGGTTGTTTGAGGCTCGATATCAGGAGTAGAAGTAGGTCGTTTCATTTTCCCTCCGATGATTGAATGGTTATGTTCGCACGGCAGATCTCGGCATTTGCATTCGTGCGAAAGCTCCTCATGGTCTGCGTAGCACAGTGTTATGAGCACGCCTGACACCAATCGAGCTGTGTATCCGAGCCTCTGATACGGCGAGACTTACAGGGGGGACGCTATGGTCCGAATCCTAACGTTTCGCCCGAATCGCGGCACTGACCATATCCGGGCGCAGAAATTCATGAGCCTTGTATGCTCGCCCTTGGGCTGAACGCAACGAAGCAATCTTCGAGGTTGCGTTGGCAGCTACAAAGTCATGCGCTCAGCTTGGACATACATGAGGAGGTAAACCACGCGCCAGCAAAGATCTAGGAGGCTCAGATTGCGCGACGCACCTCCAGGCAAAATGCGATTTTGCTCACATCCGCTCCCCTGAAACGGTCTGCAGCTCGCGATCGAAGGAGCAGCAAAGCGGAGCGCAGTTGGCACGAGAAGTGCTACTTCAAGGGTGAAAGAAGTCTTTGCAACGAAGATCGTAGATGGTCTTCGATTGAGGTGGCGACATGCGGAAGAGGAAACGCGATCCGAAATGGTGGTTGATTTTGGCGCTGCTCAATGTACTGCTGATGGAGTACCCCGCAGGGCTTTACTTTCAAGCAGGCGATGACGCAGCGCGCGTGATGGCAGCATTGGTATTAGGCGGAGTGGCCTTCGTACTTGCCATCGCGGATTTTGTCACAATTTTTCTAGCCGCAGCCGAATGAGCACAAAGCTAGAGTGTTTTTTTCGGCGACACCAGGTG
>Ga0209385_1001218_pt1 | contig 10903 bp, 8 predicted proteins | sample NGEPerB_FD_184506 | JGI IMG/M metagenome (GOLD analysis project Ga0209385, IMG submission 184506) | Arctic peat soil microbial communities from the Barrow Environmental Observatory site, Barrow, Alaska, USA - NGEE PermafrostAB12-B... | ecosystem: Environmental > Terrestrial > Soil > Wetlands >... | reverse complement strand
CCCACGAATACTGCGAGGCGTTCTTGCCGAGCAGGGCGACCAACTGCTTGCCGGGTGTCGACGCGTCGAGTAGCCCTCCGGCGGCACCGCCGCCGAAGCCACCGGCACGACCGGGGAACCCGCCGGCTCCGCCGGGGAACCCGCCGGCTCCGCCGGGGAACCCGCCGGCTCCGCCACCGAAGCCACCGGCACCACGTTGGAATCGGCCGGGAAGGGTGAAGCCGGGAGGCAGCGTGGTGCCGTTGCGTCCCCCGGTGCCGCCGAAGGCGCGGAAGCCACCGAGCCCACCCGGGCCACCGAATCCGCCGAATCCGGCGCCACCCTGGACGGCCGGTCCGGCCGAGGGGATGGAGCCGCTGTGGGGGGTGGTCGCGGTGGTGACCGAGTAGGCGGCGGGACCCGCAATGATCGAGGCGATGCCGAATCCGGCGATCCCGGCGGCCAGCACGCCGCGGGCCTTGGGAACCAGGGCGATGCCCGCCGCGGCGACCAGCCCCAGGACGAGGACCACCCAGCGGAGTGCCGGATACCAGTGCGGGCTCCACCCGAGGATGACGAACGCCCAGGCGATGCTGGCCAGGACGGCCACGGCCAGAGCCAGTCGGGGGAAGACCTCCCGGCGCCGGCGCCACAGGGTCGAAGCCCCCATACCCACCAGGGCGCCGACGGCCGGGGCCAGGGCGATCGTGTAGTACGGGTGGACGATGCCCTGGGCGAAACTGAAGGTGGCGCCGGTGAGCAGCAGCCATGCCCCGAAGAGCAGGAATCCGGACCGCACCCGGTCCGTCCTCGGGGCGCGCCGGGTCAGCCACAACGCGGCGACCAGGCCGATCAGCGCACCCGGGATCAGCCACGAGATCTGACCGCCCATCTCCTTGAGGAAGAGGCGGTCCCATCCGGTCGGGCCCCACGGGCTACCACCGCCACCGACCTGTCCGCCGACGCTGCCGGTCTCGCTTCCGGTCAGGCGGCCGATTCCGTTGTAGCCGAAGATCAGGTTGAGCAGGTTGTTGTCGGTGGAGCCACCGATGTACGGCCGGTCCGCAGCCGGCGTCAGCTGGACCGCGGCCACCCACCACCCGGCCGAGACCACCACGGCGATGCCCGTGTAGACCAACTGCACGATCCGTCGGCCCAGCTTGGGCGGTCCGGCCAGCAGGTAGACGAGCGCGAGCACGGGCAGGAGGATGAGCGCCTGCAACATCTTGGTGATGAACCCGAACCCGATCAGCGCGCCGGCCAGGACCATCCACCGGGTGCGCCCGCCGTCGACGGCCCGGATGGTGGCATAGGCCGCGCCCGTCAGTAACAGGGTCAACAGCGCGTCGGGGTTGTTGAAGCGGAACATCAAGGTGGCCACCGGAGTGAGGGCCACCACCACGCCGGCCAGGATGGCCGCCCCGGGGGCGAACCAACGCCGGACGCAGAGATAGAGGAGGCCGACCGTGGCCACGCCTTCGAGGGCCTGGGGCACCAGGATGCTCCACGAGTTCACCCCGAAGAGGCGGGCGGAGATCCCCATCACCCAGAGCGAGGCGGGTGGTTTGTCCACGGTGATGAAGTTGGACGCGTCGAAGGAGCCGAAGAAGAAGGCCTTCCAACTCTTGGTGCCGGCCTGGACTGCGGCGGAGTAGAAGCTGTTGGCCCAGCCCGACTGTCCGAGTCCCCAGAGATAGAGGAATCCGGTGCCGACCAGCAGGACCAGCAGCGAGGGCCGGACCCAGGCCGGATCCTCCGGTCGTCCCCGCACCAGCCGCTTCGGCCAACCGGAGGGGTCCCCGGGGATCGGTGGGTCGGCGACGGGGGTGCCGGTGGGCGCAACGCCTTCGTGGTCGTCCCCGTCCCCGCCGACGGCAGTCGTCTCCCTGAAGGTCAGTCCAGGGGGCACACCGTAGGTGGACGTCGGGTCATCGGTGACCGTGCGGAGGGTGACGGGGGCGACGGATGCCACGGCTCCGGGCACGGTTCCGTCGAGCATGCGTCGGTCGTCGGTCAGATCGGTCGGGTTCATCGAGGCGTCCTCGTCATCGTCGGTTCCCCGTCGCCGTGGTCGCCTGTTCCGAGCATGCGGGGCGCCGCTACCAGGTGGGTTCCGAAGGCGGGGCGGAACACCCACGTGCGCAGGATGCCGAACCGGATCACCGCGGCACCGACGTTGGCGACGGAGACGGCGCACAGTTCGGGAGGCAGGGAGGTGAGCCCGAGGGCCCGGGTGGCCGCCAGGGCACCGGTGGTGGAGGACAGGCTGATGGCGAGCAGAGCAGCTCCCGTCGCCATGCGGTGGGGGCGATCGAGTCCGTGGCGAGCGGTGCCGGCCATTCCCCGATGGGCGGCGGTGTTGCCCAGGCTGCACAGCCCGATGGCCAACGCGTTGGCGGCGTAGCTTCCCAGGCCGGGCTCGAGGGCGGCGAACAGTCCGACGTAGGCGAGCGTGCTCACGACCCCGACCCCGGCGAACCGGAGTAGCTCGTCGGCAAAGACCTCTGGGTCCGTCGTCGTGCCGACGGTGCCGATCGTGTGAGGCCGAGCGCCCGCTCCGGTGTCGGCGCCACCGTTGCCGGTGCGCCAACTGCCGCCGACAGGGGATACGCCGTTCGAGCTCGAGCTCGAGCTCGGTCCGGTGCCTCGAGGTGCGGCAGGGCGGGCCGGTCGCAGGACCGCCCGCTGCCTCGAGGCCGGGCCCATCATCCGCCACACGCCCCGTAGGTCCAACCATGCGGTGTGGGCCACCTCTACCCGTGAATCGACGTCGTCGACCCAGTCGACCGGCACTTCGTGGATCCGCAGGCCGATGCGCTGGGCGGTGATCAGGATCTCCGTGTCGAAGAACCAGGCGTCGTCCTCCACCAGCGGCAGTAGCTCCGCTGCAGCCTCGCGTCTCATGGCCTTGAACCCGCACTGGGCATCGGTGCACGAGCTGCGGAGCGCGGTCCGGAGCAACAGGTTGTAGCCGCGTGAGATGAACTCGCGACGGGCGCCCCGCACCACGTGGGCGCCTGGGGCGAGACGGCTGCCGATGGCCAGGTCGCTGTGGCCGGACAGGAGAGGGGCCACCAGGGGAAGGAGGGCGTCGAGACCGCTCGCCAGGTCCACGTCCATGTACGAGACGACCGGGGCGGTGCTCTCAGCCCACGCTGCCCGCAGGGCGCGGCCCCGGCCCTTCTGGTCGAGGTGGACGGCCCGCACCCGGGGAAGCGTGTCTGCCAGGTCGAGGGCGATCTGCCAGGTGTCGTCGGTGCTGGCGTTGTCGGCGATCGTGATGGTGCTGACGAAGGGGAACGACGAGTCGAGGTAGGAGCGCAGCGTGGCGATGCTGGACGCCAGCTGCCGGGCCTCGTTGTAGACGGGGATGACGATGTCCACGTCCGAGGAGGTCTCGGTGACTCCGGCCTCGTCCTGGTGGGTGCGTGGGAGTTGGATGACGCTCATGCAATTGACTCTGCAAGGTGGAGTTCGGATGCGGGTGGGAGCCATCTGGGGGTCCCCTGTGGGAATTGGACGGTGCCCCGGGCCCGGGGTGGCCGATGTGCGTCGCAAACCGAGCGGTTGGTCACTCGATCGATCGTCCGCCTGCAAAGGGCGTGGTTGCCGGGTGGGTCCCGGGCTCTCGGTCGGCATCCCGATCGTCGGTCACGTCAACCTGGTCGGCGACTTCAGCGGAGCCGGCCACATCGACCGACACGTCCCCGGGGGGAGTGGCGGGCAGGTGGACGGTGAAGGTCGTCCCCGATCCGACACGTCCCCGGGCGGACACCGTGCCCCCGTGAGCGGTCACGATGGCACTCACGATCGACAGGCCCAGTCCGGCACCCCCGTGGGCACGCGACCGGCTGGGGTCGGACCGGTAGAACCGCTCGAAGACGTGCTCGGCCTCCTCGGGTTCCATGCCCGGGCCGGTGTCCGCCACCGCGATCACCGCTCCGGAGGCGTCCCGTGTCACCGACACCCGGGCGGTGGTGCCCGGCGGGGTGTGGGCACGAACGTTGCCCAGCAGGTTGTCGATCAGCTGGCGCAGGCTGGTGCCGTCGCCCATCACCTCGATCGGCTCGGACGCCTCGAAGGTCAGGGGCCACTGCGGCCCCACCGTCGACGCCGTCTGCACCGCTTCTGCACAGAGGGCGACCAGGTCCACCGAGTGGCGCTCCATGGGACGCCCTTCGTCCAGCCGGGCAAGGAGCAGCAGGTCGGCCACCAGGCGCTCCATCCGGGAGGTCTCGCTCTGGATGCCGCCCATCAGGCGATCGAGGTCCTCCTTCTGCTCGGAGGCGCCGCGCCCGAACAGCTCGGCATAGGCCGAGATGGCCGCGATCGGTGTGCGCAGCTCGTGCGAGGCGTCGGCCACGAAGCGTCGGAGCCGTGCCTCCGAGGCTCGCAGTTGCCGCTCCGAAGCCAGACGGGCGCTGAAGGCGGACTCGATCCGCGTGAGCATGACGTTGAGGGTCCGGGCCAGCCGCCCCACTTCTGTGGTGTCGTTCTCCCCGGGGACCCGCTCGGTCAGGTTGCCGTCGGCGATCGATTCCGCCGTGCGCTCCATGTCGCGCAGTGGCCGCAGTCCGATGCGGACCAGCCACAGGCCCCCGAGCAGGGCCATGACGACCGCGCCGCCGGTGACGGCAAGTTCGACCAGGAGGAGGTGGTGGAGGGTGCTGCCGGTGTCGCCCAGAGGCTGGGCTACGATGAGGTAGTCCCCGTCGGCGAGCGTGGAGGCGCGGACACGGAATCCCGGGCCGTTCGGCTGTGTGGAGGGCACATCGAAGTAGGCGATCTGGGTGCCGTCCGCGCCGGTGGAGAATCCGGTGATGGTGCTCGGTAGCTGCGGCGTGTACGCGGTCCCGTCCACATAGGACGGGCAGCTCTGGGAGTTGACCACCGCTCCTTTCGGGGTGCGCACCTCGACCGCGGCGATCTGGACCGCGTTGGACGGGAGACCCCCTTCGGGGTCGGAGGTCCCCGCAGGGCCGGAACCGCCGGGTTGGAGCCGGCCGGGACCGCCGTAGCAGAGGAGTGTCCCGCCGTTGTTGAGCCCGCGCTCGTAGCCCACGTTGAACTGGTCGAGCTGCTGGTCGACCCGCTGGTAGAGGAACGACTCCAGGGCCGAGTAGGTGACCACGTCGGCGATGGCCAACGCCACCAGGGCGATGACGCCGATGGCGATAAGCAGTCGGCTCCGGAGGGACATCGGCTACTCCGCCGTCGGCTCACGCAGTGCGTAGCCGACCAGACGCACCGTGTGGATGACCGGGGGACCGACCGCCTCGAGCTTCTTGCGGAGGTAGCTCACATAGGTCTCGACCACATTGCCGTCCCCGCCGAAGTCGTAGTGCCACACGTGGTCGAGGATCTGCGACTTGGACAGCACGTGGCGGGGGTTGAGGAGGAAGAAACGCAGCAGGTTGAACTCGGTGGCCGTCAACGAGATGGGCCGGCCGTCCCGGGTCACCTCGTGCGCGCCCTCGTCCATCTCGATGTCGGCGAAGCGGAGGATGCCCTCGTCATCGGGCTCGCTGCCGATCCGCCTCAGGATGGCGTGGACCCGGGCCACGATCTCGGCCAGGGCGAAGGGCTTGGTGACGTAGTCGTCGCCGCCGACGGTGAGGCCGGCCACCTTGTCCTCGACGGTGTCGCGGGCGGTCAGGAAGAGGATCGGCACGCGGAGGCCGTCGGCTCGCAACCGGCGGGTGACCTCGAGTCCGTCGAGGTCGGGCAGCATCACGTCGAGCACGATCAGGTCCGGCGGGTGCTCCTGGGCGGCGGACAGGGCCAGCCGGCCGTTGGCCGCCTCTTCGACGTCGAACCCCTCGTAGCGGAGGGAGGTGGCCACGGCGTCGACGATGGACGGCTCATCGTCGACGACCAGAATTCGTTGGCTGCGGGTGGGTTCCACCGTGTTCTCCTCCTGCGATGTCCACAGTCCTGAGCTGCAAGTTCCACCAGCATCGCACCGGGGTTTGGCTACTGGGTGTGATCCGCCTGTGGGCCAGCTGTGAGTCCCGATCCGCTCGTGCATGCATTCACAGGGACCTCCCAGCTGACGCAATGCTGACTCTCCGGCGAGCCATGTGCAATGGGGTCACCGAAGGGCAGCGCCCGGGCGTTGCCCCCGTCGATTGACAACGACACACGTTCTCCGCCCTCCACACGAAAGGTCAGGACATGCCAACCCAGCCCCCCGAACACCAGCGCCCTCTTGCCCACCGCTCCTTGTCGAGGGACCGGGCCATGGGTCGCGTCCGACGTGCCACGACGTCGATCGGCATCGCGGCAGCCGTCGGCACCGTCGGCCTCGGCGTCCTGGTGGCGTCCGAGTCGACCGCCCACTCGTCGGCGGTGACCGCGCACGGCACCAGCGCCACCACCACGCCGACCACGGTGTCCGGGCAGTCGTCCACCGGATCTGCGGCCGGAGGGTCGTCGCCGTCGGCATCCGCCTCGGCGGCCAATCCGACCACCAACACTCCCACGACCTCGCCGGTCACCGTGTCGGGGCAGTCATGAGCAGTGCCCAGTTGGAGACATCGGCGGCGGGCACGTACATGGACGCGCCGGCCGCCACCCGTTCGATGCGTGCCATCGGAACCACTGCAGTGGTGGCGGTGACCGCCGCCCACAGGGCTGACGAGGCCCTCGCCCTGTTGGCCGGCCAACTGGCGGCCATCGACCAGGCCTGCAGCCGATTCCGCGACGACTCGGAGCTCCGGCGGGTGGAGGAGAGGAGTGCGGGACGGCCGATCGGGGTGACCCCACTGCTCTTCGAGGCCCTCGAAGTGGCGTGCGTGGCGGCTGTGCAGACTGCGGGCACCGTGGACCCGACCATCGGGTCGGCCCTCGTCGAACTCGGCTACGACCGTGACTTCGAGGAGATGCGCCGCGACCTGCCGGCCTCCGGCCACGAGCCGCAGCCGGCTCCGGGCTGGTGGCGGATCGAACTGGACCCGGTCGAACGCACCGTTGTCATCCCCCCGGGCGTCCACGTGGACCTCGGGGCGACCGCCAAGGCATTCGCCGCCGACCGCGCCGCGGCCAGGATCGCCGAGGAGCTCGCCTGTGGCGTCCTGGTCAACCTGGGCGGCGATGTGGCAGTGGCCGGCCCCGGCCCCCGGGACGGGTGGGCCATCGGCATCGCCCCCGAATGCACCACCGACCCCCTTGCGGTCGACCAGGTCGTGTCCCTCCACGGTGGAGGCCTGGCCACCTCGGGGACCACTGCCCGGGCATGGACGCGCGACGGGCGACCGGTGCACCACATCGTGGACCCGTGGACCGGCGAAGCCGCCCAATCCGTCTGGTCGCTGGTGTCGACCACCGCAGCCTCCTGTGTGGAGGCCAATGCCTGGAGCACGGCGGCAGTCGTCTGGGGTCATGACGCGCTCGGGAACCTGGCCGCCCACGGCGTGCCGGCCCGGCTGGTGGCCGCCGACGGAATCGTCGTGCACACGGGGGGATGGCCGGTGGACGCGATCGACGTCTGCCACGGACGAAAGGCACCGTGATGCTCGCCTCCCACTCGACCACCATCTGGTACGCCATGCGCGCCACGGGCATCGTCGCACTGGTGCTCCTGACCGGCACCGTGGTGCTCGGAATCCTGACGGCCGGGCGCGCGAGGTCACGCTCGTGGCCGGCCTTCGCCCAGGCCGATCTGCACAAGCGGGTCTCGCTGCTCGCCATGGCGTTCCTCGCCCTCCATGTCCTCACCGCCGTGGTCGACACCTATGTGCACGTGGGATGGGCGTCGGTGCTGGTGCCGTTCGTCTCGCCCTACCGGCCGCTGTGGACCGGGCTCGGAACCGTCGGCGTGGACCTCCTGGCCGCGGTGGCCATCTCGAGTGCTCTGCGCCAAAGGATGAGTGCACGCACCTGGCGGGCCATCCACTGGCTGGCCTACGGCAGCTGGCCGGTGGCCATGGCCCACTCGCTGGGCATGGGCACCGATGCCTCCCAGCTGTGGATGGACGCGCTGGCAGCCGCGTGCACGCTGGCGGTCGGTGGCGCACTGGCCTGGCGGGTCCACGACCACCGGGAGGCCAGTGAGCGGTCCGCACGGGCGGGCGCCACCACCCGGGCCGTGCCCGTGCACCGTGCCGACCGTTCGGCTGCCCGGCTGTCCACCGGGGCATCGACGGCCCGGCCCGGGTCGACGCGCCCGGTCTCTCCGGCTCCGACCGGAGCCGGAGCACCCGTGGAACACCGCAACGCTTCCCCAACCCGACTGCTCGAGAAGGACCGACCATGAGTGCCATGACCCTTGACGCCAACGACCGGCTGCTGACCGTGCCCCCCCGGGCCCGGTCGGCCACCGACCTCACCCCTGACCTGGCCGGCCACCTGGCCACCCACGGTGCGTTGGCCGTCCCCACCCGGGACGATGCCGGCTGGACTGCCGCCGTCCGGCGGGCGGTGTCCGAGTCGGGGCTCCTGGGGCGGGGCGGGGCGGGATTCCCCGCCGCGGTCAAATGGGATGCAGTCCGGCGCGGCGGCAGACGGCCGATGGTGGTGGTGAACGCCATGGAGGGCGAGCCGGCCAGTGCCAAGGACAAGGAGTTGCTGGTCCACTCGCCCCATCTGGTGCTGGACGGGGCCGACGTGGCCGCCGCCGCGGTCGGGGCGTCCGACATCGTGATCTGTGTCGCCGACGACAACGGCCGGACCGCAGCGTCGGTGACGGCAGCCGTCGCCGAGCGTGCCCGTGCGGGGATGGCCCACCGTCGGATCTCGGTCGAACGACCGCCGGGACGTTACGTGTCCGGCGAGGAGTCGGCCCTGGTGGCGTGGCTGAACAACCGGAGGGCGCTCCCGTCCCTGCGGATCGACAAGTCGGTCCCGCTCGCCGTCGGCCGACGACCGGTGCTGGTGCACAACGCGGAGACGCTCTCGCAGGTGGCGCTCATCGCCCGCCACGGGCCTGAGTGGTTCCGTCGGCTGGGGACTCCCGAGGCACCCGGTTCCACCCTGGTGACGGTCTCCGGTGCGGTCCGGTCACCGGGCGTGCTCGAAGTGGAGCTGGGGACGCCGGTGGGGGACATCGTCGGCCGGGCCGGCCTCGAGGGTGCGCTGTCGGGCCTGCTGCTCGGCGGTTACGGCGGGGCGTGGCTCGATCCCTCCCACCTGTCCACGCCCTACGCTCCCGGCCCCCTGGCCGCGGCCGGGGCCACCATGGGCGTCGGCATCGTGGTGGCGCTCCCGGTCACCTCGTGCGGCATCGCCGAGACGGCCCGCATCGTCCGGTACATGGCCGGCGAGAGTGCCGGGCAGTGCGGCCCGTGCGTCTTCGGACTGCCGGCCATCGCCGACGACCTCGAACAGTTGGCGGTCGGCCGCGCCGGGGCCGACGTGCTCGAGCGCATCGAGGTTCGGGCGGCCGTCGTCGACGGGCGCGGCGGGTGCCGCCACCCCGACGGCGTGGTCCGTCTGGCCAGGTCCGCCCTGGCCGTCTTCGCCGATGACGCGCTGGCCCATGTACGGGGACGGCCGTGTGCCGGACACCGCGCTCCCAGTGTGCTGGCCCTTCCGGCAGCCACGACCCGGGACCGGTGGGCATCATGACCACTCGAAAGCGGGTCGGGCTGCGGGTCCGAGTCGACCCGGTGGCCTGTGACGCCTACGGCTACTGCGCCGAGCTGCTCCCCGAACGGGTCACCCTCGACGAATGGGGGTACCCGATCGTCGACGGCGCTCCGGTCGACGGCGGGCTGGTGGCTCTCGCCACCCGGGCAGCCGCCGAGTGCCCCCGTCGGGCCGTGCTCCTGGAACAGGTGCTCGTCTCCCGGTAGCGCGGACGGGAGCCTTCCTCCCGGCAGGGCGGAGGCGCACATCGCCGCCGACCACTCGTCGTCGCGGGCACCCCGGCTCTTAGGCTGCCCCTATGAGCGGGGCATCGATCGGAGGTCCGCCAGGCCGGGGAGGAGGGGCCGGGGACAGCCTCTGGGCTCCCGAGCGCCGGGCGCTCACGGTGGGTCTGGTGCTCACCATCACCTTCGTGGCCTCCGAGGCACTGGCCGTGGTGACCATCATGCCGGAGGTCGCCCGCGACCTGGGCGGCCTCCATCTCTACGGCTGGGTGTTCAGCGCCTTCCTCCTGGGCTGCATGGTCGGCATCGTGGCCGCCGGCCGGGAGGCGGACCGATCCGGCCCCACCCGCCCCTACGTGGCCGGCCTCGTACTCTTCGGCGCAGGTCTGGTGGTGGCCGGCCTCGCCCCCACGATGATCGTCCTGGTGGTGGGACGGACGCTGCAGGGCCTGGGCGCCGGAGCGATCCCCGCGGTGGCATACGTGGCCATCGGCCGGGCCTTCCCCGAGCGGCTCCGGGCCCGGATGATGGCGGTGCTCTCGACGGCGTGGGTGGCCCCCGGGATCGTCGGACCGCTGGCCAGCGCGGCGGTGGCCCACGTCTTCGGGTGGCGGTGGGTGTTCCTGGGCCTGATCCCCTTCGTGGCCGTGACCGGGGTGCTGGCCCTGCCCGGCTTGGCCCGCCTGGGGAGGCCGACCAACCCCCCGGAGGTCGAGCACCGGATGGTGGATGCGGTGCGCACCGCAGTGGGGACCGGCCTGGTGCTCGGGGGGCTGACCGCCGGGCAGCCGGTCCTGGTGGTGCCATTGGTGGTCGCCGGAGCCGTGGTGCTGGTGCCGGCACTGCGACGACTGCTGCCGGCCGGGACCCTGCGGGCCGCGCCCGGGCTGCCCACGACCATTCTCAGCCGGGGTCTGTTGACGTTCGCCTTCTTTGGGGCGGATGCCTTCGTCACCCTGGCCGTGGTGACCGTGCGCCACCACACTGTGGCTGCGGCAGGCATCGTGGTGACCGTCTCGACGCTGTCCTGGACGGTCGGGGCATGGATCCAGGCCCGCCTCAATCAGCAGTGGGAGGGCCGCCGGCTGGTGCGGGTGGGGCTGAGCCTGGTGGTG
>Ga0209385_1001217_pt1 | contig 10909 bp, 16 predicted proteins | sample NGEPerB_FD_184506 | JGI IMG/M metagenome (GOLD analysis project Ga0209385, IMG submission 184506) | Arctic peat soil microbial communities from the Barrow Environmental Observatory site, Barrow, Alaska, USA - NGEE PermafrostAB12-B... | ecosystem: Environmental > Terrestrial > Soil > Wetlands >... | reverse complement strand
GAAAGGAACTGCGTCGGGCTCGACCAGAAAACCACCCGATGGCTGGTATCGCAGCAGGAAATCAACCTTCGCCGAGTTCGGGCCTACGCCACCGCTAATCAGGAGAAAGCTGATCTGGCGTCCTCTCGCGGTGGAAATCAGCAAGTTACTCTCGGCATGTTCGTTCGTGAGGGCTTTGACGAACACCAGCTCTGGCTCATGTTCGGAATGCTCCACCTGGAACAGCGCCGGGTCTCCCACCACGACTGAATTCACAGGGTCCGGCACCCAGATCGCGGTTACGAAATGTGCCGCAAGCTCTATCGCGGTGATTTTGTTGTCCGCCGTGGGCTTGGTTCGGACCTGCGGAACGATGGTTGTTTGTTGTGCTCCTGCCGTCGCGGTCAGTACTGCCAGCGACAGCCATCCGAAAACTAAAGTGTTTCTCATCACGTCACCTCAACTTTTCCTTCTGCCGCGCCAATTGACTCCGTGCCCTAAGCACTCGTCGCACGCGATACCGTTGCGCGACTCGTTTGACGTACCCTTGAACATCGCGCGAGGAATACTCCAGCCCCCGCGAAGAGATTGCGTACTCGCCGACGTAGTAGGCCGCGGTGATCAATCGGAGGTCTCCGTTGAACTTCTGTTTCAGCCAGGCAATGTATGCGACTCCCCCTCGAATGTTCTCCTGCACCAGAAACCGATTGCGCACTCCGAACCGCACAGCCGTTGCGGGCATCAACTGCATGATCCCCACCGCGCCCTTGGTCGATACCGCATACGGGTTCCATCCCGATTCTTCGTCGATAATCGCGGCCACCAGTTCCACCGGGACCTGGTAGACAGCGGCGTAATACTCCGCCCACTGTGCTGATACGTTTCGCAGTTGGCCTCCATCGGCCACTTGCGCTCTTGCCGTTCCGACTAGCAGCAAGAGGAAATACGCTCTGGCCCACTTCACGCTGCAGCCTCCACCGCCGCCGGCGTTCCCTCTTCCGCCATGGCCATTAGTTCATCGCGATAGCGCTTCGAATCGGCGACCAGACCTTCAAACCCAGCACGTAGCAACAAGCGTTTGCGGTCGGCTTCAGTCTTGGCCAACAGCGGCAACAGCAAGTCCCGTTGCTCGTGCGAGACCTCCTCGACGCCCAGAATCTCCAGCGCTTGCGCTAGGTCCAGCATTTCGGCGATCGAGGGCGGCTTTTCCATGTTCCAGCCGCGCAGAGCATGTGCGAGCCCGGCCAGCTGTCCACGCAGACGCAGGCTCTCGCTGCTGCTTCGGATCGTCAGAATTTCTCTCTCACGCTCGACCGATGGGTATTCAAAGCGCAAATAGAAGCACCTTCGCCGCAGAGGATCGCCCAGACGTCGTTCTTCGTTCGAACTCAGGACGACAAAAGGAATGGTCGATGCTCCAACCGTTCCCAGCTTGGGCACCGTGATCTGCCAGGCGCTAAGAATCTCCAGCAGCAAGGCTTCGATGTTGTGGTCGACCTTGTCGAGTTCGTCGACCAGGAGCACGCACGGCCTGGTTTCATAGCGAAGAGCGCGCAACAACGGCCCTTCCGCAAAGAAGTCCAGCGAGTGCAGCCGGTTCCGGATTTGCTCCCAGTTCTGGCCGAGGTTGGCGGCTTGCGTGTCCAGAAAAAGCTTCTGCAGCGCCTCGTCGAATTTTCCGATGACCTTCTCTTCGGTAATTCCCACGTAGCACTGCAGGCGCTCAACCACGGTATCGGCCGCCGCGGCCACCGCATAGGCCAACTCAGTCTTGCCACATCCTGGCGGACCTTCCACCAGCAGTGGCTTGCGCATACGGGCTGCCAGATAAACCACCTCCAACGTGACTGGATCGATGATGTAGCGTGCCGCTCGCAGCTTCGTGGCGAGTTCGCTTGCAGACGAGAACAAGTCGGTTTCCTCTCGTCGTGGAAACTACATCGGAAGCTTTGCTTTTGCATTTGTTGGTGTGCGGACTTTGCGGTAATTCGGCAACCTTGTAGGTGGGTTCCCTTTCACGTCGGGAGCGCAGGTGCGAAGCGGCAAATACGCTACATTGGGTCTAAGACAATGATTCTGCTCACTCGCCGTCTCATGCCAGCAGAGCTGCGGCTCCAATCGGACCGTGAAACTCAGAAGTCAGAGATTTATTTCACCGATTACACTTTGGCTGGGCAACCGGGGGCTTATTCGTTCTGGAAATCAGACGCGGACAGGCGGTCCGCCGGCCGGACTGTCAGTACATAAGGTCGGTCGCGAGGCGCTTGCCATCTTTATTTCACCGATTACACTTTGACTGGGCAACCCATAGGCCGAGCGTCGGGCTGACAGTACGGCGTCGTTTCCAAGGCCCTCGCCATTTTTATTTCACCGATTACACTTTGACTGGGCAACCGACCGCTTTCCCCCTCCACGAGTCAGAATCAGGTCTGCGACTCGGGGGACGTGTCGGGCTGTTGGTGCAGCCATCCTTCGCGAGGCGCTTACCAACTTTATTTCACCGATTACACTTTGACTGGGCAACTATTTCTCCGCCTCTCGAACGGCACAATGGTTGGACTTTCAGCTGACAAATCTCCGTCGTAGCGCTGCCTTTTGACAGCAAAGAGATTTCGCACTACAAAGTGCCCACTGTGACGACCGACCCCATTGTGCTCAGCACCCTGTTAGCTGAACTTGCCCAACGACAGCTCCCGTGTGGAGGATGGGCCGCTCTCGCATCGTCTTCGCAGCCAGCAATTGAGCCGACGTGCTACTCCGCGCTCGTCCTCGGCTCGGCGCCGGTAGGGGACATCGAACGTGCTCAGGACTTTCTGCTTCGCACCCAAAACCCTAATGGCAGTTGGCCAGTATTCCCCGGAGACGATCAGGAGGGTGGCTGGGTCACTTCGCTGGCCGTAATGTCTCTCTTTGATCTGGTACCAGCAATACCGGCCAGGTTGAAAGGTCTTCACTGGCTTATGAGCTGCGTCGGCAGGGAAGGGAATTGGTTCTGGAAATGGAAATTTCGTACCGCCGATCGCCACGTTCGTTTCGACCCGGATAAGTTCGGTTGGCCTTGGTTTCCTGATACGGTCAGCTGGGTTGTTCCCACCGCATTCTCGATCCTCGCCTTAAACCAACTCCCTTGCTCTTGCGGCGGGCTGGAAAAAGTCCCGTTCCGCGTTGAGCGTGGGGTCGAGATGTTGCTTGATCGTGCCTGCCCTGGCGGAGGCTGGAACGCCGGGAACGGAGTTGTCTATGGAACTGCCCTTGAACCGCATCCTGACGATACCGCAATTGCACTCCTGGCCTTGAGTGATCGAGCACAGCACTCGATTGTGCAGAACGGCGTTCAGTATTTGGAACGTGTCGCCCCGACTCTTACCGCGCCATGGAGTCTCAGCTGGGCAATCCTCGCGCTTGCCGCTCACCTTCGGCCGATCACTTCGCTTCACCGTTCTCTTGTTGCACTTCCTGACCTCGTAAGCATTGACGACACCAACACGCTGGCGTTAGTCTGCCTCGCGCTTGACTTCCAGCGCGCCCTGTCCGTTTTCGGGGTGACGCTGTGAGCGTCACTCGCCGAGACTTTCTAATTGGCAGCGCCGCTCTGGCGGCGGGCGCAACGGTCACCGCTCCTTTCCTTTTGCCCAAATATCATTCGGATCGGCGACCGAAGCGATCCCGAGTCGCGATCCTCAATGCGCAGCAATACTCCCAACAGCTTGATCAAATTCTCGCCACAGGCCTCCGTTTCTTTCCGATTGATGTCCGAGGCAAGACAGTGCTCCTCAAACCCAACTTAGTCGATTACATTCCTGGCGATGCAATCAATACCCACCCATTGCTGGTCCTCGCTTCGGCAGAATCGTTCCGCCGCCTGGGCGCTAAGTCCGTGTTGGTAGCCGAGGGTCCAGGACATCAGCGCGACACACAGCTGGTGCTTTCACAGAGTGGTTATCAGCAGTCGCTCAGCGACGAAAAGATCCGATTTGTCGACCTAAATCGCGACGAATTGATTCGCACTCCGCTACGCGCGAGCTACACGGGGATGACGCACCTCTGGCTCCCTCGGACTGTGCTGGAATCGGATTTCCTGGTTTCCATGCCCAAAATAAAGGCCCATCACTGGTCTGGTGTCACGCTCAGCATGAAGAACATGTTTGGCGTAGTCCCGGGCGCGAGATACGGATGGCCGAAGAATATTCTCCACTGGAAGGGCATTCAGGAGAGCATCCTTGATCTGTGTGCCACTGTGCCGGTCAACTTCGTTATCGCGGACGGCATTGTAGCGATGGAGGGAAACGGGCCCCTTAATGGCTCCGCTCGCCCTCTGGGAAAAATTGTGCTTGCGGACGACCCGGTGGCTGCCGATGCAACCTGCTCGCGGTTGATGGGATTTGAACCCGACCGGATCGTTCACATCCGCGAGAGCGCGAGATTCCTAGGCAACGCTTCTCCTGCACTCATCGACCAGGTTGGAGAAACCGCCAACGCTCCGGCGGCTCCTTTCCAGGTGGTTTCGGAGTTTCGATTTCTTCATGCATTTTGACACGCTGTCTCAGGGGCACCCCCCGAGAGGCGAGCACAAATACAACGCCGCGATTTCTTCTAGATTCTCACTTTTCCGAAAACTGCTTGGGGTTTTGCTGAATTTAGCTGGACACCTGAAATGCTCGAAATCGAAATCGCAGCCGGTGCACGCCTCTAATTAAAGACTGTGTTCGGAAACCCAGGGAATGCGTTTCACCGAGCGGAATCGAAGAGTTTCTGCTCTAGATGCCAGTCAGGAAAGGCTCACGGCCTGGCTGACACATCCGGTCGGCGCGTAGATGGAGCGATTATTCCCCGAGGAGGAGCTCTTCGTGATGTAGATTTCGGTTCCGACTGCGTCAGCCGATGGAATCGGACATGTAATCTCGTGGTCCATGGCCAGAGGCGTTCCTGTCGACCCAACGGTGAGCCCGGAAATCGAAGGGACAGAACTCTTTTCGTTTGAGCAGGCGTAGGCTAAGCTGAAGGTTATGGGCGAAGCAGAATATTTGTTGAGCTATCCGCGAGTTTTCTTCGTGTTCTCGCTGGTTTTACTGTGGCTCTCGGCGCAGCTTGGGGCCTCTTTGCGCAGGCGGCGGCCTCTGAAGGACGACGAGCGCGGTGATTTCGGAATTGTGCAGACGGCTACCTTGACGCTGCTCGGCCTCATCATCGGATTCAGCTTCTCCATGGCCGTCAGCCGCTACGATCTACGCAAGAGCTACGAGGAAGCTGAGGCCAATGCGATTGGCACGGAATATGTCAGAGCAGACCTACTTCCGGCAACCGGAGCGGCAACAGTACGCGCCCAGCTTCGAAAATATCTTGACTTGCGTATTTTGTTCTACCGGACCCGCAATGAGGTCGAACTTCGGCAGATTAGTGCTGATACCGCCCACCTGCAGGGCGAGATGTGGTCTGCAGTGCAGGCTCCGGCTGTGGAGCGACCGACACCCGTGATCGCTCTCGCCGTTTCGGGAATGAACGATGTGCTTAACTCGCAGGGATACACCCAGGCGGCATGGTGGAACCGCATTCCAGCGTCGGCATGGGGTTTAATGATAGCGATCGCCATTTGCAGCAACGTGTTGGTCGGCTATGGTGCGCGTACCGCAAGAGTAAGAGCCGGGCTGCTTTTCGTGTTGCCGCTGGTTGTCTCAATCGCGTTTCTTCTCATAGCGGACATCGACACTCCGCGTAAAGGCTTCATTCACGTAACTCCCCAGAATCTCATAAGCCTATCCCAGTCCTTGCCGATGCAGTAAACCAAGTCGTTGAAGGCACCAAGAATCCCTGAGGGGCGCGACCGGGGATGCAGGCTCGAGTCGCGGTGACGTCACCCAAGCAGAACTCCGCGATGGCACGCGTTGCACTACGATCTCGAGACACGATGGTCGCGCGCTTGAGATCCGGGCTATAGTCAGTGGTTTGGGATCGTTTTTGTTTTTGAGTTCGATATGGTTGCTCAGACGAAAGCGCACGCCGGAATCAGCGCAGTAGGTGTTTTCCTGTTTTTCGGAGCGACCATGGCCTTACTCGCCGGAACCACGCTGGTTTGGAGGGATACCATTCTGGACGGCGCCTGGGTCGTTAATGCAGTTGCGTATGCGCGGCTTGCACGTCTGGGAAAGACAATAGGGATTCCCTTTCTGCTGCTCGGCGCAATTCTAGTAATTGCCGGTATAGGCTGGTTGAGACGACGCCGTTGGGGATGGCGATTAGCGGTAGCCGTCATCGCAACCCAGGTTTTGGGAGATCTGGTGAATGCCTTCATGGGTGATGTTGTCAGAGGCGGAGTCGGCTTCGTGATTGCCGGGGCTCTGCTCTTCTATCTGCTACGTCCAGAGGTCAGATCTGCTTTTGCAAGTGGCGACGCGTCGCGGATCGGCTGACGAATTCGAGTTGTCGAAGGTGGTGGGTTTCTGGAATGACGCCGAGCTCTGTCATAGAATTTCTAATTTGGTTGCTCTTCGCCGCTGCGATCATCGCCATGCTGGCGAAGCGTCTAAGGATTCCCTACACGGTATCCCTTGTCGTCGGCGGGTTGCTCCTCGGAGTCATTCGCATTCCAATTCCGATGCTGTCGCCACTGCAGACCGGTCACCGTCCCGATTGGCTGACGCCTGACATGATTCTAATATTGTTTCTTCCAGCGCTGGTCTTCGAAGGCAGCGTGAAGCTCGACGTGCGGGACCTTATTCGGGATTCAGTACCTCTGTTGCTACTCGCCAACGCTGGCGTTCTGCTCGCTGCCCTTGTGACGGGGTACCTTGTGCATTGGTTGATCGGCTTGCCGTTGCTTATTGCACTTCTCTTCGGGTCCATCATCTCTGCTACAGACCCCATTTCTGTACTGGCGATCTTCAAGGATCTGAGGGTAGACAAGCGGCTATCCCTCATCATGGAAGGAGAAAGCCTTCTCAATGACGGAACGGCAGTCGTTCTCTTTGGAATCCTGTTTGGAGCCGTGGTTGCGGAAAAGTTAAGCGTGCCGAAGAGTGTCGAGCAGTATGTCCTGGCGGTCGTCGGGGGAGCAATTCTGGGTTCGACATTGGGATACCTTGCGAGTCGGATGACAGAGACAGCGGACGATCCTCAGGTTGAAATTACGCTTACAACGATTCTTGCGTATGGCAGCTATCTATTCGCTTATCACCTGCACTTGTCAGGTGTGATCGCGACAGCATCTGCGGGGCTAATGCTCGGCAATGTCGGCTCGAAAGAGGGGATCAGCCCTCGTGCGCGTATCGCAATACAGTCGTTCTGGGAGCACATTTCGTTCGTCATGAATTCCCTCGTGTTTCTCTTGATTGGCCTCGAAATCCACGTGCGTGAACTCCTGCAGAATTGGACCTCCGTATTGTTGGCCATCGGCGCTGTGCTTCTGGCGCGCATACTGTCGGTCTATCTGCTCGTTCCTCTAAGCAATCGCTTTGCAGAGAAGATTCCGTTTCGTTGGCAGCATGTAGCCGTCTGGGGCGGCCTTCGTGGAGCACTGGCGCTCGCTCTGGCCCTAAGTCTGAACAGCGCGTTTCCCTATCGCGAGCAAATCCTGAACTTGACGTTCGGCGTGGTCATCTTTTCCATCCTGGTGCAGGGTCTGACGATCAAGCCCCTTGTAAAACTTCTCAGGCTTGCCAATGGTGACGACGCAACACCAGCATGAATGTGAAAGTCGCATCCTTGGGTGTACTCAGGCACTCACCGGACCGCGGATCGCCGACACTAGCTGTACAGTCCAGGGTATTCCAACCGACGTCGACAGCCAGTATTTTGCCTGACCTTCTCGTGCGTCCCTTTCTTTGGATCGGATTGCATTGCGCATTCGTGGATGCTTGCTATGGCAGGAGGGTTTTCCCTGGCTCTCCATTCCTGGGCGACCCATTGCTGAGTACCCGCATCGGCAGGGGTGAAGTCAGCGAGGGTTCGTGCTGAAAGAAATGCAGGAGGCTAGCTTGTGCAGTCTTGCGGTTATCAGAATCAATGTCAGATCTTGGACCTGAGCAGCAAGGCAGATCCGATGGCGACAGCGAGGGTTATCGCCCTAACGTCGCGACCAAATAGCACCAACCCAAGTGCTGCGAAGCAACAAAGAATGATGAATGCTCGCAATATCTGTACATGTCGGTCCCTGAATGTCAGATAGAGCCGTCGAGCAATCATTTTGGGCGTTGTATGCGTGTGTCCCCCTTGGGGTTCAGCGACTGCCTTCCTATCGGTATTCGAATCTTGTTTTTGAGTTGGCGCTCCCTTGGAAACTACCAGTGCAGGACCTTCAGAACCGCCCTAGCAGTATGAGGAAAAAGCCATTCAACACCTCGTGCGGTCAGTAAGACAGCGCCGAGAATGACTATTATTGCAAGGATCAATATGGACTGGCTAATAACTTCGGTAGCAAGAGCAGTCAGCCAACCCGAAGGGACTGACCTCTTGGTAAGGGCCAATATGGGTTTCATCCCTTACCTCTCTAATCGAGCAGCAGGAAGCAGGCTTCAGGAAAATGAAAAGCAGCGAGAATCGGTGAGAACGGGAGCCCTAGCAGCGGAGAGTAGGCAGTTGCACGAGGGGTGCCTCTGCCGAAGAATAGAGAGTCAACGCCGGCCGAACGCAGCCAGTCCGCTGCTGCAGGGAGAAGGACACGATTGTCGTCATTGAGAATAAGAGTGCAAAAGCAGCAGCGGCAGCCCGGAATGGTACCACTGCGATGTTTCGCCGCAAATACATTTGTGCTCTCTTCCAACCCCGGCCTACCCGCGGACCAGCCCCATCAAAGTAAACCCAAATGTAAGTAAAGAGTTGCAATCTTACCACCGGAAAGGCTCGCCCGAAACAAGCGCGAATCGACATGCCAGCATCTGCCCGAGAATCGTCGCAAGGCGTCGTTCTCAAGCAGCGCCAAAAAGAGGACGGAGGGGGTGTTCGACAACACCGGGTGGGAACGTCGCCGCCAGCACTTGCGGGACTCGCCGTGGGGCTGATAGCCCCCTGTCCCAAGCCCAGCGCAAGGCTAAAGGACAAATAGTGCGCCGGCGTTCCTCGATGGGTATATAGTGTGGGGCTAGCGGGAGCTAAAAGGGAAATTCCCAGCGAGAAATGTAGCACAAACATGTGATCAAAATCACTGCTGCATGTACGTGAACAGGGAGAAAATAGCAAGAAGAGAATCATTGGGGAAAAGCGCTCCGCTTCTTGAGTGGGGCCTTAGGAAGTCTGTTAGGAGACCCCCAGAAGCGGAAAGCACGGTTGTGGCACCTTCTCAAGGAGGTGTTCGATGAGTTTGCTGGCTGCCCCAAGCATTTCACTCCGCAACATTATGTTCGCGACAGATTTTTCGTCTTCTTCGGAGGCAGCGCTACCGTACGCTATCGGCCTGTCCCGCCGTTACAACAGCTTACTGAATATCGTGAGCGTTGTCCCTGCGGAGATATGCGACAACGCGCAGCCGCCGGACCCGTTCTACTTTAGACATTCTGCCGAGAACAAGATGGCAAACCTTGTGACGTCCGAGCTGTTCCAGGGAATCAGGCATCAAGAACTCGTCAAAGAGGGAGAGGGAGAAGTCCCCCAGGTTTTGTCCGAACTGATGCAGAAACTCGAAATTGATTTGGTTGTACTGGGGACGCATGGACGAGGCGGGGTAAAGAAGCTTCTTCTTGGCTCGGTAGCAGAAGAGATTGCTGATTCCGCGCCCTGCCCCGTGCTCACGGTTGGGCCATACGCCTCCCCGAAACCGATACCGGAACTGAAGCTGGCGAGAATTCTGTGCGCGACCGACTTGCTGCCTGGTTCGGCAAAAGCGCTTGCGTATGCGTTCTGGTTGACGGAGCACGAGCACGCCCACTTGACTTTGCTGCATGTTCTCAAGATGCCCGCCGATGTTCCGCTGGAATACCCCGAGGCAGAAAGGAACAGTTCGATGAAACGGCTTGAGCAACTCGTTCCGCTCGAGGCCGGCATTTCCGGGGAAACAGAATTCATCGTCGAAGTCGGTGCACCGGCAGAACACATCTTGAAGGTGGCTGAAGGCAACGGTTCAGACTTGATTGTGATGGGACCGCACCATACTTCCCATCCCCGCGTCTCCGCACACCTCCCCTGGGTTACACCTCACCAGGTTTTATGCCATGCCCGGTGCCCGGTTTTGACCGTTAGAGACTGAGCTCTTTGATTCCTTCCTCGCTTCGAGCAGGGTTTGCGCCTCCTATCGAGAACTATTGCGGGGCACAGTGAGTGTATCGAAGGCGTGGTTGAAGCACATTATCCGGAATCGAATCCAATCGTCAGCCCGTCCTCTTCGGCGCCCCAGTTAGCAGCTCCTGCAGTGCCTGCAGCAAGTCTTGCGGGTCAACCGCCGCATTCAAAACCGCATCGGCCATTTCAGCGTTGTCGATGCTTCCGCGATACAAGACAATGATCCGCACATTGGGATTGTGTCGTCGGGCGTACGGTGCGACCCGAATTCGATCCTTCACCGCTAAGCCGACGCCAATAATTAGCGCGCCTGCATTGAGTTCTGTTGCGTTGTCGAGCGCTTGCTCGACCGTTGCGGTATGGACCGCAAAGCCGGCCCGCTCCAAAGTCTTGCCCAGTAGCCCCGGATCCGCAAAGGTGCCTACCAGAAGAACGACCCTCGAATAACCCTGCCGTTGGCTCGACGGACCAGAAGACATAATGCGTATCACCCGCAAGAAGACTGAAAGTCCATGGGTTCGATCAGTTACGAACAGTCAGGCGCACTACTGCAACACGTGGGATGTGACCTGCTCGAATCAGGTCGACTTCAACGGCTCTCTATCGGAGAGCGCCGTGATTCAACCTCTCCCCTCTACCCACATCGCTTCCGCCGATGGTCGTTGCCGGGCCTGGTCCTTGTCGAGATGAGGCAACGGGCTCGCGCCATGAAACTAAGGCGCAG
>Ga0209385_1001215_pt1 | contig 10926 bp, 10 predicted proteins | sample NGEPerB_FD_184506 | JGI IMG/M metagenome (GOLD analysis project Ga0209385, IMG submission 184506) | Arctic peat soil microbial communities from the Barrow Environmental Observatory site, Barrow, Alaska, USA - NGEE PermafrostAB12-B... | ecosystem: Environmental > Terrestrial > Soil > Wetlands >... | reverse complement strand
GACCAGCGAACGCCCCGACGGCCACCAGCAGCACATCGCGGTCGCCGCCGGGTGCCGGTTCGGCCAGCACATCGACGCCCGAGAGTCCTGACCGCAGAACCACAGTGGACGCCCCGTTGTCGGTCGACTCGGCCACCCGGAATCGGCGAACCGCCGGGATATTTTCGGGCACAGCACCTTTCGGGAACCGCAGCACGGTCGGGCCGTCGGAGATGGCCAACGCCTCGGCCAGTTCCTCGGCCAGGGTGGCAGCGTCCCGCGGAGCCGCCAGCCGTAACCCGGGGATCATCGCCGCCAGCGACATATCCCACATGCCATGGTGACTCGGGCCGTCCTCGCCGGTGACGCCGGCCCGATCCAGCACGACGGTCACTCCGAGCCGGTGCAGCGCGCAGTCCATCAGCAGCTGGTCGAAGGCCCGGTTGAGGAAGGTGGCATAGACGGCGACGACGGGGTGCATGCCGCCCATGGCCAGGCCGGCCGCAGAGGTGAGAGCGTGCTGTTCGGCGATCCCGACGTCGAACACCCGGTCCGGGAACGCGGTCGCGAACGGCACCAGGCCGGTCGGCCCGCACATCGCCGCGGTGATCGCGACCACGTCGGGGCGTTCCGCGCCGGCCAGCACCATCTCCCGTCCGAAAACGTGTGTCCACGTGGTGGTCGCGGCGGCGCGCGGCTGACCGGTGATCGGGTCGAACGCCGGCGGTGAGTGCATCTGCTCGGCGTCGTCGGACTCCGCGGGGTGATAGCCCTGCCCCTTGCGCGTGACGCAGTGCACCAGCACCGGCCCGCGGAAGTCCCGCGCGCGGCGCAACGCCACTTCCAGCGCGGCGATGTCGTGACCGTCGACCGGGCCAAGGTACTTCAGGCCGAGATCGGCGAACATGGTCTGCGGCAGCAGCCAGTCCTTGACCGCGGTCTTGGCGGCGTGCAGCGCAGAGTAGAGCGGCCTCCCGACGACGGGAGCCCTCGGCAGCGTCGCCTTCACCTGCCCCAGCAGGCGTTCGTAGCCCGGACGCAACCGCATTGCTGCCATCCGCTGCGCCATGCCGCCGGCGGTCGGCGCGTAGGACCGTCCGTTGTCGTTCAGCACGATCACCAGTGGCCGATCGAGACCGGCCGCGATGTTGTTCAGCGCCTCCCAGGCCATCCCGCCGGTGAGCGCTCCGTCCCCGACGACGGCGACCACGGTGCGATCGCTCTGGCCGCGCAGCGCGAACGCCTTGGCCAGGCCGTCGGCGTAGGACAGCGACGTCGAGGCGTGCGAATTCTCGACCCAGTCGTGCGGCGACTCGGCCCGGTTCGGGTAGCCCGACAGCCCGCCCCTGGTGCGCAACCGGTCGAACTGGTCCGCCCGGCCGGTGACGATCTTGTGCACGTAAGCCTGGTGCCCGGTGTCGAACACGATCGGGTCCGACGGTGAGTGGAAGACGCGATGCAGCGCCAGGGTCAGCTCGACGACGCCCAGGTTCGGCCCGAGGTGGCCGCCACGCTTGGATACCTGCTCGACCAGGAACTCCCTGATCTCCGCGGACAACTCTGCCAACTCCGCAGGTGACAAGGCCCGGAGGTCGTCGGGCGACGTGATCCGGCCGAGCCGCGTCGGCGGGCGCCGCTCCGACACGTGTCCTCCTCCGCAAGCCACCGGCAGTTTCACCGACCGAAACGAGGCCGCGCTTTCCGCGCCCACGCCGGACGGGACCGCAGCCGTCGCGATCCCGCTCCTTGACGTTACCGCCCGGTTGGCACCGGTGGGGTCACCCCCTCTGGACTCGCGGGTCACACCTGGGTTCACCGCTGGCGCAGATCACGTGGTCGGCCCCGGCTCGATCTGGCCGGTCGATCAGACCGGTCGACCAGCGATTCGTCGCTACCATCACCCAACATGTCGGAACCCGCCGGTCGGGCGATCGGCGTGCAGGCTCCACGCCGGACAGCCGGGCATGCCGTGGTGATCGCCCATCGGGGCGCGTCGGCGCAGCACGCGGAGAACACCCTGCCGGCCTTCCTGGCCGCCTGGGACGCGGGCGCGCAATGGGTGGAGGCGGACACCCAGCCGACGGCTGACGGCGTCCCCGTGCTACTGCACGACGCGGACCTGGACCGGACGACGTCGGGCAGCGGACCGGTGCGTCATCACGACATCAAGACGGTGACCGCACTCGACGCGGGTGGCTGGTTCGACGGGAGCGCCGCGGCCGGCAACTCGGTCAGGGCCGCAGTGCCCCGGCTGTCCGAACTGCTCGCGCTACTCAGCGCGGGGCGCCGGGTCCTGCTGGAGGTCAAGGGCGAGCACACCGCCGACCAGATCGAGGCGGTGGTACGAGCCTGCCGCGAGAGTGCACACCGGGCCAAGGTGTTCCTGCAGTCGTTCGAGGTGGCCACGCTGGGGCTGTTGCGCGCGCTCGAGCCGCGCGCGCCGTTCGGACTGTTGGTGGACGGGTTCGACGACGACCCGGTCGGGCGGTGCAGGGACGTGGGCGCGGTGGCCTGCAACCCGGCCTACCGGGCGGTGCTTGACCGGCCGGCGATCGTCGGCGAGCTGCATGCCGCCGGGTTGTCCGTGTCGGTGTGGACCGCGGACGATCCCGCCGACTGGGCGGCCCTCACCAGGGCCGGGGTCGACGGGATCATCACCAACAGGCCCGCGGAGCTATTGCGCTGGCAGCGGCGCTCGACGGCGCGCTGAGCGCTGTGCGCCTCACGCCCTTGGACCCCGCCGGCATGCCGCTCATCCACGTTCCAACGGTTGACAAAGGATCGAGTCCACGGTTGAGTAGCCAGGCGGTTTGTCTGGTTGATGCCCTTATCCACCGAAATGCAGCGCGACAGATGGCGAGCACGCGCACGGCGTGCGGTTGACCGGACGTCATCTGGACAGGCCCGCAATATCAGCGTAAGACGCTCACGGTCGAGGGCTCTCGACCGGCTCAGCTCAGGGAGGACCGATCATGGCCGGTCGCAGCCGTTCCATCGCCACCCGCCGGATTCTGGGTCTCGTGCTGGCGCTCGTCTACGCCGTGGCATCGGCAGCGGTCACCGTTCCCCCGCGGCCGCCGGGAACCGAGGACCCGGATTTGTCGACCCACGAACGAACGTGACGCTCTACCGATCCTTGCAGCGCACTGGCGGCAAATGGGCGTTCAGCACGCCAGACACCCCGGGTGGTCCCTTCGGGAAGGACCGAGTCGACTGCACGGTCAACCAAGGGGTCAACCAACCGCCGCACCACGTCCTTTTCTCGCCGGCCCGTTCGCCCTGACCGGGACAGTGCACCGGACCTGCACACGGACCGTCGAACGGGGCACCCGGATCTTCCTGCCAGTGATCAATACAGAGTGCTCGGACCGGGAGGACCGACCATTCTTCGGGGCGACGCCCGGGCAGCGAAGGGCGTGCGTGCAGAACAGTCTTTTCGACGCGCGGGGCCTCAGCGCCTCGGTCGACCGGCAGCCCATTCCGGTGTCACAGGCGAAGTTCAGCATCGTGTCCCGCGACTTTCGGTTCACATCCGTGTCGGGCAATCCGGCCATCGGTAGGGCCGTTCCAGGACACAGCACCAGTCGCGGCGTGTGGCTGCTGCTCGAGGCCCTCCCGATCGGCGAGCACACGATCAGGTTTGCCGGCAGCTATCCGAATGCCGATTTCTCGCTCTCGGTGACCTACTGCCTGACCGTCGCCTGATTTTCCGGCCGGATTGATGCCATACCGTTCCGAACGGCGCTGACTCACGGCAACGAGTCCGCCGTTCGCCGGAATGGGAAAGGCCGCATCGCAGCTGCAAAGCCGAGCCCGGCGATCGGGTCAGGTCAGGAAGCGAGCGCGGACCGGTTGCGGGTCCGGTGCTGGGCGGAGGCGACCGTGAATGCGCAGGTCATCGATTCGGCGGCGGACAGCACGTCGATCACGTCGTCCAGCGATACGGTCTCGGGAACGTCGACGGTCAACATCGGGGGCTCGAGGCCGGTGGCGGTGTTGGCGCCCAGCGCGCGCAGTTGTTCGATGATCGGAACGAGCTCGGCATCGGTGGTGGCCATGACGTGCAGGGTCGAGTGACCGCCACGCACCATGACAGTCCGAGCGACGAAGCCGATGCCGTCGTGGTCGACCGAGATCACGTCACCCCGGCTGATGTTCGTGACGAACCACGGCACTCCGACGATCTCGGCGAGATCGTGGGCGATCAGCTTTGCCTCGACCATCTCCGCCGGGTAGGGCGGCCATTCGTCATCGCCGACCAGCGGGAACATGACATCGACCAGTGCGGCGGAGATCGAATCGTCGGTTTGCGGATGCGACGCGATCGACACGCTGGCCTCGGCCGAGCGAATGGCCTGCGACGACAACACTGACATGTGGGACTCCTCGGCCGAATGATCACCGCTGCTTTCACACCGGGACGCGACCGCCACTCGGCGATCAATTGCCACAAGAGCACCGTCCAGCGAAGATTGATACCCCGCGAACGAAGGAAATTCGATACGTCGACGCCGGCGCCACGACTGCGGCGCCGGCGTCAGGCAGGCACGAACCGCGCGACGCACTCCACGTGATGGGTCTGCGGGAACGCGTCGAAGGCACGTAGCGTGTCCAGCCGATAACCCGACGAGGCCAGCGCAGCGGTGTCCCGACCGAGCGCTGCCGGGTCGCAGGCCACGTAGACGATGACCGCGGGCCCACGGGCCGAGATCTCCGAGCACATCGCTTGCCCCGCACCGGTTCTCGGCGGATCCAGCACCACAGCGTCGACGGCGCCGACGATGTCGCCGATCACCGCGTCCACCCGACCCTGCCGCACCGCCGCCTGCGGATGGCGGGCCAGGTTCGTCTCCGCCAGCGCACAGGCGGCCGGGTCGGTTTCCACCAGCACCACGGACCCATTCGCACCGACAGCGCGGCAGAGGATCTCGGCGAACAGGCCGACGCCCCCGTACAGGTCCCAGGCGCGACCGCCGGCCAGCTCGATACCGTCCAGCGCATCGCCGACCGCCTGGCTCAACGTCTCGGCAGCGGCCAGGTGGACCTGCCAGAAACCGTCCGCGGCCACCGAGAACTCCCGTCCCGCAGCCTGTTCGGTGACCGTGGGAGCGGCCGATCCGGTCCAGACCGCCGTCAGTGTGCCGTCGCCCGCAGCCGTCAACGTCACTTCAGGGAGCCCGCCGGCGGTGGAGCGCGATCGCCGCGCGCGCGGCGTGCGTCCGTCCGGCGCGGCCGTGGCCGTGGCCGCGGACGTGACGGCCTTTCGCACACCCGTCGGAATGTCGATCGATCCGGCCAGTTCGGTCAGACCCGGCACCGCGATCAGGCACGGCGCTGCCGCGTTGACTCCCTCGACTCGATGCGACCGGACCCGGCGCGGGCCGATTCGGCCCGCGTCGTCCAGTGCCCAGCGGACGCGGGTCCGCCAGCCGAAGCCGTCACCGGGCAGCGGCTCCACGGTGACGTCTCGCTCGACACCCGCCAGTCGGCGTAGCTGCTCGGCGATCACGAAGGACTTCAGCTCGCGCTGCAACTCCGGCTCGGCGTGCTGGAAGTCGCAACCACCGCACCCCTCCGGCCGGAAGTGCCCGCAGGGAGCGTCGACCCGGCGCGGATCGGCCCGCAGCACCCGGACTGCCTCCCCGCGGCAGAACGAGCCCCGACGCACTTCGGTGATCTTGACGATCACCCGCTCACCGGGCAGAGCGAGCCGGACGAAGATCACCCTCCCGTCGAAGCGGGCCACGCAATGCCCGCCGTGCGCGACCGGGCCGACGTCGACCTCGACCTGAAGTCCCGGGGCAAGATCATCGGCTGACAATCCTCCGGCCGATCGGTCGGATCGTCCGTCCGTCGGCAGAGCCGTCGGCGGAGCCGTCGGCGGAGCCGTCGGCGGATCGTCAGCGGGCGGTTCGGACGCCGGCGACAAGGAAGCAGCGGTCGTCGACGACCGTGCCGGCCGCTGTGCGGGAGTGGTCAATCGTCACCCGACCCGCCGCGGCCGTAGCCGGGTTCGTCGGTGGTGCCATCCGGCGGGACCACCGATCCGGGGAACCGGCCGCGGACGGAAGGCACCCGCTCCGCGCGCTCCCGGATCCGGGCGTCCCTGGCCTCGGACGAGGACAGCTGCCAGGGCACCGAGGTGACCATCACTCCGGGGGTGAACAGCAGCCGGCCCTTGAGCCGCAGCGCGGACTGGTTGTGTAGCAGGTGCTCCCACCAGTGGCCGACGACGTACTCGGGAATGAAGACCGTGACGATGTCGCGAGGGGCGTCCTTGCGGGTGCGGCGGACGTAGTCCAGCACCGGTTTGGTGATCTCCCGGTAGGGGGAGTCGATCACCTTGAGCGCAACCGGTATCTGCCGGTCCTCCCATTCCCGGGCCAAGTCGGCGGTTTCCTCCGGATCGACGTTGACCGTCACCGCTTCCAGGTAATCCGGGCGGGTGGCCCGGGCATAGGCAAGCGCGCGCATCGTCGGCAGGTGCAGCTTGGACACCAGCACGATGGACCGCACCCGGCTGGGCAGTACCAGATCGTCCTCGTCGGCGGCGATCTCCCGGGATACCCGGTCGTAGTGCCGGTGGATCGCCTTCATCGTCACGAAGATGATGCCCATGGCCAGGATGGCGATGTAGGCACCGGCCAGGAACTTGGTGATGAGCACGATGACCAGGACGACCGCGGTGAAGCAGAACCCGATGGCGTTGATGGTCTGGCTGCGGCGCATCCTGCGCCGCTCACGGCCGTCCTTCTCGCTGCGCAGCAACTTGTTCCAGTGCCGGATCATGCCGAGCTGGGAGAAGGTGAACGAGACGAACACCCCGACGATGTACAGCTGGATCAGCGCGCCGACGTCGGCCTGGAACGCGATGATCAGGATCAGCGCGATGACCGCCAGGAAAACGATGCCGTTGGAGAACGCGAGCCGGTCCCCCCGGGTGTGCAGCTGGCGGGGCAGGTAGCGGTCCTGCGCCAGGATCGAGCCCAGCACCGGGAAGCCGTTGAACGCGGTGTTGCACGCCAGCACCAGGATCAGGCCGGTGACGAACGAGACGACGTAGAAGCCGACCGGGAAGCTGGCGAACACCGTCTCGGCGATCTGCGCGGTCAGCGTCTTCTGGTAGTAGCCGGGCGGGGCACCGACGAGCTGACGGGCCGGGTCCTCGGCGTACTGCACGCCGGTGATCAGCGTCAACGCCACCAGCCCCAGCATCATCGACACCGACAGCGCGGCCATCAGCGCCAGGGTGGTGGCCGCGTTGCGGGACTTGGGCTTCTTGAACGCCGGAACGCCGTTGGAGATGGCCTCCACCCCGGTCAGCGCGGCCGACCCGGAGGAGAACGATTTTGCCATCAGGAACACCAGCGACAGGCCGGTGAGCGCGGATTCGGCCTGCAGTTCGAAACTCGCGCTCTGCGCCTGCAGGTCGACGCCGGCGAAGTACTCCACGAACCCGGCGATGATCATCGCGAAGATCGAGAAGATGAACGCGTAGACCGGGATGGCGAAGGCCGAGCCAGACTCCCGAATCCCGCGCAGGTTCAGCGCGGAGATCAGCACGATGATCGCGATGGAGAACCACACCGGATGGTCGCCGACGACCGGGATCGCCGAGCCGATGTTGGCCACCCCGGCCGCCGTCGACACGGCGACCGTCAGGATGTAGTCGACCAGCAGCGCACTGGCCACCAGCAGGCCGAAGGTCGGGCCGAGGTTCTCGGTGACGACCTCGTAGTCGCCGCCCCCGCTCGGATAGGCGTGCACGTTCTGCCGGTAGGAGGCAACCACCACGATCATCACCAGCGCCACCAGACCGGCGATCCACGGCGCGTAGGCGTATGCGGCCAGGCCGGCCACCGACAGCACGGCGAAGATCTCACCGGGGGCGTACGCGACGCTGGACAGCGCGTCCGACGCGAACACCGGCAGCGCGATGCGTTTGGGCAGCAGGGTGTGCGCCAACCGATCGCTACGGAACGGCCGGCCGACCAGCAGGCGCTTGGCGGCGGTGGTCAGCTTGGACACAAAACCGGAGCCTACGGTGAGCAGGCGCCGCGGCGCACATGCGCAGGTCACCTCTGGGTAACGACCTGCGGACGGGCACGAGAACGTCCGTGGCGCGCGGCGCTCGCATCGGTGCGGCCGGCGAGCGGCGAGACGACGGTACGGTAACGCGGGGAAGCGTTGTAGGTTGCTACTCGCCGGCACCCGGCACTTCGGGCATCATCCGAGCCGAGCGGCCAGCCTAGACACGAGCACCAGCGAAGGGGCGCCGCCGTGCACATCGTGATCATGGGGTGCGGCCGGGTCGGATCGTCGCTGGCTCGCCAACTCGGTCGCGCGGGGCATTCGGTCGCGGTCATCGACCGGGATCCGGCGGCGTTCCGGCGACTGGGCGCCGATTTCCACGGCCAGCAGGTCACCGGTGTCGGCTTCGACCGGGACGTGCTGATCAAGGCCAGGATCGGCGAGGCGCATGCGTTCGCTGCGGTCTCTTCGGGCGACAACTCCAACATCATCGCGGCCAGGGTGGCCCGCGAGCAGTTCAACGTGGAAACCGTGGTGGCGCGGATCTACGACGCCAAGCGTGCGCAGGTGTACGAGCGGCTCGGCATCCCGACGGTGGCGACCGTGCCGTGGACGACCGACCGGTTGTTGCGCGCGATCATCCCGGAGGGGCTGATCAGCGAGTGGCGCGACCCTTCTGGCACCGTCACCATCGTCAACCTGCCCTACCACCGGCACTGGATCGGGCGGCCGCTGGCGGAGTTCGAGTCGGCCATCGGCGTGCACACCGCTTTCGTGGTGCGGTTCGGTCGTGGCCTGCTGCCGACCCAGGACACCGTTGTTCAGGAAGGTGACCTCATCTACGCATCGGTGCTGTCCAAGGACGTACACGACGTCGGCGACAAGGCCGCGATCTCGCCCGTGGACGGTCTGTGATGAGGATCGCTGCTATCGGCGCTGCGGGGGCCGACTCCGTGCGCCGTTCCATCGCCGCCGAGGTCCCCGGCGACTGCCCGAGGGAGCACCTCCGATGAGAATCGCTATTGCGGGAGCCGGGTCGGTGGGTCGTTCCATCGCCGGGGAGCTTGTCGAAAATGGCCACGAGGTCATGCTCATCGACCGGGACGCCGAGGCGATCAAGCCCGAGCGCATCGAGGCTGCGGAATGGGTGCTTGCCGATGCCTGCGAGGTCGCGCTGTTGGAGGACGCCGGACTGCAGACCTGCGACGTGGTGATCGCCTGCACGGGCGACGACAAGGTGAACCTGGTGGTGTCGCTGCTGGCCAAGACCGAATTCGCGGTCGGCAGGGTGGTCGGCAGGGTCAACGATCCGCGCAACGAATGGCTGTTCACCGACGCCTGGGGGGTGGACGTCGCCGTGTCGACGCCGCGCATCCTGGCCGCCCTGGTCGAGGAGGCGGTGACGGTCGGCGACCTGGTCCGGCTGTTCACCCTGCGCCAGGGCCAGGTCAACCTCGTCGAGGTCACGCTGCCCAAGACCACCAGCATCGCAGGCCGGCCGGTCCGCGACCTGCGACTGCCCCGCGATGCGGCGCTGGTCACCATCCTGCGCGGCGGCCGGGTGATCGTCCCGCAGCCCGATGAACCGCTGGAACCCGGCGATGAACTGCTGTTCGTGGCGTCCACCGAGGTGGAGAACGACGTGCGGGAGGCTCTGCGCTAGAGGGCTGAAGCGGCGGAGCCGTGATTCTTGAGTCGTGTCTTGGATGGTGGGGTCGGGTTCACGCGGCGAGTCCGGTTGTTCGGGTGAGGTCGTCGATGGCGGTTCGGTAGGCGACCGCAGCTGTTCGGAGGGCGGTGGGTTGGTCGCTGTTGAGGTGGGCCAGGCCGGTCGGGAGTAGCCGGTCGTGGATGGCGTTGAGGAACATCGCGGTGGCCAGTCCGGTGTCGTGACTTGGTAGCGGCTGCTGCGCGGTAGTCGTTGGATGAGGCCGTGCACGCGGAGGCGGCGAAGGTCGTAGGTCATTTGTCCGACGGTGACGCTGTCGGGGTCCACGCCCCGAAGTTCGGCGGTGAATTGTCGGAGGTCACGGTTGCGGAATCCGTGGGGTTGGAGTTTGAACATCGGGAGCGCGGTGAGCAGGGCGTGGGATCGTTGCTGACCCAGGCGCAGCCCGGGGACCCTCGTCCCATTGGGGGTGATGAGGGGGTCGGTGACGGTGTGCAGTGCATCGATGCCGTTGATCGGGTCGTGGCTGATTGTTTGGACGCGCAGTAGGCGCCTGTTGGCGGTGAAGCCGATCTCCCGCAGTGCGGGCAGATTTGTCAGTCCTTTCCGAACACCGAAATCGTAAGTGTTATTGATGGTCGTTTCAGTGCGCAGCGCCCTCCCTTCTTTATGGTATTGTTTGATTGTGGTGTTTTTGTAATCGGCGTGCAGGCTCGGGGTGACCCCATCGGTGATGACTCTGGTCCGGAACCGGCCCGGTGTCGCTTTCGGTCCGCGTGTTTTGATCTGCCGGTCGAAGATCAAGCTGATCTGGTCCGGCCGGCCGATATCGAGGTTCTCCCTGATCACATTCTCGAAGAACACCCGCCCCGAGGTGGGGGTGTCCAGCATCTGTGTCAACGAGAACTCCGCCTGCAGGATCGACACGTCGTAGCGGTAGCCGGCGTCGGTGTCTGCGCTGGTGAACGGGTTCGGCAGGATCTGCAACCACTTGTCCAACAGGTCCTGGATCTGGCGGTCTCCGAGCCCGTCGCAGATCTCCTGCAACGCTGCCGGGTCGTCAACCCGGGCGAACGCGTTGTCCATGGGCACGAACCGATACCCGCTTTCGCCGCCTGGCGCTGCGCCCAGTGATTGCCGTTCACACACAATTTCGCGTTATACGGGAAATAGGAGCAGAACTTGATGAAGAACGGACCGAAATCGCAGTCAACACAGTAGAAATAGAAATGGTTGATCACACCGGT
>Ga0209385_1001214_pt1 | contig 10947 bp, 12 predicted proteins | sample NGEPerB_FD_184506 | JGI IMG/M metagenome (GOLD analysis project Ga0209385, IMG submission 184506) | Arctic peat soil microbial communities from the Barrow Environmental Observatory site, Barrow, Alaska, USA - NGEE PermafrostAB12-B... | ecosystem: Environmental > Terrestrial > Soil > Wetlands >... | reverse complement strand
GACGGCGCACCACCAATGTCCGCAGTCAGCATGTCGAGACTCGTACGCCCCTCGCAGGACGCCGATAATAGGATTGAACCAATCAAACACAAATTCAGGTGACGCAAGAGGAAAATGATCTCTTGAGTTCGTACATGTCTAAAAAGTATACTACTTGGACGCAGGGGCTGGCAATCGTTTTGCGCCGGGTTTTTGGCCTTTGAACACTGTGTCTTGTAGGCACCTTTTCTTGAACAGCACGTTATTGACGGTCGAGTGTGGAATTTTCAAAGCGATCGCGATTGACGCAAAGTAAGACAAAGCGCGTACAAACCGCACAGAGTCAACGAGCTGCCAACAGGTCAACCCTCCGCGGCCCGCCTAGACCCGAAGTTCACGGCTTAAATGCCGCCTTGCTCCGACTGATACGAAATAGGTAATTTATGACCAATAGATAGATTCAAACGACGACGACACTGGAGCATTCGCTGGTGCACAGTGATACAAATCAACCGCCCCTTTATCGACAACTCGCCACGAACCCACAATGAACCTGCGACGAGCGCAGAACGGCACGTGGCAGGCCCGTTTGCGCTTGATGAACAGGGGGACCTTGGTGAGCGTAATGTGGACCTGTAGGCTAATTCAAGGTCACAGAGTCCAAACAAACATTAACATTCAAAGGCATGTTACCAATATTCACGGCGATTAGCTGAATTCCGGTCGCGCCCATACCGTCCCAAGCCTTGTTCGGGAGATCCGGCCGCCAACACTGAGTATAGAATGCGTCTGCGGCGATGGTAACCGTGCCCGAGGCGTCGCTGTCAGATAGATAATAGCAATAATAGGTGGTGCCTTGATTGATTTGCACGCGGAGCCATTGCGAAACCCAAGGAATTTGGGAGGCCTCAAAGGACAAAGTCACCGAATTGACTTTCCGAGAAAGAGGATTTGCTGGCGACGCAAGGGCATTTGTTTGATTTAGATTGAGACCAATTGCTGCAAGCGGAACATATTGACCGTCTTGTGAAGTCAAGGCGGCAAGTTGAGCGACGACACAGAGACCACTTGTTTCCCCTACGGCACAGCTGAGATTGTCACCGTAGGTCTGACTGAGGGAGATAAATGCGAAAGCGTACCCAGCGTAGTTGGAACCGAAAACATAGGTGTTGCGTATCGGAACCGTGCAGCTGTTGTCACCACTTGAAGTAGTTCCGCCGTTACTCGCCGAGCTGCCCGTATCGCAAAATGTCCAGCCAGCTGAACTCGTATTGCACTCAAAGCTCAAGGTGCCGCCAGTAGCGGAGCCGCCACCCGCGGTTGTGGTTCCACCGGTTGATGAATTGCCATTAATTGCCATAGTGCCGCCCGCTGCTCGGCTGCTGCCGATGCCTGTAGATCCGCCGGTGGTCGCTACCAAGGCCGTGCCTCCGGCGGATGAACTCCTATTGGTTGCCAAAATGCCTCCCGCAGCTAGGTTGCTGCCCGACCTCTCTGCGCCACCAGTGCCAGATGGTGCGGAGCTAGTTGTTCCCGGGCTTGCTAGCTGGCCGCCGCATCCCGGGACGAGGAACGCAGCAAAGAGTATTGAAAATATCATCCATCGAATCATGCCCTACCCAAGTCAGGTGAAATCTTACACGAATTCTAAGAGTTGGTGGAAAAGCAAATCAAAATCAGAAAGAAATAGAACTACATCAAAATTACGCAATCATTTCTGGTTAGAATTGGCGCAAATGCGAGACAACCCTTGGACCATCATTTGATGACATGTGCATTGAGCGTGGCCCTGATACCAGGAAAGCCTAAGGCTATTGTCCTGTGAAAATACGTCGCGGTCACCCGGGCAAGTTCAGTTTCATCGCTCAGCCGCTACCCCGACCCTTAAATCGGGCTGAAATGGGCCACCTTGATTCGTTGTGCAGCTTCCGTGAACGGCGGCCTGCTCGGGTGGAATCTCCTCATTGAGCAGCCGTGCCAGCTTGGCTTTCGCCACCTGCTTCGAATCGGTGCCAAGTGCGCGGACGACCCGGACGGTTTCCCCGTCCTTCAATCCGCTGAAACGGGCGTACCATTCCTTTCGGTGGGTTGCGCTGGCTCATGTAATGTCGAGCCTAAACGGACCTCGCTGTATGTCGAAAGCGCTTCCTTGAGTTGTGCTCGCTTGGGCCGCCTCGATCAGTTTCAGCGACATCGATTAAGCCTTCTTGGAAGGCAGTTTGATTGTTCTACCAGCAACCATGAAAGCGCCCCTGCCGAGATGATGAAGTGTGCGCGGGTTCTTCTTGCCGGGATCAATCCAGGCCTTGAGTACTTTCAGCACGAACAAGTTGTACTTGTTCACCATTCGGGTATTAACCACCTTGCATTCCAGATTGGCGAAGCACTCAGCAATGAGCGGTGGAACAACCATTGATGCTGGCATTGGGGTCAGATTGAATTTCTTGAACTTGTCTAGTTTGTTTCCAGAACAATTGCCCACACCCACCGCTTGCTTCGCCAGTTTCATCGACGGGATGTTGAGCACGCATTCCTTGGTCGCCTTCAGCGCAGCAAAGCTGTAGTTTCTCCCGCTGATGACACAACCCACCAGCGGTGGCTCGAAGTCCATCATCGTGTGCCACGACATGGTCATGACATTTGCTTTCCCCTTATGAGAGGTCGTCACCAACACCACGGGACCCGGCTCCAGCAAGCGGTAAACACGGGATAACGGTAAAGTTCTTTTCGCAATAGCCATGATGAGGTGCCGTGATTTGGGCTCGAGTTCGAGAATTTGGATTCTCGTCAGCCATCGTTGGGTTCGCGCGCAGGGATTCCAAAATCCATCATCTCACAAAATTGCGTGGCAATCACCACCGAAGTTCAGCATCGCTCACTCGGACGTTACCCGGTTGCTAAAATGGACAAGTTTTAGGTACATGCCCGAAGACGGGCTTCCGTACGTGGAGTTCACGTTCAACCCGGAAACTCTCGCGTTCAATGGTCGGAAAAGCTGACCTTCGCCGTTCCGACAAGTCTTACGCCCTCGGATCGCCCAATCGCGTGCTAATGAGCAGCGGACGCCGTTGTTGAGCTTTCACTCGGCTTCTGGCAGTATCCGCCTGAACGGGAGGATGCTCGTGTCGGCAAATAGTTGGTGGTTGTTGCTTGCAATGACGTTGGTTGCCCTCAGCGCCTGCTCGGGCAATGTCGCCTACGAAAGCAGTACCTGACGGACGGGCCCGAATGAGCAATCGGAGAGCGTCCGCTCATGGACCCCGATCATGAGGCTATGAGGCTTTCGGGGCGCGGTCGCAGGTGGATCACAAAGTGGCCGCGTTTCGCCACCTAGATCGCGGCCAAGTGGATCACAAAGTGGCCGCGGAGTGGATCACGAGAACGTGGCCGCTGAAGCCCTTGCCAACACACCTCGCAATCACCCCCGCTCACTCAGCCGGAATGCCACGCTGGGATTTACATTGCCGGCTGCGGACGCCATGCCATATGTCCAAGCTCTCTGGAATGTGACCATTCGCACGGGTCAGTATCGCTATTACAGCGTGGTGGCATGGCCGTCACCGAGGACAACCAGCTTTGATTTCCAGCTCCGGTCTTGCTGACAAAGTCATCACCATCCTGCCAAACGTCCCACGGTTACAAACTGGATATCGGCTAAATATTGCGTCCAGCGTCGTCTTGTTCAGGGTAGCAGGATCTTTTCCATAAATGCTCTTTGCGACCTTGACGAAACGCTGCGTCGACCATGAGTCGAATACGGAACCGGGATTTCTCGGATGCTCTTCATTCGACAGAAGGGGATGATTGGTATGAAATATCGCTAGGGGAGTCTTGGGGTCCGTATATTCGAGCACGCGTTTCGCGGAACATTCGAAATCGCTGATGCCTCCGGGGTCGCTGATCATGTAGTTCTGTCCGGAGGCATGTGGGATCTGATGCAACAATGCGACAGCCGCGGTTTTCGTTTCTTGGCTCAACAACTTCCGGACGATGAAATTGGCTGGCACGCCTCGAGGCGCTCGTTCCAATTGCGCGAGGGTGTTCGCGTTCACTCCAATGGCATGGCTGTTCATTCCGGTGAGCCCGATCATCCCGGCGGCAGTAAGGACCAAGGCCTCCAAATCTGAAGTATCATATTTGATGTGGAGAACGGTTTGATACCCTTGGTAGAAGGGCTCGATGTCCATGGTCTGACCCGCCACCGCGGGAGAACTCCCATGCTTTTGAATCCCGACCGCGGAACAGTGTTCTTGTGCCTCATTGCTATTAGTTTGCTCGTTGGGATTCACGACGTCGTGCCCGTTGAGCCAAACTTCGTCAACCGTCTGATACAGAAAGATTGTGTTGAAGTCGATTTCTGCTCCGTCAGAAATGCCCTTAACCTCGTCCAGCAATTCCGGAGTCCATTGCCTGATGGCCGGTAGAAAGTCAGTGCTCTTCATGAATTGAGAAACGAATCGATCCGCATCCATCGAGAAATTGGAGCGTATGTTGCGTTTCCAAAGTTCGACGACTTTGTGGATCTGTGGCTTGAGAGCCTTGCCGTGAGTGTATCCTCTCTGATAGGGAGAACCTGTAAGGGTGATTGTTTTGATTTTGTCGTCTATTTTGTAGGTCCATGTGCCGGTGCTGACATTGCGGTCCGCCGCACGGGCCTGTCGCCTCGCGTGACACCCGACGCCTCCGAACAGAACTAAGATCAATACGAAGAGGCCGGCTGCGCGGTATCTGTTCTTGGGCATCACCGTTTTCCTTGTCTGCTTCTCTGTTCTCAGAACTTGACGAGAGGCATCTTGAACCGTTGCGGTTGGTAGGGTCTGGGTGTCCCTATCAAGAACCCATCCGCACAGAAATCATGCTGTATCTCTCACGTGGCGACGTACGCTCAAGAGCTTCAGAGAACGTCCACCTAAATCGAACCCTTCGGCAAGTGATTTGCGTTCGTCGCCTGTCCGTCTTCCGAAAAGTCGCGGCGAGGTTGTGAGGAACAGTTCGTCGATCAAGCCCTCTTCGAGCAGTTGACCGACTAGCGAAGGCCCTCCCTCGGTGAGTATTACCTGTAAACCCTGCGCGTGAAGCAGTTCCAGCAAAGAATGGCCATCAAAGCGATTGCCGCTAAGCACGGCAATCCGCGCGCCGCTCTGAAGCTTCCCCCGAAGATACGTTTCGCCTTGCGGCGAGGTGATGACCAAGCAGTCGCGGAGCGCCGGTTGCGTCGGCAGCAGGGCGCAGCAGCGCCATAGTGAAGCGATCGGGCTCGTTATCACCGCTGACAACTCGGCCCGATTCACCAGCGCCAGCAAGGGCCACCACGCCGTCTACCGACGAGACGAAGTTTGCGTACAGCTCCAGACGGGTGAGGCCAAAATCGCCGCATGGGACTTGTCTTGGACATCGATTTACCTCACTGCGGGGTTCTCCCGCCCACCTTCGGGCTAAGACTTCACCTATTAAGTTCTTGGTTCCCTATTTGCGCTACCAGCCTGGCGACAGCCGGCTACGTGAACTCAGGTCTTAAGGAATTCAAGCAGGTCAGTGTTGAGCTGGTCTTTGTGCGTGTCCGCGAGTCCGTGCGGTGCACCCGCGTAAATCTTTAAGGTTGCGTTCTTGACCAGCTTCGATGAACGCAGGCCCGCGGCGCCGATTGGCACGATTTGATCGTCGTCACCGTGAACGACCAGCGTCGGCACGTCGAACTTCTTGAGGTCTTCGGTAAAGTCCGTCTCGGAAAACGCTTTTATGCAGTCGAAGGTGTTCTTGTGGCCAGCGCACATCCCTTGAAGCCAGAATGAGTCAATCATGCCCTGCGAGACCTTGGCACCGGGCCTGTTGGCACCAAAGAACGGGCCATTGGCGAGATCCTTATAGAACTGCGAGCGATCGGCGATGGACCCGCGGCGGATCTCATCGAACACCTTTATCGGCAAGCCGTCGGGATTAGCCGGCGTTTTCAGCATCAGCGGCGGGACGGCAGATATCAGCGCGGCCTTGGCGATCCGTTTCGTGCCATGGCGACCGATATAGCGTGCCACTTCCCCGCCACCCGCGGAGAAACCGACTAAAGTGATACTCTTCAGGTCGAGTGATTCGATGAGCTCCGAGAGGTCGTCGGCATAGGTGTCCATGTCGTTACCAATCCAGGGCTGGCTCGAGCGGCCATGGCCGCGACGATCATGGGCAATACTGCGATAACCGTTGGAGGCCAGGTACATCATCTGAGCCTCCCAACTATCCGAATTGAGAGGCCAGCCGTGGCTGAAAACCACAGGCTTTCCGGCGCCCCAGTCCTTGTAGTAGATTTGCGTTCCGTCTTTCGTCGTTATCTTGCTCATTATTTTTCCTTCAAGGCGCCCCTGCATAGATCCACACGGCGCGAATTCGATTCCCTATTCTGTCGTTTTGCCGTCGAAGTGCTCGTTGTCGGCGTCAGCCTCGGCACGGGTATGGTGGACAACGCCGTCTCGATGATTCGGGGGCGCGTACAGGGTATAGAGCTTCATTGGAACACTGCCGGTATTGATGATGTTGTGATTCGTCCCAGCCGGAACGAGTACCGCGAAGCCCGCTCGGATCGCCGTTCGAACGCCACCAATAACCGTCTCACCAGTACCTTCCTCCACGCGAAAGAACTGGTCGAGTTTGTGTACTTCCGCGCCGATTTCCTCCTTGGGCTTTAGCGCCATGACAACGAGTGCCGTAACCGGACTCGCTACGTGGCCTGCTCAAGAGCATCTCAAAACCGCACCAGCAGACTTTCGGCGCAGAAACCGGGCCCGAGGGCTGAGATGAGCCCATATTTGCCAGAACCGAGTGAGAATTGCTTGAGATGTTCTGCGAGAACAAACAGTACAGACACGGACGACATATTTCCGAAGTCGCGCAGTGCCTGTCGGCAGTAGGTGAGCGTGCCTTTGACGAGTCCGAGTGCAGACTCGTAGGCTTCGATCACTTTCGCGCCGCCTGGATGCAGAATAAAGTGGGCGATATCACCCAAGGTCAATTTGTGATCGCCGAGAAATCCTTCAAGGTTATCTTTGGCGCGTTCCTTGACAATTTGCGGTATGCTTTGGCTAAATACCACTTGAAGGCCAGTATTCATCACGTTCCAGCCCATGACATCCAATGAGTCGGGCCAGAAAGTGCTGCGCGTGTCCAGCACCGCCATTCCTTCTGTCTCGACCTCATCTCCGGTCATCAGGACTGCTGCTGCTCCTTCGCCAAAAAGCGCTGTGGCAATGAAGTTGCTCTTTGAGAAGTCATTTTGTTGAAACGTCAATCCGCACAGCTCGATGGCGACGATGAGTACGCGCTCTTTGGGGTGACCCAACAAGTAGTGGTAGGCGTGCGACAGGCCTGCCGCGCCTCCGGCGCAACCGAGGCCCCAAATGGGCGTGCGGCGAATGTTCGAACGCATCCCAAGCAGGTTGATTAGCCTGGCGTCGATAGATGGAGTCGAGATTCCGGTGGTAGACACAAATATGATGTAGTCGACTTGATCCGCGGTCAAATGCAGCCGTTTCAAGCAATCATTTGCTGCAGCTACGCCCAGCGTATCGCAACTGCGGACATACTCAGCGGTCTTTTCAATGAAGGTATGCGGCGTGCGATACCAGTCCGCCGGCACCGAAAAATAGCGCTCGCTGATTTCCGCATTTTTGAATACGTCCAGCAGCCGCTCCCATCCGGATTCGGCACGACTGAATTGAATTCGAGCGAATTCCCGTATGTCATCTTGGCTCAGCTTATATGGCGGAAGCGCCCGACCCACAGACGCGATTTTAGGCATCCTTACTGGCTACGCCGATCGATTGAATACGCAAGTCCATTTGCGATTCTTGCCAATGGCCATAGGCGGAACAATGCACTCATTGGTTGTGTGCATAAACGGGTTGCTGCCGCAGTCGAGTGAAACGTGCCAACGATTTGCAAATTGCAAGGCATCGCCTGAGCAAATTTGCAATTTGCTAATCCGGTGGGCGCGAAGTCTCTCTGCCCAAATTTTCCTTAAATCCTGGCAAAGCGTGTTTCCGTGCCGATGCGGCATCAATCAAACAATTTGAACAGTGAGCTTTCTTCGCCAATTCAATCTTCAATGCAGACAAGAGTTCATGCCAACGTTCGGACCGACGCTTCGCGTTCCTATTGGGTTCAGGTACTCCAAAACGGTACGTCATTGCGCCGCCCACCCGAGAGACGCAGCAGTGGACATAACGTCCAGTCATCCGTGATCGGTTAGTGAGTCAGCACACCGAGTTGTGCACGTGCTTTGAGCAGCAATCTATGTCGATTTGGGTCTTTGCCTTCGTAGCGTAGTAACAGGGCAAGGCGGCGACTCAGCGTGTGGCTCTGGGAAGCGGGCGCGAGTAACAGGTGCAGTAGGTCGTTGGCGACTTGGCGCAGAATTGCTGACCAGCGTTCGAAAGGGAACCGATCGACCAGGCCCTTGCCTCGACACTGAAGGGCGCGGTGAAGTTTACGTCCGATCGCGAGGGCCAGGAGTGCTGCGTAGATAAGGGCATCTGCAGCTGCCTTGTTGCCACTTGGAATCTGGTCAATGCTGAGTTGCGATTCCAATTCTCTGAAGAGCAGCTCAATTTCCCAACGCATGGAGTAGACGGCTGGCATGTCTGCTGCTGCCAATTGGCCCGCGGAAACATTGCTCAGATACTGCTGGTTACATTTTCTTTGGCGATTCCAGATGGCCACTAGCCTCAAACGCCCGAAGCGCGAGGCACATGCGCGTACTGCCGACGCTGAGCTTCTCGAAAGCACGTTCAGCGAGCTGTTGCATCAACTTGGCAAGCGCCGGGGTGAAACGATCCTGAAAAGCCGATGACGCCAACGTGGTCCCGGTTGCCAGCGTGTACGCCCGCCGAAGCCCTGCCAAGCTGCGGCGGCGACTAGTCGCAAATCCCAAGATCAAGGTGTAGACGAACGCTACGATGTCGACTTTGCGCTGCCGTTGCACGACCCCAAGGTCACGACCCCGACGGCGAATCAGTTGAGGCGAAAGTAGACTGGTGATCTTGCGACGAATGTGGCTTTCTCGCTGGCGGGCCATTACTCCTCCTATGGTCTTAGAACACCCGCAGGAGATCAGAGTAGTGGCCCGTTTCAAAGCCCTCAGTTGCGAAGCGCGGTTAACTGATCGAAATGATCCAATTTTTTTCTAACGAACGGCGCGCTTATCCGGTCACCAATGAACGCCCAGTATGCGCACAAGTGCGTGTGCTGAAAGTGGAATTGGGAGCAGCCTTGAAGGCTTAGGAGCGGCTGCATCGTAAGTTCACCAAGATGACCTACCAAAGTAAGCAGCCTGGGAAAGTGCTGACCGCCGTGGCCCGTGAGCTCGTGGGATTCATCTGGGCGATAGGCTCCAAAGTGGAGCGGGAGGCACTCGCAAAAGCGGCGTAAGCAAAGCAATCACACACAGCAGCACCAACGATGAAACAGAGAGTGAGCGACCGAGAGTGGCACGGAAAGGAGAATCCTCGAAGCCGTTGTGCGGTAACCAACCCGCGGTGCCTAGTTCGAGGCAGCTCCCGACGCATGAAAGACAATGAGGTACGTCTTCGGACCAACCCTCGAATATCAGCTTGATGACCGTCGACTAAGCTCACTTTCGGTCGTTCACTCTCTGTTTCATCCCCTGCCAAGAAGAAGAAAACTATCGAACGAAGAAGAAAGTGAAATTGACGTCGCGCCAAGACTTGACTGGTCGTTCCATATCAGCGGCTGAGTGAGTGACGGTGAACTTGTGCGTTGATTGCGACCCAATTCGCCAAGTTGACCCCATTAGGCTTTTCTAGGCCCCGAGCAACTGGTGGTTCGGCAAAAGGGTATTGGTCGCTCCACAATGAGCGAACCAGGCAGCGACTTGCGCTGATATCCGGCTCCGCGCATCGCGTGCACCACGAACACGACCGCTCGATTGGCAAACTGCAAATCGCACTGCGACTTTCGCAAACGACAACATGAACCTATCGTAGGGCCGATTGGTAAGCGGTTCCACTTCTGAATTAACTTGGGTCACCGCCGAGAAGACCGCCACGTTGGGCGGGCCGTCGTCGATTAGAGGTGCCGCCAACGACGAGGGCATTGGCTGTGGCATGTTCGTTGCTCTCTCTACTTCCATGCGAACCCTTTCGACCAGTTATGCAGGACCCAGACCTGTTCTTCTCGCGTCGCTCATGGCGGCAGCGCTCTTCACTTGCTTGGCTGGCAGCGCCGAAGCAGAAGAAGACCAAGCTGAGGAAAAATCTGACGACAAATCCAAGACCGTGCTGGCGTTCGATCTGGACTTTGTAGCCACCCTACGCGAGCCCGGGGCCGATATCGGCGGCGGTGGCGCAGTGCGCCTCGGTCGTAAGCTGGATCTTGTGCTGGTATCGCTTACGCCGGAAATAGGCGGGAGCTACGACCGCTTGAACGGTGACAATAACGCCAGGATTTATCGAGGCTGCATCGGCGGGCGACTGGGCATCGGCAAGCTCATCGAGCCCTCGGTGTTTGCGCACATCGGCGTCGGTAAGCTCGATGCCAATCTCGGCAGTCATACAGCAGTGGCGTTCGACGCAGGCATCGCACTCGATCTCACCTTCTTGCCGCTGATCAACGTGGGCGCGCACGCCAGCTACAACACGCTCTGGCCTCAGGGTGACTACTCGTCTTTCAATTGGCTCGCGCTCGGGCTCCACGCCGCCCTAGTGTTTTGACGCGCTCTCGGCACCTTGCCTCGTCTTGGTTGCATCTTCTTTTTGATGCGACACTCCCGATGCTTGGCGTGCTCGCCCTTGTGAGTCACGCATGCCGGCGCGTCGTGGACCGCACCGCACACTCGGAGCGCACGGCCTGGACGAAGTTGAGCGTCGCCGCCGGTCACGACGCGGTCCCTTCTGGACGGTCCCCGGAACGACCAAACACGGATGCCGGCGACTCCCTGCAAGCCCAACTGTCGGAGCCACGGTT
>Ga0209385_1001213_pt1 | contig 10952 bp, 5 predicted proteins | sample NGEPerB_FD_184506 | JGI IMG/M metagenome (GOLD analysis project Ga0209385, IMG submission 184506) | Arctic peat soil microbial communities from the Barrow Environmental Observatory site, Barrow, Alaska, USA - NGEE PermafrostAB12-B... | ecosystem: Environmental > Terrestrial > Soil > Wetlands >... | reverse complement strand
GGTGCAGGCGCTGGCCCGCGAATTGGGACGCACGGTCAACGTGATCGCCGAGACCGACGAAAACGATTCGCACTACACGGGAGCGGCGCAAGATGGCGGCTACGGATTGGACGCGGTGTGGAGCGACGACTTTCATCATGCCGTGCATGCGTTCTTGAGCGGTGAGCGAGAGGGGTATTACCAGGGCTTTGGTGAGCCCGGCCAGATCGCCCGCGCACTGCGCGAGGGATACGTTTTCCAAGGCCAGCATTATCCTTTCTGGAACGCGCCGCGAGGTACCAGCGCGAAGGACGTGCCGCTGCCGGCGAACGTCATCGGCATTCAGAACCACGACCAGGTAGGCAATCGTGCTAAGGGCGAGCGCCTCAGCGCGCTCATTCCACGAGGAGCGCAAAAACTGGCGGCAGCACTGCTGCTGTTGGCCCCGCACACTCCTCTGCTGTTTATGGGGGAGGAATTCGACGAGAAGGCGCCCTTCCAGTTCTTCGCCGACTTTCAAGATCCGGAGTTGAGGAAGGCAGTCAGCGAAGGCCGTCGCAGCGAGTTCAAGGACTTCAACTTCAGCGAAGTGCCCGACCCCGAAGATCCGGAGACGTTCGAGCGCTCGAAATTGACATGGGCAACTGCGCCGGAGAGCCAGGAGATGCTGGGATGGTATCGGCATCTACTGCAACTGCGCAAGCAGCATGTGACCGCTGGAGAAAGAACGGCGGATGCGCAATACGCGGACGGCGTGCTAACGATGCAGGTCCCGGCGACGAACCCGAAGGTCATGGTGCAAGCGGCGCTGGAGGACGGCAGGTCGTTGCCCGAAGTTCGAGATGGTGGGCGGGACGTGTTGTTCTCGGAAGAAGATGGCTATGCGGTGCGGGTACGGGTGCGGGTGCGATGATTCAGAATAGCCGCGTTGAAATTCGATTGATGGGCGCGGTCGCATTTCAGGGCAAGCTCTGAAGGTCCGCTCTACCAAACATTGCTTTCTTCAGCACCTCTAGCCAGCGACGTCAGTGATGACAGACTAAATGAGCTACATGTTTGATCTCTGGAGAGCCCGCAGGGCGAGACAATCCCAGCCCAGCACGTGAGTGTTGGGTTTGGACTTGTTGGCGTGCCGCCCCTGGAAGAGGATCATAATTTTTATTGGTGATCTACCCAGGACTTACGTCCGGGGCTTACGCCCTGGGCTAATGTTATTTCACCCCTGCGGGGCTTTGATTTTGCCCGATCATTCCACCGCGCCAGCTCGCAACGGACTTATGAGATAGCTTCTGGTTAATACAGTCTTTGCAGCCGGCGGATGGTGCCGAAGGTCCCAATGTTGGAAAGGCTGAACGAGAAGCGATAACTGTTCTCTTGGCTGATGGTGGGGGCATAGGCGTATCGCGAATATTCGAAAGCGACGCCGCAGCAGTCCCAGTTGTAGTTGGTCTGTACGGTTGCCGACTGCACGAGATTGAGCCGGTCATCCACGCCCACAGCTGCCGCGCCACTCAACCCTCTTTGGGCGACGTTACCGTATTGCACCTGGATGCGATACTGGTTGTAGATGTTGAGACCGAGCGTCGGTTGACCGGCGATGGGGGACGTTTCCGCGGGCTCACGTATATAGGTCTGCCCACCCGCCACGTACCACTTGCCGCTATCGCCAATTCGGTGGCCCACTAAGAGGGTGCTGGCATTCACTTGATGCAGCACCGGGTCATAATCCAGCGCCCATTGAATATCACTTTTTGCATCTTGCATCCGGAGACGCGAGATGATGGGCGAAAAGCGGCGCGGTTCCGTGAGAAACGCAATGCCGGTGAAATCCACGGTACTGTCGAACACGTTACGCTGACCGGGTACCAAGGCCCCGCCAAAAGTCGGATCGAAGAAATACTTCTGCGCGATCTCCCAGGTGATGACTTCACGCGCCGGACCTTGCTTGTCGTCGCAGGTATCGTCTTCCGTTCCGGTGGTCTTCTTGGCCGCGAGTTCTTTCTTCTGGGAAAGAAGCGCATATTTCGGATGGTGAAAACATTCGGCCGCCGACTTCGTTTTCTTCGCAAAGAGACGGTTGACCACGCCGTATTCCACTTCATTCGTATTGGCTAGAATATCGCGCTGGTCGAAACGGATGATCTGGCTGAAATTGTCGATGCCCGTCTGGTAGCGATAGACAACCCGCGGTTCGACCGTATGCTTCACGACGTAGCCAAAGAGTTTGTGATCGAAGATCTTCGATAGCGTTGGTGGCCTGACCTCCATGGATCCGGCGAGAACGTTCCGGTTGATCGGATCGCTGATCGCCTTCCCCACCGCCACCAACCCTCCGCCCTGCAGCCTCTGCGTGTAATAGGTCTCGCGCACCCCGGCCTCGGGTCGAAAAGTCCACCCATGAAGAAACGTAGGCATGGCAATGTAGGGATGGGCGTCGAGGCGGCCGACTACCGGGGCGGTCTCAAATCCTATCTCGTGCCGGGAGACGCCTTCCGTAGCTACGTCATAGGCGTACATCAAGTTGGAGCGGTTGAAAGGACGTTCCAGCGAGGAGAACTCAAGCGTGGGAATGTGCGCGATATCGATCACCTCTCCCGGATTCGTGCTCTGGTAAGACTGATAGAGAGAGGCCAGGAAGCCCAGCGAGTATCCGTTCCAGTTCTTGCTGAGAAATCCGCCGGAGCGGACCTCGGAGGAGATCGAGTACACAGTAAAGCCTTGGGCGAACGCGAGGCGAAACAAGTAGGAGCTGAGAAAGTCAACCGAGAGCACCCCGTGAAATCCCTCCGGCAACTGGATCCATCCATTCGCTCGCAGTTCCTCGCCACCCTGATTCTGCCCCGTTTTGGGGGCGCCTTGCTCGTCAATCACTCCAAAATATTCGGCCTTGAACTGGTAGTTGTAGCCGACCGACCGAAAGATCCCGTGTTGCGCCCATCCTCGTGCGGAGTAAAGCGAGGCCCCCAGGGTGGCGTCATTGCTCCGATTGATTGCCCAGTAGAACGCGTCTCCCAGGATGGTACCCCGGGTGCTCGACTGCCCAAAAAGGGGCATAAGAAAGCCACTCTGGCGCCCCAGATTATCCACCGGGTGCTCGACCCATGGAAAATAGAAGACGGGGATGCCATGGATGCGCAAGGTGGCGTGATGCATGGTGGCTTCGGCGCCCATTTCCACGTATGCGGTCTGGGAGTTGAACTGCCACTTGGGTTTCGGCAACTGGCAGGAAGTAATGTAGCCGTGGTTGACCTTGTAATGGTCGGGCCCAAGCTTGTCCACAACCTTCCCGGTGAAGAAGAAAGGAGTCGAGGAAGTGAGGAACATGTCTTTGTTCTTGACCTTGACTCCACTCGATCCGATCACGTCGTAAAACGTTCCTGTGTCGCGGCTGACGTCGTAGGTGGCGTGCGTCCCCACAAGATGGTCGTTGTGCGGGCCCCCATCGAAGACTACGTGTCCGTTTGCCGTGACCTGCCCCGTCGTGGAATCGTAAGTAACTTGGTCGGCGTGCAGCGTGTAGGTGCGGAACCTCATCACGACGTGGCCGCGGGCCTTGTAAATGTCCTGGTTCTTTTCCTGTTCGTCGCCGCGGATCAGCACTTCATCCCGGCCCAAGGCAACGTTCATGGACGGACGCGGAGGTCCCAATTCCTGGTCGTCGCTGCCCGACTGAATTTCTTGCTGAATGAGCCGTTCGGTCTGTTTGTCTTCCTGGCCGGTATCGGTTTTCACCGTGACTTCGGGCTTGGCGGGCGGGAGTTGCTGCGCGGGCCCGACATCGGAGGTCGAGTCGTCCGGCAACTGCGGTCCCGCTGGAGTTGCAGGAACCGAAGCTGGCTGCGACGAGCTTGACTGCGGGGCGGCTGGCGCCGACGTATCAGCCTGTTCCGGTGGACGCAACTGGCTGGTTAACACACCGGGCTGCAGAAACAGATGACAGGCCACCAGCGCCGTGATAATCATTCGAGTGCGGGCAATCATCGAGAAGCGGGCGTCCCCTCGCCGGGTTCGGTTGAATTGAGCAGAACCTTGCAACTTAGCACGTTGCCTATGGAGAGGTAAAACGCCATCCGCTTGCGCTGGTTCCACGCTGCTCTGGATTTTCTCCTAAACCCGCTCGGTGTCCACTGGTTGCGCGATTCTCGCGATCGGGTGCACAGCTTGCCGCGCCTCATGGACGCGAGCCGACGGCCTCTTTTTCTCATTTCCATTCAAGATTCACCCATGCGCTTGGGCGAGGCGCCTCACGTGCCTTGCCAATGAAGCGGGTAGAAAGAATAGTCGCGCCACCACATGACCGATCAGCGAACCTCGCGTTCTGAAGCATCCGGCAATTTATCGCAGACTACCACCGACGTCTGGCGGAAGGAAATTCACGCCCGCGTGGCCGGCTATCGCACGCGCCGCGGCCGCCGTATCGAGGGAGCGTACACCATGCGTTTCCCCTTCCCTCCTCTTGAACCCGACGTCTCCGGCCCAGCAACCATCGCGCCGGAGGACTCGCCGAGCCAGGAACAGGTTGGTGATGCCAGTATGGCGACCGCTGCACAAACTTCAGCAACCGAGGTTGCCAGCTCCGAGGTCTGCGATTTCGGACCGGAACCCGCCGCCACGGAGCCAGAAGTATCGCCCACGGAATCCCCAGCGCCGCCCGAGCTGCTGCTTAACCCTGGAGCGCCAGCGCTTCCGGAGTTGCCGATTGATCCGGAACCGCCGCCAACTCGTTTGCCGCGCTCCAGGCTCCAGCGCAAAGTCATCGCTTTTCCCCGCCAAGCGTCGGGAGCCCCGGAAATGCATCGCCTGGCCGATCCCGTTCTGCCAGAACAGCCGCGCATCCTGGATGTGCCTGAGGAATTGGAAGCGCTGCCCACCACGCCCTTCCTCGACGGATTGCAATTCGGACCCAATACGCAGCCCGTCATCGCGACCCATGCGGACAACGTGGAGCTTCCTTTTCGGGCTGCCGGTAGGGCGCACCGCCTGTACGCGGCTTCGCTGGATTGTGTCCTGGTAGCTGCAGGCGCCGCTGTCTTCGCGGCTGTGGGCTACAAGATGCTGCCCAAGCTGGTCTTCACCAAGCCAGTGCTGTTGACGGCAACCGCACTGCCGGTGCTGCTATGGGCGATCTATCAGTACCTGCTGCTGGTCTATGGCGGAGCTACTGCGGGTATGCGCATAGCCAAGATTCGCCTCAGCACCTTCAAAGGAAAATCGCCGCGCCGGCGTGAGCGTCGCCATCGTGTTATGGCTCTCTATTTCTCCACGGCCTCTTTCATCATGGGCTTGCTCTGGGCGTTCGTAGATGTGGATACCCTCTGCTGGCACGATCGCATCAGCCGAACCTACTTGACGGATCGAAAGTAGCAGGTGGACTCGAGTCGAGGAGCCTTTGACTCGGCGCCCGCCCGACCCACAGAAGAAGCGGGTGTGAAATTCTCTGCGGGCGCCCCGCTCCTTCGAAAATCATTCACCACCCTTCGGCTTCGCTCAGGGCAGGCTCCGACACAGAGGCACGGAGTTTTGGTTCCATAGAGTTTTCTCCGTGGTCTCCGTGCCTCCGTGGTGAATTTTCCGTCCCTCTGCGTGGCCGCCCTTCGGAATGCCACGGCGAAGCATCCAATTGAAGATGCTCGCCGAAATTGTTCAAGCACTGACCGATAAGCACTAAAGGCAGTACACTGATGTACTCCGGTTGCAGGGTTCCTGCGAACCGAACCCTGCCCGGGGCCGCGCCAACAACTATGTCCACACAAGCTGGGAATCTGCAGCGTCCCGTAATCAAGGTCTTCGTCGCCACTACGGTGATGCTGACCTTTATCTCGTTCTGGCGAGCTGCTGCCATCATTCTGTCCGATCTGGCCTCGTCGGCGTACTACGTGGGCGGGGATGCGGAAAAGGTCATCGGCAAAAGCGCTCCCTGGTTTGTGCTGGCGGTGATGCTGTTCAGCTATGCGGTGCGGGCGCTGTATATCGAATCCAGTTCCATGTTCGTTCGCGGCGGCGTCTATCGCGTAGTCAAGGAGGCCATGGGCGGAAAGCTGGCCAAGTTGTCGGTTTCCGCGCTGCTGTTCGATTACGTGCTCACCGGGCCAATCAGCGCAGTGTCGGCTGGCCAGTACCTCGCAGGCTTTCTTACCGATACTTTCCATCACTTCGGGTACAACATCCACGTTCCCGACAACTCGTTTGCCGCGCTGTTCGCGATCGTGGTCTGTCTTTATTTCTGGTGGAAGAACATCCAGGGTATCCATGAGTCCAGCGAACGCGCGCTGCAAATCATGAAGATCACCACGGTGATGGTGGTGCTGCTCATTGTCTGGTGCCTGATCACGCTGGCAAAGACAGGAGCTCACCTGCCGCCGTTCCCTTCCGCGGCGACCATGCACCACGATCATGAGTCGCTGGGCTGGCTGCTGGGCACCTGGGCGGCGCGGATTCCGCTGATCATGATGCTGGTGGGATTTGGCCACTCCGTGCTGGCCATGAGCGGAGAAGAGTCGCTGGCGCAGGTGAACCGCGAGATCGAGCATCCCAAGCTGAAGAACCTGGAAAAGACCGGGCTGGTGATCTTTCTCTACAGCCTGTTTTTTACCTCGCTGGTGTCCTTCTTCGCCGTGATGATCATCCCCGACAAGGTGCGGCCTGATTACTACGCCAACCTGATCGGTGGCCTGGCTATGAACGTGGTCGGCCCCTATACCCTGCGACTCTTCTTTCAGGGCTTCGTCGTCATTGTGGGCGCGCTTATCCTGTCGGGTGCGGTGAACACCGCCATTGTCGGCGCCAACGGTGTACTGAACCGCATGAGTGAAGACGGAGTGCTTACCCCGTGGTTCCGCAAGCCGCAAAAGAAGTTCGGCACCAGCTACCGCATCATCAACCTGATTGTTGGCTTGCAGATTTTCACCATTATCGCCAGCGGCGGCAACGTGTACTTGCTGGCCTCTCTCTATGCCTTTGGTGTGATTTGGAGCTTCGCCTTCAAGTCATTGGCCGTGACCGTACTGCGCTACACCGAGCCGGAAAATCGCGAGTGGAAGGTTCCCGGCAACTTTCACGTCAAGGGCGTTGAGGTACCGGTTGGACTCATCCTGATTTCGCTGCTGCTGTTCGCGACGGCGATCGTGAACTTGTTTACCAAGCAGTTGGCCACCATCGCCGGAGTGGCCTTCAGCGTGGCGTTCTTCGCCATCTTCACCATCTCCGAGCACATTACCTCCAAGCAGCAAACCCATGCAGACTCAGGGCTCGACCAGTTCAATGTGGCCCAGAATGCCGAGCTCAGCGCCGAGACCATGGAGGTCCGCCCGGGCAATACATTAGTAGCGGTTCGCGATCCGCGTAACCTGTACTACCTGCGCCAGATCCTGGCTAAGACAGACACCACCAAGACCGACGTGGTGGTGATGACGGCGCGCGTGTATCACCGTGAGCACTCCTTCAGTGGCAGGGAGGAGGTGGACACTTCGGAGGTGTTCAAGAAGTATGAGCAGGAACTGTTCACTGCGGTGGTAGCAGTGGCGGAAAAAGAAGGGCGGCACGTTGCTTTGCTGGTAGTGCCGACGAACGACATCTTCGAGAGCATTGTCGCCACGGCGCAGCGATTGCACTCGTCGGTCATCGTCTGCGGCTTGTCGAACCAGCTCACCGCGGATGAGCAAGGCAAACTCACGGGCGATGCCTGGGAACGGCTGCCGGAACCGCGTCCGCGACTGCGCCTGGTGGTGGTCGAGCCCAAGGGCACCAAGCACGAATACCTGCTCGGTCCGCACCTCCCGCGCATGCGCCAGGAAGATGTGGACTTGCTGCACGGCCTGTGGAAGGAAGTGACCAGCGACCCGCGTTATCGCGAGCTGCACCATTACCACGTGCTCAACGTAGCGCTCCAGGAGATGTCCGAGCGCATGCACAACGGCGCTTACCACGATGGGGTCATGAAGGAAATCTTCGATGAGATGCGCAGCAGCCGCGGAGAACTGGTTGCCGACGACGATGTTTCCCCTCCACCGCCAACGTAATCGCGGAGGCATGGGCCGAGGATAACGCGAGAAACAAGGGCGTCTGCGTTCTCCTGAAAATCCGTGTTCATCCGTGCAAATCCGCGGTCAAACGATTTTCTTCCTCGTCTCTTGCTAACATCGAGGGGTGAACACCACTTCCATGGTCCGCGTTCGCTTCGCTCCTTCTCCTACGGGACAACTGCATGTTGGCAACGCCCGCACGGCACTCTTCAACTGGCTCTTCGCCCGTCAAGCCGGCGGCGTCATGGTGTTGCGGATCGAGGACACCGATCTCGCGCGTAGCGAGGCGCGCTTCGAGGACCAGCTTCTCGACGATCTCAAGTGGCTCGGTATCGACTGGGACGAAGGCCCCGATGTCGGCGGGCCGCACGCACCCTATCGTCAGAGCGACCGTCTGGAGCTGTATCGCGAGCATGCCGAGCGGCTGGTGAAAGAAGGCAAAGCGTATCTCTGCTTCTGCTCGCAGGAGGAATTGGAGCGCGACCGCGAGCGTGCTCTGCAACATCAGCAGCCGCCGATCTACTCCGGAAAATGCCGCGCGCTCGATCCCGAAGAAAGCCAGCGCCGCCACGCCAACGGCGAAGCGGCGGCGATCCGGCTGCGCATTCCCGAGCACCCCATCCGCTTTCACGATATCGTGCACGGCCCAGTCGAGTTCTCCAACGAAGTGGTCAGCGATCCCATCATCCTGCGCTCCACCGGTATTCCGGTTTACAACTATGTGGTGGTTGTGGACGATGCGTTGATGGACATCACGCACGTGATTCGCGGCGACGATCATCTCTCCAATTCGCCCAAGCAGGTGGCGCTCTACGAGGCGCTGGGATGGCCGGTGCCGGAGTTCGCACATCTGTCCACGATTCTGGGCAGTGACCGCGAACGCCTGTCCAAGCGGCACGGGGCAACCTCCATCGCCAATTTCCGCCAGATGGGCGTGCTGCCCGAGGCGCTGGTAAACTACCTCGCGCTGCTGGGTTGGGCGCCCACCGGTGGCACACGCGAAATCTTTTCGCCCGAAGAGTTGATCAAGGAATTTTCGCTACAGCGTGTCACCCCGTCGCCGGCGGTCTTCGACATGGAGAAGCTGTACTGGCTCAACCGCCATTACATCAAGCAAAGTCCGCCTGAGCGCATCGAGAAGCTCGCCGAACCGTTCTTCATACGCGCAGGAATGTTGCCAGAGAATCTTGACGATCGCACCCGTGCCTGGTTCGGCAAGGTTGTCGCTCTGCTTGGGCCCTCGGTGGATAAGGGGGAGGAGCTTCCCGAGCGCGCCGGATTGATCTTCCGCTACGACGCAGCCGCTGCGGTGAATTCGCCCGATAACCTGGAGGTCCTCGCCGCAGCGAAAACTCCCGACGTCCTGACCGCATTTGCGGCGCAGGTGGAAGGCGATTCGTCGCCGATGACGCCGGAGCGCTTCAAAGCCATCATGAACGACGTTAAGGCGAAGACTGGCGCGAAGGGCAAGGACCTGTTCCATCCCGTGCGGGTTGCGTTGACCGGATCACACTCGGGCCCCGAGTTCGACAAGCTCATCCCGATCTTGGAGCAAGGATCGCAACTCGATCTTCCGCAGCACGTAATGAATGTTGGCGAACGCCTGGCCGCGTTCCGTGCGGCACGCGGGATGTAAGAAGTAACCGGTGAACAAGGTTTTCAGAACCTCGCCAGGTATTCTCGCTTCTTTTCCTCCGGCAAGAACGACGCGCGAAACGAATTTCTTGCCAGCTCACGAAGTTCAGCCTCGCTGAAGCCGAACACCTGCTGCGCAATCTGATATTCACGCAACAGGTCCGTGTGGAACATGTCGGGATCGTCCGTATTCAGCGTGACCCGCACACCGGCATCGAACAACTTCCGCACCGGATGTTGCTCCACTCCGGTGCAGCAGCCGGTCATCACATTGCTGGTGATGCACACTTCCACCGGAATTTGTTTCTCGGCGAGATAACGCACCAGCTCGGGATCGTCGACCGCGTGCAGTCCATGCCCGATGCGGTCCGCCTTCAATTCCCGTAGCGCACCCCAGATGGACTCCGCTCCAACCGTTTCCCCGGCATGTACGGTCAACCGCAACCCGTGTTGCGCTGCATGCTCGTATACTTCGCGGAACTGCTCCGGCCCGGCGCGGCGCTCGTCTCCGCCAATTCCGATGCCCGCAACGTTTCGCCCCTTAAAGCGAATTGCATCTTCAACCACGCGACGCGCTTCGTCGACGCCGAAATGCCGGACCGCGTCGAAGATCCAGAGCAGTGACATGCCAAACTCGCGCTCGCCGCGCTGTCGCCCACGCTCCGCCCCTTCAAACAGAGGGGCAAATTCCTGTCCGCGCCACTGCACCACGCCCGCCGAGATGTAGACCTCGGCATGAAGAACGTTCTGCGCGTGCAGCTTCTGCATCATGCGATAGGTGACAAGCTCGTAGTCCTCGGCGGTGCGCAACCGTTCGGTGACCGCCTTGAACGCGACCAGGAAGCCGGTGAAGTCTTTGTATTCGTACAACGCACGCGCTTCTTCCTCGCTGAAGACGCGTCCGCTGTCCTCGATGTTCTTATAGCGATTATTGCTGCTGGGAAGCGGCGTGGGATGGCGGCGGCTCAGCTCCGCCAGGGTCGGAGGATCGACCGTGCCTTCGAGATGCAGATGCAGCTCGGCCTTGGGCAATTTTAGGATGAAGTCGTTAGAGGGGTCGGGAAGAAGGGGCGATTTCATGCAAGTTGAACAGACCTAAAGTACCGTGGGGCTGACAGCCCTGAATATCAGTGCGCCCTGAACGCGACGCGCTTAACGTGCATTATTCATGATGATCTGACGCTTTGAAGAGGCACGGCTTCAGAGGCTGCTGAAAAATGAACCAAAGTAGTAATTTCGAGCGTTTCTTGACTCAAAAGTCACTCGTAAGTTATTGAATCGTCGTTGCGCAAAATGCCGAGTTTACTTGTTTGAGTC
>Ga0209385_1001211_pt1 | contig 10961 bp, 10 predicted proteins | sample NGEPerB_FD_184506 | JGI IMG/M metagenome (GOLD analysis project Ga0209385, IMG submission 184506) | Arctic peat soil microbial communities from the Barrow Environmental Observatory site, Barrow, Alaska, USA - NGEE PermafrostAB12-B... | ecosystem: Environmental > Terrestrial > Soil > Wetlands >... | reverse complement strand
ACCCCGGACCCCGGACCCCGGCTCTATCGCCCGTCTTGCGGCCGCCATCGCCGAGGCCAACGTGCGCTGCCACCTCGTCACCATGGGCCGTCTCGGGATCGCCTACGACGTCCTCCCGCACGAGTCGGACATCCTCCACCGCGGCTTCTGGCAGCGCGCGTTCGAGCTGCTGCAGGCCGCGGGCGCGATCCGGCTCGAGAGCGAGGGGAAGAACGCCGGCTGCTGGGTGATGTCGCTCGCCGACTCGCCGGAGTTCGCGGGGATGGCCGACGCCGACAAGATCCTGCTGCGCTCCAACGGCACCGTGACCTACACCGGCAAGGACATCGCCTACCAGCTCTGGAAACTCGGCCTGCTGCGCGACACCGGCGGCGAGCTGCACGACTTCGGCTACCGCCCCTTCGCGCGCTTCGCGCACGACACGACCGCCGGCCCCGTGCGCTACGGCGAGGGGGCGCGCACACTCTACCGCACCGCCGCGGATCCCGGCGAGCGGCCGGCCGGCGTGGCGTTCGGCGCCGGTGCGCGCATCTATAACGTCATCGACGTGCGGCAGTCGTACCCGCAAAAGGTGGTCAAGGAGGCGATCCGCGTCCTCGGCCACCCGGCCGCGGCCGAGAACTCGATCCACTTCGCGTACGAGATGGTGGCGCTGACGCCGAAGGCGGTGCGGCGCCTTGAGGAGGCGCACGGGCTCGACTTCGGCCTCACGGCCGAGGACATGGCCAAGCCGTTCATCGAGATGTCCGGCCGGCGCGGGATCGGCGTCGCGGCCGACGCGCTGCTCGTCACCCTCATCCGCGAGGCGGAACGCGCCATCGCCGACCGCCAGGGCGAGGGCGCCGGCCTCGCCCCCGAACTGGTCGCCGCGCGGGCGCGCGCCATCGCGGTCGGGGCGCTCCGCTACCAGATGGCGCGCCAGGGACGCAACCGGGTGCTCGCGTTCGACTTCGACGAGGCGCTCGCGTTCGAGGGCGACACCGGGCCGTACCTGCAGTACTCGGCCGTGCGCGCCGCCAAGGTCTTCGAGAAGCTGGCGGCGCAGGGCCTCGCCGGCTCGGCCGAGGCGGACGCCGAGGCCGCCGCCGCTGCGACCGTGCCTGACGACCTCTGGGAGCTGGCGTTCGCCTGCGCGCGCACCCGGGAGGTGGTCGCCAAGGCGCTTGCCTCGCTCGAGTTCTCCCTCCTGGCCGCGCACACACGCGACCTGGCGCAGCTGTTCCACAAGCTCTACCACGAGCACTCCGTCCTGCACGCCGAGGACGAGGCGGTTCGCGCGCTGCGGCGCGGGGTGTTCCGGGTGTTCGGGGCGACGGTTCGGGAGATCTTGGAAGAGCTGCTCGGCATCCCCGTCCCCGAAGAGATGTAGGCAAGGAGGCCTCACCCCCGCTTCAGGCACGGCCGGCGTCGGACCTCTCGCGGCGTTGCGCGGCGCCGGTTCGCATCCTCACATAGCCTCCGGCTATGCTCCGGTGCGACCGGCTTGCGCGCCTTGCGATAGGCCCAACGGCGGCCGCGCGGCTACACGCCCCAAGCTCCGAGGCCCTGCTTATCGTTGAGCTTCCCGTCTTCGAGGGAGGCGCTCGAGGCTGCGCGGCCGGCGGCCGGCGCAGCCGGTTCGGACCACGGACCACTGACCACGGACCACGTCTTTCTTGCGCCCTGGAGTGGCCGGGCGGGTAGGATGGCGGCATGGACAGGATTCCGGCGTACGAGCGTGATCCGTACATGAAGGAACTGACGACTGAGATCGTCGAGACGGGCGTGGAGGGCGGCGTTCCGTTTGCGGTACTCGCGGAGACGGTCCTCTACCCCGAGGGCGGCGGCCAGCCGGCTGACCGCGGCTGGCTCGGCGGGGTCGAGGTCACGGACGTCCAGAGACGCGAGGCGACGATCCGGCACTTCCTCGCCCGCCCGGTCGAGGCGGGGCCCGTCACGGTTCGCCTGGACTGGGTGCGACGGTTCGACCACATGCAACAGCACACCGGCCAACACCTCCTGACCGCGGTCGCGGCCGACCGGTTCGGCTGGCCGACGACGGCGTTCCACCTCGGCGAGCGGATCTGCGACGTCGAGCTCGGGGTCGCGGCGCTCGCGGCGGCGGATCTGGAGGCGCTCGAGGGAGCGGTCGCCGAGAAGATCCGCGCCGCTCTCACCGTCTCGACGCGGCGCGTCACGCAGGCCGAGTTCGCCACCCTCGCCGTCCGCACCCGCGGGCTGCCCGCCAGTCACCAGGGCGACGTGCGCCTCGTGGGGATCGCGGGCACCGACCTCAACACCTGCGGCGGCACGCACGTGCGCTCGACCGCCGAGATCGAGGTCATCAAGCTCCTCGGCGCCGAGCCGATGCGCGGCGGCACGCGACTCACCTTCGTGGCCGGCGGGCGGGTGCGCGCGCGCCTGGGGACGCACGAGGCGCTCAACGCCCGCCTGCGCGCCGCTCTCGGTGCCCCTGACGAGGAGATCGCGGCGGTGGCCGAGACCAAGCTCGAGCAGCTCCAAGCGGCCGAAAAACGCGCCCGCGGCCTCGAGGAGGAGCTTGCCGCCGCCCTCGTTGCGGCGTTGGCGGCCCGCCCCGACCGCGTGCTGAGCGCGCACTTCGAGGGCAAGGACGCGGCGTTCCTGCAGGCGCTCGGCCGCCGCCTCGTCGAAGGCGCACCGACGAAGGCCGCGCTGCTCACGGCAAGCGACGGCGCCCGTTCGTTCTTCGCGGTCGCGGTCGGGGAGGAGGTCAGCCTCGACGTCCAGGCGGCCGGGCGCGAGGTCGCGACGCTCCTCGCCGGGCGCGGCGGCGGCGCCGGCCGCGTGTTCCAGGGCAAGGCCCGGCAGCTTCGCCGAGCGCGAGGGGGCTGTGGCGCGACTGCACACGCTGGCCGGTGGGGGGGTGGGAAGAGAAGAAACATAGAAGGTAGAAGAAAGAGGTGCGCGGGCGAGGGCGCCCGCGCCACACGCCCCCGCCCGCGCCACGCGCCCGCCTTGATTTCGCGCCGGCTTCCGCTTAACTTGACGGTTCCGGCGAGACCGGAGATCGGTCGCGGGCCCATCGGCCGCCCGGTCGCCACCAGGGAGACCGCATGGGGCTCTTGAGCCAGCTGATCGACTTCGTCCTCCACATCGACTCGCACCTCGACCTGATCATCCAGAACTACGGGCTCATCACCTACGTGCTGCTCTTCGTGATCGTCTTCTGCGAGACCGGCCTCGTCGTGACGCCGTTCCTGCCCGGCGACTCGCTGCTGTTCGCGGTCGGGGCGTTCGCGGCGCGCGGCTCCCTCAGCCTCCCCATCGCGCTCGCGGTGCTGGGCGCCGCCGCGGTCCTCGGGGACACCGCCAACTACTGGATCGGCGCCGTGGTGGGCCCGAAGGTGTTCCACCGCGAGAACGTGCGCTTCCTCAACCGAAAGCACATCGAGCGCACGCACCAGTTCTACGAGCGCTACGGCGGCAAGACGATCGTCATCGCCCGCTTCGTCCCGATCGTGCGGACGTTCGCCCCGTTCGTGGCGGGAATCGGCAAGATGACGTACGGCCACTTCCTCTCCTACAACGTCATCGGCGGCGCGGCGTGGGTGCTCGGCTTCGTCATGGCCGGGTTCTGGTTCGGCAACATCCCCGTGGTCAAGCGCAACTTCACCTTCGTGATCTTCGCCATCATCATCGTTTCGGTGCTCCCCGCCGTGATCGAGTTCTTCCGCCAGCGCGCCCGCGCAACGAGCTAGTTCGAAGGCGTGTTCGGACGAACCTGTATCAAAAACTGCCGCGCCACGGAACGGGGCGCACTCGCCGGCCGTCACGCCGCCCTCTCTCCGTCGGTCCCTACGGTGTCCGACCGTAGACCCAGGAAAGATCCGCGAACCGGTCGGCAAGGGCGCTCCCCAGCATCCAGTCGGTGAGCCGGAACCGCCAGTTTCCTTCCGGGGTCGATGGCGTGTTCATGCGGCAATCGGCCCCGAGGCCGGCGATGTCCTGGTGCGGGACGATCGCCAGGTCGGCGACGGAGGCGAGCGCGAGGCGGATCATGTCCCAGTGGATCTCGCGCCCGTCGCTGCCGAGGTAGCGCCGCACGAACTCCTTCTCGGACGGCGACGCGTCGCCGAGAAACCAGCCCAGCGTCGTGTTGTTGTCGTGGGTGCCGGTGTAGACGACCTGGTTCCTCCGGTGCCGGTACGGGAGGAACAGGCTGCGCTCCGACGGGTCGAACGCGAACTGGAGCACCGCCATCCCCGGCAGCCCCTCGGCGTCGCGCAACGCGGTGACCTCCTCGGTGATCACACCGAGGTCCTCCGCGACCAGCGGCAACTCGCCGAGCGCCCCCCGCAGCGCGGCGAAGAGACGGCGCCCCGGCCCCGGGACCCAGCGCCCCTTGACCGCGGTCTTCTCCCCGAACGGCACCTCCCAGTACGCCACGAACCCCCGGAAGTGATCGAGGCGCACGGCGTCGGTCATGGCGAGGACGGCTCGGACCCTCTCGACCCACCACGCCCAGCCGGACGCCTCAATCGCCTCCCAGTCGTAGACCGGGTTCCCCCAAAGCTGCCCGGTGGGGCTGAAGTAGTCGGGCGGGACGCCGGCGACCGCCAGCGGCCGGCCACGCGCGTCGAGGCGAAACAGTTCGCGGTTGGCCCACACCTCGGCGCTATCGCGGGCGACGTAGATCGGCAGGTCCCCCAGGATGTGGATACCGAGCGCGTGCGCTCGCTCGCGCAACGCCTGCCACTGCGAAAAAAAGATGAATTGGCAGAACTCTTCGAACCGCACCGCGCGTTCGTGCGACGCGATCCAGGTCGCGAGCGCCCCCGGCCGGCGCAGCGCCAGCTCTTTCGGCCACTCCCACCACGGCGACTCGCCGCTGGAGCACCTGACCGCCGCGAATAGCGCCCAGTCGCGCAGCCAGGCGCCGTTCGCGCTGCGGAACGCCTCGAAGCGCTCGGCGATGGCCGCCGGCGGTCTGGCGGCGAAGCGCTCGAACGCGCGCTCGAGCAGCGCCCGCTTGTACGGTACGACGCGATCGAACTCGACCGCGAACGGCGAAAACTCAGGCACGCCGGCGAGATCGCCGGCCTCCAGGAGCCCCTCGTCGCGCAGGAACTCGGGGCTCACCAGGGTCGCGTTGCCGGCAAAGGTCGAGAGCGCAGCGTACGGTGACGCGCCAAGCCCGGCGGGGTTGAGCGGCAGCACCTGCCACCAGCGCGCGCCGGCACGGGCGAGCCACTCGAGGTAGCCGTGCGCGGCCGGACCGAGGTCGCCGATCCCGAACCGGCCGGGGAGGCACGTTGGGTGGAGGAGCACGCCGCTGGCGCGCGCGAAGGTCATCGCTCGGGCTCCCGTCCCCGCCATCGTAGCCGAACGGCGCCCGCGCCGGTTCGGGCGGCCGCCTCAGCGCCGCCAGCGGAACCCCGCGACCCAGAGCCAGCCGTCGTACCTGACCGGGACGTCCACGCGGGCCGACACCCCGATGAACTCCGACCGCACGGTCAGGGGGAGGATTGGGAGCGCATCCGTTTCGGGATCGGAGGTGCCGCTGTAGTTCTCGATGCCGAGGCCCTGCTCGGCGTCACGGGTGTGCACGGAGCTGTCGAGGAACTCCGAGGCGTCGCCCGTGGTGCACGCTCGCCCGTACGTCAGCAACGGCAGCTCGCCGGCCCGCGCCCGCCGCAGCCAATTGCCGGCCCTCGCAAACCAGCGAAATTCATCCGATCACTCACACACGACCTGCACCCAATGTACGCCAGCCCGCGGCACCGGGCCACCCGCCAAGGCGACCGGGTTTGTCGTGAACACAATTCCGGACAAACGGGTCACACTCAGACGGAGGCTCAATCATAACAAATTGCAGCGTAAGTACTTCTCCTCACTGGATGGAAATTCAAGACTCCGAACACTGGTCTTTAGAGGGTGGCCGCACCGATCTCGGTCACAGGCATCAGCGATTTGAGGGATCAGACCCACCGGACGTTCACGCGCTCTGTCGCTGCCCGCTTCGAGACCGGCTCCGGACGCCGGGGACCGGCCCCGGTCCCCCCGACCGGGCCTTCCCTTCTCCTGCCGGGCCCATCGGCCTCCGGCGAAGGCAACCCGGAGGGGCCGGCCGCCGTATCATTGGGCGGGCAGGGAGAGCGACTACGGGACGTCTCAAGAGGTTCGTCAAGGAGTTCACCGCCGGGCTCACCACCGCGGAGCTGCGCCGCACCGTCGGCCGCGACGCCCGCCAGGCGTACCGGGTGATCACCCGGGAGCAGGACCTCTCGGCCGAACCCCGAGGGTGGCTGCGGCGCGGCTTCTTCCGCGTCAAGGTCGTGTTCCTCGGGCTGTCCTATAAGCTCACCCCGGCGCGCCGTGTGCTCTTTGCGGTGGCGATCCTCGCCGCCGTGTTCGGCCTGTTCAAGATCAACGCCGTGATCGAAACCACGCGGGTGAACGTGGATTTTTCGTCGGCCTGGCTCCTCCTCAGCGTCGTGCTCCTGGTCTTCCTCCTCGCCCTGGAGCTGGTGGACCGCGTGCTGGTCCGCGACGAACTCGAGGTCGCGCGCCAGCTCCAGCGCGACCTCCTGCCGGCCACGGCGCCCGAGATCCCGGGCTACACCGTGGCCCATTCGTACCGGACCGCCAACGAGATCGGCGGCGACTACTACGACTTCCTCCCGCTCGCGGACGGTCGGATCGCGCTCGTGATCGGCGACGCCAGCGGGCACGGGATGGCGGCGGGCCTGCTGATGGCGATCGCGAACGCCGCCCTCAAGCTGGCGGTCGAGGTCGACCCGGCGCCCGAGCGCGTCGCAACCCTGCTCAACCGCGTCCTGTACCGCACCGGCGACCGGCGGGCGTTCATGAGCCTGTTCTACGGCGTGCTCGAGCCCGCGACCGGCCGGCTGGCGTACGGGTGCGCGGGGCACCCGTTCCCACTCCTTCGCAGGGCGGCGGGGGAGATCCTCGAGCTCGGCGCCGGGAGCTTCCCGCTCGGAATCCGGTCCGAGGTCGAGGTGTCTTCCTCCGAGGTGACCCTGGCTCGTGGGGATCTGCTCGTGCTCTACAGCGACGGCCTGCCGGAAGCCGCCAACCTGACCGGCGAGGCGTTCGGCTACGACGCTCTTCGAACCCTGCTGCAGCAGCCGGCCGGCCCGCAGACGATCCACGACCGCCTGCGGCGCGCCCTCGACACCCACGTCGCCGGCGAGCCGCTCCGGGACGACGTCACCGTCGTCGTGATCGAGCGGATGCCGGCAGCCACGCCCGAACCCGGCGCGTTGGAGTCATGATCTCCGCCCTTGCGCAGAGTCAATGCCCCGGGGCGACGGGAGGCTGTTCAGGAGCTTGAGGAGGGCCGCCGCTTCGTGCCGGACGGCGATCGCTTGGTCGGAGCGCCTCTGAAGGTTTTCGATGGCTTCCTGGAGAACGAGCAACCTGCAGGGCTCGCAGGGGAGAGCGTGCTCTCCGAGGAACCCCCAGGAGCACGCCGCGCACTCCTCCCCGCACCCCAGGTCGGCCTGGACCTGCGCCATGTCGATTTGCGTCATGTGGTCCCCGAGGGACTGCGCCAAGCTGCCACGCCCGCCCCAACGCGCCGCCTTCAGGTACTTCCTCGCTTGCATGATCCATCGTTCGGTTTCATTCACGTACGCCTCCCGCCGGGGCTACGGCGTTCACCCGTGGCTTATCCGCAGAAAACAGATTCCTCTCGGAGGCCATTCCCCCACCAGGAACCTGCTGGTTCGCGTTCGTGGGGCCGTGGGCCTGCCGATGGCAGTAGACTGGCGCCCGGAGGAGCGGTGACTTGAGCGAAGGTCTCCCGACGATCGCCGAGGTCAGGGCCGCGACGGAGCGGATCCGGCCGTACGCCCACCGCACCCCGGTGCTCACCTGCGCGAGCCTCGACGCGATGACCGGCGCGGCGCTGTTTTTCAAGTGCGAGAACTTCCAGCGGGTCGGGGCGTTCAAGTTCCGCGGCGCGGCCAACGCGGTGCTCTCACTCAGCGACGAAGAGGCCAGCCGCGGCGTCGCCACCCACTCCTCCGGCAACCACGCGGCGGCCCTCGCCCTCGCCGCGCGCCTGCGCGGCATCCCTGCCCATGTCGTGATGCCGCGCACCGCCAAGGCGGTCAAGCGCGCCGCGGTCGCGGGGTACGGCGCCCGCATCGTGCTGTGCGAGCCGACGCTCGCGGCGCGCGAGGCGACGCTCGCGGACGTGGTCGCCGCCACCGGGGCCACAGTCGTCCACCCTTACAACGACGCGCGGGTGATCGCCGGGCAGGGCACCGCCGCGCTCGAGCTGCTCGCCGACGTCCCTGGCCTGGATCTCGTCCTGGCGCCGGTCGGCGGGGGCGGGCTGCTCTCCGGTACCGCGATCGCCGTTGCCGGCGTCTCCCCGAACACCCGGGTCGTGGGCGCCGAGCCGGCCGCGGCGGACGACGCCTTCCGCTCGCTGCAAGCAGGCCGGATCGTCCCGTCGGTGGACCCGAAGACCGTCGCCGACGGGCTGCTCACCTCGCTCGGCACCCTCACCTTCGCGGTCATCCGCGAGCGCGTCGCCGAGATCGTGACGGTGAGCGAGGACGCGATCGTCGCGGCGATGCGCCATACCTGGGAGCGCATGAAGATCGTGATCGAGCCGTCCTCGGCCGTGCCCCTCGGCGCCCTGCTCGAGGGGAAGCTCCCCGCCGCGGGCAGGCGGATCGGCGTGATCATTTCGGGCGGCAACGTGGACCTCGCCGACCTGCCGTGGGGCCGGGAGTAGGCGGCCATGGCGGGGCGGGTCGCGGCCCGCGTCCCCTTCCGCACCGGTGCGCTGGCTGTCGCGGCAGCCGTGCTCGCGCTGGCTGGCGGGCCGCCCCCGACGGTCGGGCAGACGATGCGGGTCCGGGAGCACGTCGAGGTCCGGCGCGCGGTCGTGGACGTCCGCGTGGTGGACCGCCGCGGCGACCCGGTCACCGGCCTCGCGCCGGCGGACTTCCGCGCCTTCGTGGACGGGACGCCGGCGGCCGTCGAGTCGGCCGAGTGGGTGTCGGGCACCGCGCCGTTCGCCGAGGGCCTGACGCCCGAGCAGGCCGCCGCGACCGGCGCCCAGGCGGCGCCCCCCGGCCGCCTCGTCGTGCTCTTCTTCCAGTCCGACTTTTCCCAGGTGCGCCTGTCGGGGCTCATGCGGATGACGTTCAAGGCGATCGACGTGGTCGCGAAACTGCAGCCGGCTGACCGCGTCGCGGTCGTATCGTTCGACTCCCGCCTCGAGCTGCGGCTCGACTTCACCAACGACCGCGACAGAATTGCGGCGGCGATCCACCGGGCGATCCTGCCGGGCTCCGAGCCGTCACTCGCGGCCGGACCGTTCCCTTCCCTGGCCGCGTCGTTCGATGCCGCCGCCGCAGCCCGCGCCGCCTCGCCCGAGGCGGGCCTGCTGGTGACGGCTCGGGCGCTCGAGAAGCTGCCCGGCTCAAAATCGCTGGTGTTCTTCGGGTGGGGCCTCGGCACCAAGGCGGGACCGCGCATCTGGTTGGGGCGGAGCTACGACCTCGCCCGCGAGGCGCTGCTGCGGGCGCGCGTGTCGGTGTTCGCCATCGACGTCACCGACGCCGACGCCCACGACCTCGAAGTCGGCCTGCAGCAGATCGCCGCCGACACCGGGGGCTTCTACGCCAAGACCAACCTCTTCCCGGGCCAGGCGATCACGCGTCTCGAGGGCGCGCTCGCGGGGCACTACGTGCTCGTGCTCGTGTGCCCCGAGCAGCCCCGCGGGGTGCCGCCCCGCGGGGTGCACGCGCTGACCATCGAGCTTCCCGGCCGGACGGCCACGGTGCTGGCCAAGCCGACGTTCCAGGACTGACCGGCGCGCCGGCCGGCGGACACGACGAGGGCCGCCGCGCGTGACCTCGCGGCGGCTCTCGCGACAACGAGATCCTGCGCTACTTCACGCCGAGCAGCTCGACGTCGAAGAGCAGCGTCGCGTTCGGCGGGATCACGCCGGGGTAGCCGCGATCCCCGTAGGCCAGTTTTCCGGGGATGATGAGCTTGCGCTTGCCGCCGACCTTCATACCGGCGACGCCCTCGTCCCACCCCTTGATCACGCGGCCGGCCCCGAGCGGGAACTCGAATGGGCTCTTGCCGACGCTCGAGTCGAACACCTTGCCGTCCTCGAACCGGCCGGTGTAGTTGACCGTCACCGTCTGCCCGGTCTTGGCCTCGGCGCCCTCACCCACCTTGACATCGACATACTGCAGCCCCGACGCCGTCGTGATCACCTTTTCGTCCACCGTCCCCGCCTTTGCCGGCTGTTCGCCGCGCACGACCGCCGGAAGCGCCAGCGTGATCCCGGCCGCCAGAACCGCACCCCACAGCACACCGAACCGAACCGCACGCTTCGCCATCGTCACGACTCCTTTCGTGCCCCGAACCGGCCTCCGGCCGGACGGGTATCGCGGGATGATACTTCACGCCCGCGGCCGGGCGCCGGGACGCGCTACGCCCGACCGCCCGTGCCCGACTTGAGCTTGCACGTCGACACGCCGAGCAGCGTGTACAGCGGGCAGAACCCGATCGCCGCCGTCGCCAGCAGGATGACGCCGATCACTCCCCACCAGCTCTTGAATGCGATCCCCGCGCCGATGATGACGAGGCCCGCGACGATCCTGAGGATTCTGTCAAGAGACCCCATATTGATCTTCATGATGCCTCCCCCTCTTCCGGTACCCGCCCGGATGCGCACCTCATGAGACTACCTCCCCCGCGCCCACCGCAGCCGCGGCACTGTCGCTCAGGAGAGCCCGAACACCGGCACCGAGGCGCCGACGACAGCCCGCGCCGCGCCGGATGCCAAGAAGAGAACCACGTCGGCCACGGCTTCCGGCGCGACCCATGTCGAGTGGTCCGCACCGGGGCGTTCCTGCCGGTTCTGCGCCGTGTCGAGCGTGCCCGGCAGCACGCAGTTGACGTTGATGCCCGACCCTTTCAACTCCGCTGCCATGCTCTCGGTG
>Ga0209385_1001209_pt1 | contig 10966 bp, 10 predicted proteins | sample NGEPerB_FD_184506 | JGI IMG/M metagenome (GOLD analysis project Ga0209385, IMG submission 184506) | Arctic peat soil microbial communities from the Barrow Environmental Observatory site, Barrow, Alaska, USA - NGEE PermafrostAB12-B... | ecosystem: Environmental > Terrestrial > Soil > Wetlands >... | reverse complement strand
CCGAGGCCTACCTACCACGCCCACGACCACCCGCCCAGTGGAACACCATGAACGACATGCACGACGCCCCGACACGCACTGTCGCGCATGACATCACCCTGTGAATGGTCGAATTATTCGGCTCACCTTGATCGCGCTATTTGGCGCTACCCCGCGGCTGGTGACGACCCTCCGGCGTGCTCACACCGCGGCAGGCGACCGTCCGGGGCGGCCGATGTGAGCCAAATAATTCGACCAGAGTGAGCCATTTACCGCGACCAACGACATCCTTGACCGATCTGCCGAGGCGATCGAGCTTCCACACCACGAGGGTGTCACCGCGCCGCAGGTACTCCATGGCTGCGGACAGTCCCGGCCGGTCGGGCTGCCGACTGGAGATCTTGTCCTCGAAGAACTTGGTGCATCCCGCTTCGCCCAGCGCGTCGCGCTGAAGCTGCGTGTCCTGCGCCTCGGAGCTCACCCGCAGGTACGCGATCAGGTTCACGGGTCCGGAAACCATCCGCCAACCGTCCGTCCCGTGTCCCCCGGGATTCCCGCAGCCCGCCGATGGCCGGGTGCCGCCCTGGGGGTACCTCGAACTCCCGTTTCGTTACAGCCTTCGGCCATTGCGTTACAGGATCCCGCCAAGGTCACGACCCAGGCGGGCCCCTGCTCATCCCGAGCCCGCGTCCGCGGCGCCGGGCATAGACCCCGTCCATCTACAGGAGCCACCAACCGTCGGCCGGCGACTGCGCATGCAGGTGACCCTCTCCGGGTCCCCGGCAGCGTCGTCGCGGCCCCGGCAGGCATTGGGTTCAGTGTGCAGATGGAACTGCTTGGGGTCTGGGTGCGAAGGCGTTCGAGATGGCCCACGGCACCGAGACGTTGTGCATCCAAGCCATCAATCATTGACAGAGCGGGCAGGACGATTGTCGAACCGCTCAACGTGAAGCTCCGCGTCTCGGAGCAAACCAATCTCGATCTCAGATGGATATGCAGAATCGTCGATGTAGAGAAAGTGCCCGAAGAACAGCGTTCCCGGCACGGCAGCTGCCTCCCGTTCCAACGCCCGGTACCGCTTGCCCTGCGCGGACCATCCGCGGTTGAGTGCCCGATCCTGGCGAAAGATGTTGGGTCCAAACTCCCCACCGGACAAGTGCGGAATCAGGTGACCCCTATCGACAGCTGCAACACCGTCGGCAGGAGCCATCGGAAACCCCCGCTGGTAGGTCACGTCACGCCGGTTCACAAGTTCGGGTGTCAGCGCCCAAGCAGCGACGGTTCGATCCTCCTGTGGAAGCTCCTGGGAACTCGCCAGATCGAACACGTAATCTGCTCCGGCCTGGTCAAACTCTAAGAGCACGCAATCCCCGTGCTCAGCTTGATATGAGTCGCCGAGAGCAGCCATCAGCGCAGCACCGACCTGCTCGGGGTCCGTTGCTGCGTGCAGCTCGTGCATCAGTGCCGCGAAGTCCAAGGACAGTGATCCCACGACCGAACGTTAGCGCGCCACGGCTCGCGGCCGAACGGTTCCCACCAACCCACCACACGTTGGGGGGTTTCACGCCTCCGAAACCCGGCATCGTCAACGACGGCTCACACCCGGTTGGCCGACGGCTTCCGCAAGTCCGGGTCGCCAGTGTCAGGGCGGTACGGTTCTCATGCTGCTGATACACGCGACGACGGGACGGCTTTGCGCTGAACCGAATGAAACGGGGGTAAACATCTGTGCCTAGTTTGAGTAATGGGCGGGCCTGGGTCATAGGCGTGGTGCCTCACGTCAAGATGCCCGCGAAAGCTGATCGGTGCCTCACGTAGGAATGCCCGCGAACGCGGGGGTCAGCTGGCCTTGATCCGGATGCCTTTGCGGACGTCGGGTAGAGCGGTCGGGACGGTGGCGAGGTAGAGCTGCTCGGTCTTGTCCTTGGCGAGAGTGAGCAGCACTGCCTGGATGTCGGCGATCTCTCGGGCGATCGCGGCGGGGTTGAGTTGGTCGCGGTAGGCGATCAGCTCGCGTTCCTGGGCCGGGGCGAGCGCCCCGGCGGCCAGGAGGCGGTCCAGCGGGGTCTGTGGCTTGTCATAGAGACGCTTGCGGCGGCCGGCCTTGTCCTGGCCCCAGCCGACCGGTTTCTTGGTCGGGGTGAGGTAGTTGAACCGGTCGTTGACGAGCTTCCAGAGCCGGTTCAGCGCGTGGCGTTCCTCGCTGGTGTCATAGCGGTAGTAGAAGCCGTACTTGCGGACCAGGTGGTTGTTCTTGGACTCGATCGTGGCCTGGTCGTTCTTCTTGTACGGCCGGGAACGGGTGAAGTAGATGTCCCGCTCACCGGCCCAGGTGATGACGGCCTTGTTGAGGAACTCGGTGCCGTTGTCGAAATCCAAACCCGTGATGGTGAAAGGGATTTCCTGCACGCCCACCTGCAAAGCGGCCAGGACGTGGGCATGCGCGTTGTTGCGCATCGTGCGGGTGAAAACCCACCCGGTGTGCACGCAGGTCAGGTTCAGGGTCCGGGCGAACTCGCCCTTGAGGGTCGGGCCGCAGTGCGCGACGGTGTCGCCCTCGAAGAACCCCGGCTCGGCCTCCACCTCATCGCCTGCCTTGCGGATCTTGATCGAAGACCGCAGCAGCGGCGAGGGTTTCGTGGTGGAGACACCCCTGATCTGGTCGGTGGCCTTCGCCGGCCGCAGGTAACGGTCGATCGACGCGGCCGACATCGCGAGCAATTCCTCCCGCACCGCCATGCTGTACCGGCCGACGCCGTCGACCAGCTCGCCGTGCCGTTCCAGGCCGTCCAGTTGCATGCGCATCGACGCCGCGAGGTACTTGCCGCACTGCCCGCCCGAGGCGGCCCAAACCCGTTGCAGGACCTTCAATGCGTCATAGGAGAACTTGGTCGCCCGCTGCTTGCGTGGCCGCGTCGTGACCGAGCGTCCAGCCCCCGGCGGGCTCTGCGCCGCGCTGGTCAGCCGACGCCGGGCGTTGTCCCGGGACCAGCCGGTCACGGACACCACCTCGTCCAGTATCCGGCCCTTCGTCCGCTTGTCCGCGGCCCGGAACGACCGGGCGTACCTCGTGGTGACCTCGGCACGAGACGTCATCGACAACCCACTCTTCATGCCCTACCACGCTCACCGCTACGCGGGCATTCCTACGTGAGGCACGGAGAGCGTTTCGCGGGCAGTTTTCGTGAGTCTCGCCGCCAGCTACCGGCGGGGGTGGACCCGGTGGAACCATGTGCGCGGGTGTGCATCACTGGCGGCGGCCGTACTGTTCACGGTGGCACTTGTCCTGCGGTGAACGCCGAGACTGCCGGCCGGTCGTGAAAGGACGAATTGATGAGTCCACTGTTGACATCCTGGCTCGCATTGGGCATCTGCGCCGGCCTGATGGCCGCGATCGGCGGCCTGTCCAACATGCCGCCGCCCCCGAGGCCGGTCACCACCACGATCATGTTCCTGATCCTGGGGCTGCTGGTCACCGGCATGTTCACCGTGCTGTCCGGAGCCGGCGGTGGCGGATAGCACAGGGTCGAGCGGGCGAGCGGGGTGAGCAGGATCGAGGAGACCTACACCCACGGGCACGCACGGTGAGATCCTGGCCCGGCCCCGTTGATCGGGCCGCGCCTCACTCACCGAACAGATCAGTGGCAGCTCGGTCCGTCTCCGGCCGTCCCGTGCCCGGTGGCGTGCTCCGGTGCACCTTCCACCACGGCCCTGCCGTGCCCCGGTTGCGGCGGCACGTCCAACGACGGGTTGCGGTCGAAGAAGCCGAAGGGCTTGAGCCAGAACGACACCGCGTCCACCGCCATGATCGGCCATTCCTCCGGCCTGGTGATGTGGTGGATACCGAACACGTACCACAGGACGACATCCGTTGACAGCAAAGGTTCGTCGTCGGCGATCCACCTGGTCAGCCCGTCATCCGTCGCACTCTGCGTGGGATACGTTCCAGCGGGCCATTTTTCGTCGTCGTGGTGCCGGGTCACCCACAGCGTGTGACCCATCACCGGCGCCCGCAGGTACTGCGGTGACGACGGGTCCATCATCACCGGGAACGCCGCACCGGGCACCAACTTGTAGGACACCGGGATGCCCTGCCCGTTGAGCTTCTCCGGGTTGACCACCTTCCAGCCGCGCTGGGTCTCCCAGTTGAAGTCGCGGGCGGATTCGGACTCCGACGCGATCGGCGTGGCCTTGGTGGTCAGCGCGAGCCCGTACGGATTGGCCGGGCCGACCGGCTCGGCCTGTGAGTCGACCTCGACGACGGTATTGGTCCGGCCGTCGATGTCCATGTCGAGCCGGGCGACCAGGAAGTGCTGGTGGTACGGGGCGTAGGTGCGCTGGTCCACCACGGTTCCGGTGCGGGGCGCATCGGTGCCCTCTTCGTACGGGGTGGTGACCATGATCCCGGTCGCCCGCACCTCGCACTCGATGTTGCCGTCCTGGTAGAAGCGCCAGTAGACCAGGTACTCGTAATTGGCCACGGTGGCGTGGATGGAGACCACCATGCGGCGCTGCCGCCGCACTTCGGCCCGACCGTTGATCGAGTCGATGTGCTTCCACAGCACGGCGTTGTCTTCCTCGTGCAGGCAGATCGCGTTCTTGATGTCGAACGGCTCGCCCAGGCTGTCGGTGAGAGTGGCATCCACATAACGGATCTCGCCCAGACAGTCGCAGCCCAGCTCGAGCGAGGTGGTCATGTAGCCCAGTCCCCACTCGCCGATGTCGTAGGCGGTGCGCCGGTAGTGGTCGAAGCTGGCGTCCCGGTAGGGCACGATCATCTCGGCGAAGGACATCCGGTAGGCGATGTCCCGTTCGGTGCCGTGGTCGTCGTAGCTGACCTGATGGATCACCGGGCCCTCGCGGTAGTTGAAGGCGAGCCGGAAACTCCAGTTCTGCCAACGGATCACGTTGCCGTCGATCTCGAACGACGGGCCGTCCGGCTGGGTGATGTGCAGCGGCTTGATGTCATCGCGCAGGGTCTGGCCGGGCACCAGGTCCGGTTCGTACTCGCCCATCACCGGCGCCGGCGGCACGGCCGGCGCGCGGTCGATGTCCAGCAGCTCCATGGTGTTCATGTCGACGATGAACTTCAGCCCGGACACCGGGTTCGCGTACGGGTTACCGGTCGGGCTTGACCGCACCCAGACGTCCGCCCAGCCGAGCCGGCGATCCCGCCACTGCTCCGGCATCACCGCGTGTCCGTAGGTCCACACGTCGATCAGCACCAGGTCGAGGTCGGTGATACCGCGCTCGGCGAGCGCTTGCACCACCCTCGGTTCCCGCTTGAGCGCCACCTCGCAGTCGTGCCACTCGTCCACCGTGAAGTTGGGCGTGACCCCGGGAATGTGGTCGAACGAGACCACCGTGTCGCCGTCAGCAGCCAGTTCGGCTAGTTCCACTACGGCCTCATACGTCTTGTTGTCCGACCGGTCCCACAGCACGCTCAGCGACCGGCGGTCGATCGGATCGCCCTCACGCCAGGCCAGTACGGTCGCCTTGGCGGGTTCGTCCAGCGTGATGGAGGCGAACCGACGGGTCGGCGTCAGCTGTCCGCCGGCCCGTAACGCGGCCGTGGTGCGCCGGAACTCCTCGGCACTCAGGGAATCGAGTGGATGACTGGCCACTGGCATTGCTCCTCATGTACCGATGTGCGGCTGAACGGTGCGGCCGAACGGTGCGACAGAGCGGTGCGACAGAGCGGTCGACGCCACCCGCTCCCCCTGACAGCCGAGAACCAGGATCCGCGTCGACCCGATCGTGACGACCGTAACGTTTGTCGGCCGACCCGGCTGGGAAGCACGCATGGCCCCACCCGAACGGGGATGTTGCGGACGGAGTGTGGGCCGGTGATGATCGACGGGCCAATGGTCCGGACTGTCTGCCCCGGCTGTCCGGGCGGCCCGGATCAGCCGCGACTTACCAGTCACCCCCAGTCACGCCCCACCGGTCACCCGCACCGGTGGGCGAACAACAATTCAGGAGTGCCGACGGTGCCCACCAAGCTCAACATCTCCCAGCACTACGACGCGCCCGCTGCGCAGGTTTTCGCGCTGTTGGGCGACCACGAATTCATCGAGTCGCGGCTGCACGATGCCGGTGGCCTCGACTCGACCGTGGTCAGCGTGGACGCCACCGACGACGCGGTGAAGATCGTCACCCGGCAGAGCATCCCGTCCTCGGTGTTGCCGTCGATGGTCGCCTCGATGATCCCCGGCGACCCCGCCACCGAGCGGATCGAGGACTGGCATGCCGATGGTGACGGCTACTCTGCGCAGTTCTCGGTCGTCCTCAAGGGCGCTCCGGCCTCGCTGAAGGGGACCATGACACTGCTCCCGGACGGTGACGGCTCGAAGATCACCGTGGACGGCGAGGCCGTCGTGCCGATCCCGATGTTCGGTTCCAAGATCGAAGCGGTCGTCGTGGAGCAGGTCGGCAAGCTGTTCCGGAACGAGGAGGAATTCACCAAGACCCGGCTCGGGGGCTGATAGCAGGGCGACGGCTGCCGCCGGTCGCAGCTGCCGTGACCCGATGACGCCGTGACACGATGGCACTGTGGGTGACGATCATCGCTTCGTGCTGACGCTGAGCTGTCCCGACCGCACCGGCATCGTCGCGCGGATCACCACGTTCCTTGCCGATATCGGCGGTTGGATCACCGAGGCCGCCTACCACTCCGATGACGAGTCGGGCCGGTTCTTCACCCGGCAGGAGATCCGCGCCGATTCGGTGGGCTTCGGGATCGACGAGTTGCGCCGCCAGTTCGGTGAGGTGGCCGGCGAGCTCGTCGCGGACCACTGGCAGGTGGCCGACAGCGCCGACCGGAAGACCGTCGTACTGATGGTGTCCAAGGAGGGCCACTGCCTCTACGAGTTGTTGGCGCGGTGGCACTCCGGCGAACTGACCGCGGACATCGGGGTGGTGATCGGCAATCACCCCGACCTCGGTCCGGTGGCGCAGATGTTCGGACTGCCGTTCCGGCTGATTCCGGTGCCGAAGGACGAGGCAGGCAAAGCAGTCGCCTTCGAGCAGATCCGCGCCGAGGTCGAGTCCCACGAACCGGACGCCATCGTGCTGGCCAGGTACATGCAGGTGATCCCGCCCGACCTGTGCGACGCGTGGGCGGGCCGCCTGATCAACATTCATCACGGGTTCCTGCCCTCGTTCCGCGGAGCCCGCCCGTACCACCAGGCCTACGCGCGCGGCGTCAAGATCATCGGCGCGACCTGCCACTACGTCAGCGCCGAACTGGACGCCGGCCCGATCATCGACCAGGACGTGATCCGGGTCGATCACGGCGATTCCCCGTCGGACATGGTGCGGCGTGGCCGGGACATCGAGAAGGCGGTACTGGCCCGTGGCCTGACCTATCACCTGCAGAATCGGGTGCTGCGGGACGGTGCGCGGACGATCGTGTTCAGCTGACCGCGCGCACGCCGCGCGAGGCCGGGGAATCACCGGCGGGCACCCGGCGTTGCCGCAGGACAGGGAGCGGGTGACGATGGGGTCACGAGCACGAACGACCGACAGACCAGGACGGACACCATGACCGCGGACCCGGGCGAGCTGTACGAGCTGCACCTGGAACAGCCGCAGATCGATGATCTGCGCGAACCGGTGATGATTGTCGCCCTGGACGGGTACATCGATGCCGGCGCCGGCGTGCGGCTGGCCGTCACCCAGCTGCTGGACAGCCTCGAGCACAGCGTGCTGGCCACCTTCGACGTCGACCAGCTGATCGATTACCGGGCACGCCGGCCGATCCTGACCTACCAGGCCAATGCGTTCACCGACTACCAGGCGCCGGAGTTGGTCATTCACCAGCTGAGCGACTCGGACGGGACCACCTTTCTGCTGCTGTCGGGCCCGGAACCGGACTCCCAGTGGGAACGCTTCGTCGCCGCTGTCGGGCAGGTTGTCGATCGTTTCCAGGTCAGGCTGACGGTGGGTCTGATGGCGATTCCGATGGCCGTTCCGCACACCCGGCCGACGGGCATGTCCAGCCACGCGACCCGAGCCGGGCTGCTGCCCGAGCAGGAGGACTGGCTGGGCACCGTGCAGGTGCCCGGGCACGCGGTCGGCCTGCTGGAGTACCGGTTCGGCCAGGCGGGCCGGGACACCATCGGTTTCGCCGCGCACGTGCCGCACTACATCGCCCGCTCGGAGTACCCGGAGACCGCGCGGACGTTGATTCAGGCCACCGCGGACGCCACCGGCCTGCTGCTGCCCACCACCGGATTGGACGAGGCGGCGGCGACAGTACGGACCCAGCTGGCCGAGCAACTGGCGGAGAGCAACGAGGTGGCGGAGATCGTCAGCGCGTTGGAGCAGCAGTACGACGCGTTCGTCTCGGCCAGCGGACGGGGCTTGCTGGCCCAGTCGGCGCCGCTGCCCACCGCGGACGAGTTGGGCGCCCAGTTCGAGGCGTTCCTGGCGGACCGGGAGCGACCGGGCAGCTGACCCCGGCCGACCCACGGGGCGCCGCACGTTGAGTGTTCAATCTCCGCGTAGGGTGCGGTTTTGTGGCGGATGAGAGCCCAGCGCGCCTCGCGCTACCGGACAAGCAGCACGGCCCGCTCCGCGCCATCATGTTACGCATCTTCATCGCGGTGATGTGCGTCGTCATCACCACCACCGTTGTCTACCTGGAACGCGCCGACTACCGCGACCTGGACGGCACCATCCAGACCTGGGTCTCCGCGCTGTACTACGCCACCGTGACCCTGTCGACCACCGGCTACGGGGACATCACCCCGGTCACCGAGTCGGCGCGGATCACCAACATCCTGTTGATCACCCCGCTGCGGTTCATCTTCCTGATCGTGCTGGTCGGGACGACCATCGAGGTGCTGACCGAACGCAGCCGGCAGCAATTCCGGACCACCCGGTGGAGGAAGCGCGTGAAGAAGCACACGGTGGTCATCGGGTACGGCATGAAGGGCCGCTCCGCGGTGCGCGCCCTGATCGACCAGGGCTACCCGTCGGAGAACATCGTGGTGGTCGACACCAACGGCGCGAACATCAAGGCCGCCACGGCCGACGGCTGCGTTGGGGTGCTCGGCGATGCCAGACGGGAGGAGGTCCTCCGGCAGGCCGCGGTGCCCAGCGCGCACCGGGTGATCGTCGCAGCCGACCGGGACGACACCAGCGTGCTGGTGACGCTGACCGCCCGCCGACTCGCCCCGACCGCGACGATCGCCGCGGCGGCCAGGGAAGAGCAGAACATCGGGGTGTTGCGGCAGGGCGGCGCCGACGTGGTCATCCCCACCGCGGAATCGGCCGGCCGGCTGCTCGGCCTGTCGATCATCGCGCCCAACGCCGGCGAACTCATCGAGGACCTGCTCGAACCGGTCGCCGGACTGCAGATCTCCGAGCGGGAGGTCCGGCCGGAGGACGTCGGGCTCGCCCCCGCACGGCTGAGCGCGCGCGGCGAGATCGTGCTCACGGTGATCCGCAACGGGGTCTCGCACCGATTCGACTCCGGTGGGGTCAAGGTGTTCCAGCCCGGCGACAAGATCGTGGTGATCAAGGCGAACCTGGCCAACCCCGACCCGTCCAGCGCCGTCTCCCGGACCGGCCGGCCGCGCGACAAGAACGCCTGAACCCGCCCGGGCGAAGGAGGTACGGATCGCCACGGTTCCAACGCTGTCCACCCATCGCTGTATACACCGATCAGTGTATGGTTTGGCCCGTGGAAGCTGTCACGCATGGTGAGGTGCTGGCCAGGTTCGGTGCCGCACTCTCGGACCCGACGCGATCCCGGGTGCTACTCGCGTTGCGGGACGCCCCGGCGTACCCGGCGGACCTCGCGGATCTGCTGGGGGTGTCCCGGCAGAGCGTGTCCAACCACCTGACCTGCCTGCGGGGTTGCGGCCTGGTTGTCGCGGTCCCGGAGGGCCGCCGGGTCCGGTACGAGCTGGCCGACGACCGGTTGCGGCACGCATTGACCGATTTGCTCGGGGTGGTGCTGGCGGTCGACGAGCAGTACTGCGCCGCGCCGACCCGGGATCGGGTCCCGTCCCGGTGACCCCCGGCGACCCGCTCACCCTCACCGCTGCCGACCCTGCGCGGCGGGCGGTGCTGGCGCGGCGGATCCGTTGGTTCGTGACCGCGACGATCGCCTACAACGTGATCGAGGCGGTCGTCGCGGTCACCGCCGGAACGGTCGCCTCGTCCGCGGCGTTGATCGGGTTCGGTCTGGACTCGCTGGTCGAGGTGACCTCCGCGGCCGCCGTGGCCTGGCAGTTCAGCGCCAGGGATCCGGAGACCCGGGAGACGAGCGCGCTGCGGATCATCGCGTTCTCCTTCTTTGCCCTGGCCGGCTACGTCACCGTCGACGCCGTCCGCGGGTTGTTCGGGGTCGGCGAGTCATCTCCATCCACCGTTGGAATGATCCTGGCAGCAGTCAGCCTGCTGATCATGCCGGCGCTGTCCTATGGGCAACGCCGGACCGGCCGGGAACTCGGCTCGGCGTCGGCGGTCGCCGACTCCAAGCAGACCCTGCTGTGCACCTACCTCTCCGGGGTACTGCTGGTCGGGCTCGCACTGAACGCGGCGTTCGGCTGGTCCTGGGCCGACCCCATCGCCGCGCTGGTCATTGCCGCCGTCGCCGTCCGCGAGGGCCGCGACGCCTGGCACGGCGACACCTGCTGCGCGCCAAGTCTTTCCGCACCTGGCGCCACCGCAGGCGACACCGCCGTTGCCGATGTGTGCACCGACGGCTGCTGCGCCGTCCACATCAGTCCCGGATCGGCGGAGACACCATGACCGACATCCAGCATGCCGGCGACACCGGACCCGAACGGCGTGCCCGCGACGACGCGGGGGTCACCGACGGTCAAGCCCACGCCCACGGAACCGGTGATCACGACGGTCACGGTGGCGGGGACGAGCACGGCGGTGGCCACACTCACGGCGGCGGGGACGGTCACTCGCACGGGGTGAACCCGGACCCCGACAAGCGCTACCTGTCCGGGGCGCTTGCGTTGAT
>Ga0209385_1001207_pt1 | contig 10979 bp, 9 predicted proteins | sample NGEPerB_FD_184506 | JGI IMG/M metagenome (GOLD analysis project Ga0209385, IMG submission 184506) | Arctic peat soil microbial communities from the Barrow Environmental Observatory site, Barrow, Alaska, USA - NGEE PermafrostAB12-B... | ecosystem: Environmental > Terrestrial > Soil > Wetlands >... | reverse complement strand
TCGTTGCCCCACACACGGTCGATCAGAACCTCCCGGGTGAGCACGCGGCCGGGGTTCTCCAGGAGTAGGCGCAGCAGGGCGAACTCCTTCTTGCGCAGTTTGATCTCATCGTCCTTGATGAAGCAGCGGCGGGCATCGACGTCCATGCGGATGTCACCGCGCACGATTTGATCCTCGTCGCCGTGGTCGTGGTCGATGCTCTCGCGTCGTCGCAGTACGGCGCGGATGCGCGCGACGAGTTCGCGGAGTCGGTACGGCTTGGTCACGTAGTCGTCAGCGCCGATCTCGAGCATCAGGACCATGTCGACCTCTTCGCCCTTCGCGCTCACGATGATGATCGGTACGTCGCTCGCCGCGCGTATCACCCGACAGACGTCGAGTCCAGAGACCTTGGGCAGCATGAGGTCAAGGAGCACGACGTCGAAATGCCCGGCGCCGAAGAGGTTGACCGCCTCTTGCCCGTCGCGTGCGACGGTGACGTCGAACCCCTCGCGATCAAGGCCGATCGAGAGCGCGTCGATGAATGACTCCTCGTCTTCGACGAGGAGGACACGAACGCGCGATTCCGAGGATCGCTTCTTGCCCATTATTGATTCATTGGCAGGTCGAGCGAGAACGTCGATCCCTCGCCTTCGCGTGAGTCCACGATGATGTTCCCTCCGTGGTTGAAGGCCACGTGTCGCACGATACTGAGGCCCAGTCCCGTGCCACCGGTTTCGCGCGCGCGACCCGGGTCGACCCGGTAGAAGCGCTCGAAGATCCGCTCGAGGTCTTTGGTCGGGATGCCCACCCCCTGGTCCTTGATCGCGACACGGACGAAGGGTCCGACGACGTCGCCCTCATCGCTCGTCGTGGCGTCGACCCGTTCGATGGACACCGTGACGGTGCCACCCTCGGGGGAGTAGACCACCGCGTTCTCGAGCAGCGCGTGCACCGCGGAGACCAGTTGCCGGCGGTCACCGACGATGACGAAATTTGTATCGGGCTCTTTGAAATGCAGCGTCACCTGATGTTGCTCGGCAGCGGTGCGGATCCGCTCCATTGCGTCGGCGACGAACAGGGTGACCGGGACGGGTTCACGCAGCGGTGAACCCTCGCCCTCGATCCTCGAGAGGTCGAGCAGGTCCTCGATGATGCGATTGACCCGGAAGGCTTCGGAGTTGATACGTCCGGCCAAACGTTGGGCGACGGCCGGATCGCGTTCGAACTGGAGAGTCTCGGCGAGTAGCCCCATCGCGCCCATGGGCGTCTTCAGTTCATGTGAGACGTTGGCGATGAAGTCGCGGCGAATGTCCTCGAGTCGCCGCCGCTCCGAGACGTCCTCAATGACGGCGAGGACGCCGAGTGGGCGACGTCCGTCGTCGATGACCGACGCACGAATGGTGAGCGTTCGCCGAGGCGGTCCGTAGATGTCGATGGTCCGTTCAGCGACGCCGTTCGTCCACCCATCGGCGAGCACGTCCGTGACCGCCTGGGCCGCGATGGCATCCCCGTATCGATTGGCCATCAGGGTCTCGGCCTGGGTGTTGCGAAAGATCACACTGCCGCCTTCGTCGCACAGGACGAGTCCGAGTGGAAGCGTGTCGAGGGAGCGCCGGAGACGAACCGAGTCAGCGCTCGCTTCGCCGATCGCGGTCGTCGCGGCACCGGTGACCTCTTCGAGGTAGGCGAGCGACGTTTCGACCCGCCCGTCGTCGCCCTGGGGTTCGACGCCGAGCCGGGCGCCGAGTGCGGCGAGGCGTTGGGCGATGGCACGATGACCGCGACGACGATTGATCATGATGCCGACCAAGAGCCCGAAAATGAGGAAGCCAGCGGCCGAAAGATAGACGGCGAACGGGGGCCAGTGGGAGATCACGTTGTGGGCGAGAGCAATTGACACGCCTCCAGTCTCGCAGACGAAACCACCTGCGGCGACATAGCGACCGTTGCGTTGCCCCGACTCGAAAGTGAGCGCACGATGCTATTTGCCAACGTCTCTCTCAACCCTTCAACCACCGCCCTTCCGGGCAGCGCCGCACTCCAGCAGATCGCCGACGGAATCGCCTCGTGGGCACTTATCGGCGCGCTGGTGTCGCTGTTGCTCGGCGCGGCCCTTTGGGCCGTGGGCAGCCATACCCAGAACATGCACCAGTCGATGGCCGGCCGCCGCGCAGTCGTGACGTCGCTCTTGGCTTCAGTGCTCATCGGTGCGGCGCCGACCTTGATCAACTTCTTCTTCAAGACCGGTCTCAGCGTCCACTGATGAGCAGTTGGCTCTGCACGTTCAATCCTCTCTGCTTCGCGGCGAGCACGGTGACGAAGGCCACGCTCAGCGGGATCTTCGATTCAATGACCAACTGGGTCCTCTCGAGTGTGCAGTGGCTCTTGAGCGCGGCGGGCCAGGTCCTGCTCTCGGCGAGCGAGCCGTCGACGGTCGTCCGTTCGGCGACGCAAGAGTTCAATGTGCTGCTGGCCCTGTCGCCGCTCCTCATGGTGCTCGGTCTGGCGGTCGCGACCTTGCAGGCACTGCGTCACGGCGATCCCTCGTCTCTCTGGCGCGTTTACTTCGGTGTAGCCCCCGCGTGCGTGTTGGCGCTCTTCCTCGCTCGACCGATGACGGTGCTGGTCTTGAGCGCTGTCAACCAGTTGTCGACCAGCGCCGCGAGCACCGCGGTGCAGCACGAGTCGACGTTGGCCAGCGCCATGGCCAGTCTCAGTCCGTCGACGCCGGGCTTTGGACTTTTTCTCTTGGCGCTCGGAGTGGTCGTCGGCTGTTTCCTTCTGTGGTGTGAGTTGATCGTTCGGACGGTCGTCTTGACGTTGTTACTCGTCCTGGTCCCGATCATCGTGCCCTTGGCGGTGTTCCCGTCACTTCGCCGCCTCGGCTGGCGTCTCGCTGAGACCTTCTTGGCCGTCGCGTCGAGCAAGTTGCTGATCGTCATTGCCTTGGCCCTCGGGCTCGACGAACTCCAGGGCTCGTCGGCGACGCAGGTCATCACCGGCGTCGTGACGCTGCTGTTGGCCACGGCGTCGCCGTTTGTCCTGTTGCGGGTGATCCCCTTCGTCGAACAGTCGGCGATGCACAACGTCGAGGGACTTCGTCAACGTTTCACCCGCTCGGTGCAGAACGCCCCCTCGTCACCCCTCGGCTCCGCCGTGCGCTCGATCTTGCCCGACGCGCCGATGCCCGGTCCCCCCGAACGTCCCGCCGACTTGGGACTGGGGATGTGGGAGGGCGGTCCCGAATTCGAGCTGGCGCCGACGGGCGGTGAGCCGGTGGCGCCGCCGATCGGCGAGCCCCAGCACCGAGGAGGTCACGTGGCGTACTTCAAGGATGACCACGGTCCGGTCGTAGGTTGGCACTTTGACGAGTGAACCGCTGGGGTTGGGTGACGCTGCCGCCGATTCGGCGTGGATCGGGATTCGCCGTCACCAGGCGGTGCTGGCCATCGCGGGCATCGGCGTCGTCGCGGACTGGCTCTTTCGCTCTCGAAGCCCATTCGCGCAACTGTTGTTCGGCGTGGCACTCCTCGTCTGCACGGTCCCGACGAAGGACGGGCAGACCATCGGGGAACTCGTGGCCATCTCCGCGCGCTATCTCTTTCGTTCTCGATGGTCGACCACTGAACTTGTCGCAGACACCGAGGGTCTCGAGATTCAAGCGCGCGGTCGCGCCAGGTTCCGAGCCTTTCAACTCGATCACCGTGGACGTTTGGACCTGTCGGGTCGCGACGCCACCTTGGCCCATGGCCTGGCGGCACTCGTTGACGGCATTGGCGCGAGCGGACCGTCGCGCCACGTCGCGGTGCACGTGCAGTCTCTCGAAGCCGGCGCGGCAACGTTGCTGTCCATGCCGAACGGGTCGACGAAACCCGAGGGATGGTTCGCAAATTCGAAGTTGGCCTACGACGTCACCGCGATGACGCCCACCCGGCGCACCGTACTCCTCGAGCGCTGGAGGTACGTTCGCACGGCCGAAGGACTCGTCGCGGTACTGCGGATCCGTGACTTTTCCGTTACGCCCAACGGACGGGCGCTACTCGAGCGTCTCCAACTGTCCAACGGCCAGCTCACGCTCGCCCTGCACGCCGACGTCGTCGCCGGATCTCGTGCGAAGCACGTCGTTGAACGTGCGGTGCATCGATCGCGAAGCGACGGCGCCGCGTCGCTCGCCGCGGGCTTTCGTCGAACGGCGCGCGTCGAAGGGCACTTCGAGCGTCTGGCCCAACGCGAGGCGCTGGTGGCCAGTGGTCGCGCACTCTTGAGGATCGCGGTCTTCGCCACGGTACGGGGCAATAGCTACGATGAACTTCGAGCGAGTGTGGACGAGGTGGAGCGAGCGGCGCACGACTCGGGTCTGCGATGCGATCGAGGCGCAGGTCGTCAGACCGAGTGGTACTGCTTCCAATTGCCGGGCGGTCCGGGCTGGTGACCCGACCTTGGACCCACTGGGCGACGTCGAGTGATCTGCACGCACTGCGCCTACCGGCGCACGACGCCGGGACCGGACTGAGCGGGCGATCGCTCGGTGTCGCGTCGCGCGGGAACGCGTTCATCTTCGACCCCTTTGACGCCTACGCCGCGGGCGTGGTGTCGAATCCCAACATGATCGTGGCCGGATCGATCGGCGCGGGCAAGAGCACGATCGTCAAGATGCTGCTCGATCGGGCGTTGACGCGCGGTCGTCGTGCCGTCGTGATCGATCCCAAGGGCGAGTACGGCGAACTCGCGGCGTCGTACGGCGTGCGCTCGGTGTCACTCGGACGTGACGGCTGGTGCAGCCCGTTCGGCGACGATGACCGTCAAGGTCGCGAACTGCTGCGTGCTCTGATCGCCAGCGCGCAGGGCGAGCCGCTTTCCAACGAGCAGCACTTCGTCCTCGGTGAACTGTGGCAGCGGCTGGCGTCACCGCGTCCGCGAAGGATTCTTTGTGCGCTCCTGGACCAGGTGCGTGGGCAACTCTCCACCGAACTACCCTCGACACGGCGCTCGCTGGCCCTGACGCTGCATCGCTTCGTGCACGGCGATCTCGCGGGGCTCTTTGACGGTGAGAACGATCCGCTCGTCTTCGACGGCGCGTTGACGGTAGTGGATCTCTCGGCCCAGTGGTCGACGAGCACACTTTCGGTCGCGGCGTTGAGTGCCGTCGCCGCCGCGCAACACTTGGTTTCCAGTGGCGCTGTTCAGGGCTATCTGGTTCTCGACGAGGCGTGGGCTCTCCTCTCGGATCCGCACGCGTTGCGTTGGCTGCAGGGATCATGGAAACTTGCTCGCGCCAGGGGACTGAGCCACGTTCTGGTACTGCACCGATGGAGTGACGTCGCCGCCGCGGGCGACGCCGGCACCGCGCACCGCGAACGCGCTCGCGGACTGCTACGTGAGTGCGAGACGTCGTGGCTCTTCCGTCAGCCTCCCGACGAGGCGCGTGAGATGGCCCTCGCCCTCGCCCTGCATCCACGAGAAGAGCGCTACCTGAGTGGCCTTTCCAAGGGGACGGTTCTCGTGCGCTACGGCGTCCACCGGTCAGTAGTGCGCGTCACGCCCGACGCCCGCGATGGTCAGTTCATTGATACCGACGCGGCCATGCGACTGGCGGAGTCGTAGTGGCGCGCAGTGATCGTCCCGCTCTCGGTCGCCGGGTGTGGAACGGTGTGGCGTACGGGCCAACAGTGTTCCTCGGCGAGCGAAGCTCCCTGTTGATCGTCGGTCCCACCCAAGTGGGTAAGACGTCGTCGCTGGTCGTGCCGTCACTGCTCAACTGGACCGGCGCGCTCGTCGTCACGAGCGTGAAGCGCGACGTGGTCGAGATGACGAAACGCTGGCGAGCGTCGCTCGGGACCGTACAGGTGCTCGATCCCGGTCGCGACGACGGCTTGACCTGGAATCCGCTCGAGGGCGTGCACTCGCTTCGTCACGCGCTGCGCGTCGCTCGAGACCTGACGGTTTCGTCGTCGCGACACGGTGACACGGACTTTTGGAACTCTCTCGCGACCAAACTCGTGGCCGCCCTCTTCGTCACGGCGCAGGAGCGTGGGCGGAGCATCTTCGACGTCGCGGCCGTCATCGAATCGCGGGACTTCGCCTCGTGGCTCGTGGCGTCAAAGAGTGGCGACGCGCGTGAGCTCCTGCGTACGTTTCTCGAACACGAGTCCAAGACCCTCGACGGTGTCATCACCACTGCCGAGACGATGGTGCTGCCCTGGCGGTTCCGCCAGCCGCTGGCGCAGGTTCGATCGGTGGTCGGGGCCGCCAACACGCTGTACCTCTGTAGTCCTCGCGGTGAGCAACGCCACTACGAACCTCTCTTTCGCGGCGCCCTGCACATGATCCTCGAGGAACAACAACGGCTCGTCGACGAGGGTCGCCAGTGCCGTCTCTTGCTCGTCCTCGACGAGGCGGCATCGGTCGCTCCGTTGGACGACCTCGATCAACTGGCCGCGACGCTCTGCGGCCTCGACGTGACGCTGGTCACCGTCTTGCAGGATTTCGCCCAGCTGGCGGCGCGCTGGGGGCCCGGCGCCGCGTCGATCGTGAACAATCACACGACGAGGGTCGTGATGGGCGGACTCGCCGATCCCAGCGTGCGATCGTATCTGCCCGAACTGGTCGACGAGAAGCGAGAGGGTCGCGCGCTGCCACTCCGTCAACGGCCCGCGGGAACGGCGCTCGTCGTCGCTGGCTCCCGGCCGGTCCTCGCGTTGCGGGTGCGACCATGGTGGCGCAGTCGTCGCCTGCGACGTCGCGTCGGGCATCAGTCCTAACTACGATTTCCAGATGGCGCCGTTTCATAACTCGAGGTTGGTCCAGGTTCTGGCCATCGACATCGGCGCGACCAGCATCAAGTTTTGCCACGTCGACGACCACGGGACCCTGCTCGAAGTGCCCCGCCGGCGTCCGACGCCCTATCCCTGTACGCCCGATCGTCTCGTGGCCCTGCTCAGTGAACGGATCGGGACGAGCAAGTGCCCGCGCGTAGGCGTGGGGTTCCCCGGAAAGTTCGCCGACGGTCACGTCATTCGTCCGGGCAATCTCTCGCGCCCGGGTGGCATCACCACCGACGTCGACCCCGTCATTGATCACCAGTGGCGACACTTCGCGCTTCAAGACGCGCTCTGCAAGTCAACGGGACGCGACGTGCGCGTGGTCAATGACGCCACCCTCGCCGCGCTGGGGTGTTGCGACGGACACGACATTGAACTCGTGTTGACGCTCGGCACCGGCCTCGGCTTGGCGGTCGAGCATGACGGCGTCTTGCAGAAGGCGCGCGACGTCGGTGCGGCGACGTTTATTCAGGGACGCACCTACGACCAGTTGCTGGGCGAGCGTGCGCGTTCCGAGGATCCAGCGGAATGGCACGTGCTGCTCGAACAGGCCATCAACGGATTCGCCAAGGAATTCGACGCCGTCGTCGTTCACTTGGCTGGTGGCAACGCGCGGAGGGTCGCACCCGATTCGTTCACGACCTTGATCTGCCCCGTGGTCATTCACGGCAACGAGGCGCCGCTGCACGGAGCGGCGAAACTCTTCTACGGCTGAGCGAGATCGACGGCACAGGCGGCGAGCACGCCGGCCACCGATCGGCACGCCGCGTCGTCGACGGCGAAGTCGGGACTGTGGTGCATGCCGCTCGTCCCGTCCGCGAGCGCCCCGCCAATGAACATGTAGCAGCCCGGGACGCGATTGAGGAACTCGGACATGTCGTCGCTGGGCGTCATCGGGGGAACGGTGAGCACGTTCGAAGCGCCGACGACGGTGCCGGCGGCGGTCATCACACGTTGTGCGACGTCGGCGTCGTTGCGCACGGCGGGTGTGCCCTCGTGGCGTTCGATTGAACACGTGACGCCATGGACCTGCTCGATCTCGCTGACCAGCGTGGACAGTCGCTCGAGGGCCAACGTCTGTTGTTCAGCGGTGAAGGTCCGCAACGTACCGCGTAAGAGTGCGTGACGTGGCACCACGTTGTTGGCGGTCCCGGCGTGAATGACGCCGGGCGAACAGGCGCAGTTGACCCCTTCGAAACTGAGATCCGCGACGATCTCGCCGAGGCGCGGCGCGAGGGCGCTGATGGCGAGGATGACGTTGCCGTCGGCGCTGGACATTGCCCCGTGGCCACCCTTGCCTTCGAGTTCTACCGCGATGGCGAGCGCCTCGCTCATGAGCACGCCCGATCGCGTGGCGACAAGTCCCACGGGCGCGAGGGACGTGACGTGCGCGCCAATCACGACGTCGACGGGGTGCTGCTCGAAGAGCCCGCCCGAGATCATCGCGCGAGCGCCCCCGAGACCTTCTTCGGCCGGTTGGAAGACCAAGGTGTACTCGCCGGCCAACTCCTCGCGGCGCTGGGCGAGGACGTCGGCGACGCCGAGCAGGCCCGCGGTGTGCACGTCGTGCCCACACGCGTGCATCACGCCTTCGTTGACTGACCGGTACTCGAGCGTTCGCTCCTCCTGCACGGGCAGGGCGTCGATGTCGGCGCGAACCATAACGCGACGCCCTGGACGCGAACCGCGCAGCGTGGCGACCGCGCCCGTCTCGGTCGGACACGGCGCCAACTCCCAACCCAGTGAGACCAGTCGATCGCGTACGACGTTGGTGGTGCGATGCTCTTGAAATGACAGCTCGGGGTGCGCGTGCAGATCATGGCGGATATCGACCATCGGATCGTTCGCTGCGTCGAGCAGTGACTGGAGGTCGTCGGAGAATGTGCGAGTCATGATCGAATGGTAGTGATGGCGCCCGGGCATCGCCCGAGATCGGTCGGCTAGGATGGCGGGCCAGCATCAATGCGGCTGTAGCTCAGCGGATTAGAGCATCGGTCTACGGAACCGAGGGTCGGGGGTTCGAATCCCTCCAGCCGCACGCAATAATCCGGCGGAAACACGGCTCAACACCCGCCGTTGCTTTCCTTCGGCGGCTTGTCCACGTCACGGAGATTGCCCGCTATTCGTGACTGTTCGTTAGAAATCGTGGGCTGTCCGTGGGCCAAACCTCGTAATAGGCGAAGGCGCGGCGACAACACTGTGAGCACCGATTTCACTTACCCGCATCCCTTTTGGGGTCCCGAGGTGGACGCAATGGAGCTCTTCGGAAATGAGCGGGGTGCAGTCACGGTGGCCGGTCCCGTGCTCGCGACAGTTGCCTGCCCCCGACCGGCACGAGTGGGCTAGGCCAGGTAGCCAGGGGAGTCCACTCGGTAACCGCCACCTTTGCGCGGGGAACCTGGTCCCGCCTATGGGCAATGCGTCGGCGTTATTGTGCGCCAGTCAGCAATGCGGTCGTCGGAGTCGGAAGCTCTGGGCGCCGAATGCTCTTGGGCAGGACGATCGCAGCCGTTGAGACGCTACGCAGGCCGAGGTACCGAAGCGAACACCGATAGCGTGAACCACAGCGGCAGGGCTCGGCGAAGTGCTTCGGGACCTCTCACTTCGATTTCGCCTGAACGAACCGCGTCGGACCACCCTGAGTCGCCGCGCCAGACCTCGACCATGCGGCGCAGGCTGGCGCTCACTGTCACGGCCACCGGGTGACCGGGGTCCACATCGCACACGTCGGCGTCATCGGCGGTAATCACCATCCACCAATCACGAACCTTCGTTGGTGCGTCAGGGAAACTGAACCGGACCACGGTCCGTCCGCCCGGGACGGCGGCGCGGTCGATGTTGCGGTGCATGTCCCACAATAGGAGTTTCGGATCAAGGTCCTCGTCGCCGAGTTCGCCGATCCAACGGACACCCCAAGTACCCAGCGCCTCGACCACCGGCCGCAACTCCTGACCCGCCGGGGTCAGGACGTACCGTACGTCGCTCCCTTCGGCCATCCTCTCGACGATCCCAGCACGTGCCAGCTGTTGCAGCCGCTTGGACAGCAACGACGGCGACATTCGGGGCAGACCGCGGCGCAGCTCATTGAACTGCTGGCTCCCGATCACCAGCTCGCGGACGATGAGCAGGGTCCAGCGCTCGTCGAGCAGCTCCATCGCCTTGGCAACGGGGCAGAACTGGTAGTACCCGGACCCCACGTCTGCACACGTTACCAGTACAGATCTTGTACTAGCCCGAGGACCCGCCCTTCCTTATCCTTGATTCGAGGGCAGTGACGATGAGGATCAGCCCCACGGGCGATCGGGCCAGCTCACGGTGTGCGCTCGGCCCATCGTCCGTCCCGAACCGCTGTACACGGCCATAGGAGGAGAGTTACGATGACTGAACTGAGCGACGCCGTCGAGGCAGACCGGGCCCTCAAGGCCAAACATCGGGCCATGTGGGCCCTGGGCGACTACCCCAGCGTGGCTGCCGAGATCATCCCGGACCTGGGTGCCGTCCTGGTCGAGGCGTGCGGGGTTGGGCCCGGGGCCCAGGTCCTGGACGTGGCCGCTGGGTCAGGCAATGCCACCATTCCCGCAGCCCTGACCGGAGCGAAGGTGGTGGCCTGCGACCTCACTCCGGAACTGTTCGCCTCGGGGCGAGATAAGGCCGCCCAGCACGGCGTGGAGGTGGAGTGGCTCGAGGCGGACGCCGAAGCACTGCCGTTCGCCGACGGCGAGTTCGACGTGGTCCTGTCTTGTGTCGGGGTCATGTTCGCCCCCCACCACCAGGCCACTGCCGACGAGCTGATCCGGGTCTGCCGCCCCGGCGGGACCATCGGCCTACTCAGCTGGACCCCGGAGGGCTTCCTCGGTCAGATGCTCGCCACGATGAAGCCGTACGCGCCCCCGCCTCCTCCGGGTGCTCAGCCGCCTCCGCTGTGGGGCGACGAGAACCATGTGCGCACGTTGTTCGGCGACCGAGTCACTGACGTTACGGCCCGCCGCGACAACGTCAGAGTCGATCGCTTCGACGACCCCGAGACATTCCGCGAGTATTTCAAGACCCGCTATGGCCCGACGATCGTCGCCTACCGGGGCATCGCCGAGGACCCCGATCGGATTGATGCGCTGGACCGCGACCTCGCCGACCTCGCCCGACGCTTCGACTATGGCACCGACACGACGGTCATGG
>Ga0209385_1001206_pt1 | contig 10983 bp, 8 predicted proteins | sample NGEPerB_FD_184506 | JGI IMG/M metagenome (GOLD analysis project Ga0209385, IMG submission 184506) | Arctic peat soil microbial communities from the Barrow Environmental Observatory site, Barrow, Alaska, USA - NGEE PermafrostAB12-B... | ecosystem: Environmental > Terrestrial > Soil > Wetlands >... | reverse complement strand
AGATGCTCCATTCGCGGGTCGCCGCTCGGCACACAGATGACCTTGTCGTCCCCGCCAGCCTCGTCGGTCATCCGGAACATCCCGATCGCCCGGCAGTTGATCAGACAGCCGGGAAAGGTCGGCTCCTCGACCAGCACCAGCGCGTCGAGCGGATCACCGTCCTCGCCGAGGGTCTCCTCGACGAAGCCGTAGTCCGCCGGGTACCGGGTCGAGGTAAAGAGCATCCGGTCCAGCCGGATCCGGTGGGTGTGGTGATCCATCTCGTACTTGTTGCGCTGCCCCTTCGGGATCTCGATCGTGACGTCGAAATGCACCTGAGCTCCTTCCGGTCGCGGGCGGACGGCATGCAGCGCTTGCCGTCAGCGTTAGTGTCGCCGAAACGGCGCCAGCCAGTACGGCGTGCACCGTGCATCCGCAAGATGACGAACCTGGGAGGCCGCGGCGTGCGGGCATCCCGGCCCATCCTGCCGGCCAGCCTGGCCGCCCTTGTCGTGGTTGTCGCCGTGGGCGCGGTGGCTGTGCGCCATAACCGGGACGCGCAGCGGACGACGGCACGGTCAGCCGCGGTTCGCTCTCCCGCCGCGGTCCCGGCACCGAGCCCGCCCCCGCTGCTGCTGCCCGAAGTGACCGATGGCCACCCGGCGCCGACACCTGCCGGGTTGGCGGCCGCCCTCGCCCCGCCGCTCGCCGACCCGGCCCTGGGCTCGCACGTCGCGGCGACGGTGGTCGACGCCGTCGGCGCCGGCCCGTTGCTGGACCAGCGTGCGGACGAGCCGATGGCGCCCGCCTCCACCGCGAAGCTGGTGACCGCGGCGGCGGCCCTGCTCATTCTCGGCCCGGATACCCGGCTGGTCACCCGGGTGGTCGCCGGAGCCACTTCCGAGGAGCTGGTGCTCGTCGGTGGCGGTGACCCAACCCTGGTCGACGCGCGACCGCCGCCGGGTTACCCACCGGCCCCCTCGGTCGGGAACCTGGCCGCGGCCGTCGCCGGGGCCGGGGTGACGCGCGTCAGCCGGGTGGTGGTGGACGCGGGCCTGTTCGCCGAACCCCGAACCGCGCCGGGGTGGCGGCCCATGTATGTCGCCCTGGGCAACGTCGCCCCGGTGACCGCGCTGATGGTGGACGGCGGGCGCAGTCGGCCGGACCGCGACCCGCGGGACCCCGACCCCGATCTGCTCGCCGGTCGAGCACTGCTGGCCGCGCTCGGCCAGCGCGGCGTCGCGGTGAGCGGGGCCACAGTCGCCCGCGGCAGCGCCCTGCCGCAGTCCCGCGAGCTGGCGGCGGTCTCCTCGGCGCCGGTGCCCGCCCTGGTGGAGCGGATGCTGCGAACCAGCGACAACGACGTGGCTGAAGCGTTGACCCGCCACATCGCCCTGCGGCTGGGTGCACCGGCCACCTTTGCCGGTGGGGTCGAGGCCATCCGCCGCGCGGTGGCACCGCTCGGCGTACCGGCGGGTGCGGTGGCCTTGGTCGACGGCAGTGGCCTGTCCCGCGATGACCGGCTGGCGCCCAGCACGGTGGTCCGGCTGTTGGTGCTGGCTGCGGCCCCCGACCATCCCGAGCTGCGGCCACTGCTGACCGGCCTGCCGGTCGCGGGCTTCGCCGGCACGCTGGCCGACCGGTTCCGCACCGGGCCGTCTGCCCCGGCCGCCGGGGTGGTCCGGGCCAAGACCGGCACCCTGGAAGACGTCAGCGCGCTCGCCGGGGTGGTGGTGGACGCCGACGGCCGGCTGTTGGCCTTCAACATCACGGCGGACGCCGTCCCGGTGGGTCGGGTGAGTCCGGCCGAGGCGGCGCTCGACCGGACGGCCGCCGTGCTCGCCGGATGCGGCTGCCGCTGAGGTCCGGGCTAGGCTGGGGCAGATGAGTGCCGAGATGGTCGACTGGGATCTGGCGGTCGCCACCGCGCGCCGACTCGTGTCGCCGGGACCCCAGGTCAGCGCCGCCGACGCCGCCGCGGTGGTGGCCGAGCTGCGGCAGCTCAGCATTGAGGCGGACGGGCACGTCCGGCGGTTCACCGGCCTGGCGTCCCCGCCGGACGCCCCACCGGTCGCCGTCGTCGACCGCAATGGCTGGGTGACCAGCAACGTTCAAGGCTTCCGGGTGGCCCTCAGCCCGGTGATCGACAAGTTGCGCGGCGACCGGCCGGCGGCTGCGTTCCGCGGTCCGGCCGCGGCGGCGGGACGCCGAATCACCGGAGTCCAGATCGGCCTGCTGTTGTCCTTCCTGGCCTCCAAGGTGCTCGGCCAGTACGAGGTGTTCCTGCCGGCCGAGGCCGGCTCGGGTCGGCTCTCCCTGGTCGCCCCCAACATCGTGGCCACCGAGCGGGCGCTGGACGTGAACCCGCACGACTTTCGGCTCTGGGTCTGCTTGCACGAGGTGACCCACCGCACCCAGTTCACCGCGGTGCCGTGGCTCAAGGAGCACGTCGAGTCCGAGCTGCGCGCGTTCGTCGACGCCAGTGAGCTCGACCCCGCAGCGCTGCTGGCCCGACTGCGGGGCGCGCTCGGCGGCCTGGTCGACGCCGTTCGCGGTCGCGGTGACCTGAGCGTCATCGAGTTGGTGCAGACCCCGGGGCAACGCGTCGTACTCGACCGCTTGCAGGCGTTCATGAGCCTGGTGGAAGGGCACGCGGAGTATGTCATGGACGGGGTCGGTCCGGACGTCATCCCGACGCTGTCGGTCATTCGTCGCCGCTTCGACCAGCGCCGCGGTGGCGTCGGCCCCGTGGACCGGATGCTGCGGCGGCTGCTCGGTCTGGATTTGAAGATGCGCCAGTACGCCGAGGGAGCCCGGTTCGTGCGAGCGGTGGTCGACCGGGTCGGCATGGACGGGTTCAACCGGGTGTGGTCCGCGCCGGAGACCCTGCCCACCCGAGCCGAGATCGGTGATGCCGGCGCCTGGATCGACCGGGTGCACGGCGCGGCGGCGGCCACCCCCGCCGGCTGAGCCCGGATGGGCCCGGTTCCGGTCGTCGCCGCCATACGTCGCGCCGTCCGGGAGCAGATCGACGACCTGGAGCCCGGGGCGCTGGTCCTGGCGGCCTGCAGTGGCGGCGCGGACTCCCTCGCCCTGGCGGCGGCCCTCGCGGTCGAGGCCCCGCGCCGACGGCTGCTGGCCGGGGCGATCACCGTCGACCACGGGTTGACCGCAGACTCCGCCCAGCAGGCCGCCCGGGTGCTGACCCAGGTCCGCGAGCTCGGCCTCGTCGTGGCCGAGTCCGTCCGAGTCACCGTTGCCGGCCCCGGCGGACCGGAAGCGGCTGCCCGCCGAGCGCGCTACGCCGCGCTGGAGTCCGGCGCCGTCCGGCTGGGCGCGGTCGCCGTCCTGCTCGGCCACACCCGCGACGACCAGGCGGAGACCGTGCTGCTCGGCCTGGCCCGCGGCGCCGGCGCCCGCTCGTTGGCCGGGATGCCCACCCGGCGCGGTCCGCTTCGGCGCCCGCTGCTGGAGCTGTCGCGGGCGACCACGGTCGCCGCCTGCGCGGCCGAGGGGCTGCAAGCTTGGTTCGACCCACACAATGGCGACCCCGCGTACGCCCGGGTGCGGGTCCGCCAGCGCGCCCTGCCGGTGCTGGAGGAGACGCTGGGACCCGGCGTCACCGCGGCGCTGGCCCGCACCGCCGACCTGCTGCGCGCCGACGCCGACGCCCTGGACGCGATCGCTGCCGACGCTCACCGGCAGGCACTGGCCGTCGACGGCAGCCTGGACGCGGCGGTCCTGGCGCGGCTGCCGACGGCCGTGCGCACCCGGGTGCTGCGGGCCGCCGCGCTGGCGGCTGGCTCTCCCGGTGGGGCGTTGTCCGCCGTCCATGTCAGTGCCCTGGACGCGCTGGTCACGGATTGGCACGGACAGCAGGCGGTGGCGCTGCCCGGAAGTTTGGCCGGCGTCCGGCGGTCTGGCAGGCTCCACATCAGCGAGCCGACGGGACGGGAGTTGGGGTTGTTTTACGAAGCCGACATCTCCTCCGTTGTGGTGTCCGCCGAGCAGATCCAAGACAAGCTCGAGGAGTTGGCTGCCGCCATCGACGCCGACTACGCCGGCCGCGAGGTGCTGTTGGTCGGCGTCCTCAAGGGCGCGGTCATGGTCATGGCCGACCTGGCGCGAAAGCTCACGGTTCCGGTCACGATGGACTTCATGGCCGTCTCGTCGTACGGCTCGGCGACGTCGTCCTCCGGCGTGGTGCGGATTCTCAAGGACCTTGACCGGGACATCGCCGGCCAGCACGTCTTGATCGTCGAGGACATTATCGACTCCGGCCTGACGTTGTCCTGGCTGCTGCGCAACGTGCGCTCCCGCGGACCGGCGTCGGTCGAGATCTGCGCGCTGCTGCGTAAGCGCGAGGCCGCGCAGACCGACTTGGACATTCGCTACGTCGGGTTCGACATCCCCAGCGAGTTCGTCGTGGGCTACGGCCTGGACTACGCCGAGCGCTACCGCACGCTGCCGTTTGTCGGGTTGTTGCGGCCGCACGTCTACGCCGGGTGATCTCCGAAAGTCGGGCCGGCCGGCGCCTGGAACACTGGTCCAACGGCGAGCGTTGTGCGCGTCGTACACCAGATTGGTGGGCACCGACGACGCTGCGGGCGCTTGAGTCCCGGTGTACCGTTCGAAGCCGCGACGGACGGTAGCCGGACGGACCGGGTCGCCCGCGCGGGCAAGTAGTCGGCGGGCAAAACAGTGGCAGGAGGGACGGGCCGCCGAGGCGGCCCGATTCGATGGACGTAAAGCGTTACTTTCGCGGGCCGCTGGTGTGGGTGGCGCTCGTCGTGCTGGTGGTTGTGGCCTACACCGGGCTGTTCCACTCTGACGGCGGCTACAAGAAGGTGTCCACCTCTGAGGTCGTCACCGCCATTAACTCGGGCAACGTCGACCCGTTGGCGAAGTTGGACAACGTGCTGTTGGACAAAGAACAGCGGGTCGAGCTGCGGCTGAAGTCCGGCGACAAGATCAGCGCGTCCTTTCTTCCGGACCAAGGCGTCCAGCTGGCCAACAGGCTCAACGACGCCTCGGTCCGGTACGACGTCAAGGTCACCCGCGACAATGTCTTGCTGAGTCTGCTGATCAGCCTGCTGCCGATCGCCATCGTGGTCCTGCTGCTTTTCTTTTTCATGAATCAGATGCAGGGCGGCGGCAACAGGGTCATGAACTTCGGCAAGTCCAAGGCCAAGCTGGTGGCCAAGGACACCCCGAAGACCACCTTCGCCGACGTGGCCGGGGCTGACGAGGCGATCGAGGAGCTCCAGGAGATCAAGGAGTTTCTGGAGAACCCGGCCAAGTTCCAGGCGATCGGCGCCAAGATCCCTAAGGGCGTTTTGCTCTACGGGCCGCCGGGCACCGGCAAGACGCTGCTCGCCCGAGCCGTCGCCGGTGAGGCCGGGGTGCCGTTCTACGCGATCTCTGGCTCCGACTTCGTGGAGATGTTCGTCGGCGTGGGCGCATCCCGGGTGCGCGACCTGTTCGAGCAGGCGAAGAACAACGCTCCCGCCATCATCTTCGTGGACGAGATCGACGCGGTCGGTCGCCACCGCGGCGCCGGGCTTGGGGGCGGCCACGACGAGCGTGAGCAGACGTTGAACCAGCTGCTGGTCGAGATGGACGGCTTCGACGTCAAGGGCGGGGTCATCCTGATCGCCGCGACCAACCGGCCCGACATCCTCGACCCCGCGCTGCTGCGCCCGGGCCGCTTCGACCGGCAGATCGTCGTGGATCGGCCGGATCTGATCGGCCGCAAGGCAATCTTGGCCGTGCACGCCAAGGGCAAGCCCATGGAGCGGGACGTCGACCTGGAGGTCATCGCCCGGCGTACCCCCGGCTTCACCGGCGCCGACCTGGCGAACACCATCAACGAGGCGGCGCTGCTCACCGCCCGCCAGGGTGGCAAGGAGATCACCACGGCGACGCTGGAGGAGAGCATCGACCGGGTCATGGCCGGTCCGGAGCGCAAGTCCCGGGCGATGTCGGAGAAGGAAAAGAAGATCATCGCCTACCACGAGGGCGGCCACGCCCTGGTGGCGCACGCGCTGCCCAACAGCGACCCGGTGCACAAGGTCACGATCCTTCCCCGCGGCCGGGCGCTGGGCTACACCATGACCCTGCCGGTGGAGGACAAGTTCCTCGTCACTCGCTCGGAGATGATCGACCAGCTGGCCATGCTGCTCGGCGGGCGCACCGCGGAGGAGATGGTGTTCCACGAGCCGACAACTGGGGCCTCGAATGACATCGAGAAGGCCACCGGGATCGCTCGGGCCATGGTCACCGAGTACGGCATGAGCGACAAGCTGGGCGCGCTGAAGTTCGGCCAGGGCGGTGGCGAGGTCTTCCTCGGCCGTGACGTGGGCCACCAGCGCGACTACTCGGAGGAGGTCGCCGCCGAGATCGACGCGGAGGTCCGCGGTCTGATCGAAGCGGCGCACGACGAGGCCTGGGAGATTCTGGTCGAGTTCCGCGGCGTGCTCGACGAGCTGGTGCTGCGGCTGATGGACAAGGAGACCATCGGCAAGGACGAGGTCAGCGAGATCTTCGCCGTGATCGACAAGCGCCCCAGCCGCGGGTCCTACATCGGGTTTGGCAAGCGGTTGCCGTCGACCGAACCCCCCGTGCTCACGCCGCGCGAGCTCGCTCTGCTGGCGCCCGAGGACCTGGCTGCATTGTCCCGCGCTGGTCGGAACGGCGGCGCGCTGGGCAACGGCAGGGCGGCTGGCACCGGCAGCGGCACCACCGGCAGCGGCACCACCAGTGGCGATCAGGGCGGCGGTTCGCACCCGGCGTGACGGTCTCGTCGGTCGAGGGCGTCTCGCCGGAGCCGGGTAGCCCGTCCCGCTCGTTCGACGGCGCCCGGGTCGAGGCCGCGGTGCGCGAGCTGTTGACCGCGATCGGCGACGACCCAGGACGGGACGGCCTGCGCGGCACGCCGGCCCGGGTCGCGCGTGCCTATGCCGAGGCGTTCTCCGGTCTAGGGGTTGACCCCGGAACCGTGTTGACGTCGGTGTTTGCCGAGGGGTACGACGAAATGGTGATCGTCAAGGACATCGGGCTGTTCAGCTACTGCGAGCACCATCTCGTGCCCTTCCACGGCGCCGCTCACGTCGGCTACATCCCGGGCGAGCACGGGCAGATCACCGGCTTGTCCAAGATCGCCCGCTTGGTCGACCTCTACGCCAAGCGCCCGCAGGTGCAGGAGCGGCTGACCAGCCAGGTCGCCGACACCCTGCAAGAGCGGCTGCGGCCCCGCGGCGTGATCGTTGTCATCGAAGCCGAGCACCTGTGCATGTCGATGCGGGGCGTGCGCAAGCCGGGATCGCGCACGGTGACGTCCGCGGTCCGGGGACAACTGCGTTCGTCGGCGACCCGGGCCGAGGCGCTGAGCCTTATTCTCGGCAGGTGACCATCGGCTCGGATGGGGACATTGCCGCGCGCCCCGAGAGCACGCGAACTTCAGGGGTCGGCGTACCCGGCGCTACTGCGGCAGAGTGCGAGCCGGTAGGCGCAGGTGCCCGGGGTCGACGCCGCGCCCGGGCCAGCAAACTTGGTGACGCCGCCGCGAACGGCACCCCCGGTGTCGAGGGTGCCCAGCCAGCCCAGGCAGCCGGCACCGAGACTTTGCGCCGGCCGCCGGTCGAGCCCTCGCGCCGGCTCACCGCCGGGCCGGCGACCGCAGGTGTTCATCGCCCCGGCGCGCCGGCGGCCCGCGAACGGGCCGAGCGCCATCTGGTCGCCGGTGCGCCGCTGGCCCAAGCGCGCCCGCGGCGCCGGTGGGTGCCGGTCGTCGCCGCGCTGTTGACCGCCCTGGTTGGGATGATCAACCTGGTCAGCGCGCTGACCCCGGGCGTCCGGGACCGGGTGCGCGTGGTGACGCAGTTCCTGCCCGGCACGTTCACCCACGCCGCGCTGGCAGCCACGGCCGCCTCCGGAATCCTCCTGCTGCTGCTTGCCCGCAGCTTGCGGCGTCGAAAGCAACGGGCCTGGCGGTTCGTCGTCGCCCTGCTGGCCGCGAGCGTGGTGTTGCACGTCGTCAAGGGCTTGGACGTGGAGGAGGCCACGGTCGCCGGCGTCCTGCTCGTCGGCCTGGTGGCCGGTCGCCGCGAGTTCTACGCCAGGGGAGACCCAACTACCCGGTGGCGCGCGCTGTGGGTGTTTTTTCTCCTGTTCCTGATCAGCGTGGCGGTCGGCTTCGCGCTGATCGAGGTTCGGTCGAGCCGGATTGCCGGACCGCACTCCGCTTCCGCGATCCTCCAGCATGTCTTGTGGGGTCTGGTCGGTGTGGCTGGACCGCTGCACTGGACGTCGGAGCGCGTTGAAGACATCGTCAACCAGACGTTGCTTGGTCTCGGCGTGCTGACCGCACTCGTCAGCGGCTATCTGGCACTGCGTCCACCGGAGCCCCGGCCGCGACTGGAGCCCGAGGACGAGTCGCGGATGCGGGCTCTGCTCGCCCAGCACGGGCAGCGCGACTCGCTTGGCTACTTCGCCCTGCGGCGGGACAAGAGCGTGGTGTGGTCCCCGACCGGGAAGTCCTGCATCGCCTACCGGGTGCTATCGGGGGTCATGCTGGCCAGCGGAGATCCGCTGGGTGACCCGGAAGCGTGGCCGGGCGCCATCGCCCGCTTCCTGGAGATCGCCGACGAGCACGCCTGGGTGCCTGCGGTCATGGGCTGCAGCGAGCCGGCCGGCATCGCCTGGGCGCGGGCCGGCCTCAACGCCCTGGAGATCGGCGACGAGGCCGTCGTGGAAGTCGGCGAGTTCAGCCTGGCCGGGCGGGCGATGCGCAATGTCCGGCAGGCTTTCGGCCGCGTGGAGCGGGCCGGCTACACCTGCGACGTACGACGGGTGCGCGACATTTCCGCAACCGAGATCGCCGAGCTGCGCAAGCAGGCGGATGCCTGGCGCGGTGCGCAGACCGAGCGCGGCTTCTCCATGGCGCTTAGCCGGTTTGGCGACCCGACCGACGGTGACTGCGTGGCCGTGCTGGCCAGCCAGGATGGTCAGCTGCGGGCGTTCCTGCACTTCGTGCCCTGGGGGCCCGACGGGCTGTCCCTGGACCTGATGCGCCGGGACAAGGCCGCCGACAACGGGCTCAATGAGTACCTGATCGTTAACGCCCTGCAGGCGGCGCCGCGGCTCGGGGTGACTCGGTTGTCCCTGAACTTCGCCGTCTTCCGGTCGGCGCTGGAGCGCGGTGAACGGCTCGGCGCCGGTCCGATCCTGCGGACCTGGCGCAAGCTGCTGTTGTTCGCCTCCCGGTGGTTCCAGATCGAAAGCCTCTACCGCTTCAACGCCAAGTTCCGCCCGGTCTGGCAGCCTCGGTTCGTGTGCTACCCGACGGCTGGCGACCTCCCGCGGATCGCGGTCGCCGCGCTGGAAGCCGAGGCGTTCCTGGTCTGGCCGACCTTCACGTTGCGGCGCGCGCGCCAGGTGCTCCGCCTCCGTGCGGCCTAGGGCACCGGTGTCCGAGGCCGGTGGGTCGCTGCCGCCGTACCCCGTCCGCGGGCTGCCGCCGGCGGGTCGGTGTCGGGTGATGGGGGTGCTCAACGTCACGCCCGACTCGTTCTCCGATGGCGACGCCTACCTCGACACCGCGGCCGCGGTTCGCCACGGTCTGGCGATGCTCGCCGCCGGCGCTGACATCGTCGACGTGGGCGGGGAGTCCACCCGACCTGGAGCGGCGCGGGTGGAGGAGACCGAGGAGCGCCGGCGGGTCGAGCCGGTCGTCCGGGCACTGGCCGGGGCGGGTGCCGTGGTGAGCATCGACACCACCCGGGCCGCCGTCGCCGAGGCGGCGCTGGCCGTCGGGGCTCGGATGGTGAACGACGTCAGTGGCGGCGTCGTCGACCCAGCGATGGCGCCGCTAGTCGCGACCGCCGGCGTGCCGTACGTCGTGATGCATTCGCGCGGCCCGAGCGCGGACATGGCGAGCCGGGCTCGCTACGGCGACGTCGTCGCGGAGGTGGCGGCCGAGCTGCGTGAGCGGATGGCGGCGGCCCTGGCCGCCGGCGTCGCGGCGGACCAGATAGTCCTCGACCCGGGCCTCGGCTTCGCCAAGAACGCCGAGCACAATTGGGCGCTGCTGGCGCACCTCCCGGTGCTGGCCGAGCTCGGCCGTCCGCTGTTGGTGGGCGCGTCCCGCAAGGCGTTCCTCGGGCGGTTGCTCGCGAGCCCGGAGGCCGCCAGGCTGCCCGCGGACCGAGACGCGGCCACCTGCGCCGTCACCGCGCTGGCCGCCTACCAGGGCGTCTGGGCGGTGCGGGTGCACGACGTCGGCGCCAGCGTGGACGCGGTCCGGGTAGTCGCCGCCCTGCGGGCGGCGGCGTGACCGATGACATCACCATCCGCGGCCTGCGCTGCCGCGGTCGGCACGGCGTACTCGCCGCCGAGAGCGAGCTCGGCCAGGTCTTCGTCGTGGACGCCTCCTTGAGTCTGGACACCGCGCCAGCGGCGGTCTCGGACGAGGTCGTCGACACCGTCGACTACGGCGAGCTCGTACGCCGGCTGGCCGCGGTGGTCGAGGGCGAGCCGGTGCACCTGATGGAGACCCTCGCCGTCCGGTTGGCCGAGCTCTGCCTGGCCAACCCTCGGGTTGCCGCCGCCGAGGTCACCGTGCACAAGCCACAGGCGCCGGTTGCCGCCATCGTCAAGGACATTGCTGTAACCGTCCGGCGGAGCCGGACGTGACCACGGCTGTGCTGTCGCTGGGCTCGAATCTTGGCGACCGGCTCAGCCACCTGCAGGCGGCCCTCGACGCTCTCTCGGCGCGACTGCCGGTGGTGGTGGTGAGCAGCGTCTACGAGACCACGCCCGTCGGCGGCCCGCCGCAGCCGGACTTCCTCGACGCCGTGGTGGCCGTCGACGTCCCGGCCGGCACGGATCTGCTCGGCGTGCTGCGAGGGGTGGAGGCGAAGGGCGCCCGGACCCGCGGCGAGCGCTGGGGTCCGCGAACGATCGACGTGGACGTCATCGCGTGCGGCTCGACGCCCAGCACCGACC
>Ga0209385_1001204_pt1 | contig 10985 bp, 12 predicted proteins | sample NGEPerB_FD_184506 | JGI IMG/M metagenome (GOLD analysis project Ga0209385, IMG submission 184506) | Arctic peat soil microbial communities from the Barrow Environmental Observatory site, Barrow, Alaska, USA - NGEE PermafrostAB12-B... | ecosystem: Environmental > Terrestrial > Soil > Wetlands >... | reverse complement strand
GGCAAGCCGACAGGCCGAGGGCCAGCGCGAGGTGCGTTTTTCCGGTGCCGGAGTTGCCCATCAGCAGCACGTTCTCGCGGCGCAGCAGAAACTCGCAGCGCGCCAGCTCCAGTACCAGCGCCTTGTTGACCGCCGGAATGGCGAGAAACTCGAAGGTGTCCAGGCTCTTGACCACCGGAAAACGTGCTTGATGAATGCGGCGTTCGGTGGCCCGACGCTCGCGGTCCAGCAGCTCTTGTTCTGTCAAACGCAACAGGTAGCGCGGATAGTCCACGCTCTCGGCGGCACACTGCCGCGCCACTTTGTCGTACTCGCGCAGGAAAGTCGGCAGCCGCAGCTGCTTCAGGTGATGTTCCAGCAGCACCTGTGGAGTGTCCGTGATGGGCGTGTTCTGTTCGCCGCTCATCGCGTCACCTCGCTCTGCAAGCTGAGTGGTGACGCCGAAAGTAAAACCATGTAGTCGGCGGCCTGCGTGGTTTGTACTTCGGCCAGTGGCAGATGCGGATAGTTCTCCAGATCCAGCCGCAGCGGTCGCCGCTCGATGCGGCACAGCAATAAATGTTTGACCGCATCGAAGCTGATCGTGCCCAGATGCAGTGCATCCCCAATGGCCTGCTCGACCTCTAGCAAAGAGAACGTTTCCAACAGGCGCAGCACCTGCACGTACTCCCGCCTGCCGTTTTTCTTGAGCCGGGCTTCCAGCAGCCGCCGCAGACGGGAGAAGCACTCCGGCAACTCCCAGCCCACCAGCGGCGCCGCCTGGTCCAGCGCCCGTGTCTTCTGCTCCAGCAAGGCGAGGTAGTGCAGCGGATCGAAGACCATGTCTTCGCGCTCGTAACTTCTGCGATGACGGGCAATCACCTGGCTGCCGCAGACGATCACCACCTCGTGCACATAACCCTTCACTAGCACGTCGCGATGCCCATACTCGGTCGGCACCGAGTAGTCGTTGGTGCGATAGCGTACCAGCGACATCGAACTCACTCGCGCCACTCGCTTCTCGCAGGCTTCATACTCGCTGGTCGGCAGCGGCAAGAAGGCCGCCCGGTCCCGCTCAAAGCGTTCTCCAATCGCCTCCTGGTGGCCGCGTAGCCGCCGTGCTCGCCGCTCCCGGCATGCGTCCAGCAACCGCTGGTTCAACTCCTCCCAGCTGGCCACTCGCGGAATCGGTACCAGGAAGTTGCGCCGCGCGTAACCCACCAAGCCCTCGACCTTGCCCTTGTCGTTGCCCTTCGCCGGGCGTCCGAACTTGTCGGCAAACAGATAGTGGCTTTGTAACTCGGAAAACGCCCGCGTCTTCTGCCGGGTGCCGTCGCCCAGAATCCGAGCTACCGCCAGCTTCGTGTTGTCATACAGAATCGAGGTGGGAACGCCGCCCAAATAGGCGAAGGCCTGAACGTGACTTTCGAGAAACGCTTCGGTCGTCTCCGCCGGAAACGCCATCACGAAGCCGTCGTCCGAGTGCGGCAGGTCGATCACGAAGTAGTGGGCCTTGCGCTCCTCGCCACCGACGATCACCAGCGCCTCGCCGAAGTCGGCCTGCGCTGTCCCCGGAGCATGCGCCAGCGGAACGAACATCTCCCGGCGGCGCAGCGTGGCGGTGCGCACGTAGTCCTTCACGATCGTGTAGCCGCCCGGGAACGCGTGCTCCGCCCGCAGGCGATCGAAGATCCGCTTGGCGGTGTGCCGCTGCTTGGCAGGTTTGGTCTTGTCTTCTTCCAGAATCGCGTCGATCACGCCTAGCCACGGCCCCAGCTTGGGCCGCTTCGCTGGCTCTTTCCGCCGGTAGCCCGGCGGAATCGAATAGCCCACCATCTTCCGCACTGTCACGCGCGCCAGTCCAAACTCCCGCGCTACCGACCGTTGACTCCTGCCCTCCACCAGAACCGCTCGCCGTACACGCCCATAGATCTCCACTGGGTACATCCCTCCGGTGTCCCACGAAGCAGCTACTTATGACAACCACTTCGTGAAACCAAAATCCGGCGGTCTACTTTTCCTCCGCCGCACCACGCCGCTCCCGCGGCGTCGTGTGGCCTAGTATTGCTCCGGCGCTCTCACTTATGGAATCGGCTGCTTGTACATGGTCACAAGATTGTTGTAGTTGACCACCTGTCGCGCCTCTTGTGCGTTGCACTCCTGCTCCTCGACGAGCCAAATCTTGACGCCGGCGGTGTACTTGTTGCATAGATGCCTTACACATCGTTGTGTTGCACAGTGAAATACTTGTTATTGATTTCAGTCGGCCAGTCGATAGGCACGTCGAACTCGCCCACTGTTTCCGCCACCCATCCAAACTTCTTTCGATGTTCCTCTTGCGTTTTGTCTACTCTGTCCATGAAATCCTTGCTCCAGCTTACCGGCTGCCAATAAACATCAAATTCGCGATACGGGATTACCGCAAGAGCGACCCTAACCGTCCCGAAGCTGTACTCCTTTGTTTCAGAAACAACAGGCGGGCATGATGCTTTATTTTTATCCCACCACCAGTCGGGCAGTTCGAGTCCAATCTCATACCCTAATCCGCCGTATTTGGCGAAGAACCTTACTTTCTCATTTCGCAGCAGGTGATAGCCTTCCTTCTCGTCGATGATAGATATGATGTCAAGATCCTCTCTCAAATCGATTTCACTGACGAAACTCTTGTAGCTGTTGAGGTAAATCAGAGTTTGTTCTCCGTCCGCTGACCGCATAGCGGGCAATCCAGGTAAGCATCGTCTCGGCGCACGCCTTGGCCGTCTCCATCACGTCGACGTGCTTGCGCATGGCTTCGCGGGCGACCTTCATGCGCGGCGAACCGAACAGCAGGCTGTCCTTCTTCATCTCGCCCAGGAACGTCTGCGAGCGCAGCATGTCCCAGTCGCCCAGGTAAGGAATCTTCTTCGTCGTGTCGCTCGCTGAAACCGGGCCAATCGCCGAATAGATGTGGCCTGCACGGTGCTTGCGCACCTGAGCGTTGATTCCCACGGCGAGCGCGGACGACAGTTCGAACGCTGTCTTGTACTTGAACCTGCCGTCGCTATCGCGGTCCAGGAACTGCTGCCAGGCCTCGTCCCAGCGGATGGAGAAGAAAATGTCCTCCGCCTCGGACCGGTACGGCCTCTTGGGAAAGCCCTTCATCTTGCGGTCGGGGCCGCGGCGCAGCACCCGCAGCGGCTGGTCGTACAGGCGCTTGCTCTCCGCCTTCGTCGGCTCCACTTGCTTAATCTTTTTCTCCAACTCCGGGTCCATGTTCGTTTACCCTCCCCCCGCCTTTTCCTTGCGCTTGTGCGCAAGCACTTCGTTCAGCATCTCCTGCGGCTTCCTGCAGCCGTCGCACGTCCTTTTGCTAGGTCGTAGCGAAATTGCAGGGTTCCGCTCACACGTGATTGTCCGACAATTGCGACACAAGTCAACGCTGAGCCGACGACTAGCGGCGACACAACGTATGCACTATGCGCAAACACTAGTGGAATCCGCCATCGTCGGATAATTTGCACGATGTCTAGTTAACCGCATTCACATCGTTTTCTAGCATCAACCGGCTCTGAAGGAACACCACGTTTGCTGAGGCCACGTGCTTCTTGCGAGGGGCCCGAGGTTTTGTAGGCGAAGCTCGTCTTTTTGAAAACGGATGGAGAAAAAATCAGTTACCTTAGAAGGGTCGCGGATGCGAGGTAGTCTGAACCTCGCGAGGGTGCGCAACAAGTTCGTCCAGCGTCTTGCCGTATTTTTTTCAATAAACTCTCGCTGGTACACCGCTTTCGGGTCTTCCGGGTGCTCTTCCTCCCATAATTGTAGGTGACAGTGCGGGCGTCTAGCCACATCCACACGAGCTTCCATCCGACTCGTTGGCGCAACAAGGAGGGGCAGCCAGCTAGTCCCAGATTTCTGCCGGATCTTTTCGCTCAATGCCGATGGCGACCGTACCGGCGCATGGGCCGTCCGCTACGACCCGGTCGCCCTTGCGCAGTCTCGCTTCGACATTCTAACGTTGAACGACCCGTTCGACCTCGGCGGCCGCTTCATCCGGGGACCTGATTCATGTCTGCTCCACTCGCGGCGAATGTGGTCCGTGGTGCCCAACGGCGACATCTACTCCTGTTGCTTCAATGTCTACCAAGAAGCGCACAAAGTTGGAAGTGTTGCCGATCCGCGTGTGGCCGATCTTCTTTCGGCGTGGGCTCTCCCTGTCCCTGAATGTCCTTGCCGGGCTTTTGAGGAGTCCTACTGGCAGAATGCTCGTCCGCGCGGAGTGACGTGCCCAATTTCTGCAATATCGGTCTTAAAAGGCAAGTCGCTCCCGCTTTCTAGCGAACCCACGTTGTCCAAGAGTCCTTCGTGATTAGCCCTCTAACTAGCCGTCGGCTTGTGTTCAGAATGTGTTCAATTAGCGCCGGTAGTGCCGTACAATACCGCTGTAGGCCGCTGATAAGTCACTGATTTTGCGTTGGCCAGAGCTGTTACGGCAGCCTCCGGAGCAATAGGTCGGGAGTTCGAATCTCTCCGGGCGCGCCAGAGTTCTCCCTTTTCCCTATCCACCGGTCCCCGCGCAGGGGTAACGGTTGGTGTCACGCCTGCCGCCCCACAAGGCGGCGGGTCGCTTTCTGAGATCTAGCTGTTGTTCCGAATTGGGAAGAGCCAAAGGTCGCAGTCATTCCAGAGGCGATGAGAGACCTCTCGGGATTTATCATGTGAGACAGAGTCCAGGATGGTAATGAAATGGCACTTCGTTTCGAGAGCGAACCTGCGTCTGTAATAGGAAGACCACAAGTAGCCCGGTTTGTCGTTGAAAGCGGTCTTCTCACCGCATTCCTAGAGGTAGGTTGGTATTGGGATTCGCGGTGGCTTGGCTTGCACAAACTTCTTCATATCCCGACCATAACTCCGGCAAGCGCTCTCGCCGCTGCGGTGCTTTTCATTTTATTCTTGGCCCTTGTTTTTTACGGTACTTCAGGCCAAGTAACTCCCCTAAGGCTTGTGCGAGTGCCGACATTTGATTTTTTTTTTAAACCCATTCGGGACAGTTCAACAGTTCTGAAGGAACGAAAGCGAACGGCCTCTGGCAGGGAAACTACCGAATTGGGGAAGGACCTAGAGTTGGAAATCGCGACACAGCAGGCCAGTGCGAAAGCTGAGTCGGTGGAAGTCCAAGCGGAAGCCAAGGCGGGCGAAGTCCATGCTGAGGGCAAGACAGGGGAGGGGCATGCGGATTTGCCTGATAGATTGCTTACGTCCGCGGCGTATTCAGCGGCCGCTCTTGCAAGTCGTATGGAGCGGCGGACCAACACCTATTTGATCTTGGGTATGGGGATCGGGCTTATTGGGCTTGCTGTCTGGTATGTCAGCCTAGCCCAGCTGAGGGCAAATTCGATGGTCGAACTCATCGAGCAGTCCATGCCTCGCATTACGATCTTGATCTTCATTGAGCTGTTGGCTGGATTCTTCCTGCGGCAATACCGTATCGGGGTTGAAGACTTTAAGTACTTCCTCGACCTCAAAAGAAAGGCGGACGCTGAGAGAGTGACGTATAGTCTCCTCTCGAAACTGAAGGACGATACGGCGATGAAGGATTTCGCCGTTGCGGTTTCTGCGTTCAATGCGGACGAAACAGTAAAGGCCGGTGATTTGACTCGGTCCTTGATCGCAGCCCGAGATGAACCAAACCCGCAGTTTGAAGTAGTCAAATTGTTTGCTGAGACGTTTCAGCAGGTCTCCAAGTCGGCTGCTGACGCCATCAAGAAGGAACGAAAGTAGCTATACGAAGGACGAGCACAAAGCGCGACTTTAGGCTCAATCAGCGCATCTCTGATTGCCTCACGCAGGAACAAGTCAGGAGTTCCAATGTCCTCCGGCGCTTCAGGATTTCAACGTGCAACTAGCGTGCAGAATCGAGCCAAATTTGGCTCTTTCCTTGCTGGTTTGCGCGGGGAAGGCAATGAAATCAACGGGACTTGAGATTTGCCCCTTGGGCTCATAACCCAAAAGTCGGTGGTTCAGGCGCTGTTGTTCCTCTCCTCATCACCAGTTGATTGAAGAGCGGATTTTGGTGGGCGTAGACCGTCACCGACGGCCGCCCCGCAGTTGACGAGTAAGACTAGCGGGGATCTTTGTGCTCCTGCCCGACGCACCGGAGAACGCAGCAGGCTTCTCTGGTTTATCCAAATATTCGCCGGGAACATCATCCTGCGGCACCTCATGCGTGCGGACTTCCTTCTCATTAGCGTTCCCGGCGTCTTCCACGCCCTTCACCACGTCGCTCTCGAACGCGTTTCCTTCCTCGAGCAACTCGTCGACACTCTCCGAATCCGCATCTGCGACGCTGGACAATCCCTGTAAATCTCCCGATTGCCGGCCCGAACTGGCTTCCCGGCCCTCCGGTGGGAATGCCACTGTATCCACGCTCTGGCTTTTTTCCGGAACCTGTTTCTTGAGCGCGCTCACCGTCTTCGCGCCGATTGTCTTGTTGCGGACGGCCTTCGTTTTTACCGCCGCCTTTTTCGGGGCTGGCTTCTTCCTCGCCGATTTCTTCTTAGGGACACCCCTCTTCTTATCCAGCTTCTTCGTCGGCCTGACCTTCTTGCCGGCAGCTCTCTTCGACTTCGTCTGCTTCTTCTTGGTTTTCTTTTTGGCAGCCATACGCGCAGTCTACCACCGGCACAAGTGCGGCACGAAGCCGCGCTGGCTGTATAGGGCCGCAGCCAGGAGCCTCCACTCCTATCCTCCTGCCACCGCATTGAACTGAATGCGCCGCAAAAAACTGAAGCCTCCGATTTTTGTCGCTACGTGCGACGCAGCAGATTGAGCGGATCTCGCAAGAGTATTTGTGTTCAGAATGTGTTCAATTGGCGCCGATAGTGCCGCACAACGCCGCTCTGGAGCACTGAGAAGTCATTGATTTTGCGATGGCCAGGGCTGTTACGACAGCCTGCGGAGCAATCAGGCGAGAAACTTGAGAGGATTGTTAGTTCGAAGCTGATCCGCTCCTCATCACCAGTTGATTGGCAAGCGGATTTTGGTGGGCGTAGGGATTGTTACGTTGACAACCGTCTTCGAACGTCGAAGATCGTATCGTCGCCGGCATCGTTCTCATTCTTGGGGCCGTGGAACGCGGCGGAGAAAAAATAGACCGCCGGATATTGGTTTCACGAAGTAGTTGCCGTAAGTACGTGCTTCGTGGAACACCGGAGGGATGTACCAGGTGGAGATCTGTGGTCGTATACGGCGTGCGGTTTTAGTCGAGGGCAGAAGTCAACGTTCGGTAGCGCGGGAGTTTGGACTGGCCCGCGTGACGGTACGCAAGATGTTGGGTTATTCGATTCCGCCGGGCCGATCTGGGTGGATCGGCTTCCCCCCATCGCACCATGATTTGAGGCAGATAGCGGAGCAATTGGAGCAATCTGGAGCAACGCAGAACAGCAAGATGGTCTGTAAGTGATTGATTCGGATGGTGGGCGCTACAGGATTCGAACCTGTGACTTCCACCGTGTGAACTGACCGGGATAGGCTTTACAACGACTTACAAGTACGCGGAGGCTGCCTAACTACGCGCAAGTCGTATAAGACATCACATTTTGTGGGTTGGGTTGTGGGTTGGAAAAAGTTAAAACCGACTTCCACCCTACCCCTCTATCAGTTCCCCATTCTTGCCAATCGTCACGTGCTGCACTGGCTTCAAAGGCACCGATAGATTGTAGCGCGCGTGTCTGAGCTCACCCGTGCGCACGAGCGCCCCCTTCTCTGTCAGGTCCACCAGATCGCGGGTTGCCGTTGCCGGAGAAGCCCCGGTGATCGTCCCATACTTGCCGGCGCTAAGGCCGCCCTTGAATCCTTCCGGGCCTTCCTTGAACATCCGCAGCAACGCCTTCTGCTGCCTGTCATTGAGTTGGCCTCTCAGCTGGTCAAACAGTTTTGTTTTCTCGATCAGAAATTCTATGAGCGCAAGCGTGCGCCGCTGCGCTTCAATCGTGACTCCAGCAAACCACCCAAGCCAGTCGGTAATTTCATTTTGTTTGCTTGCCGCTTCCAGCACATTGTAATAACTCGTGCGCCGGCCGAGGATAGTTGCCGCAAGCACGATGAGTGTGGGCTGTCCAAGACTTTGGGCCAGGGATTTCTCGGCAATCGCCCGTCCGATTCGGCCGTTGCCGTCCTCAAACGGATGGATCGATTCAAAATACAGATGTGCGGCCCCTGCCCTCGTGAGCGCTGGCAAGGGTTCTGTTCCTCCGGGAGCAGTCCGCTTGAACCAGTCGATGAATCCGGCCATGTTGCCTGGAACTTGTGCGGACGGCGGTGCTTCGAAATGGATTTTAGGCGCACCTATTGCCCCTGAGACGACCTGCATGGGCTCAACGCTGGTCCGATAGCAGCCGACATCCTTGATGTCCGTCCTGCCGCTCATCAACATCCGGTGCCAGCCGAATATCATTTCCTCGGAAAGCGGGGCGGAGAAGGTGCGGTAAAGACCGACCATCATTTCAGCAACCCCCTGTTCTCTTGGGGCGACGCGCCGATTGTCTTCGGCAAGTCCAAGCTGTCTCTGGATTGAAGATTGAACACTGGCGCGATCCAGAATCTCTCCTTCAATCTCAGATGTCGTCAGCGCCTCGGTACTCATCGCCTCAACCGTGAGCTGATTGCGCTCATCATCGCCCAGGTGCTTGACTGTGCCCAGTAGGACACCGCCCCCCACGAGAAATTGCTGTTCTGCTAAAGCGAGACGACTCTGATCCCAGGTGAATTTAGGCCAGTCGGGTTGTTGCCAGTTCCATATCATGAGCGATAGGCCTTTCCTCTATCGCTCACACTACGCGAATCCATGAGCGATAGCAAGGAATTCTATCGCTCATCCCGGCTCCCCAAAACCCTTACTTGCGGACATTCAAGCGGTCATGCCAGAGAGAAAAATCAATCTATCTGCATGATAAATAAGTATGTTATTGATAAGCTAAAGCGGACATGTAAGCGGACATCGAAAAGCTCTTGATGCGGGCACTCCGGCTTACCCCAAACGCTTTCCGTGTCCCCTGCCCTGTATCACCCAAGGATGGATATCCGGTAGCTAACGGAAACCAGAGAGATATCCGATAGCCTTCCGAAACTATGAAGGCTAACCAGTAGCTGCTGGATATCCGAAAGCTAACCAGTATCTCTCGGATATCAGGAAGCTAACCATGCCCCCCGCCGTGTTTCCCGAGCGCCAGATACTCCTCAATCAGCCGTTGCGCCATCGGGTGAACGGGAACGAACCGAGTCTTATCGCCTTTGCCCTTTATGCGGAAGTGCATGACACCCTGGCGGCTCTGCATGTCGCGGACCCGCAGGTTGCAAAGCTCTTCCCGGCGGATGCCGTGATAGAGCAGGGTCGCCAGTATCGCGCGATCCCTTACACCCTTCAGCGTGTCCGGGGGAGGGGCTTCCAGCAAACGCCGTGCCTGTGCGTCGCCCAGGGCAGGCGTGCTGCCTTCATTATTATTAGCCATCGGCCGCTTGACCCCATCCACGGGATTGCCGGCCGAGCATCCGGAGTTCGCCATGGATGCGAGGCGCACCCCAACTGGGATTGTCAGCGACCATTTGAAAGATCAATTCCCGGATCTGCTGGGAGATCCTGCGGCCACCGCCCACTGGTTTTCGCACTTTGCAGAGCATGGCCCAGTACAGTTTGAACCCGGATCGATGCCAGCGCGCAACGGTGTCCGGTAGGACGATAAGGAGTGCCTTTTTCCAGTGAGCCCAGAACCGGCGAGCTACGACCCAGAAGAGTTTGTCGATGGCTCCCAGCCTTGGCCGCGGTTGCTGGCGCTTAAAGACGGCGAGTTGTTGGCGAAGGGCGAGGTTTTCGAGCATCAGACTGCGGCGCGTCCGAAACCCGCGAAGCACGGCTCCGAGCCAGAGCCGAAACAGGTCAAACATGGCAACCAAGTTATAGCAGACCGACTTTGCCGACCGCCCTGCGAAGTTGTTGATTTCACAGCCGGACAGGATTGTGACGAGGGACAGAGGTTTATCTGACGCAATCGCTAGGCTATGGCACCTATACAGTACAGGTCGCCTCACACCTTGATCAGCTTGACCAAAACACAGTAGCTGCTCCGCTGTTTATTTATGCCGCTCCCGGTCAGGAGCTGGACAACGAGTACAGCGGCACGGGCGGTCTCGTTCCCAGTCCTTATAACGCGCAGTTCGTGGTGCATCCGTATACCGTCCCCGGCAACATTGTCTATTACGTCCAGCCCTCCACTGCTCAGTTCACCACGCAAATGGAATGGCGATCTGACCATGTGACCTTTACCGCCTGGAACGGATGGTCGAGCGTTCCGACTCCGAGCGACATTATCTACCAATGGACCTATACAGGTGCGTACATTCCGCCCCCGGGCAGCGAGCGAGTCCACATCAATGCTTGGCTGTTGAATGGGAACGCACCAGTCAACGGTGTCGGCGATGAGATGGTTATCAATTCATTCAGCTTTCAATTGTAAGGGACCCATGGCTCTACACGCCGCACGGGGCAAGCCGCGCGGATTTCCTTCAAGGAGGCGCACGCGAATGGATCCGGATACAAGGACTTTTGTTCAGATTATTCAGATTGCGGTTTGGCTCGGACTTACTTATCTAACCGCGAAGATAGCATTTGGGCGGGGCCGTTCAGTTGTAAGCTGGACGATCTTCGGGCTGATGGCCCCCGTACTCGCGCTAATATGCGCCCTGTGTCTGAGTAAGAACCCGCCGAAAGAGGAAGAAGACGTGTTTGCCGCATAAACGCAACATGTCATCCGTCGGCTCAGCTTTGCTGCTTAAAGGAGAACATTTTACGTGCTCGAGGAAGGCGATGTAGTCAAACGCAGTCGAGATTTGCATCGCTGAAGGCAATCCCTCAGAACCGGGACTTGGAGTAAGGTTTCCCGAGCTTTCAGCGAAGAGCGCCGCGTAACAACCCAGTCGATACCAGAACAGCGTTTGCGCTTACGACTCGATCTCTTTTGGGCGAACGACGTGGG
>Ga0209385_1001202_pt1 | contig 10989 bp, 10 predicted proteins | sample NGEPerB_FD_184506 | JGI IMG/M metagenome (GOLD analysis project Ga0209385, IMG submission 184506) | Arctic peat soil microbial communities from the Barrow Environmental Observatory site, Barrow, Alaska, USA - NGEE PermafrostAB12-B... | ecosystem: Environmental > Terrestrial > Soil > Wetlands >... | reverse complement strand
GCGAACTCGAATCGTCTCCAAAATCACACCCTCGCCCATGGGTCACGCGAATACCTCAGAGCCCTTCTTGGGGAGCCGGGAATCTTCTTCCGCGACATCGCAGAAATTTTCCCACTTGCGGCTAACATTTGTCGGTGATCTGTGGCGCACTGGGAAGTGATAACGCGTCGTCCTCGTCGAGGTCGCCCGCCGGTCGCAATGGCTTTGCGGAGTGCAGTTTAGCGCGTTCGGCGCCCAGCTCCCTCGCGTGCGCGAGCTAGGATTTTGCGTTCCGTGCCCGGACCTTGACGGCCTTCAACCCTTCGCGGCGCCGGTTCAGTTCTTCCGTCAACCTCTCGCGTGCGACTCGGGCGCCTGCCTCCACGGCACAAGTACAACGTGACCCACGTCACCGACGCCAGGTGGACAATTCTCTAACCTGAACATGGAAGGTGGTGTTCGTGCGAACACTGCGAGCCATGACTGCAGGGCCGTTACACGTCGGGGACAGCGTTGTTGTCGAACGAGAGCATCTGGAGCAATTGCTCCAGGCATTGGTCAGCCGAGGCTATGAGGTTGTCGGACCAACGCTTCGCGAAGGCGCAATTGTCTACGACCACCTGACTTCGACGGAAGACCTCCCTTCGGGTTGGACAGACGAGCAGGCTGGCGGAAAGTATCGTCTGAAACGCCGCCAAGACCACGCCCTCTTCGCCTACGTTGTCGGCCCGCACTCCTGGAAAAAGTTCCTATGTCCGCCTCTTCAGCGGCTGTGGCAGGCGGCGCGAAACGGAAAGGGAATGCGAATCCTGCCGGAAGAAGAGCCAGCCACGCCAAAATATGCTTTCTTCGGGGTGCGCGCCTGTGAACTGAGCGCGATTGCGATCCAGGACAAGGTCTTTCTCGATGGTCAGTTCGTCGATCCGGGCTACAAGGCGCGGCGCGAGAACCTGTTTCTCCTGGCAGTCAATTGCGGCCTGGCTGGCGGCAACTGCTTCTGCGCTTCGATGAATACCGGACCCAAGGCGACTTCCGGCTTCGATCTTGCTCTCACCGAATTGTCGCAGAACGGGCGGCACTACTTCCTGGCGGAACTGGGATCGGTGCGCGGCGCCGAGATCCTGGCAGCGGTCCCGCATCAACCGGCCAACGACGCTGACAAGCAGCACGCTGAGCGCATTCTGGACGACACGACGCGCCACATGGGCCGCCGATTGGACACGCGCGGAATCAAGGAGCTCCTCTACCGCAACTACGAGCATCCCCAGTGGGACAACGTTACAGAGCGTTGCCTGTCTTGCGCGAACTGCACCATGGTGTGCCCCACCTGCTTCTGTACCACAGTGGAGGACGTGACCGACCTGACCGGCGAACACGCCGAACGCTGGCGGCGATGGGACTCCTGCTTCTCAGTAGATTTCTCGTACATCCACGGCGGAAGCGTGCGCGCCACCCCAAGATCGCGCTATCGCCAGTGGATGACGCACAAACTCGCCACCTGGATTGACCAGTTTGGCGTTAGCGGCTGCGTGGGTTGCGGCCGCTGTATCACGTGGTGTCCTGTGGGAATCGATATTACGGTCGAGGCTGGAGCCATCCGCGAAAGCGATTCGGTTAAGGCTCCGGCAGACCAGAGCAAGGACTCGGCATGATTCAAACACTTGAACCAATTCTCAGAGAGCATCCGTTCTTTCATGGCATGGAGGATCAACACGTCCGCTTGATCGCCGGATGTTCCAAGAACGTGCGCTTCGGCGAAGGACAAGTCATCTTCCGAGAAGGTGATCCAGCCGATCACTTCTACCTGATTCGCGAAGGTCTGGTGTCCGTGCAGTTCGTGATCCCTCACGATGGCCTTACTACGATGCTAACGGTCGGTGGAGGTGAAGTATTGGGATGGTCGTGGCTATTTCCTCCGTATCGCTGGCATTTTGACGCAAGAGCGCAGCAGCCTACGCATGCGCTGGCCTTTGACGGCAAGTGTCTTCGCGCCAAGTGCGATGAGGACCACGACCTCGGCTATGAGATTTACAAGCGGTTCATGCAAGTCGTCACCGAGCGCCTGGAGGCAACCAGATTGCAGTTGCTGGATATATATGGCACCCATGCTTGAGCAAACCGAGGTTGTAACTGCGGGTCTGGTCCCAGACCCAATGCTGCCCGTGCCTTACCGCATTCAGCGCGTAAGGCAGGAGACCGACGACACCTTCACGCTGGAGATTCTTCCCGAAGATTCCGGCAAGGGGTTCTCCTTTGCGCCGGGCCAGTTCAACATGCTTTACGTCTTCGGCGTGGGAGAAGTGCCGATCTCCATCAGCAGCGACCCCGACGACGCCCCGTTGCTCAAGCACACTACCCGCGTGGTCGGTACGGTCACCAAGGCCATGCGGAAGCTCAAGCGCGGCGAGATCATGGGAATTCGCGGCCCCTTCGGGAGCCATTGGCCCGTAGAACAAGCGGCCGGCCGGGACGTCGTGATTGTGGCGGGCGGAATCGGGCTGGCTCCCTTGCGGCCTGCGCTCTACCGCTTGATGGCGGAGCGGGAGAAGTTTCGCAGGATCGTTCTCTTGTATGGCACGCGCACTCCCGAGGACATGCTGTACCGCCACGAACTGGAACAGTGGCGTGGCAAGTTCGACCTGGAAATCGAGGTCACGGTCGATCGAGCGGCCAGCACCTGGCGTGGCAACGTCGGTGTAGTGACGACGATGATACCGCGTGCTCCCTTCAGTCCTTCCAATACCTTCGCGATGATTTGCGGACCCGAGGTCATGATGCGCTTTACCGTGATGGAACTGCTGAAGCGCGGCGTGGCGGCGGAGCGCATTTACTTGTCGGCGGAACGCAACATGAAATGCGGGATCGGCTTTTGCGGCCATTGCCAGTACGGCCCGACCTTCGTCTGCAAGGACGGCCCGGTCTTCGCATTCCCTAGCATCGCGCCCATTCTTGGCAAGTCGGAGATCTGATATGGCCTTACGCAAACCCAAGCTGGCGGTCTGGAAGTTCTCCTCGTGCGACGGATGCCAGTTGAGCCTGCTGGATTGCGAGGACGAACTGCTGGCTGTCGCCGACGCGGTGGAGATCGCGAATTTTCCCGAGGCCTCGCGCGCCGTGGCCAAAGGCCCTTATGACCTTTCGCTGGTGGAAGGCTCCATCACCACGCCGCATGATGCCGAACGGATCCACAGCATCCGCCGCGCCTCCAAATTCCTGGTGACAATTGGCGCCTGTGCGACCGCCGGCGGTATCCAGGCGCTGCGCAACTTCAAGGAGGTGAAGGAATTCATTTCCATCGTGTACGCGCGGCCCGACTATATCGAAACTCTCAAGAAATCCACACCGATCACCGACCATGTGTTTGTCGATTTCGAACTGCGCGGCTGCCCCATCAACAAGTATCAATTGGTGGAGGTGCTCAGCGCGTTTCTGAATGGCCGCAAGCCGAACACGCCCCCGCACAGCGTCTGCGTGGAGTGCAAACAGCGCGGCACGGTCTGCGTGATGGTCGCGCATGGCACCCCCTGCCTCGGTCCCGTAACCCAGGTTGGTTGCGGCGCCCTCTGCCCGGGATACGCACGCGGTTGTTACGGATGCTTCGGGCCCAAGGAGACGCCGAACACCGCGGCGCTCAGCGCGTGGTGGAGCGGGATGGGAGTGAGCGAACGAGATTTGATGCGGGCCTACCGGGGGTTTAACGCCTACGCTGAACCTTTTCGCAAAGAGAGCGAAGCGCATGAAAAGTAAGACCATCAAAGTCGACTACCTGGCGCGTGTCGAAGGCGAAGGCGCCCTGTTGGTGAAGATCAAGGGCCAGCAGGTGACGGACGTCAAGTTGAAGATCTTCGAGCCGCCGCGCTTCTTCGAAGCATTTCTCCGCGGCCGAAAGTTTCATGAGGTGCCTGACATTACCGCCCGCATCTGCGGTATCTGCCCCATTGCGTATCAGATGAGCGCGTGTCATGCCATCGAGGACGCATGCGGAGTTAAAATAACCGGCCCGATTCGCGACCTGCGGAGGCTGATCTACTGCGGTGAATGGATCGAGAGTCACGCGCTGCATGTCTATTTGCTGCACGCACCTGACTTCCTCGGCTACGAAGACGCCATCCGCATGGCCAAGGACCACCCTGACGAGGTAAAGCGTGGCCTGCGGCTGAAGAAAGCCGGCAACGAGATCGTGCGCCTGCTCGGCGGCCGGGAAATCCACCCCATCAATGTGCGCGTTGGCGGCTTCTACAAGGTGCCGGACAAGAAGGAGTTCTCTGCGCTCGCCGAGGAGCTCAAGTGGGCACGCGACGCCGCCCTCGCAACCGTGCGCTGGGTGGCGACCTTCGCGTTCCCTGACTTCGACCGCGACTACGAGTTCGTCGCTTTGCGTCATCCCGACGAATATCCCTTTAACGAAGGACGCCTGGTCTCCAACAAAGGGCTGGACATCGCCGTTCGCGAATACGACCAGAACTTTATCGAGGACCACGTCTCCCATTCCAACTCGCTGCAATCGCGGCTGAAAGAGCGGAATTCCTACTTCGTCGGCCCGCAAGCGCGTTACAACCTGAACTTCGACAAACTGTCACCCATGGCGCAGGAAGCGGCCCGCAGCGCGGGTCTGGGGCCCGTGTGCCGCAATCCCTTTCAGAGCATCATTGTGCGCAGCGTGGAAATGGTGTACGCCTGCGATGAGGCACTGCGCCTCATCGAGCAGTATCAGAAGCCCGACCAACCTGCGGTCGATGTCGAGCCGCGGGTCAGCACCGGTTACGGCTGCACCGAAGCGCCACGCGGAATCTGCTATCACCGCTATCGCCTCGACGACCGCGGCCTCATCGTGGATGCCAAGATTGTTCCGCCCACCTCGCAGAACCTGAAGACCATCGAGGGCGACCTCTGGCAGTTTGTCCAGACCCGCCTTCTCCTGCCAAAGGACAAGCTGCAGTGGCTGTGCGAGCAGGCGGTGCGCAATTACGATCCCTGCATCTCCTGCGCCACCCACTTTCTGAAACTGCACATTGAACCAGAATGACCGCCGGATCGGCAAGCATTGTCATCATCGGTGTTGGCAACGAATATCGCAGCGATGACGGAGCCGGAATTGCCGTCGCCCGTCGCCTTCGAGCGCTATTTCCCAGCGGTGTCACGATCCTGGAGGAGAGCGGCGAGGGCGCGGCGTTGATCCAGGCATGGCAAGGTGCGGCTTGGGTGATGCTGGTGGATGCAGTTCGTTCGGGCGTGCCCCCGGGAACGATCCATCGCCTCGACGCGCGGGCTGCATCGGTGCCAACCGGATTCTTCCGCTACTCCACTCATGCGTTCAGCGTGGCTGAAGCCGTCGAGCTGGCCCGTTCTCTGGACCAACTGCCTCCGCATTTGATTGTGTACGGCATCGAGGGCGAGAACTTTGCCGCGGGTGTAGGGCTGTCCCCGGCAGTTGAGCAGGCTGTGGAAACGGTGGTCGAGCGGCTGGCGGAGGAGGTACGGGCCGCTGTGGCTCGCCATAATTCCCTACGTTCGCAGAGTCAATGACTTGGGGGCCTGCCTGCACTGAAACTCAAGCTCAGAGTGTGCTCTACAGCAATCACAGCGACGCGCGACCCGAAAACACCGGATCGCCGATGCCGGTGGCCTTCAGGGGTCGGCCGGGGTACGCTCAATTCCTCAGCGCCATCAATCCACTCATCCTCACTTGCCCTAGTGATTTAGATCACAGAGTTCTGGGTTGCTGCACGGTATTGTGGCTACTCCCCGAGCGTCGCAGTTAGAGGCGATCTTGGGGCGGAGGGATTCCCTGCTTGTCGTCCACGCTAGGCGGCTACGGCTACCGTCTGATGGCTCCCGCTCAAAGGCTGGAGAGATACGAATTCTCGCTCCCTGGGCCGCGGGCTGACGAAGTGGTGATAGAGGTTGCCGGCTGCGGCGTTTGCCATACCGATGTCGGCTTCGCTTACGACGGGGTGCCCACGCGCGCCCCACTGCCACTCACTCTCGGACACGAAATCTCGGGTCGCGTCATGGCAGCGGGCGAGGGTGCCACGATGTGGAAAGGCCGCAACGTAATCGTTCCTGCTGTGATCCCCTGCGGCGATTGTGGTCCATGTCGAGCCGGCCAACCCACTATTTGCCGGCGGCAGTTCATGCCCGGCAACGACGGCGATGGAGGCTTTGCGACTCACGTTCGTGTTCCCGCCCGCGGGCTCTGTCCAGTTCCTGAAAATCTGCCGCCAGGCATCACTCTTGATCTCCTGTCCGTGGTCGCCGATGCGGTCACTACCCCTTTCGAGGCGATTCGACGGTCTGGCTTAGGGGCGGATGATGTGGCTGTATTTGTTGGCGTGGGAGGGGTGGGTGGATTCGGCGTACAGATCGCGGCCGCCATGGGCGCGGCCGTTGTGGCCATTGACGTCGACCAAGCTAGGCTTGACTTGGCGGCCCGGCACGGCACTTCGCTGACGTTGGATGCCAGTTCCGCGAACGAGAAGGAACTGAAATCCGCGGTGCGCTCCTTTGTTAAAGAGTCCGGGCGCGAGGGCATCGGGCTGAAAATCTTCGAGACCAGTGGCACGCCGGCAGGCCAAACCATTGCGTTCGGACTGCTCGACCATGGCGGTTACCTGGCTGTGGTCGGGTTCACGCCCAAGAAAGTCGAACTGCGGCTCTCCAACCTTATGGCGTTCGATGCTACAGCGCGTGGCAACTGGGGTTGCCCGCCGGAACAGTATCCGGCCGCACTCGCACGGGTGTTGGACGGCAGCGTGGTGCTCGAACCTTACGTGGAGCGGCATCCGCTGGACGAAGCCCCGGCTTTGTTGGAGGCGGTGGCCCGCCATGAAATTCGCAAACGCGTGATTCTGGTCCCGGATCACGAGGGCCCGCGGTAAAGGAGATACGATTTTGCATGACCACAACCTAGTGGAGTCGTTTCCCAAGCGTTTCATCCTGGTAGAGCCGGGAGCGGTGAAAGATCGATCGGGCGCGCCAGTCGAAGGACTGCACAACCTCTGGATCACACTGAACAATCCGTCCGAACTCAACAGCTATACCACCGACATGCTGAAGGAGATCATTCTGGCGCTGCGCGCTGCCAGCAACGACCGGGCGGCGGTGGCTGTAGTTCTGACTGGCGCCGGATCGCGCGCTTTCTGCGCCGGGGGCAACACGCGTGAGTATGCGGAAGTTTACGCGGGCAATCCCGGGGAGTACCGCCAATACATGCGGCTGTTCAACGACATGGTGACCGCCGTCCTGCAATGCGACAAGCCGGTGATTTGCCGGGTGAACGGGATGCGTGTCGGCGGAGGTCAGGAGGTAGGCATGGCGTGCGATTTTTCCGTGGCCAGCGACCTGGCGGTTTTCAGCCAGGCCGGCCCCCGGCACGGGTCGGCGCCCGATGGCGGATCCACGGATTTTCTGCCTTTATTTGTTGGGATGGAACGCGCCATGGCCAGTGGCACGCTATGTGAACCCTGGAGTGCGCACCGCTTCTACTGGCTCGGAGGTCTGACCCAGATTGTTCCGGCGCTGAAGGTGGACGGGAAGTGGATACCGAATCCACTGGTTGTTACCGATCGTGTCCTCGATGAATACGGTCGGCTGTCGATCGGCGAAGCGAAAACCGGAGACCAATGCGCACAAGGCAAGTTGCTACTCGCCAAGGGTTCCGTAGACCTGACCCTTCTCGATGAGGCCGTAGATGCGTTGTCCACCAACTTGCTGTACACCATGCCCGACTGCCTCACCAAGACCATCGAGAGCCTCCGCAAACACAAGCTGGAACACTGGGACCGCAACCGCGAAACCAATCGTGCCTGGCTGTCGCTCAACATGATGACGGAGGCCCGCGCCGGTTTCCGTGCCTTCCACTACGGGAGCAAGGAGCAGCGGGAGGTGGATTTCATCTTGTTGCGCCGGCGTTTGGCGGAAGGCGTGCCGTGGAGCGATGAACTAATTGAAGAGATTGCCCCCTGGACGGTGCAGGCTGCGGGCACAAGTAAACCATGATGAGTTCCACCAGCAAAGCCGGGCTGACGTTTGAACACGAAGGACAGGCCTTTCTTGAGAAGCGGCCGCCGCGCTGGCGCCCGTCGGAGGCGACAGCGTGAACCCGGAACTCTCCAACTTAGTCCAGCGCGTGCAGGAGTTGAACGACGACTTCGACCTGACGGCGGTGCGGACCTGGAAGGAAGCTGAGACCGGGCGCAAAGCCATTGGCTACATGCCCATCTACGTTCCGCGTGAGTTGATCCATGCGGCCGGAATGTTGCCGGTCGGCATTATGGGTGCGGGGGAGCGATTAGAGATCATCCGCGGCGATGCCTACTTCCAGAGCTACATCTGCCATATTCCTCGCAGTACCATCGAACTCGCTCTTACCCGCCGGCTCGACGTGCTGGATGGCATGTTGTTTCCCTCCATCTGCGATGTGATCCGCAATTTGTCGGGCATGTGGACCATGTTGTTCCCGGAACGTTACGTCCGCTACGTGGATTTGCCTCAGAATTTTGACCCCGAAGTGGGTGGGGTTTACTGGCGCCGTGAACTGGAGACACTGCGCGCGGATCTTTGCCGCCTGAGCGGCCGGCCGATCGAAGATGAAGCACTGCGTCACAGCATCGCCGTATACAACGAAAACCGCTCCACGATTCGCGAACTGTATAGCGCCCGCAGCCGCCAGCCTTGGGTCTACCCCACCTCTGAAGTGTATCTGCTGTTGCGAGCAGGAAACCTCCTCCCGCCTGAAGATCACACCAGGCTGCTGCGGGAATATCTGCGGCTGGCGCCTTTAGAAACCGAGCGCCGCGATCGTGACCAGAGCCGCATCGTGTTAGTGGGAACGTTCTGCGAGCAGCCGCCGCTGGGCCTGCTGCTTACGCTGGAACGCGCCGGATGCTGGATCGTGGATGACGACCTGCTTCTGGGGCTCCGCTGGACCATGGGTGAGATCTCGTGCGCCGGCGATCCATTGCAAGCCCTGGTCGAGGCTTTCCTTACCAAGAGCGCCGAGACGGCGGCGCGCTACCTGCCGGAGGGCGAACACGGACGGGCACTGGTGGATTCGGTCCGCCGCAACCGCGCCGAAGGGGTCATCTTTTGCGCGCCCAGTTTTTGCGATCCCGCCCTGCTGGAGCAGCCCATGCTCATATCCAGGCTCGACCGCGAAGGCATCCCCCACACGCAATTCAAATACTCCGAAGACACCGGCCAGTTCGCCGTCATTCGCGAGCAGGCGGGCACATTCTCCGATTCCATCCGCCTGTGGAGCCAAGCATGACTGCTGCATCCGCCAGCCCTCGCGTCCCCACTGAAGCCGGCAAGGAACGCAGCATGTCTCTGCAAAAGCAGATGATCGCCGGCCATTACACCGCGCTCTCGCGTGCTCCGCAGGACGGCCGCAAGGTGGTTTATACCTTCGTTCCCGGCAATCTTACCGAACTGGTGCGCTCCTTCAATCTGCTTCCAATGCTTCCTGAAATCAATGCGCTCCAGTCCGGCATGCGCAAGCTTTCGGGCGACTACATTGCCGAAGCGGAGAAGCACGGGCATAGCGAAGACGTCTGCACCTACGTGAAGTGCGACATCGGAATGTTGAAGAAGGGCAACATCGGTCCCACCGGCGAAAAGCTACCCCCGCCGGACTTGCTCCTGCTCTCCTATACCGGCTGTTTCACGTTCATGAAGTGGTTCGAACTGCTGCGCCAGGAGTACGACTGCCCGGTCGCCATGCTCCATGTTCCATACCAGTCCGAAGGCCGTATTCTGCCCCATCACGTCGACTACATCGTCCAGCAGTTGTGCACGGAAGTGATTCCCAAACTTGAACAAGTAAGTGGCCTTCGCTACGACGAGGACCGTCTGCGCGAAATGCTGCGGCTCTCGGCGCAGGCGGAAGATGACTTGGTCTGGGTGTTGGAATCGGCCAAGCACATTCCCTCGCCTATCGATGCCTATTTCGGCGGTGTGTATTACATCGGGCCCATGTTCACCGCTTTTCGTGGGACCGCCGAAGGCGTGGCCTACTACCGCACGCTTCACGAAGAGGTAGAAGAGCGTCTGCGCTCAGGTTTGGGTCCGCTGACGCCGGAAGGATCGCAGGAGAAGGAACGCTACCGGCTGGTGATGGAAGGTCCTCCTAACTGGACCAGCTTCCGCGAGTTCTGGAAGATGTTCTACGACGAAGGCGCGGTGGTAGTAGCCAGCAGCTATACCAAGGTTGGAGGACTGTACGACGGCGGCTTCCGCCACGATCCCGCACGCCCCTTGGAGACGCTGGCGGAGTATTGCATGGGCTGTTACACCAATCTCGGCTTGCCAACGCGTGTTGAACTGCTGGAGCGCTACATCCGCGAGTATCGTGCCGACGGATTCATGATCAACAGCATCAAGAGCTGCAATTCCTTTAGCGTGGGCCAGCTCCTGATGCTGCGCCAACTGGAGCAGCGCACCGGCGTCCCCGGCGGCTTTATCGAAAGCGACCTGGTGGACCCACGTTACTTCTCCGCCGCGAACATCAAGAACCGCATCGAGAGCTATTTGCAGATGCTCGAGCAAAAGCGCGCAGGCGCGAACCCATGAGTACACTGCGGGTCCATGTCGGCATAGATCTGGGTTCCACTACCACTAAGGCAGTCGTCCTCAACGACGCCGGCGAGGTGATCGGCCGCGGCATCACCAACAGCCGCAGTAACTACGATGTCGCCTGCCAGGTGGTGCGGGAGGAAGCGATGGTCCGCACCCGCTTCACGCTCACTCGGCAGGCCATCGGCGGCGATCCGGCCCTGGCCCAGGTCGAGAAAGCTTTCCTTTCCTCTCTGCAACGAAACTTCCGGTTTCGGCAGCATCTCGATCAGCTCGCGCGACTGCGGGAAGCGCTGCTCCGCGCCACCGGCGATGCGCGCCACAGCGCTCATCGTAGCGAACTAACTGCTGCGCTCGAAAGCATCCTGGATGGGATGGTCGAGCGGACCGCGGTCCACTTCAGCGAATTGGCGGTGCGCAAGAGCGACTTCTTCCGCG
>Ga0209385_1001200_pt1 | contig 10994 bp, 10 predicted proteins | sample NGEPerB_FD_184506 | JGI IMG/M metagenome (GOLD analysis project Ga0209385, IMG submission 184506) | Arctic peat soil microbial communities from the Barrow Environmental Observatory site, Barrow, Alaska, USA - NGEE PermafrostAB12-B... | ecosystem: Environmental > Terrestrial > Soil > Wetlands >... | reverse complement strand
GCCACCGGTCGATGGCGATCGCGCGCCCGTCCGATCGCCATGCGGGACCATGTTCGGATGAGGCGCCAGGGTCCATACCAGGTACCTGCGCCGCCTCCCGCTCGCCGAGCTCCGCGAGGCCCGCGGCGAGCGACGCGATGCGGACCGCACGGGCCCGTGAAGCCGGGCCGTCCCAATGGGCCTCGACCCATGTGGTGGCAAGCCCCGACGCGTCGACGAATGCGGGCTCGGCCAGCATCGTCCGGTGGAACGGGAGCGTCGTCTGGATCCCGCCGATCTCCGTCTCGTCGAGCGCGCGCCGGAGTCGGGCGAGCGCCGAGGGGCGATCCGGCGCATGGACGATCAGCTTGCAGATCAGGGGGTCGTATTCGGGCGGGACGCGATCACCCGCCTCGACGGCGGTATCGACCCGGATGCCGGGACCGGCTGGCATCGCCCAGCGCGTGATGCGCCCCGGCGACGGCGCGAAGACGCGGGCCGGATCTTCGGCCGAGATCCGGACCTCGATCGCGTGGCTGGTCGGACGCGGAGCGCGGTCGGCGGCGGCACGCACGCGGTCGGAAAGCGGCGCCCCGGCGGCCAGCTTGAACTGCTCCACCACCAGGTCGATCCCCGACACTATCTCGGTCACGGGGTGCTCCACCTGGAGTCGCGTGTTCACCTCGAGGAACCAGAACGCACCGTCGCGGTCGTACAGGAACTCGACGGTCGCGGCGTTCTGGAGTCCGGCCGCGACACCAAGGCGAACCGCCATGGCGTGGAGCCGCCTTCGTTCCGTCTCCGTCAGGCCCGGCGCGGGCGCTTCCTCGATCAGCTTCTGGTGGCGTCGCTGGGTCGAGCAGTCACGTTCGCCCAGGGCGATCACCTGGCCCGTCGAATCGCCGAGGAGCTGGACCTCGATGTGTCGCGCCGGCATGACCTCGCGCTCCAGGTAGACGGAACCGTCGCCGAAGGACGCGGCGGCCTCGCGCGAGCTGGCGACGAGCGCCGCGGGCAGCTCGTCCGGTACGACGACCCGGCGGATCCCACGCCCGCCGCCACCGGCCGCAGCCTTGACCAGGAGCGGGAACCCGACACCGGCCGCCGCCGCGATGACCCTTGCGAGCTGGTTGGGCCGGTCCATCGCGACGGCCTCCAGGGTCCCGGGCACATGCGGCACGTCCGCCGCGCGAGCGATCCGCCGCGCCGCGAGCTTGTCGCCGAGGGCTGCGATGACGCCCGGCGGCGGCCCGACGAAGACGAGGCCGGCGTTCTCCACGGCCTGGGCGAACGAAGCTCGCTCCGACAGAAAGCCGTACCCGGGATGGACCGCATCCGCACCCGATTCGACTGCGGCAGCAACGATGGCATCCACACGCAGATAGCTGTCTGCGGGTGTCGCCGGTCCCAGCCGGATCGCAGCGTCCGCCGCGCGGACATGTGCCGCCGTCGCATCGGCGTCGGAGTAGACGGCGACCGCCTCCATGCCCATCTCGTGGGCGGCCCGAATGATCCGCAGCGCGATCTCCCCGCGGTTCGCCACGAGGATCCGGCGAAACGGCGGCTTCACGGGCGCCTCTGCCTCGGCGCGCCGCCCAGTGCCGCGCCGGCTCGTCTTTGCGCAAAGACAGTGCCGACCTCCGGGACGGGCGGGCGCCCCCGCGGCCCCTTCCCTCCCCCGCCGGTCACAGCGGGATGTTGCCGTGCTTCTTGCGAGGATTCGTGTCCCGCTTGTCAGCAAGCATCTCGAGCGCGCTGATGAGTCGCGGGCGCGTCTCGGACGGGACGATCACATCGTCGATGTATCCGCGGGCGGCCGCGACATATGGGTTGTTGAAGCCGGCCTCGTACTCGGCCACGAGACGCCGCTGCTCGGCGACCGGGTCCGCCGACGCGGCGATCTCGTCCTTGAAGATGATGTTGACCGCGCCGGCCGCTCCCATCACCGCGATCTCCGCCGTCGGCCAGGCGAAATTCATGTCGCCCCGGATGTGCTTGCTGCTCATGACGTCGTACGCGCCGCCGTAGGCCTTCCGGGTGATCACGGTCACCTTCGGGACGGTCGCCTCACAGTACGCATAGAGCAGCTTTGCGCCGTGCTTGATGATGCCGCCGTGCTCCTGGCCGACACCCGGCAGGAACCCGGGGACGTCGACGAATGTGACGATCGGGACGTTGAAGCAGTCGCACGTCCGAACGAACCGGGCGGCCTTGATGGAGGCGTCGATGTCCAGCGCTCCGGCAAGGATCGCCGGCTGCTGGGCCACGATGCCGACGCTCCGTCCGCCAAGCCGAGCGAACCCGATCAGGATGTTCGGTGCCCATCCCGGCTGGATCTCCAGGAAGTCGCCATCGTCGACGACTCGTCGAATCACGTCGAGCATGTCGTATGGCTTCTGAGAGTCGTCGGGCACGACGTGATCGAGCCCCGGATCGCGACGATCTGCCGCATCGGTCGACGCGACACGTGGCGGCTGGCCAAGGTTGTTCTGCGGGAGGTGCGCCAGCAGATTGCGGACGTGGTCCATCGCGGTAGCCTCGTCGAGGGCCGCGAGGTGCGCGACGCCGGAGATCGTTGTGTGGGTGGTCGCCCCGCCGAGGTACTCAGAATCGACCTCCTCGTGGGTCACGGTCTTCACGACGTTGGGGCCGGTCACGAACATGTAGCTCGTGCCTTCGACCATGATCGTGAAGTCGGTCATCGCCGGCGAATAGACGGCCCCGCCCGCGCACGGTCCCATGATCACGCTGATCTGCGGCACGACACCCGAGGCGAGAACGTTGCGCAGGAAGATCTCCGCATAGCCGCCCAGGGACGCGACGCCCTCCTGGATCCGCGCGCCGCCGGAATCATTGAGTCCGATCACTGGGGCGCCGACCTTCATCGCGAGATCCATGATCTTGCAGATCTTCTCGGCGTACGCCTCCGACAGCGATCCGCCGAAGACCGTGAAGTCCTGGCTGAAGACAAAGACGAGGCGTCCATCGACGGTGCCATGCCCGGTCACCACGCCGTCGCCGAGGACGTGCTGGCTGTCCAGGCCGAACTCCGTCGCTCGGTGCGTCACGAACGTGTCGAGCTCGACGAACGACCCCGGATCGAGCAGCAGGTCCAGGCGTTCCCGCGCGGTCAACTTTCCGAACGTGTGCTGCCGCTCAACTCGGACGGGGCCGCCGCCGAGGTGCGCCTCGGTCCGCATTCGTTGGAGCTTCTCGAGCCGTTCGTCGCTCGTGGGCACGTCGACCTCCTCGCGGCGCTTCGATCACGGGCCGCCAGCGCTGGGTCGCCATCATACGCAGCGAGTCGCAATTCGGAGACCGGTGGACCGGTGTTATCCACACAATCGTGAACATCTCTCTCGAAGTGTGGACAACGCTGGCTCGCGGAGTGGCGACGGTGGGGTAGCATCTAGAACCCGCGGCAAGTCACAAGGCTCGCCGTCCAACGACACGCAGAGGTGATTCCCTGGTGGCACAGGTCATCGCGATCGCGAACCAGAAGGGCGGCGTCGGCAAGACGACCACCGCGATCAACCTCGCGGGCGCCCTCGCCGAGCTGGGCTATCGCGTCCTTGCCGTGGACATGGACCCGCAAGCGAACCTGACCGTCGGCCTTGGGATCAACCTGGGGCAGGTCGAGCGATCGATCGCCCACATCCTCGACGACGGCGCTGCGGATCTCGAGAGCATCATCCTCGAGAGCCAGACAGAACGGATCGACGTCGCGCCGTCGACGCTCGAGCTCGCGTCAACCGAGGTGGAGCTCTTCTCGGCGATCGGGCGCGAGTACGCGCTCCGCGAGGCCCTCGACGATGGCGTTCGCGAGCACTACGACTTCATCCTCGTCGACTGCCCGCCGACGCTCGGCCTGCTCACGATCAACGGCCTCGTTGCGGCGAACAGCGTGATCATTCCGGTGCAGACGCAGTACTACGCGCTCAAGGGCCTCAATGCGCTCGTAAAGGTCATCACCACGATCCGGACCAAGCTGAACCGCGACCTCCGAATCCTGGGCCTGCTGCCAACCTTCTATGACGGACGCACGATCCTTGGCCGCGAGATGCTCGACGAGCTGCGCGAGCTGGGCGACTATCACGTCTTCCACACGATCATCCGGAACACCGTGAAGCTCGGCGAAGCGCCGCTGACCGGTCGCCCGATCACCGCCTACGCGGGCAGCTCCGAGGCAGCCCGGGCATTCCGAGAGCTCGCGAAGGAGGTCGTCGAACTTGGCCAGGCCTGACTTCCGCGCATACGCGGCGCGTCGCCTCTCCGAGGAGCGCGAGCTTTCGCCATCCATCGTCAGCCTCCTCTCCGCGGAGGGCGGGAGGACGAGCGGCGTGCGCAACGTCCCGCTCGACAGGATCGAGGCCAACCCGGAGAACCCGCGCCTGGTCTTCGAGGAGTCCGCCCTCGAGGAGCTGGCCGCGTCGATTCGCGAGCACGGCGTCCTACAGCCGGTCCTGGTCCGGCCGCGCGGCCCGAACCAGTTCCAGCTCGTTGCTGGAGAGCGGCGCTGGCGGGCGGCCAAGATCGCCGGACTTGCCGCGATCCCGGCGCTCGTCGAGGACCTGGACGACGACGTCGCCCTGGAGATCGCCGTCATCGAGAACCTGCAGCGCGAGGACCTCTCCCCCCTGGAGGAAGCCTCGATCTACGACCGGATGATCAAGGACCATGGTTACAGCGTCCGGAAGCTTGCCCAGAAGCTGGGCAAGGACAAGGGCTACCTCGAGAACCGGCTGCGGCTGGCCGATGCGCCGCAGGAGGTCCGGGACCTGGTGTCTCTGCGCAAAGACACTCTGTCACACGCCTACGAGCTCATGAAGGTCGACGACCCGAAGAAGCGCAAGCGGCTGGCGGGCCAGGTCGCTCGCGGCGAGCTCTCGCTCGTCAAGCTCCGCGAGAAGATCGAGGGACGGCCCGCCAGGGTCGCCCCGGAGGACGAGGGACCCGAGGCGGTCGCCCCCGCCGCAGAGGACCTGCCCGAAGCAGCCGCGCCGGCGGCCCCAACCGGCGATGACGCCCTGGTCCAGGCGAAGGCCCAGTTCCACGAGGCGCTCGCCGGGCTCATCGCCGTCCTCCGCAGCCAGGAGTTCACAACGTCCGTCTCTCCGAACGATCGCCAGAACCTGGCGAAGTACCTCACGATCTCGAAGCTCACCCTCGAGAACGTCATCACCGTTGTCCGGGGACCGGGCCACCGCGAGTGACACCAGGGTCCGAGCGCGGCAGCCCCGACCCTCCCCCGCCAGACGCGAAGAAGCCGGCGCTCATGCGCCGGCTTCCTGCTTTGATCACGGTCGGGGCGGCGGGCCACCGCCGGCCGGGCGGGTCAGTGCGTGGGCGTCGGCGTCGGGGTCGGCGTGTGCGTCGGCACGTGCGCGGTGACCGGCGTCGTGACGGACGGCTTCCCGTGGCCGTGGTTGGCCCGGGCGATCGAGCTCACGTAGGCGCCGTGGTTGGCGAACCCGGAAGGCGTCGCTCCCTGCGCAGCCTCGGAGACGGCCATGCCGTGGTTGTCCGGGTGCGGGTTCGTCGTGCCGGTGGTCGCGTCGACATCGGGCGTCTCGTTTGCCTCGGGCGTCTCCGTCGCCTCGGGCGAGCGCGCCCCGGCGGTCGCGTCGGGGCCATCCGCGCGCACCGGGACGGTCTTCCCGGATGCGGCAACGGCTCGCGTCAGGCCATCACTGGTCGCTTGGGGGGACTTCAGCCCGCCGGCCGCGAAGACGGCCGTCGCAGACAGGGCGATCGCGGCGAGCGCCGCGACGATGCTCTTGGTTCGATGCATGGGTTGGTGTTCTCCGGTTGCGGTGCGACCGTTTGCCGCGCACCAACGGGAACGACGACCGTCCGGCTTCCGTTAGGGCTCCGCTCCGGACTTCCGGCGATCCGTGCGTGATGACCTTCGTCCAGGGTCAGAGGAAGCCCGCTGCGGCGAGCGAGGCCACCCAGCCCGCGGCGAGGATCGCCAGCCCGATCGCCTGGACCTCCCAGGCTCGCTGGAGCCGGCCCTGGAACCCCAGCATGAGGCCTGCCACGATCCCTGCAGCACCGGCGGCCGTGACCCACGTCCCCGGGATCCACCCGGCAAGCGCGAACGCGGAGGTCGTCGCGATCCCCGCCACGAGGAGGGCGAGCAGCGCACCGAGGCGGATCGCCCGCGGCCGGCCGAGGGCCGTGGCGACGGTCGTCGTCCGGCTTGCCGTGTCGCGCTCGGCGTCGGCCAGCGCGTTCGCGATCGCGAGGGACGCGCCGCCGAGCACACCCAGGCCGGCCAGGACGAGGATCGGCCCGGGCAGCTCCCCGGTCGCGCCGATCCAGGCGAAGACCGGAAGGAGCGGGATGCCCGCGGCGTACGGGAGCCATGACCACGGCGACGCCTTGAGTCGCAGGTCGTAGGCGAGCCCGATGCCATAGCCGGCGCAGGCCACGAGGCCGGTCGCGAGCCCGGCGAACCCGGCGAGGACGAGCCCAGCCAGCCCGCAGGCGATCCCCACGCCGAGCGCCGGCCGAGCGCCGACCCGGCCGTCGACGAGGGGCTTGGATCGTCCCGCGACCATGTCCGCCGGCAGGTCGAAGAGGTCGTTGAACGCCCCGATCGAGAGCTGGATCGCGAGCATCGACGCCCCGAGGAGCAGGGCCCGGCCGCTCGAGGCGCCGGCGAGCAGCGCCAGGGCGACGGTGACCGCGGCATCGAGCGCCGACGGGAACGGGTGGACGAGCCGGGCGAGGCCGGCAACCGCCCGGATCATCCGGCGCTAGAGGTAGACGAGCTCCTCGAAGTTCTCGACGAGGTACTCGATGAGCTTCTCGCGAGGCTCGGGGAGCGCGGCGCGGGTGCCGGCCACGAGGCAGTGGAGCGTGATCGCGGGGACCAGGAGCCGGCCCTGGACGTCATGCCCGACGACGGCGGGCGGTCCGCCGCCCGCGGCGAAGACCCTCGCGATCGCCCCGTCGTCGACGCCGGTCGCAGCCCGGAAGTCGTGGAGCACGGAGACGACACCTCGACGGATCGAGATGTCCCGCATCGCCTCCGCCGCCCAGGCGTCGATCTGCGGGTCCGGCTGCTCGGCCAGCCGGGAGCGGTATTCGTCCCGGTTCGCCGCGAGTCCCGTCGCTCCCACGTGTGGCCTGCCTCCTGTCGGCGTGCGCCGTCGGCCCGAGTATCGCAGAACGGCCCGGTACGTCGCGCACGGGATGGATATAGAACGTGTGAGCTAATTGTCCGTGTCGCCCGCCGCTCCGAGCGGCGGCGGCCGGCGGCCATCGGGCCAGTCGTTGAAGAGCTCGGTCATCCAGCGGCCCAGGCGCCCGGGCGGAGCCGCGTCGATCCCGTCTGCCACGAGGGCGAGCAGCGCGTCCCGAATCTGCCCGGTCAGCGCGTCGACGGCGTCGCGGGTCGGCCGGCCGGCCGGGAGGATCGGCTCCCCCAACCGGACCCGGATCGTCTTGCCGAAACGGAGCCATCCCGTCCCGGTCAGGCCGACCGGGACGACCGGGACGCCCGCACGGAGCGCGAAGAAGGCCACCCCCTCGTTGATGGGCAGGAGCTCCCGCTCGCCGGCGTGGATCCTGCCCTCGGGCGCGATCGCGAGGCGCGCCCCGCTCGCGAGCACGGACTCCACCCGGCGGGTGACCTCGAGCAGGTTCGTCCGCTCGGGGTTGAAAGGAACGCCGCGGCCGGACCACGTGATCAGGCGGTTGCGCACGCCCGTCGACATGTCGGCCTCGCGCGGACCGAAGAACCAGAGGTCCGGGCGCGCGGGCAGCGCCGCGACCACGACGAACGGATCCGCCCAGCTCTGGTGGTTGAAGCAGAGGAGCGCAGGGCCGGAGGGCAGCGGCTCGCCCTCGACGCGGATCCGCACGTACGCGCGAACGAGCACGCGGATGCCGATGGTGGTGAACCAGTACGGCACCCGATCGGGCCGGCGAACCGGCGAAGGCACGGCGCCCCGCGTCATGCCTCGGCGGTCACGGACGCCGACGGGGCCGGCGCGGCCGTCGACGGGGCCGGCGGGACCGGCGAGACTGACGAGACCGGCGAGGGTCGCCCATCGATCGCGGCGAAGACACCCTGGAGGAAGGCGCCGACGGCGTCGGCTTCCGCGTCGACGCCCCGCAGGATCACGCCCTCGACGGTGGCGCTGATGATTCGATGCGCCCCCTGGACCTCGACCTGGACGTCACCGAGCTGGACCCTCGGCCAGCGGACCAGCTTCCCGGCAGCCCGTGGACCTTCCTGTGGCACGATCACCCGGACGTGGACGGTGACGAGCCCGGCCGGGGTCGCCGCGAGCAGGACCCAGCGGACCCCGGGGTCCTCGCCCCAGGCCACCCAGCAGTGCGGATCGGGCGTCGCTCCGAGCGTCGCGAGGGTCGCCTCGGCCACGGCGAGCACGTTCGGGCCTGCCGCAGCGGGGATCGGCGCCATGGCACCCCACTCGCTGAGCCGCATCGTGGCCGGTCCTCCCGCTCCTGGAACGCGCGAGTGACGCGCGGACGGTCGAAGGCTATCACGGGGCACCCGGCGGGAGGGCCGTTCGGCCGTTCACACCGGACGCCGCCGGACGGTACCCTCCGACGTCTACGGAGGGTGGGTCCTGCATGTCGATCGATCGTCGCCTGGCGAACCTGGGCATCTTCCTGCTCATCCTGGGCGCGATCCCGCTGGCCGCCGACCAGGGCTGGATCACGCGCGATTCCGTCTCCCGCGCGTGGGAGCTCTGGCCGCTGATCCTCATCGGGATCGGGATCGGGCTCATCCTGCGGCGCACGCCGCTCCACTTCGCGGGAGGGCTCCTGGTCGCGGCGACCTTCGGGACAATGTTCGGCGCGCTGCTCGCAGGCGGGCTCAGCCTCGGCACGTTGGGCTGCGGGACCGCCGCCGCCGCGACGGACCCCGTCACGCTCGACGAGCACGGCGCCTTCGGGACCGGGACGGCGACCATCGAGCTCAACGCCACCTGTGCCAGCCTGTCCGTTGCACCGGCGCCCGGCACGGCCTGGAGCGTCACGGTCAGCGGGCCGGCGAACGGACGGCCCACCCTGGACCAGGCCGCGGATCAGGTCAGCGTCCGGTCGCCGAGTGGCAACGTGACGATCCCCTTCGACAACGGACGCCGCTCCCGCTGGAACGTCTCACTGGGGAGCAGTGTCGCCTATGCCTTCGACCTGAACCTCAACGCGGGCGAGGCGACGGTGGACCTCTCCGGGCTCCGCGTCGACACGCTCACCGCCCAGGGCAACGCCATCGGCAACTCGCGGCTCCTCCTGCACGACGCGACCGTCGGCCGGCTGCAGGTGCAGGTCAATGCCGGCGATCTCAAGATCGGGCTGCCGGCCGGGTCGAACCTCACCGGCCAGGTCCAGGCCAATGCCGCGTCGGTCGGGCTCTGTGCCGATCCCGGCATGGGCCTGCGGTTCCGGAACACCTCGACGCTGACGGGAGAGAACTTCGCGTCGGCCGGCCTCGTCCGGTCGGGGACGACGTGGGAGTCGCCCGGGATCGGCTCCGCGCCGCACGTCGTCGACCTCGACCTCGAGGGCGCGGCGGCCAGCTTTACGCTCAATCCTCCGGAGGGATGTCGGTGAACGACCGTCTGTACCGCTCCGTCGACGACCGCGTCCTCGGCGGCGTCTGCGGGGGCCTTGCTGATCGACTCGACCTGGACCCGGCGCTCGTCCGGATCGGCTACGCGATCCTCGCCCTGGTGACCGGCATCTTCCCGCTGCTCGTCCTCTACGTGATCATGGTCGTCGTGATCCCCGAAGGGCCAAGCTGGGCGGGCGTGCGGCCCGTCGTTCCGCAGCCCACGGGCCCGACGTGGCCGGTCGACGGAGCGCCCTCCGGGACCGCGGCAGCCGGAGCGCCGGCCGATCTTTCGGCCGCGGAGACGTCCGGCACGCCGGGCGCGCCCGCGGCGCCCCCTGCGCCGACGGACCCTGCCGCCGTTCCGGGCTGGATTCCGCCCGGCTACTCGGGCGGCTGGGACGGCGGCAGCTGGCGCGACCAGCGCCGCGCGGATCGCGCCGCCCGGCGTGCCCAGCGAGCGGCCCGGCGGGCCGCGCGGCGCGACGACCCGGTCCCCGCGATCATCGGCGGCATCTTCCTCGTGGGCCTTGGGGCGTATTTCCTCCTGCGCAACACGTTCGACATCAACTGGGGCGTCGTCTGGCCGGTTGCCGTGATCGCGTTCGGTGTCGTGGTCCTGGTCGCGGCCTTCCGGCCTCGCTCCGGGTGACCGAGGCGCCAGCGCTCGTCATCGCGGCCGCCGGCGCCGGGATCGCCGGGGGGCTCTTCCTGCTCGCCCGCGGCATGGTCGCGTACCGGGCCGGCGAGGCCGTCCGCGGGACCGGCACCAGCCGGATCGAGTCGCTGGCCGCGGGCGAGGTGCGGCTCGTCGGGATGATCGCGCCGGGTCCACTGGCGCTGGTCTCGCCGCTGCAGAGCGTGTCGTGCGTCTACTACCACGCCCGGATCGTGGAGGATCGCGGCCGCGAGCGCATCGCGACGCTCGACGAGGAGCGCGCCGTGGGCTTCCTGGTGGACGACGGCACGGGCAGGCTCCGGGTCTTCCCACGGGGGGCGCGCTGGGACGCGCCGACCTGCTTCGACGAGCAGAGCGACTGGACTGGAAGCGACCCACCCGGCCTCAACCGCAACCGGGGCGCCGCCGTGACGACCGCGACGCTCGACCGGGATGCCGCGATCGAGGCGCTCCTGACCGTCCACGCCCCGGGCGGGGGTGTCGCGGACGAGCCGCTGGGCATCCTCGACGGCGGGGCGCTCGCGGCGCTCGCCGGGAGCACGGGGGATGGGCCGCTCGATGTCGGGCGCGGCGTGGGCGGCGCCGGCCTCGGCACCCGCCAGCATTACCAGGAGTGGCGGCTCGCGCCGGGCGACGTGGTCACGATCGTCGGAAGCGCGCTCCCCTTCAGCGACATCGAGGACCCGGCGACGGCCGATCGGGACGACCCCGGCATCGCCCTCGACGATCCGGAGGTTGCCC
>Ga0209385_1001199_pt1 | contig 10998 bp, 10 predicted proteins | sample NGEPerB_FD_184506 | JGI IMG/M metagenome (GOLD analysis project Ga0209385, IMG submission 184506) | Arctic peat soil microbial communities from the Barrow Environmental Observatory site, Barrow, Alaska, USA - NGEE PermafrostAB12-B... | ecosystem: Environmental > Terrestrial > Soil > Wetlands >... | reverse complement strand
TACAAACAACAAAAGTGGCGTCCATTTTCTATACATATTGTGACTCTCCAAGTCCATTCTGAGCTGTGTGGCGCTGCCTAGCCGCAACTATCCGAAGTGCAAACTAACGCAGCAAGCAACGCTTGCTAATGATGTGGCAATCTCCCCTCCAAAGTAGCGGGTAGTGAATCACTCATAGAGTGATGGAGTTCCACTTATGGTCCTGCGCCTGGATGCAATCCTTTGCGGCATTTGGATAAGCTAGTTCCTCATCCGCTCTTGTCAGACGGCCCGTCGGCCCGTTTTGGTCCTGGATTGATTTTCCGGCTCGCGTAGTTTCCCCAGATGGCTCTCCGCCAACGGCAGCCAATAATAGCTACCATGTTTCACCATTTAATTCTGGGTTATCGATAACGGCTCTGAAGATTGTTTGCGAGCGCGGTAAATATGGTGGCCGCTAGGATGATGGGCGATGGCATCGGCGTGGACCACGTAGCTACCCGGCCCGGGAGACGAACCAAACGGGATCACCGGGCCGGACTTCTCCGCGGCAAGCGTGAAGTGTTGATATCCCAGTGTCGTCGCTCTGCCAATGCTATTCACCGCAACCACGACGACAGTGAGATCAAAATCCTGCCCGGTTTGATTTGTGACCACCACTGCTCCGGAGAGCGTGGTGCCCTGCACTTTTGGAGATTGCTTCCAGTCGATAGTCAGCCCGGCAATCACGGTGATGGTCATGGCGCGCTGCGCCTGTAACGAAGGCACGCTGGAGTCGGCCACCGCGATCGTAAAGCGATACTCGCCCGCAGTCGCCGGCACGCCGGAGATCGCTCCAGAGTGCGCGTGCAGCTTAAGACCGGGAGGAATCTGTCCGTCGACAAGACGCCACGAATATGGAGCGGATCCTCCGGTGGCGACCAAAGGAAAGCTGAAATTGCTTCCGAGAATGGCGCTCGACGTAGCCTGTGCGGCGATGACCAGTCCGGGCTGCTGGTTCGCGGCGGAGCTTTGCCCACGCGCAGCGAAAGCAGTGGCCAATGCGAAGAGTACGAGGACGCAACACGTCGCAAGGTTACGCATGGTGCGAACCATTATAGTGGGTTATCGGGATAACGATTGGCGTCCTCCCCCGTTATTCCACCGCAAACATAAATTGAAACTTCTCATCGCCAACCGGCACGGTCACGCGCACCATTCGAGTTTGCGCCGCCTTCTTCGGGGCAGTGGGACCGCGTGCCAGCTTGCCCATCGGGTAATAGAAGACGCCCTCCAGATCGGCCCGAGGTGGAATGGTGTTGGCCAGGAACGATGTTCGCTCCAGGTAATCGGGAGAAACCTGCCGCTGAAGCTGCATCAGTACATCGGGCCGGGAAGCTTCCTTCCTGCGCAGGTGGGACACCTCGTCGGAGATCGTCGCGCCGGGCGCGATGCCCGAGTCCGGCTGTCCGGTGGCTTCTGTGATGGACAGCGTAGATAGGACGGGCGGCGCGTTTGCCATCTGACTCGCCATCTGCTGCATGGCGCGCATGAGATCGCTGTGTTGAGGATCCATCGTTTCGGAGTCGTCGGCTGCGTCAGGGGCCCGTCCGGTTGCCGTGTTCACCGCAAAGCGCGACCAGTTATAGGGACGGCGCATTCTCTTGGCCAGTTCCGCTCCGGAGATTCCCTCCAGATCGCGGCCCGCAACCGCGTCGGCAACTATCACATCTTCCGGCCGCACCGTCACCGAGTGCTGGCCATTGTTCAGTATTCGCACCTTGACTCCGAGGAACTTGCGATTGGCTACGGAGTGGGCCGCGACCACCACGGTGTAGTTCGTTCCCGAGATGAAGTGATAGTCAATTCCGTTGACATAGAACATCCCGTTCCCAGGAGGTGAAGGGGGCGAGACGGCTGCGTTGTCTTGAGCGCTGAGCAAACTGCAGAACAGAGCCGCACAGAGGATGTAGCGCATGGAACCTCCCGTCCACTCGAAGGTGGAGTCTGAGAGGTAAATCGGCAAAAACGTGTACGGCTTAAGAGGTTGCGGAAAAAGTCCGAAAAACAAGCCTGTCGCCGGATACAGCGGCTACTGAAAAAAGCGATGTTCGGGTAGTGCGGACCTTCCGCTGCGCGCCCCAGCGCTTTATTTTTGTCATCCCGACCGAGGACTTCAGTCCGAGTGGAGGGACCTGCTTTTCCGAGATAAGAACTACTGCAGCAGTCCGAACACCGCCACTCCGTTCTGGGTGCCGACGAACACTTTGCCGTTCACGATCATGGGAGTGATGAATTTGTTGCCGGGACCAAACTGGTCGCGCGATCCGGCTTGGTTGCTGTTGTACAGCTCGTGCGAAAGATTGGTAGCGTCGTAGGCATGCAGCACCGCCGGATTGGTGTTCTCGACCGCCCAGACGATTCCGTTCGTAGTTCCATTGGCAGATACGCTGGGTGTGGTCCCGGGATAGGTGAACGACGTTGCCGTTTGTCCGGTTGGAGAGGTGGAGAGTTTTGCGTTCGTAATGCTGAACGCTTTAAGCGGGCTTCCCACCGAACCGTAATAAACGGTGTTGTTGAAGTAGGCAGGCATGGCCCACACGCCCCCGGGAAGGACCCCATCGATCTCCTGGTAGATGGCACTGTCGTCATTGGGATTAAATTTCCCCATGTTGTTGCGATCGACCACGTAGATGTTGGCGTCTTTACCTGCTCCCACGGCTAAGTGATGCACCTGGCCTTGGCTGTCCGTGAGATCGGGCAATATCATCGCTCCGCCCGAGCCTAGGTCCTCATCGGCATCCGACTCCTGCACCGTGTTGTGCATGGTGAAGTAGTCGGCGACTGCGAGCTGGCCAGCGACAGAGACCTTCATGAAGGCGTTGCCGTAATCGCCATTCACGGGAAATCCCTGGCTGTTGAGCGTCGTATCGAAGGTGCCGTTGCCGTCGAGAAAATAGAGGGCCTGGTTATCGCCAGCCAACCCGGCGCCGGCCATCCAGATTGCGCCCTCGTTGCCGTTGGGGGTAACGTCCAGCACCGACGTCTGCGCCAAGGTCTGCGAATTGTAGCCCATCACCCACCCCGTGTAGGGACGCTGGTCGCAATGGGAGGTGAAAGCCAGGTAAATGGTCCCGCCTAGCTCCAGCAGGCCGGCGCGTTCGGCAAATTGTCCGGGGGCGAAGATGACCTGGCCGCCCTGGCTGCCGTCGCCAGTGCCGGGATAGGTTGCCGCAATCTCCTTGGGACCACCGAACAGCTCCGCTCCGGTTTTAAGGTCCAGGGCATGAAGACGCTGGTGATAGTGGCCCGAAGGGTCTTTCGACATGGCTACAAAGTAGATGGCGCCAAATTGGCCTCGCTGGCGGTCGATCACTGGGGTGTCCGTGATTCCAATCTCCGGTGAAATCTGGCCGCAACCGTGATTATCGCTGGTGGTCTCGCCGGCAGGGATTGCCGAAACTTTCCAGGTTTGCGTGCCCGCATCGGCGTCGAAGTTGTAAACGCTGCCGTGCTCCGTAACTACGAACAGGGTATTTTGAACACGCAAAGTGCCCGGCAGTTTGTACACGTAGAGGGGCTGTGCGTCCACTTTGCCATCGACGGAGAAGAAGCCCGTCTTTCCGAAGGAGGTGGAGTTGACATTGGAGAGCGACAGGGTTGTCTCCAGGAGATTCGCGCCCTCGCGAGATGGATTGTAGTGATACGTGACAACATCGCCTGCATATCCTATGAAAGTGTTCCCAACTTGAATGTCCTGACCGCCTGGTTGGGTTGCCGCTGCGGCGGTGACATGCGGTGACGAGGAACGGAACGAGGAAGCGGTCACCACTCCCCAACACAGAATTAACAAACCGAAGAGGAGCAGAAAGGACAATGTGAATTTCAAGTAGTTGCGCATCGGATCACCCCAACTCGTGGACTTCTGACTCTGCTGGTTGTAGATGAAACAGGCCACCCGAAAGTTGTGTAAATTTTGGAAATAAGCGCTATAGCAATGACGGCCCTTTGGTGCTATTCGGGTTGGGGCGGGTGGCGACGCGCCGCGAACTTCGCGCCCAGCGAATAGCCGATACAACAGAGCGTCGGCAGTGTGTACAAAGGCCAAGCCAGTCCTTCATCGCAATTGGTGCGGATGTCGAAAACGAATTCGCGCAGGAAGTACTGCGATCGGGACAGGTCGCAGTTCTGGCCGGTATAGCTGGCCACGTCGGGTAGGACGACCAGCAGCCACAGCGCAATCGCCGGAACCCAAATCCAGCGTGCGACAGAATGATGGAACTTGCGCGCGACTAAGTATCCCAAGCCGAACGCTGGCAGTAACGTCGTCACATCCTGGACATAGGCAGCAATGCGGGAGGGAAAGATATGGAAGAGCAGCAGGCTGATCGGAGCGGCCAAGAGCGAGCCAACGATGGCCGCGACGATCAGGTTCGGAACAAACGCAAAGACCTTGAGGATGGAATGAAGAACACGCTTCTTCGTAGTACTTCCGCGTTCGGTTTCGAGGAGGCTTTCAGGCACTGCGGAAGATTAGCTCATCGAGGCGCGAGTTGGCCATCATGAATTAGTCGGCTCCCGCCATGGCACGGGCGGGCTTTCCCAGTTTGCGCGGCCGAAACGCCTCGCTGCGGAAGCTCTGGTTCTCCATCCAACTGTCGAGGACGCTCTTCTTGAACTTCCAGCGGTTGCCGAGCTTGAACGCCGGAATCATTTCCTCGGAGACATACTTATAGAGCGTGTCGGGCGAGACTCCCAAGTACTGCGATGCTTGACGTATGTTCATCACTTCGCGTGCGTCGGCCAACATGGCTCCTCCCTGGGTTGTGGCTATGGTGGGCTGCGGGTGCGACGCCTGCGATGGCATTGGCTTGGTCCGGCTCGCTTTGGCGTGGCTGCTAATGGCAGGTTCTCCCGGGTCGTCTAACGTTTGGATCGGAATACTTGTCGATTCGCCAATTCTTCGCCTTGCAGCATAATGGCAAGACCTCCCCAACGCAAGTTATTGTAGGGCCGCTAAAGCTGTTTCACCATACGCCAGATGTTGACCCGCGCGGTACCCCGAGTAGTGGAAACGCCAATAGCAGAAAGGGAACAGGGTAAATCGCCCCTTGCTTTCTGTCCGGTGCTATAGCATTTGCGGGCAGGTAGATTCGCGAGCTGGGGTGACGATCGGCGGCTGAGTTGGCGGTCCCTTCAGCGATGGGTTCTCCGGCTGAACTGAATGCATGCCACCCTTGCCTTGGTGCGCTCATCTGACCTGGGAAAGTCATATCATTTAGGATGTTCTCGGCTAACAGGAGGCGTTCGTGGTCTGCAGCACTTGTGGATATGAGAACAAGGCCGGCAATCGCTTTTGCGGGATGTGTGGCACTCCGCTGCCTCACCGGCCGCTGACCGCTCCAGGTGCGCAGAGCACGGCCAGCCTCACCCGGGCCCTGGCGGAAAATGCCAGGCCTATCGAGCCCCGCGCCTCCGCTGCGCCGCCAGCGCGCGCCAGAGTCGATGTTGAGCCTCGCCCACACTCCCGCGGCCAGCGCAACCTATCTGAGACTTCGTCAAACCGTACTGACCTGCCGAGCCAGATGCCGGGCCCGGGCGAGTCTCGGCGCAGCGAGCCTCCACGATCCGGCAACCTCACACCGCCCTCCCGAGATACGGGGTCCGGCGTGCAACGTTCGAAGGCTGCGCCTCCGCACTTCGACTTGGTGCCGGAAATCCCATTGCAGGAGTACGTTCGGAATTTCCACTATGTGCCGCCCAGCGATCCGGAAGAAATCACCATGCGAGGGGAAACTACGGTATTAGAGCCCGAGCTTCCCGCTGCGTCGAATGCCACCGCCATCACGCCCGTGGAGACGGAGATCGCCCCAGCCGAAGCGACGCCTCCTCCCTCCACGGATGATGTGCAAGAGCGGCTGGGATTGGAAGTCGATAGCGAGGCGGAAGAGCGAAACGACCGCCCACGCTATCTGGATCTCAACGAACCGTCCCCGCCGCCTAAGCCAGCAGTCGCTGCGACGCCCACCGCCGTTCCATCCTTCCTGGGACTGAGCGATGTGCCGCAGGTAGAAGCCGAGACCGGTAACGAGCTCGGTGTCGAGGAACCTGCGCGCGGGAGATGGCGGATCTGGCTGGCCGCAGCCGTGATCCTGGTAGTCGGCTTTCTGGGAGCGCTGGAGTGGCGGGCACAAGTGCGCCAGACGAACAATGGCCCCGTCGAAGTTATCAAGACGAAGATGTGGAACCTGACTCACAACAAGCCGGCGGAGAGCGCCAGCGCCGAATCTGCGTCGCCCGCAACTCATTCTGACTCCGCTTCCAAGCCCGAGATGCAGGTCGAGCCACCGTCCAATCCGCCGAAGCAAAATCCCCCCGCGAGCACCGCGACTTCTGCCGCAGCAAAAGGTGCAGCAAACGTCCCGAATACAAATGCTGCAACGACACCAGTCGTAAGTTCCGCGCGCGTCACGCCTGCGCCCACTGGAAATAAGCCAGCAGCCGGACAGCCCCCCGCCACACCGCCGCAAAGTCCGGCGCCGAATGCGACGCGAACTCCTGCTGGGCAGAATGCGGCCGCGGCGAAAACCGCGACCACAACGCCCCCCATGGACAAATCGAAATTGATTGGGTCACCACGGTCCGGGTCGGCCGCAACACCCACGGCTGACAAGGCGAAGCCGTCACCGCCAGCCGCGGACGATAGCGAGGAAGCGGTCGCTAAGAAAATAATTCCTGGCGCCGAGGAGATGGCCAAGGCCAACAACGCCAGTGACTCGGCAGCGGAAGCGGTATGGCTGTGGAAGGCGACCGCCAAAGGCAACCCCGCTGCGCCGGTGCGGCTCGCCGACATGTACGTCAAAGGCGACGGCGTGCCGCGCAGTTGCGAACAGGCCGTGGTGCTGTTGAAGACTGCGGCCACAAAGGAAAACGCTTTGGCCCGCAACCGTCTGGCTTCGATGTATAGCTCGGGAACTTGCGTGCAACGCAACCGCGTGGAAGCTTATCGCTGGCTGAGTTCAGCCTTGGTTGCCAATCCCAACAGCGAATGGGCACAGCAGAACCGCAACCTGCTCTGGCAGCAGATGACCCCGGAAGAGCGCACCTCGGCGGAGAAGTATAGGTAAGCCGCTGTTCGCTATTCGCTATTCGCTTTTAGCTCTTAGAGCAATTCCAGAGTGGTTGTACCTTGGGTAGTGCGGGCCTTCGCCTGGATTATTTACGAGGAACTCACGCTTTGAAGGGGCACGGCTTCAGCCGTGCCGTTAGGTGTGCGTGGAGAGTTGGGCTTCAGCCCCTGAGGGAACTCGCACTTCGTGCCAACACCGAAGTCCCTCAGTGGCTAAAGCCACCATAATGAGGGCAGCTTACGGCACGGCTGAAGAGGCTGCTGAAAAATGAACCAAAGTAGTAATTTCGAGCGTTTCTTGACTCAAAAGTCACTCGTAAGTTATTGAATCGTCGTTGCGCAAAATGCCGAGTTTACTTGTTTGAGTCTTTTTTCAGCAGCCTCTGAAGCCGTGCCCCTTCAAAGCTTGCTGTCTTCTGCTAACGAAACAGATGAATAATCCAGGTTCAGGCCCGCGTTGAGACCGCCCCCGGGACGCGGGCCTGAAGGCCCGCACTACCCGTGCAAGCGGATACACCAATCCTGGAACCGCTGTAGCTTCTGGCGGGCAGCCAAAGTCTTCGCGAACAACTATAATGATCTCGGGGTGAGGTATCGCGCTTCGCCCGGAGTTTTGCAACCACTTTTCGTTCCCTTGCATCAACCGCCAACTGGAGGAAAGAACAGAATGGCACACGAAGTTCCCGCGCTGCCCTACGACTACTCTGCCCTAGAGCCTTACATTGACACGCAAACCATGCACCTGCACCATGACAAGCATCATGTTGCCTACGTAACCAACCTGAATGCCGCGCTGGAGAAGGCTCCGGAACTGCAAAAGTTGAGTGCCGAAGAACTGGTCAAGAGCCTGGCGAACGTGCCAGAAGCGATTCGTACCGCGGTGCGCAACAATGCTGGTGGGCACGTGAACCACTCTATGTTTTGGACCATCATGGGCCCGAACGCCGGGGGAGAGCCCAGCGGCGCTATCGCCGATGCCATCAAGAACACCTTCGGCGATTTCAATAGCTTCAAGGAAAAGTTCAACGATGCCGGCCTCAAGCAGTTCGGCAGCGGCTGGACATGGCTGGTGCGCGACCGCGGCGGCAAACTGCTTGTTATGGCGACGCCCAATCAGGACAGCCCTCTCAGCCAGGACTTCTCTGCCATCATGGGCAACGACGTTTGGGAGCACGCCTATTACCTGAAGTACCAGAACCGCCGCGCCGACTACCTGAAGGAATGGTGGAACGTGGTGAACTGGGCCGAGGTCAACAAGCGCTTCCAGAACAGCCAAAAGTAAGAGCGGGAGAGTTGTGGAATGCGAAAGGGTGCCGCGCGCACCCTTTTTCCGCTGGGTTGAATTGGTCTCTCAGTTTCGAGTTTCGAGTTTCAAGTTTCGAGTTTCGAATGGGGAAGAGTTTCGGTCTTCCGATTCGGCGGGTGCCCCACTCATTCGCGGTGTTCGAATGAGTGGGAAAACGTGACCTTCAACGGCCATTCTTGGCAATTGGCCCTACCAGCCCTTCCTCACCGTAAGCGTAAGCTTGGAAACTCCTCCGCTCCCCACCCTCGGGCCTCACCACAAGGCCGCGATTCACGGGATTGCGGTGCAGCTAGGGCAGCTTCTCGATGCACTTTTGCGAACTATATACATTAAAATCTCCCACTCATTCGAAAACCGCGAATGAGTGGGGCACCCGGCATTGACGCCGGATTGAAACGACCCATTCGCGCCGCATCTCTCGTGCTCCGAATCCGCTTTCACCCGACGATCCCACTGAATATCCGCAGGCCAACTGACCCAAGTTCGCCCTAAGTCCTCATCGTCCGCGTGGCGCTGCGTACACCGGTCAGTTCTCGCGGACAAGCCAGGGAGCATAGGCAGCCATGTCGATGGCCGGGGCGGTGCCCATTCTTTGTAGTCGGGTGATGAGTTCGAGGAGAAAGCACGTAGTCGCTTTGTCATGTGGGGCCGAGGAAACGCAGTTTGCCCCCTGGCAACCGAAGGTTCCATAGGCAGCGATGCAGCCGAAATCGAGCCGGCCTTCGTCCTGGTCGGCGGCGAGGACGGGCGAAAGATATTTTCCGATGGTCGCTGTTTTCCATGCGCTTTCAAAAGCGAGAAATCCCGCCAGAATAGGCTGCGGCCTTGCTGTGCGCTGGCCATCGATCGTCTGCACGGGCGCGCTTGTGCGATGGAGACGGCGTACTGTCGCGACCTTCTGCTGCGCATATCTCACGAACTCCGCCTTAATCTCCTGCTTCGCTTCGAACAGGGCGTAGACGGCTTCTGCCGGCACAACGATCTCATTCTGGTGCTCGAAAATCAGTGGCGTGTACTGGCGGTCGAAGAGCACTATGTCAATCTGATCGCTGAACTGGCCTTTGCTGTCCACGATGGTCGCTTTACCCACGGCATAGCGTTGAGGCAGGTATTTTCTGAAAAGCGTAGTCCAAACCGCTTCGCTCCCGTCGCCTTTGGCAACCGGATGCCCAAGTGCCTCGCGGGCGGTTTTCAAGTCTTGCTCTACGCGTTCGTGCAGGGCCTGCATGAGTCTCGACAGCGACCACTCGACTTTAAAGCTCATCGCACAATGTCCTCCCAGGACGATGCAGCGGCTTGCCTCGCGGCTCTGGCCGCCGCGCTGACTCTTGCCTTTTCCTGTGCCGTGAGATCATCCGAAATAATGTTGTTGGTGTTGGCCGGATCGGCGATTCTGGCTGCCGGAAATGAGTCGCGGAGATAATCGAAGACCGTCATGACTCGCTGCGATAGCGTCGGCTGAGGGTTGTAGGATAAGAGGCCCGGCAATGGTCTCGCCGAGAGAGCGCGGATGACCGAGAGCTCCAGATAGAACGACGGGAAATCGAGCCCTTTCTGATTTCTCCACAGCTTCAAAATGCGTATCTCGTTTGCCCGTCCCGCGCCAATTACCGTTCGGGCATGTGTAAGAACGTTGGTTTTGGTCCAGGTGTCGGCTTTGCGTCGGTACAGGCTGTGATCGCCCGAAAGCGCGTTTTGGCGTTTCCCCGGTACCAGATCCACGGAGTACCTCGACACGGTTATATTCAGCGAAACGTTCTGGCGCTTGGGCGAGTAGCCAGCGGATGTCAGGCAGTTGAATAGTTTGTTGTACACGTCTTTCAACGTTTCGTTCGTATGCTCCGACAGGGATAGAAACAGGTCGATGTCCGTCCCGCTGCGAACGGCAGTGCCTTTCATGAAAGAACCGCTGGGATAGACACCAAGCAGATTGCCCCCTGCCCATTGCCGCAGGATGGGCATTAAGGTAGCTTGCACGCCAAGTAGCGGTGAGTTAGAGCCCGCATCCACCGCTTCACGCAGAAGGATTCCGTGTAGATACTGGTCTGCGGTCATGGTTAATAGTGATTGTAAGCTGGTGCCCCATTAGTTGTAATGGAATCCATTACAGTGTAACATTTTGGTATGGCTACTACTACTGCAAGGAAATCGAAGGTCTACACGATCAGCCTCCCGCCCGAACTTGCACGAAAGGCTGAGGCGCTGGCTCGGAGGGACAGCCGCACTATGAGCGAACTATTCCGGGAAGCCTTTCGCACCTATTCCGCGCAGCAGGCGCGGCGGACACTGGATGAGTTGGGCGAGTATGCGGCTGGCCGCAATCCGAAGGGCTACACCGAGGCCGATGTTCCCCGGCTCATCAAAGAAGTGCGTGCCGAGAAGCCGCGCCGCAGGGTGCGGTCTAACGGGTGATCGTCGTCATCGACACAAACGTCTGGATTTCCGCGCTTCAGTTTGCGAAACATCGCGGCACGCCGACGCGGGCGCTCGAAAAAGCTATAAGCGAAGACGTGATCGCTACCTGCGATGAGATTGACGCGGAGATTGTGCGCGTCCTGACGGAAAAGTTCTCCTGGGAACAACCCCGGGCAACATCGGCGCTGCA
>Ga0209385_1001196_pt1 | contig 11008 bp, 5 predicted proteins | sample NGEPerB_FD_184506 | JGI IMG/M metagenome (GOLD analysis project Ga0209385, IMG submission 184506) | Arctic peat soil microbial communities from the Barrow Environmental Observatory site, Barrow, Alaska, USA - NGEE PermafrostAB12-B... | ecosystem: Environmental > Terrestrial > Soil > Wetlands >... | reverse complement strand
ACCCTGGAGCCTGTCGTGACTTGTATTTGTGGCAAAGGCGAATCTCTTGAATCCTGCTGCGGTCCTATTCTCGAAGGGACAAATCCGCCTCAGACAGCGGAAGATTTAATGCGGGCACGCTACGCCGCATATGCGACGGGAAATATTGATTTCGTAATACAGTCGCATGACCCTGCGACGGTTGGCGAAGTCGATCGCAAAAACACCGAGGCTTGGAGTAAGAACTCAAAGTGGCTCGGGCTCGAGATCTTGGAGACCGAGAAAGGCACAGCTGGCGATGATGAAGGCACCGTTGAGTTTCTGGCGCGCTATAAGGTTGGTAATGTAACTGTTCCCCATCGTGAACGCGCAAGTTTTAGGAAGATCGAGGGCAAATGGTACTTCGTCGATGGTAAAGAGATTAATGCGCCGCCAGCGCGTCATGAAGGTCCGCGTATCGGTCGCAATGATCCTTGCCCTTGTGGCAGTGGCAAGAAGTACAAGAAGTGCTGCGGAGCCAACACGGCTTAACAGTTCCGTCTCAGCGGAGAACCGCTAACCTCTATAGTGCGAAAATGCGGTCGCAAGCCGCAGGGACTCGGGGTGTGTGAGTTGCAGCTTTGGCAGCACTAAGCGGATACGTGAGCGGTATGCTTCAAGCTTTTCTTTAAGCGGCCGCAGATCATCCACCTTGTCCCACTGCAGCTTATTCAGGTCCAAAACAAGTCGACTCTTGCTTCGCCTCAGGGAATCCCCAATGCGCTGGCCCAGGCCTTCTGCGTCTTTTGCCGACAGCCCACCCTCCAGACGCATCCACACCTGCCTTTTTGCGTGCTGCAACTCGACGTTCACGGTAAAATTCGGAATTGACACCTTTGCATGGAAATCTTCCCATAATTGAAAGGCACTCCAACGCTTGTCGGGCGTGCGGTAGGCCGTCCGCTGCAAGCGCGGGTGCTGAAAAAGATCAAATTTCAAAGTCAGAGCCGTCAACAAAGCCGCAATAACAGCCATGAAGGATGTAAGGCGCTGCGACAGCGTGGCTCTGCCAAATTGGGCTTGAATGCGAAGCTCCAAATTGCCAATCCATTTTCGAATTGCCGCGTTTGGACCGAAGAGTCTCCCTGGTAGAAACGCTGGGTAAGCTTTGCGCAACTCCTTGGCATAAAATTCCGCCTTCTTTCTCAAGAGCGGGTTTTGCGAGTCCTTGAGTTTCAGATAGCCTAGCAACAGGCAATCTAGCACGCGATATATGCTCGGGCCGAGTCGCTGAAAATCTTCATCGAAGCACCAGCGCTGCATTTTCTCAATCTCACCAGGCGTCAGTGTCGGGTGCTTGACCAACGTTCGAAAACCGTCTGAGTGCCGGTAAAACAAATCCTTGTCGCTGGTGTAGACGTCCTGTAGCAAGTTTTCTTTGATCGTTCGTTCAAAAAACGGAGTACCGGGCACAGGTCCGTAGATCAGAAATTGCGAAAGTGCGGGCTTGAGCTTCAGCAGCCCGTCCAATTCCTCTGCTACGACTTGTTGATTCTGATAATCAAACCCGACAATCATCGAAGTTAGCACGGTGATACCGTGCTCGCGAAACTCGGTGAAAATCTCCGCAGCGGAGCGCCCTTGCTGTTTAGCATAATTCGATCGAGTGCCCTCATACCCAATCCAGAAACCGTCAATCCCCATTTCTAGAATCTCTTCCACTTTGTACTGACTGATGGCCTTGACGCTCGAAAACGCAAAGATCGATAGGTGCTTCCCACCTTTGATAACGCAATCTCGAAATTCCATTGCGCGCCGTTTGTTGAGCAGAAAATCTTCATCCAGAATCAAAAACACCAAGTTAGGATCTGAATCAAGGTAGCGCTCCGCAACTTCGTAAATGTCTTTGCCGTGCGGCAGCAACTTGATGTGTTTGCGGGAAAAGAAGTGGGAGGTACAACAGAAATCACAGCCGTTGGGACAGCCAAGTCCAGCGAAAATCTTTCCCGTACCGGAAACTTTCTGCCCGAATATCTTGAGCCAACTCACAATCTGTGGGTGTTTGTATGGCATTGAGATTTCGGGTTCGCCTAACAGGCGGCGGAAGTACGCGACGCCTTCTTCGCGGCAAATGTAGTCTGCGTAAGGCTTGAGCACTTCATCTTTCAATACCGTGCCATAACCGCCCAGGACAATTTTGGAATTGGGCGCATATTTCCGAATCAACGCGACCGACTCCTTCATCTTGTGCATTACCGCCATCACGAAGGAAACGCCGACGTAGTCGTAGCCCTTCTTGAGCTCTCGAATCAGCTCCCGTTTGGACGGGTACTGCAAGACTACGGCGGGTGCGTCCAGATTCTCCGCAATGTAGTCGAGGGAAAAAACGACGTTCACCGTGCGCGGGCTGAAGATGCCCTGAGCGCGTGTGACCTGACCGTGAAGGAGTTCGTAGCCAACTGACGGCCCCTCGCCGCATTGCGGGCCGAATGGGCGACAGACGCTCGTCAATAGAACTTTCTTACTCATGTGATTCGACTCCTTACCGCCGAAGTTATTAGTAAGTCAAAGCCTGCTTCGGTGTTTTCTACGCCGTTACTCGGTCCCCAGAGCTAACTTGCGGTATTGTAAACGCAATGCGATAACGGCGTGTTCAACAGCGCATTGCGTCATAGGGGCAATTTCGAATGATCCGAAGTACACTGCGCTGATGAACGACGAGCTCTTAATCGATCCGAAGAGCGTGATGAGCACCGAAGCGCTCGTGCAGGTGCGATCCTGAAAGATAAGCCGGAGACGTCAGTGGCGACGCGCGCGGCGCTCGCCATCGCGCCGGGCGTGCTGCTTGCGGGCGTCGCCGGAGTTTTCATGCTCCTTACTTCGCTACGGCTGTCCAGCTCGCGTGCTTCATCCCTTTCGCGGTGCGACTCATACGTTCGAACGCAGTTGGGTGAGCGGGAGCAGCTAATCGTTGATCCAGGACAATGCGGGGGCTAACGACTCTAGTTTAGTGCCCAGTTCGCGAGGTGACCCTTGTCATGGCGGCCGCACGGCTCAAAGTGTCTGGCGCAAGGTTTTGTGTGTACTGAACCGGATGACTCAACTCTCTCATTTATGGGCGCTCGCTATGATCGCTTCGCTGGGGTTTGCTAGCCGCGTTGCTTGCGCCGAAGAGGCGCAAAAGGACGTAGCCTTGTTCGAACCCCCACCCGTTTCAGATCCGATGTTAGAGCCGCCGCAACCTTCATCGGGGCAGGTAAAGTCCTGGGAGGATGCGCTGGCACTCATCCGAGCGCACTCGCCGGACTACCTTGGGAGTTCGGAGAGCATTGCGCGCGCGGAAGCACAATGGCGAATTGCGCTCGCCGCGGTGCTTCCTACGGTGACGGGGCTTGCGAGTTACACGCATAATTTTATTACGGCCCAGATCCCGCTGGCTGGCGGCATCTTGGTCACGCCTCCTCCCGACATATTTACTCTGGGTGCGAGTGCCAACTGGGCCATCGTCAACCCGCGCGGATTTTACGGGGTTTCAACAGCTGACAAGTCGATCGACGCGGCAAAGCTGGCATTTGAAGATCGTCGTCGTGAAATCGCCACCATTGTCGTCACTGCGTTTCTGGCGACGCTCGCGGCCGAACGCGTTGCCGAGCTCAATCGCGTCGGGCTCCGAACCGCGCTCGAGAGGCTCGCGCTGACGCAAATGCGGCTGCGGTTCGGGAAAGGAACGCCACTCGACGTGGACCGCGCGCAGCAGGACGTGGCGGCGGCACGCGCTTTGCTCATTAGTGGAGATGAATCGCTGCAACAAGCGCGCGAGGCGCTAGGCCAGTTACTTGGCTCGCGCGTCCCACTAGCAGCGCCGGGCACACTCGATCTCGCTGGCTTCGAGCGTGCGGTCGCGCGAACATGCCGTCTCAACCACAATCTCGAGCAGCGACCCGACGTTGCCACAGCTCGTCTTCGAGTGGATTTGGCAGAGCGTCAAGTGCACGCCGCAGAATTGGAGCTTTCGCCCACGTTGAGCGTTGCATCACAGGCGGGATATGCCAGCGCCGTGACCCTTGGCCCAAAGGGCGCTCTGCTAGTACAGGGTGTGCTCACCGTACCCTTTTATGATGGGGGGGCGCGATATGGTGCGATGCGCGACGCGCGCGCCGCGGTACAGCAGGCACGTCAGACGCTCGAAGCGGCGCGCATCAACGCCATCGTCACTTCGGCGCGCGCCGAGCGCGCGGTGACGGTACTTCAGTCGTCGCGGGAAGTGGTGCGGGAGCAGCGCGAATTAGCGGTGCGTGTCGATACGCGAACGCGAAGTGGTTACACGCAGGGCTTGGGCACCAGCCTCGACCTAGTAACTTCCGCCCAATCGTTGCGTCAAACGGAGATAAGCTTAGCGCTACTCGATTTTCAGGTGGCTCAAGCCCGAGCCAATGCATTACTCGTCAACGCGGAGTGCTCGTATTGAACCATCCATATCATCTCCAGTTTTGCAACAACCACCAACGCGAGGCCGAGACATTTTCACGGCTACGTCCACTGCCAGCGTGGAAGTTTTGACATGAACATCCAAAGTCCGTCGGATTCCTCACTCTTGCGCGCGCTTGTCGCTTGCTTTGCGCTTTGGGCGACCGTCGCTTGCGCCGAGGCCAAAGCACACAAGTCCGAACAGGCGCTCCCCCCTCCAACCGTCTATTTTACCAACGTTTCACGACGCGATTTGCCGCTATTCATTGAGGCTGTCGGTTCGCTCGACGGCTACGACAACGCGGACATTCGAGCGAGGGTCCGGGGCTTTCTACAAATACAGAGCTACAAAGACGGCGCCTTTGTAAAGGCCGGCCAAACCTTGTTTACGATCGAAGCAACCGAATACGGTGCAGCGCTCGCCGCCACCAACGCCAATCTCACGCGTGCCCAAGTCGCGGTGGCCAAGAACAAAGTGGAGCTCGAAAGGGACCAAGGATTATTTAATACCGGCATGCTATCAAGGCAAGATCTCGATAATGCGACGGCAAGTGTTGCGGACACGCAAGCTCAAGTGCAAGCGGCGCAAGCGCAACGGACCCAGGCCCAGCTCAGTCTTTCGTACACGCAGATTCGTTCGCCCATTTCGGGCGTTGCGGGCCTCGCGCTCGTGCGTGTTGGAAATCTCGTTGGCCAGGACGGCCCCACGCTTCTAACGACCGTGTCACAACTCGACCCAATTCGAGTAAATTTTCCGATCAGCGAGGTCGAATACGTTCGTTATCCGGAGCGTTTCAAGCACCTGGAGTCGCGCGACCTTGAATGGGCTAAAAAGCAGTTCTCGAAGCTCGCCGCAGGAAAAACCGCCGACAATGGCGATACGGGCGTACAACTCGTGCTGTCCGACGGAAGTACTTACGCCTATCGCGGTGTCATCGTCACGGCGAACCGTCAAGTCGACCCCAGTACCGGTACCCTGCAGGTCCAGGCCCTAGTGCCTAACCCTGATCTCATGCTCCGGCCCGGCCAGTACGCACATGTCCGCATGAGACGGCAAAATGAGGGCAAAGATGCCCTGTTGGTGCCGGAAAAAGCGCTCATCTCAATACAAGGCACGTATTCAGTCGGCGTCATTGGACCCGACAACAAGGTACACCTGCGCCGCGTCGAGCTTGGAGCGAGCGCGCAAGGTCAGCGAGTCGTAAACTCCGGGATCACGGAGGGCGATCGTATCGTCGTCGAAGGCGTGCAGAAAATCAGCGAGGGGGCGCTCGTCAATCCGCTTCAGCCTGCATCGCCCCCGAACAAGCCATAAGGCTCGGCCATGTCGGAGTTCTTCATACGCCGTCCCATCGTTGCGATGGTTATCGCCATTGTCACCGTTTTGATCGGATTGGTCTCACTGTTGGGGCTGCCAATCGCACAATTTCCGCAGATCTTACCGCCGCAGATTAACCTTACCACCACTTATACCGGCGCGGATGCGCTCACGATCGAACAATCGGTTGCAACTCCGATCGAACAGCAGATGAGCGGCGTCGATCGGATGCTGTATATGCAGTCCACCAACGGCAATGATGGTTCGATGAACCAGACCGTGACGTTTGACATCGGCACGGACATTGATGTCGACAACGTCCTGGTCAACAACCGGTTCTCGCAGGCGCAACCCTTCTTGCCACCGGACGTCAGAAACTTCGGCATAACGATCAAGAAATCACTCGCGTTTCCACTGATGGTATTCTCTCTTTACTCGCCGGATGCTCGATACGACCCGACCTTCCTTGCCAACTACGGGCTGATCAATATCAATGACGCCCTTTTGCGCGTGCGGGGTGTGGGCGACATCCGCAATTTTGGATCTTCGGACTACGCAATGCGCATCTGGCTCAAGCCGGACACACTGGCGCACCTCGGGATTACCGTCACGGATATTCAAACTGCGCTACGCCAACAAAACGTGGTCAACCCTGCTGGTCAGCTAGGCGCGGAACCCGCCCCTGCCGGTCAGCAGCTGACGTACACAATGCGCGCTCAAGGGCGGCTCGTTGAACCTGAAGAATTTGGAAATGTCATTGTGCGCGAGAACCCGGACGGCTCTAGTGTGCGCGTAAAGGATCTCGCGCGTGTCGAGCTGGGAGCGCTCACGTACCAGCAATACGGCACTTTCAATGGCCAACCCGCGGCCGTTATCGCCGCGTTTCAGGCGCCGGGTTCAAACGCACTCGACCTGGCCAAGAATCTTCGCGCGACAATGGATGGTCTCGCAAAGCGCTTCCCGCCCGGCATCGCCTATCGTGTATCCCTGGATACAACCCGGCCCGTCACGGCGGGCATTCGCGAGATCGTGGAGACGCTGATCGAAGCGATTCTACTGGTCGTTCTTGTCGTGTTTGTATTTCTTCAGAGCTGGCGCGCAACGCTCATCCCTCTGCTCACGGTGCCGGTCTCGCTGATTGGCGCCTTCGCATTCTTCCCGTTGCTTGGGTTCTCGGTGAACACACTTTCTCTATTCGGTCTGGTGCTTGCCATCGGTCTTGTTGTCGATGACGCCATCGTCGTCGTCGAGGCGGTCGAGCACCACATCGAGCAGGGCATGAACCCGCGCGAAGCTACCTCAAAGGCCATGTCGGAGGTGCAAGGGCCCGTGATTGCCATTGCGCTGATTCTCGCGGCTGTGTTCATTCCAGTAGCTTTCATGAGCGGGATTACGGGGCGTCTTTATCAGCAATTTGCACTAACGATAGCGGTCTCGGTGCTTATATCCGCATTCAATGCGCTGACACTCAGCCCGGCGCTCAGCGCGTTGCTGCTTCGCCCAAGAAAGCCGGCGACGAGCCTATTCGGGCGGCTGGGCGCTGGATTTAACCGTGGGTTCAATCGAATTACAGATGGATACATATCCGTTAACCGCCGCCTGATACGAAAGCTCGCGATTCCTCTGGTGCTGCTGTGCGGAGTCACTGCGGTCTCAGGTGTCCTCGGGAGGAGCCTGCCGACAGGGTTTATTCCTGATGAAGACCAAGGCTACGCCATAGTCGGCGTGCAGCTACCGGATGGGGCATCGTTGCAACGTACCGGGGCCGTTTATACCAAACTCAACGAGATCCTCGCAAAACAACCGGGTATTAGCACATACAATGGCGTAGCCGGATTCAGCATCTTCACGCGGACCGCTGCGCCTTACACGGGTCTCGCGTTCATCGGTCTCGCACCCTGGGATGAGCGCAAATCACCTGACCTTGCCGCCACCGCGATTATCGCGAGTTTGAACAAGAAGTTTTCGGCAATTCCCGAAGCTCGCATTTTTGCGGTGGCGCCGCCGGCCATACCGGGCATTAGCGCCGCTGGCGGCTTTAGCATGATGCTGCAAGATAAGAGCGGGGGCAACTACGAGTTCTTGGCACAAAACGTCATGAAGTTCGTCGCCGAGGCGCGCAAGCGCCCCGAGCTTCAAAACGTGCGTCCGAACTTTTCACCCGCGGTGCCCCAGCTTTTTGCCGATGTGGACAAGGATAAGGCAATCAAGCAGGGTGTTCAGGTTGCAGAGATCTACGCCGCACTTCAGACCTTTCTTGGAGGATCTTACGTCAACGACTTTTCGCGCTTCGGCCGGCAATGGCGCGTTTTTTTGCAGGCCGAACCGAGCTACCGAGTCAAGCCGGAGGATATCGGCAATTTCTATGTTCGCAATGCTCGCGGCGAGATGGTCCCCCTTTCATCGTTTGTGCATGTTCGGCCGATCAATGGCCCTGAATACACCGTTCGCTTCAACATGTACCGCGCCGTCGAGATCATGGGGACGGCTGCACCGGGCTACAGCTCGGGAGACGCGCTGAACGCCCTCGAAGCGGTGGCCGCGCATACTCTGCCGCCGGAGATCGGATTCGCTTGGAATGCCCTCTCCTATCAAGAGAAAGTTGCAGCAGGCAGCGCCACAAAAACTCAGGGCTTATCGCTCGTCTTTATATTCTTGATACTGGCTGCACTCTATGAAAGCTGGTCGCTACCGTTTAGCGTGCTGCTCAGTACCCCGGTAGCGGTGCTCGGCGCTTATCTGGGCCTTTTGTCTCGCAAGCTCGACAACAATGTGTATGCGCAGATCGGGCTTATCGTGCTTATCGGCCTTACGGCAAAGAACGCAATTTTGATTGTGGAATTTGCCAAACATCGATTCGAGGCTGGAACTCCCCTCTTGGAGGCCGCTCTCGAAGGAGCAAGGCTTCGGCTTCGGCCCATCTTGATGACCTCATTTGCGTTTATTTTGGGCTGTGCCCCACTCTGGTCAGCAACGGGCGCAGGTGCTGCGGCACGCCGGATGCTCGGGACGGCGGTCGTTTCGGGAATGCTCGCCGCCACACTGCTCGGGATCTTCTTCATTCCGGCCCTATTCGTCTTCGTTGAGCGCATGGCATCCAAAAAGCCCAAGGGGCCCCGCTCGCAAGTGACCCTCAAGCCTCCAGACTCGCCGTCAGTTGACGACACGGCTAGTGCTGCAGAATGATCCGAGACTCGCTGTCTTGCCAAATCGATGTCTGTAGGGTCTAGAAATCTGCGTAACCGTTCAGCCGGGGGTGATGTCCCTCGAGATTGCCCTGCATCGTTCGGTCAAGTCAGGAAAACGCTGCACTTTCGCGTGATTGTGTTCAGCACTTGCGCTGAAAAAGCACCTGAAAGCGGTCCACTCTCTGCATGACGAGGCTTCGGCTTTTCTTTTTGTTTGATCGGCACGGTAACGGGAGATCCGCAATCGGCGCTTAGCTGTGAACACACTCTCAGAACCCTTGCAGTACGAATCGCGCCGCAGACCCTGCGCCTGAATCTGCCACCGCAACCGACCCAGTTTGTCTTACCGACTAGCTTTCTGCGGGGTCGCGCCTTATGTCATTCTGTGGCCGAATCTCAACCATGACCATCGCTTTCGACAACACCTATGCGCGCCTGCCGGCTCGTTTCTACGCTCAGATTGCTCCAACGATGGTGCGCGAGCCCCAGATTGTGAAAGTGAATCATTCGCTGGCGGGGCTACTCGGGCTCGACCCAGATCGGCTCAATTCGCCCGAAGGGGCTCAGATCCTTGCAGGCAACGTGGTCCCTGATGGGGCAGCTTCGATTGCGCTTGCATATGCCGGGCACCAGTTTGGGGGGTTCGTGCAGCAGCTTGGCGACGGGCGAGCGATCCTGCTAGGTGAGGTCGTTGGGGCGGACGGCGGGCGACGGGACATCCAGCTCAAAGGCGCGGGTCGCACACCGTTCTCGCGCGGGGGCGATGGGCGTGCGGCGCTGGGTCCGGTTCTGCGCGAGTACATCGTGAGCGAAGCCATGGCCGCGCTCGGCGTGCCCACAACGCGCGCGCTCGCCGCCGTGACCACGGGGGAGGCGGTCGTTCGCGAGGAACTATTGCCGGGCGCGGTGCTGACGCGCGTAGCGGCGAGCCACCTACGGGTGGGTACGTTCGAATTCTTCGCTGCGCGCGATGATCGCGAGGCGCTGGCGATTCTGACGGATTACGCCCTTGCTCGGCACTTTCCACTCGAGGCGGGCGGCAATTCAGAGGGTCAAAACAACGCGCTGAGGCTGCTCGAACGCGTGGTGGACGCGCAGGCGTCCCTGGTCGCGCGCTGGCTCGGTGTCGGCTTCGTGCACGGCGTGATGAACACGGACAACACATCGATCTCCGGTGAGACCATCGACTATGGGCCTTGCGCTTTTCTCGACGAGTACGATCCCGAAAAGAAATTCAGCTCGATCGATCATGGGGGTCGTTACGCGTTTGGCAATCAGCCCCGCATTGCACTGTGGAACCTAGCGCGGTTTGCCGAGACGCTGTTACCTCTCGTCGCCGACGACCTTGAGCAAGCAGCCCGGTTAGCTACCGAGTGCCTGAAGCGTTTCTCGGGACTCTTCAACGTGGCTTACGCCCGCGTGATGCGCGCTAAGCTCGGGCTCGTGATCGAAGACGACAATGACCGTGCGCTCGCCGCCGATCTTCTGGAGCGGCTCGCGTCGAATCATGTCGATTACACCGTTTTCTTCCGCACACTGTGCGCCGCTGCCAAAGACGCATCAGCAGACGAGCGCATTGCAGCGCTCTTCGAGCAGCCGACTGCGTTCCACACATGGGCCGAGTCGTGGCGGAGAAGGCTGCTCAAAGACGAGGTCAGCCCCGAAGCTCGCGCGAGTGCGATGAAGCACGTCAACCCCGCGTTCATCCCCCGTAATCACCGCGTCGAGCAGGCCATCGTGGCCGCCGTCGGCGGAGATTTCGAGCCGTTTGAGACGCTCGTGCGCGTGCTTGCACGACCTTACGACGACCAGCCCAAGTTCGCATATCTGGCCGACCCACCGCTGCCCGAGGAGCGCGTGCACGCGACCTTCTGCGGCACTTGAGTAAAATCCGTGGGCGTCCGCCCTGAACCTCGCCCTTCTCGCTTCAGGCCATCCCATGTGGCTTCAGGCTGGCCCGTCCGGCTCGACCTAAACCAAACCCTATGCCTATTGTCGAACCAGCCCCTGCCCCGGCAACAGACCCAGTCCCTGCGACCGAATCAGCAACAGACCCTGCTCCTGCCACAGACCCAGC
>Ga0209385_1001195_pt1 | contig 11015 bp, 7 predicted proteins | sample NGEPerB_FD_184506 | JGI IMG/M metagenome (GOLD analysis project Ga0209385, IMG submission 184506) | Arctic peat soil microbial communities from the Barrow Environmental Observatory site, Barrow, Alaska, USA - NGEE PermafrostAB12-B... | ecosystem: Environmental > Terrestrial > Soil > Wetlands >... | reverse complement strand
CGGTCAGCGTCTCGGTGAATCCGAACCCCGCCACCGTCAACCAGACCGCGACGTTCTCGTGCAACGTGTCGGGCGGTTCCCCCTCGTACTCCTACGTGTGGCGGTCGCCGAGCACGAGTACTTTCATCGCGGGGACGTCGCAGACGTTCCAGACCTCGTCGCCTACCCCGACGAGCATTCAGGCGGGATGCACCGCCACCGACAGCGCCGGCGCGTCGAGCGGCAACACTGCCACGCTCACGATCAACGCCCCCGCTGCTCCGCCCGCGACGTGCACGGACGTGAACTACTCGATCCTCGACCGCGACAACGGCTATATCTCGATCCCGCTTTCCTCGGGGATCTTCGGTCAGTATTTCGCCGTGGCCACCGGACAGAATCTCGTCTTCCAGGCTACCGGCACCGCCATCAACGGCGTGGACTGGACGTTCGGAGACCCCGCCAACGGCACCGGGAGCGGCAATCCGAAGTGGTACACCTATACGACGGCCGGTACGTTCACCGCGACGGTCACCGCGAACTCGAACGCTGCCTGCACGAAGTCATACCGATTTATCGTTGCGGGCCCGTCGGGCCTCTTCACGGCGCGCTATGCGGATAACTCAGTGTTCTCGTCGACGCACGTGGAGTCCGGAAAGGACCTGAGCTTCCTGGCCACGGACATCGCCGACAGCTACGCGTGGAACTTCGGTGACGGCTTCACGGCGGCCGGGAAGAACCCGACGCACGCGTTCAGGGTCAACGGCTCGACGAACGTCACGTTCACGACGACCCTCACGGTGACGATCGGCTCGCTGAACTGGGTGACGACCCAGACCTTCACGGTCATTCCGCCGCCCGAGCCGCCGAAGTGGTTCGTGGCGGGCCTTGCCTACACGCCGGGCGCCGCTTCGGGCACGGTCTGGCAGAGCGACTTGGCGATCCTCAATCCGGATCCAACTCTTTCGGCAACCTATTCCCTGGCGTTCCTCGACGGCAAGAACCCCGTCGCTCCGAAGGATCTCGTCTGGAAGACGATCACCCTCGGGGCGCAGCAGATCGCCTCCGCGTCGAACGTCGTCAGCACGTTCTTCGGGAAACCCCTCGGCAGCTATGGCGCGGTAATCGTGCGCGGCGATGTGGCGCCGGTAGCCCCCTCGATCACGTCCCGGACGTATAACAACGGGGATCCGGGAAAGGGCACGTTCGGCCTGTCCGTGCCGGCAACGCAGGCGACGAGTGGCGTGTCGCAGCAGTCGTCCGCCGCGCAGCAGCTCCTGATCGGGCTGCGCGACGACGCCTCGGCGGACACGAACACCGGCGCGTACACGAACATCGGCCTCGTGAACCTCATCTCGACCGACTGGAGCCACGCGCACCTCACGTTCTTCGACGCGGCCGGAGCGAATCTCGGCGTCATCCCCGTGGACGTGCCGCCGTACGGCGTCGTGCAGCTCACGAAGCCGCTCACGAGCGGAGGCGGGCTCGCGAATCCGCCTCTGGCCCTTTACCGGGTGCAGGTCACGGTAGATCCGGGCGGAGCCGTCTATCCGTACGCGACGGTGATCGACCAGGCGTCGACGGATCCCATCGTCGTCACGCCGACGGAACAGCCCCTGAACACCTACCGGGTCCCCGGACTCGTGCGCCTCGCCGGCGCGAACAACACTGTGTGGCGGAGCCGGTTCACGATCTCGAACCCTTCGGGGGGCGGGGCCCGCAAGGTCCATATGGTCTTCTCGTACGCTTCCTGCGGCACGAACGGCTGCGGGAACCGCGTCAGCATCACGGGCGACGTCACGATGAATCCGGGGCAGACCCAGTCCTGGGACGATTTCGTCAAGGTGTGGCTGACCGCCAAGGGGGACATCACCGTCGACGACGCGAAGAGCTACCAGGACTCGTTCCTCGACGTCTCACCCGGCGATGCAAACGGCGATCCGCTCCTCGTCCTCGGGGAGACGTACAACTCCCAGCCGACGGGCCCCGTGGGACTGCAGCTCTCGGGCTTCACCGACCTCGACGGCAGCTCGAAGACGGGCACGGGCAAGCGGCTTCTCCTGACCGGCCTCGCCTCGAACGCCGGTTTCCGGACGAACGTGGCCTTCTTCCTCACGAGCGGGACGGCGGGCTACTTCAACGTGCGCGTGCTCTCGGACACGGGTGTGACGCTCAAGTCCTTCGGGTGGGACCTGACGGATTCGAGCCCGTTCAAGCAGTTCAGCGACTCGGATCTCTTCGGGGGCGTCAACAAGTCCGACCGGATGTCGATCATCGTGGATTCCTTCGACGGCTCGTCGCCGGTGGCGGCCTATGCGACGATCATCGACAACACGTCGGGCGACGCGACGTTCGTGAAGGCCCAGCCGGCCCCCTGACCTCTTGTCCGACTCCCTCCTTCCGTACTCGTTCTCCAACCTGAGCAAGGTCTACCGGCTGTACGCGGCCCCTCGCGACCGTTTCTTCGAGGCGCTGACGGGCCGCCCGCGGCACGCCGAGGTGCGGGCGCTGGACGGCGTCTCGGGCGGGATCGCCAAGGGCTCGGTCCTCGGCGTCATCGGCGAGAACGGGTCGGGCAAGAGCACGCTTTTCAAGATCCTCGCGGGCACGACGGCCGCGACCTCGGGCACCGTGAGCCTGTCGGGGCGGGTCGCCTCGATCCTCGAGCTCGGCTCGGCCTTTCATCCGGACGACACGGGCCGGCGCAACGTGATCCTGCAGGCCGCTCTCGCGGGGCTGTCGCGCGAGGAAGTGGCCGATGCGCTGCCCGAGATCGAGGCGTTCGCCGAGCTCGGCGACTTCTTCGACCGGCCGGTCAAGACGTACTCGTCGGGCATGCAGATGCGACTCGCGTTCTCGGTCGCGACGGCGGTCCTGCCCGACGTGATCCTCCTCGACGAGGCGCTCGCCGTCGGCGACGGCCGCTTTCAGAAGAAGTGCGTGGACCGGATCTTCGAGCTGAAGGCGTCGGGCAAGACGATCTTCTTCTGCAGCCACGCCATGTACTACGTGTCGACGCTCTGCGATCGCGCGCTGTGGTTGAACGCGGGGCGCGTGGCGGCGGAGGGCGACTCGCAGAGCGTCGTCCTCGAATATGAGAAATTTCTTGCCGCCAAGGATGGCAAGGTGGCGCCGCACGGAGCGGGGGCGGCCGTGCCCGAGGGAACGCACGGGCGCTTCCTCGAGGTCGTCGTCACCGGAGGCGACGGCGTGCCGAAAGACGAGTTCCGGCCGGGAGAGCCGTGGGGCGTGGAGATGGAGTTCGCCGCCGACGATCCCGCGCGGCCTCTTCAGATCCACCTCGCGGTCTCCACGCGCGACAACGTCGTGTGCTTTTCGGCCGACTCGCGGCTCGACGGCACGGGCCCGTTCGTCGGGCAGAGCGTCTACCGGGTGCGCGTCGGCGTCGACGCGCTTCCGCTCGGGAAAGGGGAGTTCGTCGTCTACGCCTACCTCGCCGACGAGAAGTCGCTGGCGCTCTTCGACGCGCGCAGCGACCGCACGTTCCACGTCGAATCCGACGTGTGGCGGAGCGGGCTCATGAGCCTGCGCGCGGCCTGGACGTCCCTTCCCGCGCGCCGCGACGCTCCTCGATGAGAATCGCGTACGTCCTCGAGTCCCTCGAGCTGTCGGGCGGCGTGAAGGTCATCGTCGAGCACGCCGAGGGGCTCCGCGCCCGCGGCCACGACGTGATGCTCGTGACCCGCGACGCGCGGCACGGCTGGCTCCCCATCGGCGTCCCCGTCCTCGAGGTCCCCGTCTTCGACGCCACGACGCTTCCGGAGGCGGACGTCCACGTCGCGACGTGGTTCCCGACGGTCGCGCCCACCGTGCGCGCCCACCGCGCCCCGAAGATCTTCCATTTCTGCCAGGGCTACGAGGCGCCGCATCCGCACACGCTCCACCGTCTGGACGAGATCGACGAGGCCTACCGCCAGCCGGTCCCGAAGCTTCTCGTGTCGGCCCACCTCGAGCCGATCCTGACCCCGCGGTACCCCGGGACGTACCACGTGCTCCCGCAGGCGATCCCCGCGGCCGACTTCGCGCCGCCCGACCCGCAGCGCAACGCGCCCCGCCGGCCCGCGACGGTTGGCGTCGTGGGGCCGTTCGAGGCTCTGCTCAAGGGCGTCGGCGTCGCGCTCCGGGCCGTCGCGCGGCTGCGCGAGGCCGGGCGCGACGTGCGCCTCTACCGGGCGAGCGCGCTGCCCCCGGGAGAGGTCGAGCGCCGAATCCTCCTCGCGGACGTTTACGGTCACGCGCTCCCGGCCGGCGTCATGCCGATCTGGTACCACGCGTGCGACGTTCTCCTGCACCCGTCCTTCGACGCCGAAGGTTTCCCGCTTCCGCCGCTGGAGGCGATGGCGGCCGGGGTTCCCGTCGTCCTCACGGACATCCCATCCTTCTGGCCCCTCGCGGACGACGTCGTGTCGCGGGTCCCGCCCGGCGACGCCTCGGGGATGGCCCGCGAGACCGCGCGCCTCCTCGACGAGCCCCGGCTGTGGGCGACACGGCGGGCGAAGGGGATCGAGGCCGCGCGGGGCTTCTCGCTCGACCGCGTCCTCGACCGGCTCGAGGAGATCTTCGGTCAGAAGATCTCGTGATCGAGGAAGCGGTAGTCGAAGGCCCGGGCGGCCGCATCCACTGCGAACGCGGGATCCAGCGCGCGTACGGTGAAGTGCGTGTCCGTCGGGATCGGGGAGAAGCCCAGCTCGGCCGCGCGCGCCGCGAGCCGCGACGCCGAGCCCGCGCGGAGCACGAGCGTGCGCGCCGGAGAGCCGGCGTACGCCTCCGCGACGGTGTCGAGGAGGTCCGCCGCGTCTCCGGCCTCCTCGTCGGCGGCCTGGAGATCCGCGAGCAGCGCACGGTCGCCCAGGACGCGCACCGCCGCGTAGGCGCGCGAGCGCCCGCGCCCGTCGAGCAGCTCGAAGAGGTCGTACGCGGCCCCGGGGCGCGCGAGGCGCCAGGCGAGCGTGGCACGCGAGCGGTCGGTCCGCCAGCCGGGCCGGGAGTGGAGGATCTCGGCGAGGGCGTCGTGCCCCGCCGAGAGGGACGCGCCGCGCGCGATGCGGCGGAAGCGCCGCCTGAGTCGCGAGACGAGGCCGGGCCGGGCGACGGGGCGCGCCCACTGCGCCGCGGGTTCGACCGAGCGGTAGGCGAGCGTGCGCTCGCCCGCGAGGCGGTGCCGGTCGTTCGGAAAGCCGAGGACGAACGGGGCGCCGGCTTCCCCGTTGACCCGGAAGAAGGCCTCCGCGAGCTCCTGGAACAGCGTCCTCCGGCCGAGGGCCCGCGCGGAGGGGGCCGTCATGACATCCACGGCTGCGAGGCCCGGGAGGTCGCCGGAGGCGCCGCGGAACCGCGTCCCGAGGCCGCCGAAGAACCCCAGCGCCCGTTCCCCGTCGAATGCGCCGAGGGAAACCACCCGGTGGGGCGCGCGGTCGTACTTCCACGCCCACTCGGCGGGGCTGGCCGGCGAGCCGAACGCGGCCTCGGACAGCGCGAGGAGGAGCGGCCGGTCGGACGCTTCGGCGGTGCGGATTTCCACGGCCATAGGGCTGAAAATACCTCATGCCCGTGATCTCCGCCGTTGTCGTGAGCTACCGGTCCGGCGCGCTGGCCGCGCGGGCGCTCGAGACCATCCGGCGCGACGCCGCGGTGTCGGGGCTCTCGCTCGAGACGATCGTCGTCGTGAACTCGGACGACGCGGGGGAGGCGCGCGCCCTCGAGGGCACCGCCGACCGCGTCCTCGTCCCGGGCCGCAACCTCGGGTACGCGGGCGGGCTGAACGCGGGCCTCGTGGCCGCGTCGGGCGAGGTCCTCGTCCTCTCGAACCCCGACGTCCTCGTCCGCCCCGGCGTGCTCCTCGCCCTTGCTGGAGCGGCGCGCTCGGGCCCGGTCGCCGCCGGCCCCGCGTTTTTCCTCGACGAGGGCGAGACGATCCACATGCCACCCGCCGAGGAGCCGCACCCGCTCGCGCTCGCGCGGCGGCGGCTGGCGGGAACGCCGGCCGCGTTCCGCCGCGCGCTGCGCCGGGCCTTTGCGGCGGCGGACGAGGTCGCGGGCGGCGGGACGCGCGCCGTCCGGGCCCTGTCGGGCGCGCTCCTGGCAGTGTCGCGCGCGACACTCGAGCGCGCCGGCCCCTTCGACGAGGGCTACGCGCTCTACTACGAAGAGAACGACTGGCAGCGCCGCCTGAGGACGCTCGGCGGCGCGCTCCTGCGCGTCGGCGCGGCGCGCGTCGTCCACGCGTACAACCAGAGCGCGCGGCTCGAACCGCGCGCCGCGGCGTGGTTCGCGGCGTCCGAACGCCGGTACTTCACGACGCACTTCGGCGCGCGCGGCGTTGTGGCCCTCGACGCGCTGGCGTCGGGCGCGACAGCGACGGCACCTCCCGCGCCGCTCGCGGACGGAGTCCTCCGTTTCACGGCCCCGGTGGCCGCCATCGCGCTCTCGCCACTCGCCGACTTCGGCTCTTTCGCCTTCGTCCCGCGCGCGGAAGCCGGCGAGTGGCGCCCGCCGGACGACGTGCGCGCCGGCTTCGGGAGCGCCACGTGGTATGCGCGGGCCGTGGACCCGGCCACGGGCCGCGTTCTTGCGGAAGGCGCTCTTACCTGACGCACCGGCGTTTCTCGAGCGGTGAAGGGGGCAGGGGGGAAACACGACCGTGTTTCCCCCATCACTCGCAGCTGCTAGCGCGCCTTTCCCAGGCGCATGCGAAGCACGCGGCGCGCTAGCTGCGCGGCCTTCCAGACGCGCGAACCGGCGATCGCGCTCAGCGTCTTCCCGAGCTCGTGGCGCTCGGCCACGAGGCTCGTGCGCGTCCGGTGCTCGAAGGCGAGGAGCTCGAGCGCCGCGCGCTCGCCGGGCGGCACCGCCCGCGCCGTCGGGAGCCCGCTCATGAACGCGCGGAAGCGCGTCGCCGTGAGCTTCCACGTGAAGCGGCGCGCCGTCTCGACGCCCTTCGCCGCGAGGCGCTCGCGGAGCGCCGGGTCGTCGAGCAGGCGCCGGATGCCCGCCGCGAGCGCGACCGAATCCCGCGGGGGCACGAGGAGCGCGTTGACGTCGTGGACCGCGTACTCGGACGCGCCGCCGGAGTCCGTCAGGACGCATGCGGCCCCGCTCGCCATGCCCTCGAGCCCGATGAGGCCGAAGCCCTGGAAGAGAGAGGGGTCGATCACGACGTGCACCGTCGAGAGGAGCTTCGGCACCGCGTCGCGCTGCAGCGTCCCGAGATGCGCGTGCCGGAAGCGGGGCGCGTCGGCCGACACTGCTGCGTGGCCGAAGAGGACGATCTCGACGTCGGGCCGGTTCGCGACCTCGGCGAGCGCGGGAAGAAGGAACTTCATGCCGCGGCGTTCGTCCTGCCTCAGCATCGCCGTGATGCGCACGGGCGGAGCCGCCGGCCGGTCCCCACGCGGGTAGTACACGTCGGGATCCGCGCTGATCGGGATCGGGGTCGCCACGTGTCCGTGGCGCGTCTCGATCTCGCGCGCGATCCAGGTCGAGATCGTGACGATGCGGGGAATGAGGTCGTACGTTCGCGCGACGTACTCGGGCGAGTCGGACCCGAACCAGCCTTCGTAATCCTGGACGAAGTAGGCCGTCTGGATCCCGCGGGACGCCGCGGCCGCCGCCACGTGGGCGGCGGTCTGGTATCCGGTGGCGACAAGCAGCTTCGCGGGCGGACAGCGTTCGAGGAATTCGGCCGCCGAGAGGCGCAGCGGCCGGAAGAAAAGCTCCATCTCGATTTCCGGCGGCACGGTTTCGAAGACGACGACGCCGGCGCGGACGCTCTGGAGGACGAGCGCGTTCGCGAGCTCGAGGACAGTCGCGACGCCTCCGTAGATCCCAAGGAGCGGCAGGACGAAGAGGACGTCGTAAGGAGCCTCGGGCTCGGGGTCTCTCAGCGTCCACTCGAACGTCGCGGCGTCGCGCACCGCGCCGAGCTCGTTCCGGGCGTTGAAACCTTCGAGCTCCTTCTCGTGCCTCTCGCGCCAGCGGGACATCAGGATCCTGAGGTTCGCCGCGATGCGCGTGTCGGAGTCCGAAAAGCTCGCGCGCTGGCGGTGGTGGATCCACGTGTCGTCCGCGACGACGCACCGCCAGCCCGCCGCGCGCGCCCGGTAATGGAGGTCGGTCTCCTCGCAGTAGCCGCGTCCGAAGACCTCGTCGAAGACGCCGAGCGTCCGAATGACCTCGCGCCTCACGAGCAGGCAAAAGCCGACGATCGTCGTCGCGTCTGGGTACCGCGCGGGACTCGTCCGCGCGACGCGGCGCGCGAAGGAAAAGACGTCGGCACCGGGGGGAAGGTTCACGGAAAGGTTCACGGCGCCGTTCGAGAGCGGGCAGCAGAGGCCGATCGTTGGATCCTTCTCGCAGCCCGCCACCATGCGTTCGAGGGCTCCCTCCGTGAGGAGCGTGTCGGAGTTGAGGAGGCAGACCCACGGCGCGTCGGAGAAGAGAAGCCCGCGGTTTGCGGTCTTCACGAAACCGAGATTCACCTCGTTTTCGAGGAGGACGATTCCTTCCTGCGCCCTCAGGAATTCCGTCGTCCTGGCGTCGCTCCCGTCGTTGACGACGACGATGCGGGACCAGACCGGGGCGAAGCGGCGCACGCTCTCGAGGCAGTCGCGTGTCGAGCGCAGCGCGTTGTAGACCGGGATGACGAGGTCGCAGCGCACGCCGGCGGTCGGAACCGTCATCGCTTCAGGAACTCCTTGAACTTCCACCACGGCGTGAAGAGCCGCCACGCGAGGGAGCGGTTCATGGCGTCGACGGTCGCGGAAAGGCGGGCGGCCTCGGCCTGAAGGCGGACGTTCTCGACGGCGAGAGCGTCTTCGCGCGCGGCGGACTCCTCGGCGAAGCGCGCGGCGCGGTCCGAGGAGGACAAAAGCTCGGTCTCGCGGGCGGTGGTCGCGGCGAGAGCCGCCTGGTCCCTCTCGATCCGCGCACGGGCCTCCGCGAGGCCCAGCCGGAGCGCCTCGGCCTCCGCGCGGGACGCCGCGGCCGCGTCGCGGAGAGAGTACGTGTCGCTCTCGAGGCTGTCGACGAGGGCCATTTCGGTCGAAGCCGACCGGCGAGCCGCGTGTTTCTCGAAGAGGTGGCGGCGGGCCGTTTGCGTGTCTCCCGAGTGCCAGGGCAGGGCGGCGCTGATGTTCGACGCGTCGTTCCGGAGCCGGTAGACGGCGGTGACGACCGGCAGGTGATGGAACCGCGTCCGCGCGGAGAGGCGAATGAGGAAATCCCAGTCCTCGAACTGATCGAAGGTTTCGTCGAAGCCGCCGGCCTCTTCCGCGAGCGCGCGGCGATGCGCGAGGCCGATGAGGGGGATGTCGTTCTTGTAGAGGAGACGCGCGGCATCGAACGGCCTGCCGTAGACCGTGATTTCGCGCCCGTCCCGGTAACGCCCGTCGTCGCCGAGCACCTGCTCGATCTGGCGGACGGACGTGTAGGCGGCGCGGTACTCGTCGCTGCCGTCGAGGAAGCGCACGAGTGTGTCGAGATGCTTGGGCAGGTAGAGGTCGTCGTCGTCGAGATAGGCCACATACGTGCCGCGGGCGGCGGCGAGGCCCGTGTTCAGGGCGCGCGTTCTCCCGCCGGGCGCCGGCAGGGCGAGCACCCGGATGGCGCGCCCGGGCATGGGCTCGAGCAGCGCGGCGGGGATCGGGTCGCCGTCGTTCACGATGATCGTCTCGAAGTCGGAGAACGTCTGGCGGCGCAGGCTGTCCAGGGCCTCGGCGAGAAAGCCCGGCCTGTCCTTCGTCCGGAGAAGCACGGAAACGCGCGGAGCTTCGCCCAAGTCGATCACGGATCTCATTGTAGGCGGTAAGCTTCCGAGATGCGGTCACCGGATTTTCCCGATGAGCGGACCTTGGTGCCTTACGCGGCATCCACGTTTTCGGGGAAGCGCGTTCTCGTTCTCGCGCCGCACCCGGACGACGAAGTCTTCGGCTGCGGAGGCGCCCTCGCGGATCTCCTCGAGCGCGGGGCCCGCGTGGACGTCGTCCTCGTGACGGACGGCGCGGCGGGTGCGCGGAACGAGGAAGAGCGCGGGCGGATCGCGTCCGCGCGGATTGCGGAGTCGCAGCGGGCGCTCGAGGCGCTCGGCGGCGGGATAGTGCATGAGGGCGGCATTCCCGATCGCGGCGCCGGCGACCGGCTTCCGGAGATCGAAGCGCTCCTCGCCCGGTGGCTTGTCGAGGCGGCGCCGGACCTCGTTTTTGCTCCCTCACCGGTCGAGACCCATCCCGACCATCGCGCGGTCGCCGTGGCGCTCTTCCGGGTTGCGGCGCGTCCCGCGTCGGACGCGGCCGCGCGGGCTCTGGACATAGCGACGGTAGCGTTTTTCGAGCTTTCCCAGCCGTTCCGCCCGAATTTTCTCGTCGATATCACGCGGTTCCGGGCCCAAAAGGAGCGCGCGATGGACGCATTCGTGTCCCAGGCGGCCGCGCGCGACTACGCGGGGTTCGCGACGGGTCTCAGCGCGTATCGGAGGATGACGCTTTCCGCGGACGTCCTGGCGGTCGAGGCGTACTCGGTGGTTGGCGGATTCCAGCTCCGGAGCGACCCTGGAGGGGTTGTCCGAGGCCTTCTTCCGCTCGGCCCGGCGGTAACGGGCGGATAATGGTGTCCGGGACAGGGGACGGTCGGGCCGGAGGTTTCGGGCAGGGTCCTTGCAATGCTGTCCATGGGACGGGGACCGAAATCTCGTCCGGGGGTCTCAAGATGGTCACGAACGCGTCTTCTCGCTTCCTTCGCCCCTCTCTGATCGCGACGGCGGCCCTTGTGGTGGCCGTGGCACTCGCCCCACGGGCCGCGGCGCAGGCCCGCGGCGGCTCCGGGCACGGCGGCAGTTCCGGACATGGGGGCGGCGGCGGTCATTCCGTCGGGTCGAGCCATTCCGGCGGCGTGAGCCACTCGAGCGGCGGAAGCCGGGTGAGCAGCTCGCGCGGCGGTGTGCGCGGCGGGGGTTCGCACGGCGGCGGCTGGTACAACGGTAGGTATCGCCGAGGTGGCTGGGGTTACTACCCGTATAGCTG
>Ga0209385_1001193_pt1 | contig 11021 bp, 6 predicted proteins | sample NGEPerB_FD_184506 | JGI IMG/M metagenome (GOLD analysis project Ga0209385, IMG submission 184506) | Arctic peat soil microbial communities from the Barrow Environmental Observatory site, Barrow, Alaska, USA - NGEE PermafrostAB12-B... | ecosystem: Environmental > Terrestrial > Soil > Wetlands >... | reverse complement strand
TGGCCATAGGCTCCGCCTGCGGACGTTGTGCCAAAGATATTGCCTCTCGCGTCGAACACTAGGCTGCTGATCGGATTAGCTCCGTCCAGGCCACCGGTAAAATCATGCAGCGAGGTGTACCCCCACCCAGCACCTCCCTGGAGTTCGAAAACGGAACCGTATTGGTATGCGCCATCAGAGTATGTGGTGCCGTAAACACTCCCAGTTGCATCCAGAACCAGGCTGGCTCGCGGTCCCGGGTAGTCGTCTCCGCTTCCGGTAAAACCATACCGAAAAAACTGGTTATACAGGCCAAAAGCTGTGCCGCCTCCTCCCGTACCTCCCCAGCTGGTTGTGCCATAGAGTCCCGGAGTCACACCGCCGATAGGGTTCCCACCGTCCCCTCCGCCTTGAAAGCTGTGGACAGTCTCCTCGATCCAGCCGGATCCCGACGGCATTAGTTCAAAAACTGTGCCGCAGGTGAGGCCGTAGCTGCAGCTATAGCCGCCGCCTGAGAAAGTGGTACCGTAGAGATCACCGGCTCCATCGAAGACCACGCCGCTGTAAGGGTATGCGCCGTCGCTTTCCCCCGTAAAAGCGTAAAGCACTTTTTCCTTCCATCCGCCAGGGGAAGGCGTCAGTTGGAAAACCGTACCCCGATCGTGGTAGCTGCCTTGGAGTGTCGTGCCGTAGAGATTGCCATCCTGGTCAAAAGTGACGTCGCCGAGGAAGGGATACGCTCCATCTCCATCGCCATTCCCCTTGAAGCTGTAGACCACGCTTTCCGTCCAGCCACCTAAAATGTTAGGCGGGACTGGCACGGCGGCCTTCAGGCTGAAAACCGTGCCACAACCGTCGCCGGCGCAGCCGTCTCCCCCTCCCAAATCAGTTGTGCCGTAGAGATTGCCATCCGGTCCGATGGTGACTCCGGCCGTGGGACCAGCCCCGTCACTTCCTTCGCGGAAAATATAGAGCGTGGTAAAGAGCCAGCCGGAGGCTTTGTTCGATAGCCTGAAGACGGTGCCGGCGTTATTCACGCCTGCGCCGCATGGCGCTCCACAAGTCGTTCCGTATAGATTTCCTGCTGCATCGATAGTCAGGCCGGCATAAGGAATCCCTCCATCCAGTCCGCCGGTGAAGCTGTGTATCACGGTGAAGGCCTGCGCTTGCGCCGCTGAGGTTGCTAGGACCGCCAGCACAAACCCGATCGCGAGCACGGCGGCTGCCGCATAGGGGCTGATGTTGAAATTCAAGATTTGCGATTGCCCTGGACGCACCATGATGATTCTCCTTCTCCGAGCGAAGACTGCGGGTATGGCGGCGCAGTTCCGTCGAAGCTTGGAAAACTGAACGGGCCTACTTTGCGCCCGAGGAGCACAATCTTCCGCCCGTTCGTTCCCAAATGCAACAAACTTTGTTCGCCAACTGCGCTGTAGGTGACTCTACAGTTGGCTGTTCGCAGGAATTAACTCTTTCGCAGCCGCTAATCGACGCCTCTCGGGATTCGTCCCGAGTGACGGACAACCCGGAAGTTGGACTTTCTATGGATAGCTGTTGATATCAGGCCATCTCGCACCCAATCGCGAAGCTGGGGCCTCAGCGCGGATTGCGCGTGAGATGGCGATTTCACATTTGTTATTTCGAGATTCTCGCTGCATTCTGGCGCCCAACCAACCTTGAGTAAGGCTGACGCCAATACGTCTATGGCAGGTCCCGCTGCGCAACGATCAACGGAAGGTCGTAGGTTGTGGAATGTACGGATTGACCGGAGGCACTCTGGCCGTCTTGATTCCGGCGTGAACCGCCAAGCTGTGTCCGGCATCACTGACAATACCTTCTGCCGGTGGGATCGTGACTACGTATTCGTCCGAACGGCCGTTGAGAAGTCAATAATCCCGCATATGCTTTACCTCCCTGGGAGGTCTTCTCGGATGATTGGTGAGCAGTCCATTCCGCAGTACGCTGCCGGCAAAATCCTCTGCCACTACCGCATCGTGGAGAAGCTCGGCGCTGGCGGCATGGGAGAAGTCTACCGTGCCCACGACGAGCACCTCGCCCGTGATGTCGCCATCAAAGTTCTTCCGCCCGGCATGCTCAGCGATGAATCAGCTCGGAAGCATTTCCACAAAGAAGCTCTGATTCTCTCGCAGCTCAACCATCCCAACATCGCCACCATCTACGACTTCGACACGCAGCAGGGCGTGGACTTCCTGGTGATGGAGTACATCCCCGGGATCACCCTGAGCGAGAAGGTGGTGGGTCGACCACTGCCGGAGAAAGAAGTCCTCCGCCTGGGCGTGCAACTTGCTGAAGGCTTGGCGGCAGCCCACGACCACGGGGTGGTTCACCGTGACCTCAAGCCCGCCAACTTGCAGGTTACCAGCGACGGACGGCTGAAAATTCTGGATTTCGGGCTGGCCAAGCTGCGGCTTCCGGTCACGGACAGTGCCGCGACGGAGAGTCTCAGCGAAACACACGCCTTGGCCGGGACTGTGCCATACATGGCACCAGAGCAGTTGCTGGGTGCAGAGATCGACGCTCGTACCGACGTTCATGCCGCTGGGTCGGTGCTGTACGAAATGGCTACGGGGCAACGCCCGTTTGCTGAGGTGAAACGCTCGCAACTGATCGGCGCGATCCTGCACAGGTCGCCACTGTCACCCACGGTTATCAATCCCAGGTTGTCTCCAGAACTGGAGCGGATCATCGGGAAGTGCCTGGAGAAGGAACCCGAGAACCGCTACCAGTCGGTCAAAGAGCTGGCGATTGATCTGCGGAGGCTGCTCACACCGAGTGCGGTTAAGGTGGCCGAGGTTCCGGTAGCGGGCAGGAAACTCTGGAAGGTTCTTGTTCCCGCTGCCCTGGTACTGGTCGCTGCTGCCATAGGAGGAATGTGGTACTTCCGCTCGCACCAGACTGCGACCCGCCTGACCGACAAGGACATCATCGTCCTCTCCGACTTCGACAACAAGACGGGCGATGCGGTCTTCGATGACACACTGAAGCAGGGACTCTCGGTACAGCTTGAGCAATCGCCCTTTCTCGCCCTGCTGTCCGACCGCAAAGTAAATGAGACATTGAAGCTGATGGGCCGTTCATCGGATGACCGCCTAACGGCGAGCGTCACACGCGAAGTCTGCCAGCGCACGGGCAGCAAGGCCATGCTGACGGGCTCGATTGCTGCGCTGGGCAGCCAGTACGTGATTGGCCTGACGGCACTGAACTGCAACACCGGGGACGTGCTGGCGGAAGCGCAGGAGCAGGCGGCGGGCAAGGAGGCAGTGCTGAAGGCTCTGGACAGTGGGGCGGTCAGCTTGCGGAGCAAGTTGGGCGAGTCGTTAAGCTCGGTGCAGAAATATGACACGCCGCTGGAGGAAGCGACCACGCCATCACTGGAGGCGCTGAAAGCCTACAGCCTAGGACGAAAGACGGAGTATGCAAAAGGGAACACAGCCGCGCTGCCCTTCTTCAAACGGGCGGTAGAGCTTGATCCGAATCTTGCCATGGCCTATGTCTGGATGGCGTTTCCTTACTACTCCATGAACGAAGTGGGGCAGGTCGCAGAGTATACACGCAAAGCTTACCAGCTGCGGGAGAAGGTGAGCGAACGAGAGCGGTTCTTCATCGAGGCGACCTACTATGCGTTCGGGACGGGAGAGATGGAGAAGGCAGCGCAGACACTAGAACTGTGGCAGCAGACCTACCCAAGAGACGACTTGCCCTACATTCAGCTGGCATGGGTTTCCGGAGTCCTGGGAAACTTGGAAAAGGCATTCGAGGAAGCACAAGAGGCAATACGCCTGGAGCCGAATAATGTGCTCAACTATGGCAACCTCGGCGACTCCTACGCGGCCCTCAACCGGCTGGATGAGGCAGAAGCGGTATACAAGCAGGCGGAGGACCGCAAGCTGGAGCAAGAGGTCCTGCTGCAGAACCGCTACCAGTTGGCGTTTGTGAAGGGTGACACGGCACAGATGGCGCAGTTTCTCTTAGCGGCCATGGGGAAGCCGGGCACGGAAGACCAACTGCTGGCCTCGCAAGCGGACACGGAAGGTTTTTACGGCAAGCTGAAGGACGCGCACGAGCTGACCGGACGGGCGATGGATTCTGCTCAGCGCAACGACGCCAAAGAGGGTGCTGCAGCCTATCAGGCAGCGGCAGGGCTGCGCGAGGTGGAATCGGGAAACCTGGAGCGGGCGCGTGCCAAGGCCAAGGCGGCAGCGAAACTGGCCCCGAATCGTGACGTGCGGGCCATAGCGGCACTGGCCCTGGCGCGGGCGGGCGATACGGCAGGGGCAGAGAAGCTGGCTGCCGAACTCGACAAAACATTCCCGCTGGACACTTTGATCCAGAGGTATTGGCTGCCCACGATCCGGGCGGCTGTCGCCTTGGAGCGCAACGACCCGAACCGGGCCGTCGAACTATTGAAGGTGGCGAGCCCGATCGAGCTTAGCGAACCAACGAACCTAACGATATATCTGTGTCCTGTTTACTTGCGTGGGGAAGCCTATCTCATGCTCCACAACGGCAACCGGGCGGCAGCGGAATTTCAGAAATTCATCGACCACCGGGGACTGGTTGTGAACTTCCCATGGGGAGCACTGGCCCGCCTCGGACTGGCACGCGCTTACGCCATGCAAGGCGAGACCGCCAAAGCCAAAGCTGCCTATCAGGATTTCCTCACCCTCTGGAAAGATGCCGACCCCGATGTTCCCATCCTCATCCAAGCAAAAGCCGAGTACGCGAAGTTGCAGTAATTCCGGCGCTCAAGCCTTGCACGCAAATCGGTGCCCCCAACAAACGATGATCGACGCCTGCTGGGCTTAGTCCCCCGGCCATGGTTACTCAGAACACACGAGTCCCAGCGGATAGCTGGCGTGAACAGGCCATATCACACTCTATCTGTTCCGGACAACATGATCAGCGAATCCCTGCTTGTCTTGATTCTCCAGAAACCGGCATGTGGGAGATTACTCCCGAGAAGTCGGCATGCCGGTTGTGATCCCGAAAGCGAAGCGAGCTGCCAACGATAGCGGTCACGAAGGGCGTTTATTGTTACCAATAAACTGATGGCTTCCGACTGACCAATGCTAGAGAAGCGGCAGGCAGCCATCGCGTTCTCGCTCCAGTCTGAACTACGCTTCAATTCAAGCGACGCGAGTTTGCGCCAACTGACAGATCGGGCTTTGCATTATCTCCAGTTAGCCCATCAGTCTCTGCTATCCGCAGCATCCTGCGCAGGCTATAATTACGCGCACCCATGGCCCTAACCCCTGGCACAAAAATCGGTCCTTATGAAATCCTGTCTCCGCTTGGCGCAGGCGGCATGGGAGAAGTTTATCGCGCGAAAGATACCCGCCTCGGGCGCGGTGTAGCTCTGAAAATTCTCCCTGAATCCTTCGCCCGCGATAGCGACCGCCTGCGTCGCTTTGAGCAGGAGGCGCGGGCAGTGGCCACGCTTAACCATGCCAACATTCTCGCCATTCATGACATCGGTCAGCACGACGGCTCGCCGTTTCTGGTCTCCGAGTTGCTGGAGGGCGAAAGCTTACGAGCGTTGCTCGATCACCGAGCACTACCGCAGCGTAAGACGATCGAGTACGGCGTGCAGATTGCATACGGACTGGCGGCGGCGCACGAGAAAGGAATCGTCCATCGCGACCTGAAACCCGAAAACATTTTTGTCACCAAGGACGGTCGCATCAAGATCCTTGATTTCGGATTGGCGAAACTGGCGCAGAAAGCTGGCGCGGAACTGGATGAAGCCACTCTCGCGAGTTCGCACACGGCGGCGGGCATGGTGATGGGCACGGCGAGCTACATGGCGCCGGAGCAGGTGCGCGGCGAGGCCGCCGATCCTCGCAGCGACATTTTTGCATTTGGTGCGGTGCTCTACGAAATGCTCTCCGGCGTGCGCGCTTTCCGCCGCGACACCACGGCCGAGACCATGACCGCGGTCTTGAAAGACGACCCGCCGGAGTTGTCCGATCCCCGGCATCTAGTTTCTCCCGGGCTGGAGCGCATTGTGCGGCGTTGCCTGGAGAAGAGCCCGGAGCAGCGCTTCCAGTCGGCGCGAGATCTGTCCTTTGCTCTAAGCGCGCTCTCCGGAAGCGACTCGATCACGATTGCGCGTGCCGCGGGGGCTCCTCGCCGGACGCGGCTCCTACCGTGGCTTGCAGGTGGGCTGACGCTGGTTGCTGTCGCGGCGGGGACATGGTTCGTTGCGCGACGTCCGCAGCCCACGGTTCGCATGCAGTTCGCCCTGGCAGTCCCGGATGAAATGAACATCAGCCACATGGCGCTGTCGCGCGACGGCTCCATGCTGGTGTTCGTTTCGCCGGAGGAAAGCTCCGCTTTGCCCATGCTTTACGTGCAGCACATAGGCACCTCCAGCGTGACGCTTCTGCCCGGCACGCAGGGCGCAAGTTATCCCTTCTGGTCGCCCGACGGCGCCTACGTCGCGTTTTTCGCCAACGGCAAATTGCAGAAAATGGCTATCGCTGGCGGCACGCCGCAGGTGCTCGCCACCGCTTTGGCTGGACGCGGCGGCAGTTGGGGAAGCAAGGGTGTAATCATCTATACCCCGGATGTCATAAATCCGATCTGGCGCATCAATGCAGATGGGACAGGGATGGCGCAGGTCACAGACATCAGGGCGGGGGAAGAGACCCACCGCTGGCCGCTTTTTCTTCCCGACGGCGACCATTTCTTATTCTGGGTTGGTAACTTCGGAAACCGCAAGGACGACCGAGTGAGCGGCATCTACGTCAGTTCCCTCGCAGGCAAGGATAGAAAACTTCTTGCCCTCTGCCAATCGAGTCTCGGCTACGATGCCCACAATTTATTTTATGCGGATGCGCGAAGGCAGCTGGTGAGCATTCCCTTTGACGCAGCTGCTGGCACGGTTTCGGGGAGCGCAACCGTGATTGCGAATGTTGTCGGATACCAACCCTCCACTGCTTGGACGGCCCTGGCGGTAGCACAGAATGGAACGTTGATCTACAACACCGGCGTCGGGGCAGCACAGTCCGCGCTTACCTGGATGGATCGATCGGGCAAAGAGCTGGGCCAGATCGGCGATCCCGCAATCATGGCCAACCCAACGCTTTCTCCCGACGGCAGCCGCGTGGCGGTGGATATCAGCGACCACACGGCGAATAACGTGGATATCTGGATCGAAAGCACGACCGGAGCCGGCAACTCGCGGTTCACGTTTGACCCAGCCGAAGAAGTGGTGGGGGTGTGGTCGCGGGATGGAAGCATAGTGGCTTACCGCTCTGACGCCGACGGCTCGAGTCTGTACCTAAAGCGAGCGACTGGCCTGGAGCGGGAGAGGAAGAGATTCACCATGCCCACTTCCACCATGGACGACCTTGTTCCCAATTCCTGGTCTTTAGACGACCGGCAGATTCTGTTCACACGTCAGGGCGCGTCCGGCGAACATCTGGAATTACTGCCCGTTGCGGGCGGCGAGCCAACCCGATTGCTGACCGGCAAGGGCAGCGAAGCGAACGGACAGATTTCTCCCGATGGAAAATGGGTGGCTTATGCCTCCGATGAGTCAGGCAATTGGGAGATTTACGTGACGTCGTTCCCCGGCGCGGAGGGAAAGCGGCAGGTGTCGCGCGGTGGCGGCGCGGAGCCACGCTGGCGCGGAGACGGTAAAGAGATTTTCTACATCGCACCTAGTGGCATGTTGATGGAGGTGCCGGTCAGCGGCGAAAGCATTTTCGCGACCGGGACACCCCGGCCGCTGTTCCAGATTCACGGGCGCGCCCCAATCTCCTCCACGGACGTTTTTACGTATGACGTGACCAAAGATGGCAAACGATTCCTGGTAAACCGTTACGTGAAGTCCCAACATGTCCCACCGTTGACCATTCTGCTGAACACCGCGAGCGGCAATCCATAGCCTTCTTTCCGATTAGTAATGATAAGTCGGCATACAGGTCGTGATCCCGAAAGCGAAGCGAGCTGCCAACGAATAGCGGTCGCAATGGGCGTTTGTCGTTACCTACCATCCTCAAAGCATTTCTGAATAGCCTAGGATCCTAGAAGAAGGACGTCGATCTGGGGACCTGCCGCTTCTACCGTTCGGCAACGACCCGTCAACGTGAATGGAGTTGGCCCGGGTGTGACGCTGACTCCAGAAGCTGCTTCGGTGGCGCGAGCGCAATTAAGACAGCGCCGATGATCACAAGAACAGCCACCCCAATCAGTTCTCCACGTGCGACCATGTTGCGACATGCCTGGGTGCCCATGAGTGCGGCATGAGCGAAACTCGACCACGCTGTGAAGGCAATCACGCTGCGACTCGCCGACGGATTGCGGATGGCTAAAAGTAGAAAGACACCCAGTGTGACGTAGAGGCTGAACTGCATAGAAAGTGCAGGCTCTTGTCGGATAAAAACCACCATGGGGTAGCCCAAAGCGATAAAGAGCAATCCCACCACCGCCAGCACGATTTTCAATGCCAATTCACGTTTCATGGATCTCCTCCGAATGGCGGCCTGACAAGCCGGATCTGCGACCTGTTGACGCAAGTCGTCTGCATGCACCAAGTTTACGAGCATCATACACAGGCCAACTCCTGTATGTCCCTCGAGAAGCATTGACCAGATGCTTTAGCGAACGACCGAAGCGATCAATTTTCCAAACCAGCACGGCATCGAACTTCCGCCGGTGAGCGTCAGCCATGAGTTGGTTCAGTTCTGGTCGCGATTCTTTGGAACCGGACACGCCCTGATCGACGTACTCGCTGGTGATGGTCCAGCCACGGCGGGAAGCGTACTCGCGGAGTTCACGCAACTGCATCTCGGGATCTTGCCCGTTGAGCGTGGAAACGCGGGCGTACAGAGCAACGCGAGCAATTGTGAGGGGTGGTTCTTGAGTGAGTGAGGATGCGGTGTTACGTTGATGTACAGCCATTGGGTGCCTCCTATCAGGTGCCCTGGTTAGCGTCGTGTCGGTGTTACAAGCACCGGCACGGCGCGTTTGCTTTTCAGGCCATTTTCTTTCGGCCCCTGTCTTTGCGGTGATTCTGCTCCTTGTACTGCTTGGCCCGCTTTACGTTACGGTCGTTTGGGAACTTGACTCCATTCCCCGCCAGCACTACCGGAAATAAATTGGATGCTTCCCGCAAGGGACTGTCCGCAAGGTGAGCATAGCGGGCGGTTGTTTGTGCCTGAGTGTGGCCTAACAGCCGTCCGATCATCGGCAGCGACGCGCCACGGCTGACAAGATGAGAAGCGAAAGTGTGGCGCAAGTCGTGAATGTGGACATCCTCCAACTGAGTGTCCTCACGGATTGCGGCCCACGCGAACCTCAGGTCCGTCAGGTGCGCGCCCATCCTGCCCGGAAAGAGATATTCGCCATCTCGCGGGAGCGACTTTAAGAATGCGATGGCCTGATCGTTCAGCGGAACGTGCTCGACACTTTTCTGCTTCGTGTTATGGCTCGGTTTCGTCCACACTCCCCTGTCAAGATCGAATTGGCTCCATGTGGCGAGCAGAACTTCGCCCTTGCGAGCACCGGTCACCATGATTAGCCGGATTGCGTTAACGGCCCGCTGCGCCTCACTGTGAACAAAAACCCGCTGCTTCTCCGATACCTCAGCTAGGGCAGCCCGCTTGTCTGGATAGCCGTCCATAGCGGCTGCAAGGCGCTCAAGCTCTTCTTCAGAAAGCCACCGCTCGCGCTTTTCCTCCTGGAACTTCTGCACTCCGGTTGCTGGATTTCTAGCGATTCCCCACTCCCGTTCGTTGTCCGAGATTGCGAAGTTGAACATCTTGCGGAGCAGTGCGAGGACGCGGTTGGCACGGTACGGAGTGGCTTGTAATGAAGTATGCAGGCTCGACACGTCCCGTCGCGAAACGTGCGCCACCCTGATACGCCCTAGCTGCGGAAGAATCACCCCTTCCAGCATGGCTTTGTCGTCACGAATGGACTTGAGGCGCTTGTGAACCATCGCGTGTCGCTCCATGTACTCGGTCGCAAGGTCTCTCAGCGTTCGCAGCCTTGCTTCGGACTCAACTGCTTCACGATGCATCGTCTCGCGCAACGTGAACGGATCGACACCGTTGGAAATCGACTGTCTGAGTTCAAAGGCTTTGTCCCGAGCTGTTTCAACCGAGAACTCGGGGAAAGGGCCGATGGTGTAGCGGCGCTCTTGGCTGTTGAATCTGTAATTGAGCACAAAGCTCTTGGAGCCGCTCGCCGTGACCCGCAGACCAAAGCCACTAATCTCGCCGTCGTAGTGAATCTGATTGCCAGTGGAGGGAGCCTTGACTCTTTTTGCGAGGGTCTGTGTAAGCTTTGCCATGTCCGCACTGTGTCCGTATTAATTGACTTATTACGGCTTTGAGTGTCTCACAGTGTCAGCGGAAAGTACATCTATTTCCTTGTTAACATTGCAGTTAACAGATAAGTCATTGAGTAACGGCTGTCCGCGTGTGTCACTTATCCACTGACTATTAATCAGTAGGTTTAAGGTTCGATTCCTTCCGCGCTCACCATCTTCATCCCTTTTCGAACCGAGTAGTTGTCCATCTTCCAAAACATCCAAAGAATCGCGCTTAACTAGCACTGGTTGCGCCTAGGTTGCATTTTGTTGCGGAGTTGTTTCCTGGTCAAGGCGATCCACGCAAGACAGGTTCGCACCGGGGGAGCGGGAAAGTTTACGTTCCACGACCTTCGCCACCAAGGTCAGGAAGCGAGTTCCCTCAATGGCTAAAGCCAGCGGCTTACCCAGCCTCACGGCGCACCTAAAGGTGCGCCCCTTCAAGGCCAAGGGGCAACACTTGTTTTGGCAATGGTGACTCCGTTCAAAGCGGCTGCTACCAAAGTACTGCGCGTCGTACCTCGCTTCTACCTATTACCAAACGTCCAGCCGAGCCCCGAACTGGTGCCGTAGTCGCTGCCGGAGAAATGGGCTGGCGGCTGGTTGTCCCAGTTGCCGTAGAACGAGACATTCCACGTGAGGTTGCTGAAAACCTTTATGTAATAGGACGTGTTCATATTGAAGTACACGCGCCCGGGTACAG
>Ga0209385_1001191_pt1 | contig 11025 bp, 15 predicted proteins | sample NGEPerB_FD_184506 | JGI IMG/M metagenome (GOLD analysis project Ga0209385, IMG submission 184506) | Arctic peat soil microbial communities from the Barrow Environmental Observatory site, Barrow, Alaska, USA - NGEE PermafrostAB12-B... | ecosystem: Environmental > Terrestrial > Soil > Wetlands >... | reverse complement strand
CGCTGGTGTAGGCGCGTAGTGGATCTTTCACGGCGCGGATAAGGAAGTAGAGCCCGAGCGGAAGCACGACGATTACACCGATGGCCGCTAAAAAGGTATGGAGCGTAGGGTTGGACAGGTCGGAAAAGAGGTAGTGTCCCCCGAGGAGCACCAGAGAGAAGAGGATCAGATCGCCAGTAACGGAGCCGATTCCGCAGGCGAGGGTATGGCGCCAACCACCTATCAAGCCGCGGCGGATGGCCAGCATGTTGACAGGGCCCATCGGCGCTGCCGCCGCCAATCCCATCAAAAATGCGGCCGAAAGCACGTGGACGTAGGAGACGAACACCATTTTGCGGCCGATAAATGGCATAAGCCCGAAGTTCCATTCGGGCAGGCCAGAATTTACCCTCGGTTGCATCCGCGAGAGCAGCCAGCATTTCTTCGGCACATCGGTGGCGATGCGCGCACTTTGGAGCGCAATGGCGCGCTCAACTCTGCGATTGTGGCGTCTTGATCAGCTTCGCCGGGTCGTATCCGAGTTCCTGTACTCTTCGGGTAATCTTCTCATATGTTTCCCCGGTCATTTGTGGTGTACGGCTCAAAATCCAAAGGTATTTTCGGCTTGGTTCACCAATGACGGCGTAGCTGTAGTCGGCCGCCAGGTCGATGATCCAGTACTTGCCGTAAAACGGCTTGAAGAAAGCAACCTTCAGCTTGGCGTTGGTTGCCTTATCCTCAACCTTGGCCTCACCCTTGGACGTCTTGGTCGTTCCGTCGGCTCTGCGGCAGGAGTTCACAACCGTGATCTTGCCGTCCTGGCGTGGGGTGTACTCAGCAGTGACGTCACCGACATCTTCCTTCTCAAACCAGTTTGGATATCGCGCTATCTCGTACCATTTGCCGACGTAACGGGTGAGATCCACGCTTGAAACGGTGGGTAGCAGGGGCTTCGAATCCGCCAGCACCAGTTTCGTGAGGATCACGCCTGTACCGACCGCGAGAAGTACCTTCCACTTCCTGTCCATTTGCTATACCCCTTTCCAATGCAAGGCTGGATTCCGCGTTCCGGCTGACGCAGGGTCCTGAAAATGCCACGACCATATTGAGTGAATTTGGGAAGCATGACCCTTCAGCAGTTGCGTTCAGCATCGATTCAAATGAGCTCGTCGTGCAACTCGGTCGTGCTTGCGAAGTAACAATTGTGAGCCCCGTTTTCTCGCGTCCATCTCCAGGGCTCTCGGGTGGGATTGTCCTTGGGGCGTAGGGGCAGAGCATGCCTCCGTTCCAACCAGGCGTGGTCAGAACGGAAGCGCCCCTTACCGTCCGCGCCGTAATGGCCCAAAGCGTTTTCCGGATTCAGTAACTCACCTTGGCGCCATTATCGCCGCCAACCAGTCCAGTTTCTGGATCGTTGTCCCTGCCATTGCCCTTCGGCCCGCGCCTTTAATCCCAATAGGGCTTGGCGCCGTAATACGTGTAGACTTTGGCGCCCCAGGCGCGGTCAGCCATGTTCGGCCAGTGCTCCTTGTCGAAACCGGGAGCGGCCTTGAGCAATTCCTTGTCGACGTTCAGAATGAACCGATGTTCGACCGTGTCGACCTTAAGGGAACTCCATGGAATGGCAAATAACTTATCGCCCATGCCCAGGAACCCGCCGAACGAAAGAACCGCGTAAGCGATGCGGCCTGACTCCAGGTCGATCATCAAATGTTCGATTTTCCCGAGATCTTCTTTTTGGAAATTTACGACTTTGTCGCCGGTTAGAGTGTCTGCCGCCATTACTGTCGGTGTTCTTTCCATTGTTGCTGTCATGATGTCTCCTCTGTCTCTGCGTATTCACAGTTGTGAATTCCGGGTATTACCTACCTACATATAGGCCACCGAGAATCCCAAGTCCGGTCAAGATTGAACATCCGGCCCGCGCCTTGTTCCAGAATTCCCGTTTTGGCTTTCTAGTTAGCGTTGGCGACATTTCCAACCGCCTCCGTTGGACGCCTTGCGGGGCGCTGAAGCGCCGCTCTTCGACGTTTCTGGCGCACGACGGAGCGTGCCTCCCAGCTTCCATGACGTTAGGACTCTGGATCGGCGTAGATACAATGTTGGCTCCATTCAGAGAAACTGTAAAAATCTGAACTTCACTGCCTCATACCCTCCGCCAATCTTCTGACACTGTTCGTCTTCGATAGTCCAAGCGTCCGATCGCCTGCAAGAGGCGCGTCGTCTGGCGCTGTGAGATGCTACCTGGCGCAGATTGCGGCGGACTGCTTCAAAACTGCTCGGCAGGAACACCAATTCCAAAATTATCAGCTCTGTTCTCAATTGACCTGTAATCCTTTTGGACTCGTGACATCGTTCAAGTATGCATAAGCACCAGCCAAGACAAGAATCCAACCAAGCGCTTCTCGCGCGGGTCAAAAAGGAAATGGATGAGCCGCGCATGGCCGAATCCACGCGAGAAGAGTATGACGTCAACCACACCACGCAGCAGGAGCTGAAAAAGCTGTCGTAATCCGTAGGTAAAGAGGGCCGGGGCCGTCCGCGCGCAACGGGATGCTCCCGAGGGAGGAAAACGATGGCAAAGCTAACCAAGCTAGCGCGTGATCGGATATCGGCAAGCAAGTTCGCTTTTCCCAAGCAACGCAAGGAAACGCTGGAGAACGCCTCTCACGTGCGCAACGCGGTCGCGCGCTTCCACCAGGTGAAGGAGGTTACGGAAGCGGAACGTCGGGCAGCGTGGAAGCGGATACAGTCTGCCGCGAAGCGATACGGAGTGAAACTTGAAGCCTCCGACTAATGCGAACACGCCACGTTAAACGCCTGCCGCGTCAGCCGGAGCGGGACTGCTTGACACTCGACCTGTAGTCGCCGGAGAGTGTCGAATTGCGGTGGATCGTTCCCGTATCTCGGCGGCTACGAGTAGGACTCCTGCATATCGCTCCGATGCACGGAGCGGCAACCTGCCACAGCCGGACTCCCGCGCTCTGAACCGATCGATTCTTGATCCCTGAAATTGAAAACGGCGAGTTGGAACCCGCCGCGTCATACGTAAGATGTAGCCACTGACTAGTTACGAGGTAGAGATGACTGGAGTTAGATTAAATAGCCGTATTTCAAACGCGAACAAAATCAATGAATCCACGCTGGACATCAGTCCGTGTCAGTTTCGCGCGCAACCTATCACCGACGTCCAACCCCTGGTGCCCTTGCGTCAATAGTCCTTCAATGTGAGGTTGCATGACACGAACAAACGTCCCGTGTGGAGTCACACCGGTGACGATGGCGTCGAAAATTTCGCCGATCCGCTGGCTCATCACAACCGCTGCCAGCCGCTTTGACATCTCGCGCTCAACTTTTCGAGCCGCATCTTCTTTCAACGTGCAGTTTTTTGCGATGCCAGCCAGCTCATCATCGGAATAAGGCCCCGATGTCCCCGCAAGAAAGGTCTTGATCAACCTCTGCGTGACAACATCCGCAAACCTCCAGTTTGGCGCTGTGGAGTGCGTGTAGTCTTGAACCGCCAAACCAAAGTGCCCCTGCTCCGGGTCTCCGGGACGCTCCAGCACATACTCGCCCGGCCCAATCAGCTTGATGACAGCCAGCGACAGGTCCGCAAAGTGGTCCGGATCAGCGGACTTGCGCTTAAGCAAGAAATCGTTGAGTGCCTTGGAATCCGGTTGCGCCGGCAAGGTCTCACCCCGTGCCGCCGCCCGTTGAACAATCCGGTCCCAACGCTCAGGAGTTTTCACGATGCGACGCAGCGAAGAGACCTTTTCGAGAAGTCGCGCCACAACGCCGTTGGCCCCGATCATGAAATCCTCGATCAGGTCCGTAGCATGGTTCCTGCGCCGACGGAGCCGCGGCACGCATGGGTCTCAGCCGCACAACCCTGGCGGGATCAGGCGTAATCAAGTCGATTGATTCCAAGCCTCTTCATGCGGGCGAGCAGATGGACCAACTGCACGTTTGGCTCACCGCCCAGTTTGCGGAAAAGAAAGTGGAGCCGAACTCCGGTCTGGGAATGGCGATCCGGTATCTGCTCAAGCACTGGGAGCGGCTCACGCTGTTTTTGCGGCAGGCCGGAGCCCCGCTGGACAACAACATTTGCGAAAGAGCATTGAAGAAAGCGATTCTGCATCGCAAGAACTCTCTGTTCTACAAGACCGAGAATGGGGCCCGTGTCGGCGACCTGTTCATGAGCCTGATTCATACCTGCGAACTGTGTGGCGCCAACCCGTTCGATTACCTCACCGAGCTACAGCGGCATGCCGCCGACTTGGCGTGGAATCCCTCACGATGGATGCCTTGGAACTACCGCGCGACGCTTCCACAGTCTGGCATCGGTGTGGATTCCGGGTAGAGTATGATGAATCCCGCCTGGCCGGAAACAATCGGTTTCGGCCATACACAGGAGCGACTCGAAGATGGCCGGAAAACGGGCCTCTAGCCAACCTGATTGGCACAGGGTTTTTGGCCAGGGGGCGGGCCCCGTGCCGCGCCGGCCTGTACGCTCGCGTCTCCACCCACGACCAGCAAACGCTACCCTTGCAAAGCCGTGCCATGCGCGAGTACGCGGCAAGACGAGGCTGGAGCGTTGTCGTGCAGGTTAGGGAGGTCGGTTCCGGAGCTTCCGAGCGTGAGCTTCGCGAGCAGTTGCTGGACGCGGCGCGCCGGCGCGAAATCGACGTGGTACTGGTGTGGCGCCTGGACCGGTGGGGACGATCGGTGGCCGACCTGATCGCGACGCTCCAGGAACTCAGCCATCTCGGGGTCGGGTTCGTATCGCTGACCGAAGCGCTGGATCTAACGACCCCCATCGGGCGAGCCATGGCCGGTCTGCTGGCCGTATTCGCCGAGTTCGAGCGTGAGATCCTGGGCGAGCGCGTTCGCGCCGGCTTGGCCCATGCCCGACAGAACGGGAAGCGCCTGGGACGGCCGCCAACGGCGGCGCGGAAGGGTAGCCAGGTGCGGGAACTTTACCGCCACGGGGTCAGCAAGGCCGAGATCGCGCGTCGCCTCCACATCGGACGCACCTCGGTGCGCCGCATTCTGCGTGCGCCCGCTCTTTGGGTGTGAGAGTTGCGGCACTCCAAGATTTTGGGTAAGGCCGGTCAGTTGGATGATCAAATGGACGAAGGGGATCTTCGGCGACCGCTCCAAGCCGAGCCCTACTCCACATTTCACGGCACTCTCGGCCACAAGGCGCCGCCCGCTAGCGGCACCGGGTGAGCGCCTTCCGCAAGCATCGAATTTGTAACCTCAGATTTCCAATCTGAAATTCCCCGTAGACAGTCTTGAATCGCCGTAAGTCCACGATTGCCTTCACTACATCAACACTCGCACCGGGAAGAAACCACCGAGGCGCCTTACGACGGCGGCAACCGTGAGCATTATTGCTCAGACCTCTTCAATCCTGATTTGCTAAGGTCAAGATTCACGTGATTCGCCGGCCTCGTCTGGCAACCTGCGTGTGCGAAAACACACACCATATCGAAGCCACAGAATCGACCGGGAAGATAACTGGAGGGGGCTCACATGAGTAGAGTGCTGTTCTTACTTGCAATGTGGAGTCTAGGCACGCCGTGTGTGTTCTGCGGCAGGTGGTGCGACCAACAGGGAGACCTGGTGTAGCGTCCTCCACTCCTTCTTTACCCTGCATCCACCTCCCTGCAACAAATTACGTGACCTCAGGAGGCTGCAATGTCCGCGCGTTCCTTATCCGTAAATTTGAAACCTGACGCTCTAATGCGGTACGAGACAGGTCCCCTGGTCTTCCAAAAGATGGCGCCACCAGCCCTGCTGGCCACGCGTAGTCGGCCGGATCCGGTGCGGGTAGCGGTTATTGGAAACCACCTCCCCAGACAGTGCGGAATTGCCACCTTTACAACAGATTTGTGTGATGCTTTTGCGGCTGCCTACGGAACTGCTGGGCTGATGGTCGTCGCCGTGAATGACCCACAATCGTCATATGGCTATCCTGCGCGCGTGCAATTCGAGATAACTGAGAACGACCTTTCATCCTACAAAGCAGCCGCTGACTTTCTGAATTCCAGCAATATTGACATCGTTTGTTTGGAGCACGAGTACGGGATTTTCGGAGGAAAGGCCGGCGGGTATATCTTGCGCCTGCTGCAGCACCTGAAAATGCCCCTGGTGACAACTCTTCATACAGTTCTTCGTGAACCCGACGTCGACCAACTCATCGTGATGCAAGAAATCGCCGCGCGCTCTGATCGTCTTATTGTCATGAGCGAGCATTCCTCTCGATTCTTGCGGAATGTATTTGGAGTTTCACGCGAGAAGATTGATCTGATTCCCCATGGCATTCCCGATATGCCTTTTGTCGATGCGGCTTCTCACAAAGATTCCTCAATCGAGGGAAAGACGGTATTACTCACGTTTGGCTTGTTATCTTCGAACAAAGGGTTCGAAAGTGTAATTCGCGCGCTGCCGCGCATTTTGTCCCGGCACAAGAAGGTTGTGTACGTAATCGCAGGGGCCACTCATCCGCACGTCAGACGCCTCGAGGGCGATCGATATCGGATCGAGTTGCAGGCTTTAGCTGAGAGCCTTGGCGTCAAAGAGCACGTTCTCTTCGTCAATCGGTTCGTCAGCCCTCAAGAAATGGCATCGCTAGTTGGTTCAGCTGATATCTACATCACCCCGTACCGATACGAGGCACAGGCCGTGTCAGGCACGCTCGCGTATGCCATGGGCAAGGGTAAAGCGATCATCTCGACTCCGTACTGGTACGCCACCGAAGTCTTGGCGGATGGTCGCGGAGTCCTCGTTCCCTTCGATGACTCGGCCGCCATTGCAGATACTGCAACTGAGCTTCTGGACAACGAGAGTGCCCTCCAGGCGATGCGCAAACGTGCTTACCTCTATGCACGGCACATGATCTGGGATCAAGTAGCACAGTCTTACATGCAATCCTTCGTACGTGCCGGCGCCGGTCACCGGCAACCGGTTCGCAAGGCATTCCCTCTCACAGTTGCCGCCTGAACGCCAATGGCCGACTCATGAGTGCCTGAACGTCTTGCACCGAGCGATTCTGGAGGAAAGATACCCGGCGAATCGCAGATCAACTCACGAATTACCTTCAGAGCATCTCGTCCATCAGCGATTGAGCTTCTGACATCGAATTGAACAGTCTTGCTCAGAAGAATGCCAGCGCAGATGCCAAGCTGAACCTGTGCAGCACGAGTGAGGAAAAACTGTTTCTGGCTACTGCTGAAGTGTCACTGAACCCTGTGAATGATCTGGATGTACAAACCAAAGGGACCATGAAAGCGCTGGTGTATCACGGTCACGGCAAGATTGCATGGGAGGACAAGCCGCGCCCCGCCATCCAGCATCCGGCCGATGCCATTGTGCGGCTCACCACCTCGACGATTTGTGGAACCGATCTCCACATTCTTCAAGGAGATCTTCCGGCGGTTACCGATGGACGCATTTTGGGCCATGAGGGGATCGGGGTCATCGAGCGGGTAGGACCTGGAGTGTCGGAATTTCACATTGGTGACAAGGTCATTCTCTCGTGTGTCACTGCCTGCTTGAAGTGCGACTTCTGCAGAAAAGCCATGTACTCTCACTGCCGACATGGAGGCTGGATTTTGGGCAACACCATTGATGGAACACAGGCGGAATACGTGCGCATTCCACACGCTGATGGCAGTCTCTATAACTTCCCGTCGGGCGAAGATGAAGAAGCCATGGTGATGCTCAGCGATATTTTGCCAACCGGCTTTGAATGCGGCGTTTTGAACGGACAAGTCGCACCGGGGAAAACAGTTGCTATCGTGGGATCCGGTCCCGTCGGGCTCGCTGTTCTGCTGACCGCGCAACTGTACTCTCCCGACGCGATCTTTATGGTCGACATGGACGATAAGCGTCTGGCGTTGGCCAAACAATTCGGCGCGACCGCTCTCGTCAACGCCACCGATGGACACGCCGCGCATCGCGTGATGGAGATGACGGAGGGCGCAGGCGTCGATGTGGCAATCGAAGCGGTCGGCCAGCCTGTCACCTTCGACATCTGCCAGGCGATAGTGGGCGCGGGCGGTCGAATTGCGAACGTGAGCGTCCATGGCAGGCCCGTCGAAGTCCACATGGAAAGGCTTTGCTATCGCAACATTTCGCTCACTACTCGGCTGGTGGACACAAACACAATACCCATGCTGCTGAAGATGGTGCAGGCGGGCAAGTTGCAGCCATAGAAACTGGCGACACATCGTTTCGCGCTGAAAAACGTGATGCAGGCCTACGATACGTTCGGAAACGCGGCAGACGACGGCGCACTCAAGGTGCTGCTGAAGAATGACGAGGTCGTTACTTAAGAGCGGCCGTTTGGACTGCAGAGGCCCGGGTCCATGCTAAACGCCAACTTCCATTGAGTTATCGAACTTGCACGATATGTACACACGAGGGAGATCTGATGAGCAAGCAAACATCTAGCGATAACGACGCAATCTACCTGGTGGGCGGCGGCATTGCCTCGCTGGCGGCAGCGGCTTTCCTGATTCGCGACGCGGACATTCCGGGCCACAACATAACGATCCTTGAGGAATCGACCAAACTTGGAGGCAGTCTGGACGCGGCTGGCTCGGCCGCCGATGGCTACGTCATGCGCGGTGGCCGGATGATCGAGAGCAAGTATCTCTGCACGTTCGATCTGTTTTCCTCAATTCCAACTCTCGATGAGAGCAAGACGGTGACGCAGGAAATCTTCGATTGGAATGAGACGATGAAGACCTCATCGAAATCGCGTCTCTTTCGGGATGGACATCAGGTCGACGCTCCCAAGTTCGGACTGAGTGAAAAACACGTTCTGACCATCGAGCGCCTGGAGCTTGAGCCGGAGGGGATGCTCGGTCGAAGCAGCATTGCGGACCAGTTTGACGGCTCGTTCTTCCAGACGGATTTCTGGTACATGTGGTGCACGACTTTTGCTTTTCAACCGTGGCACAGCGCCGTCGAGTTCAAGCGCTACCTGGGCCGCTTTACCCACATGGTGTCAGGGTTCAACACGCTGAGCGGCATTATGCGAACGGTTTACAACCAATACGACTCGATGGTGCGACGGCTACAGAAATGGTTGGAAGCGCGCGGCGTGGAGTTTCAGATGAACACCCGGGTCACCGACCTTGGGTTCCAACGTAATTCTGAGGGTTACACGGTGGATCGCATTCTGTGTGACCGTGACGACCATAAGGAGCAGATCGCGGTGGCTGAGAAGGACTTTGTCATGGTCACTGTAGGTTCCATGACGGAGTGTTCCAGCCTGGGCTCGATGGACTCGGCACCAGTTCTGAATGGCAAGTCCATCGGTTGCTCCTGGAACCTTTGGGAGAAGATCGCCGCTGGTCAGCCCCAGTTCGGGCGTCCCGGTAATTTCACCGCTCATATTGACGAATCGAAGTGGGAGTCTTTCACCACGACTCTTCACGACCCGACCTTCTTCCAGCTGATCAGGGATCTCACCGGAAACGTGCCGGGCGAAGGGGGCCTCATCGCAGTCGGAGGTACTGGAGTGGAAGCAAGAGAATCGCGAGAAGCTGAGTCAAATGGTATCGTCCGACCTCGATCTGCCACACAAGCCGGAGATTGAGGTTGAGTTCGGCATTCCTGAAAAGGAAATTGTCCGGCTGGCGCGCACCAGGAAAGCGGATCTCATTGTTATGGGTTCTCACTCAGGCGGTGTCTTGTCGAGGCATCAGCCGTGGACGACTCTGCACTACGTGTTGCAGCACGCACGTTGCCCCGTGCTCACGGTCCGCGGCGAAATAGAACAATAGAACAGGCGCGGGCCCGTCGAATCATTACTGACTTCGCACACGAGCTTCGCCGCTGCATCAACGCTTATGCAGTCCACGACCGCCCTACCGCCGGAGAAGAATGCCCTCTCGAAAGCCAAATAGGGAGCCGCTCTAATCCCCGGTAAGCTCAGTCCGTTCTTCAAAACGGCTCGAAGCATTCATAGCTTCTCTGAGCGACGATCTTGCCATCGCGGAATTCTAGGAATATGGCAAAGTGCGCTCGCATTTCTCCGCCGACGGGGAGATCGCCGGCGGGGTTCGCCAGCCTGCCTTGCCAAAGCACTTCCATCGCGACACGGTCCCCATCGACCAGCGCATTGTGAATCTCAAACGATTGCTTCGAGATTTCCCTCTTGCCCAGCTCAGCTGCTTCGAGTATGGCGCCCAGTCCGCCATGCGTGCCTTGTGGATGAATCCGATTGGGAAACTCCTCCCGAAACACGTCCGGCGCAAAGAACTTTCCCAACTCGTGCCCGGTCGCGCCGTTTTCCATCGCGGCAAGGTATTGGCGGGCACGCTCAAGATTCGGTGGAAGGGGACGATCCTTATCCACGGCCGAAGGAACATTGTCATAGGAATCCATGCCGTTTATCCTCACTCAAATCTGGCGTGCCCCTGGCGAGAATAATGCCCAGCGCTACTGGTGACAGTAGCACCGTTTTTGTTGGCATTTCCTCTTTGATAGGGGCCTACGCCAGTCGGTTATGTGGCCAGGCGAATATCCATCCGCCAACCAGCCCATCTACACCATAAAGCGTCAGGTGCATGCCGAAAACTTCGTCCGGACTGATAACACATACATTACGACAGTTTGATCTCACTGGTGCTGGTCGCCATCGCGGACATTGATCGGCCGTACCAGGGACCTGTGAAAGTGGAGCCCGAAGGCTTTCGCTACGCCATTCGTACCCTGCACAACCAGCCGAGCCCGTGAATACTGAACCTTGAATCGGAGTATCGGCTGAGTTTTCTCGGTGAGACAGCAACTCTTACGGGGAATCCGGGTTGTGTGCAGTGTAGGGTTTCCCATAGGCTATATTGAAGCATGTTGCCATGGTGCCGAAATGCCGCCGTAGTAGTTGGCTTGGGAGTCCTGTTAGTTGCCCTGTTTCCGCTAGGAGCGGGCCCGTTCACGGCTACCCATGGTCCTCTCACAGCATTGCGGGCCCTTGCCTTTGCGATTCTCCTGTTCGCCGCAATTTCGTTCTTGCTGAGGGTGCTCGTCTCC
>Ga0209385_1001190_pt1 | contig 11028 bp, 11 predicted proteins | sample NGEPerB_FD_184506 | JGI IMG/M metagenome (GOLD analysis project Ga0209385, IMG submission 184506) | Arctic peat soil microbial communities from the Barrow Environmental Observatory site, Barrow, Alaska, USA - NGEE PermafrostAB12-B... | ecosystem: Environmental > Terrestrial > Soil > Wetlands >... | reverse complement strand
ATGTCGTCGCGCTTGATCTTCTGTCCTTTTTCCAGGAACAGCAGCATGCCGTAATAGGCTTCCGGCGATCCCAAGCCGTAGATGCAGCTCACCGACGCAACAATGATGCAGTCGCGGCGCTCGAACAGCGACTTGGTGGCCGCCAGCCGAAGCTTGTCGAGCTCGTCGTTAACGGTCGCTTCCTTCTCGATGTAAACGTCGCCTGCGGGAATGTAGGCTTCCGGCTGGTAATAGTCGTAATACGAGACAAAGTACTCGACCGCATTGTGGGGGAAGAACGACTTGAACTCGTGGTAGAGCTGCGCCGCCAAAGTTTTGTTATGCGCCAGGATCAGCGCGGGGCGATTCAGCTCCTCGATGACCTTGGCCATCGTGAAGGTCTTGCCCGAGCCGGTAACTCCCAGCAGCACTTGGTGCTTCTCGCCATCGAAGATCCCGCGCGTCAGCGACTCGATCGCCTTCCCCTGGTCGCCTTGCGGCTGGTAAGGACTGACTAACCTGAATTCCATAACGTTGTCTGATTTTTGCCAGACGAAATCGTTCCGCGCCCTCACAGAATGCAATTTCGTCGAGTGGGCATCTCTTCATTATACGATGGGGCAAGAGAGTGGCCGGGGTTCGCTCCGGTGATTTTAAAGAATGTTGGGACCATTCTCTTGCCGAGCTTTGTCAAACCCGCGTACTGATTTATCCTGTTGGTACTGGCCAAAATTTACAAAGCAAGTGCTCGCATTTCTATAAGATACTCATACTTCTGGTTCATAGAAGGGCATCATGAAAATTCTGGTAATGGGTGCAGGCATGATGGGTTGGGCTGCGGCGTTTGACATGGCCCGAAGCCCTCGAGTCGAGGCAGTCACGCTGGCAGATTCCAACTCGCAGCGATTGCATGAGGCGGTCGCTCGGATCGACAAACTCACCGGCAACCACAAGGTCACGCCCGTCCTGGTTGACGCCGCGGACGCCCAGGCAGTGCTGAAGATCATGCGCGGTCACGATGGCGTGCTCTCCGCCGTTCCTTACTTCTTCAACCTGGAATTGGCCAAGGCCGCGATTGAAGCCGGGTGCCACTTTGCCGATCTCGGCGGCAACAACACGGTGGTGAAACAAGAATTTGCGCTGCACCCCCAAGCGCAAGCCGCAGGCGTGGCGATCGCTCCCGATTGCGGTCTCTCGCCGGGCATGGCGTCGATCCTAGGAGGTGAACTGCTGCGCCGCATCGGCGGCAAGGCCGACGCGCTGAAGATTTATGTTGGCGGTCTGCCACAACGGCCGCGCCCGCCGTTCAATTATCAGCTTGTCTTCTCGGTCGAAGGCCTGATCAATGAGTACAGCGAACCCGCCAAGATCCTGCGCGACGGAAAGCTGCTGACGGTCGAGCCGCTCACCGAAGTCGAACCTTTCCAGATGGCGGGCTTTCCTGAGCTGGAGGCGTTCCACACGTCGGGTGGTACATCCACCTTGCCCGAAACGTTCCAGGGCCACGTGGGCGAGTGCTTCGAGAAGACGCTGCGCTATCCGGGACACGTTCGCATGTTGCGTTCGCTGTACGATCTTGGCTTGTTCTCCAGCGTGAAACGTGTGGTGAACGGGACCGAAGTGGCGCCGCGCCAGATGATGTCGCGATTGTTCGAGGAGAAATTTACCAGCCAGGAGCCTGAGGTCACACTGCTGCGCGTCGAAGCTCACCACGACGATGTGGTTGCGTCTTTCAGCATGATGGATTACACCGACCCGGTGACCGGGACGACCTCGATGATGCGGACCACGGCCTGGCCGGCATCGATCGTATTGCAGATGCTGATTGGCGGCGAGATTTCCAAGCGCGGAGCTGTGCGCCAGGAGGTCGACGTTCCGGCGCAGCGCTTCCTCAATGAAATGGCTTTGCGCGACGTGGTGGTTATCTACCGTATCGAGTCCGTCCAGGAGTTTCGCGAGGAAGTTTTGGCTGCGGCACAGGAGAACTAATTGAACTTTCTAAATCGCCTGCACCCATTGGGGCTGCTGGTTCTGCGACTGGCGCTGGGCGCGGTCATGATCGCGCACGGCTATCAGAAGATTTTTGGGGGCATGCCTCAGTTCATGCAGATGCTGCAACACATGGGCATTCCTGCATGGATGGGCTACCTCACGGTGGCGGCGGAGTTTGGCGGCGGCATCTTGCTTGTGGCTGGATTTCTAACGCGATTGGCGGCCCTCGCTATTTTCATCGACATGGTGGTCGCGATCATCAAGGTGCATCTGCACAACGGGTTGTTCTCCAAAAACGGAGGCTTCGAGTTTCCCATGGTGTGTGGCGCGATCGCGTTTTCATTGATCTGGAGCGGCGCCGGCCCTATCGCGATGGATTGGCTGTGGGGAAGTAAAGGCGGGCGGTAAAAATGTTCGAGGGCTTTCGCTATCTCGGAGTTGTCATCACGAACGGCCTTTAGGCCGTGAGGGATCTGCTGTTTCCCGGGTCGTGGTTACAAGCGCAGATAAAAGCAGATTCCTCGCTTCGCTCGTAATGACAATTCCAGAAGCGTCCCGATCCCACGTGGGGTTGGCCGATTCGGCGTTTCTACTAACCGCTAGCCACTAATTCAATAACCGGCCAGCTCCACCATCGCCTGGTACACATCCTCCGCTTGCGGCAGAATTTCGTCCTCCAGGATCGGCTGGTACGCGACGAACGTGTCCTTCGCCCCTACGCGCTTGACCGGCGCATCGAGCTCATCGAAGAGCTCGTCGGCGATGCGGGCGGCAATCTCCGCACCGTAGCCCCAGCTCAGCATGTCCTCGTGAGCCACCAGCACGCGGCTGGTCTTCGCCACGGATGTCGCAATCGTCTCCCAGTCGTAGGGATTGAGGGTGCGCAGGTCAATCAGCTCCACGCTGACGCCATTCTCGCGTTCGATGCGTTGCGCGGCTTGCAGCGCGCGCGGAACCAGGGCCCCGTACGTCACCACCGTGAGGTCATGACCGGGACGAACGATCTTCGCCTTGCCGAACGGAACCATGTAGTCCGACCCCGGATACGGCGCCCGACCAAAGGTTTCACGATAGAGGCGTTTATGTTCCAGGAACAGCACCGGGTCGTCGCAACGAATTGCGGTGCGCAGCAATCCGTTGGCGTCGAGCGCATTCGACGGGAAGACCACGCGCATTCCCGGCGTGTGAGTGAAAATGCTTTCTCCGCATTGCGAGTGATAGATAGACCCACCGGTGAGATAGCCGCCGATCGCGACCCGCACCACGGCGGGCGAGGAGAAGGCGTTGTTCGAGCGCCAGCGCATTAGTGGCAGTTCACTGCGAAGCTGCTGCATGGCGGGCCAGATGTAGTCAAAGAACTGGATCTCCACCACCGGCTTCAGGCCACGTGTCGCCATGCCCACGGCGCGGCCCACGATGTTGGCCTCCGCCAGCGGTGAGTTGAAAACCCGGTCGCTGCCGAACTCGGTCTGTAGTCCTCCGGTCAGCTTGAAAACGCCGCCCTTGCCTTTCACCTGCTTGTCTTTGAGATATTCCGCGCGGCTGCAATCGGCCACATCTTCGCCAAACATCACGATTCGCGGATCGTGTTTCATCTCGTCGCGGAGACAAGCGTTGATGAGATCGGCCATCGTCCGTTCGGGAGCCGCGGGCGCACCCTTTTCGGCGGGCAGAGGATGCACCGCCTCGGTCTGAAACGCCGCCGAGGTGGGATCGATATCGGGCGAGTACACGAACTGTTTGTACGAGTCAGGCGCCGGCAGGGCTGCGGCGACCGCTCGGTCCGCCGCCTCCTGGATCTCCGCCTCGGCATCCTTCTCCAGATTGTCGATGCCTTGCTCGTCGAGGATGCCTTCACGCACCAGGAAAAGTTGGAAGCGGGTGATGGGATCGCGTTCCACTTCCAGCTTGCGCTCGGATTCAGGCCGGTAGAGTTTTTCGTCGTCCGACAGCGAATGCGAATACGGACGGATCACGTGGCCGTGAACGAACGCGGGGCCATGACCGGCGCGAATGTAATCGACGGCGGTCTTGAGCGCGGCATAGCTGACGATTGGATCGGTGCCATCTATTTCCGCAAAGTGGAAGTTCGGAAATCCCTTGACCAGCTTGCTGATATTGCCGCCGGCTGTGCTCACTTCCACCGGCACCGAGATGGCGTACTCGTTATCTTCGATCAGATACAACACCGGCAGCTTCAGGTTCGACGCGGTGTTTAGCGACTCCCAGAACTCGCCTTCGCTGGTGGTGCCATCGCCGCAGGAGACATACACCACTTCGTCGCCGTGGAACTGCACGTCCTTGAACTGGCGATAATCGCCGCTTTCCTTCTCGGCAGCTTGCGGATAGCGGCTGAAATACCGCCCCGCCTCAGCGCAGCCTACAGCCTGCAGGAACTGCGTTCCGGTCGGCGAAGATTGGGTCACGATGTTCAGCTTCTTGTGACCCCAGTGCGAGGGCATCTGCCGCCCGCCGGAGTTGGGATCGTCGGCCGCGCCCACGGCTTCCAGCAATTGCTCGTAAGGCGTCATGCCCAGGGTGAGGCAGAGCGCGCGGTCGCGATAGTAGGGATAGAACCAGTCGTAGCCCGGACGCAGCACCATTCCGGCAGCCACCAGCAGCGCTTCGTGTCCCGCGCCTGAGATCTGGAAGAAGATCTTTTGCTGGCGCTTGAGCAGGATCTCGCGATCGTCGATCCGGCGCGACATGTACATGAGCCGGTAGAAGTCGATCAGGTGTTGTCGGCTGAGCCCTGCATATTTCTCGCTGGGAGCAGTTTGCGCTACCGCAGGCTTAGGCTCTGTTTTTGTGGTGGCCATCCATTACCTCAGGTGTGAGATGCGAAACCCGATCACGGCTACGAACGTCCCATCATTGTAAATGTTCTGCGGGGTTTCTTGAATTGTCAGCAGTGGGCTAACACTTTTAGCCACTCCCGAATTGTCATCACGAGCGAAGCGAGGGATCTGCTTTGGGCGCCTTTCCTCGAGCCGATGAGAAAAGCAGATGCCTCGCTGCGCTCGTCATGACAAGTCCAAGAGAACGTCGCACGGCTATAATGGAAGGGAATGATACGCACGTTTCAGCCTATTCCGCTCAAGAAAATCAAGCTCATCGTCTTCGATCTCGATGGCACCCTGATCGATTCCGAGCTCGACCTGGCGGCCGGGGTCAATGCCATGTTGCGCCACTATGGCCGCAAGGAACTGCCCATCGAGGTGATTGGCACCTACATCGGCGATGGCGCGCCCATGCTCATTCGCCGCGCACTCGGCGATCCCGCCCATAGCGAGTTCCTGCAGGAAGCGCTCAATTATTTTCTGCTTTATTACCGCGAACACAAGCTGGACAACACGCGCGCCTACGACGGGATCGGAGAGGCGCTACAGCAGGTCGGCAAGGGCGATGGCATACCGCGCAAGTTGGCGGTGCTTACCAACAAGCCAGTCCGGGTGTCGCGCGACATTCTAGCCGGGCTCGGACTGGCCGAGTGCTTCGTGCAGGTTTACGGGGGCAACAGTTTCGAGACTAAGAAGCCCGATCCTCTCGGAGCTAACACCCTGATGCGCGAAGTGGGCGCCGCCCCCGACGAAACCGTGATGGTCGGCGACTCCGGGGTGGACGTGCTCACAGCCCGCAATGCAGGGTTGTGGTGCGTCGGAGTGACCTACGGATTTGCGCCGCTAACCTTGCAGCAGGTTCCTCCCGATGTGCTGGTGGATACCCCGGCAGAGTTGGCTCGTGCGTTAACCGTGAGCGGAGTGACGGAACAGGGAAAGCGACGACAGAAATAAGAGGCGCCCGGTGTCGGTCGATCCGGCCCTATTTCCCGCATGAGCCTGCTGCTATTCTTTACCCATGTCGCAGCCCAGCAGCCATAGTTCGCCTTTCCAAGATGGCTTTGCCGCTCTGTGGCACGAGCCGGCGCTGCTGGCGACCGAACTTGCGTGGCGCTGGTGCTTCGGATTTTCGGCGTGTGCCCTGGCCATCATTTCTGATGCGTGGTTTCTCGACAGTCTCAAAGTCTCACCCGCCGACGAATTTCTGCTCGGTACATTTCAACCGCAGTTGCTTTCCGGGGCTTTTCAACACATCCTTCGTGGCAGCCTCACCCGTTTGGTCCTGGAGCAAGCCGTGCTTCTGCTGGGCGTAACCCTGCTGTGGTGCCTCGCGGCTACCGCGGGTCGCGCAGCCACGCTGCGGCGCCTGGTTGCGATGTTCAGCGCCGATGACGAACCGGGCGAGATGACATGGCAATTTGCGCCGATCTTCGTCCTGCATCTGCTGCGCGCGGCGTGGTCGTTGATCGCGCTGTCGGTCGCGACCGCGTGTTTGATAACCGGCAGTGCCATGGCTGGAAACGGCCGCGCCTGGCTGGCCGCGCTCTTTTTGGTGTTCGGAATCGGTCTGGCATGCTGGTTCGGTGCCGCATTGAATTGGTTCTTCGGGGTTGCGCCGCTGTTCTGCATTCGCAACGGCGCCCCGGCGATGGATGCTCTCGCGCAATCTGTGGACTTCGTCTCGCGAAGAGGTGGCAGGCTGTCCCTGCTGGGGTTGGGCTTTCTTCCGCTTCGCCTGGTATGGCTCGGGACGATGATGCTGGCTATACTCGCGCCGCTGAGCTTGACGCGGCATCTCGCAGCAGGCTGGGTGCTGCTCATCATGGCAGCGATCGCGTTGATCTATTTCGCGGGAGCTGACCTGCTGCATCTTGCGCGTCTGGGAGCCTACGCGTCGCTGGCGGAAGATGACGCGCATCCCGTGCCCGCCCCGGAGGCAAGCAATCCTCCCGATCTCGCGCTCGCGCCAGAAGCCGCACTACCGCCGGAAATCGCGCCCGCGGTTGATCCGGTATAAAGAGCTGCTAAAAAAGTTTTCGATGGCAAGAAACAGCAGATTCCTCTGGGCTAGAGCATTTTCGACGTAGGTGTGTAGTGGATTCCGGCGAGACTCTGCGGCCCTTTGACGCCATTCACCGGTTTTGTTGGGACCTCAGTGGTAGAGAAGTAGTCAATGAGTAATAGAATTGTTCAAGCTGGCGAATTGTCTTGCTGACTTCGAAGTATTCTGTGCAGCGTTGCAAGCCTCGAAGTCCCATCTGGAGCCGCAGGTCTTCGTTCCGCAGCAGGTGAATCAGCGGCTTCGCAAAGGCCTCTGGAGTCCGTTCACGAACAAGATACCCTGTCTCTCCATCAACGATTGCGTCGCGGTTTCCCCCTACATCTGTAGCGACGACGGGCAAGCCTGCCGCCATGTACTCCATCACAGCGTTTGAAAATCCCTCGCTGAAAGAAGTCAGGCATCCGATGCACATCCGGGAGAGATAGTCCATGATCTTCCCCTCTCCCCGGGTGAAAAATACGCGGTCCTGCAATCCCAATTCGCAGACCAATTGGTAAAGCTCTTGGGCTTGTTCGCCGCGACCTGCAAGCAGGAATACAACGTCATCAAATTCCTGCGCTACAATTCTCGCCGCCCGCAGAAACAAAGGGATGTCCTTAACGGGACGAAGATTCGCGACAATGCCCACTACTCGGCTGCTTCGAGGAACCCCGAGTCGCTCGCTGGCCGATGCATCTCCCAGTCCCAGATTAAACACTGTCATATCCACGCCTTGATAAACAACCTCAACCTTGTCTGGGTTCAAATGTTCGATCTCGACTGCAATGCGCTTCGCTTCTTGCGAATTCGCCATCACGCCGTTCGTGCGGAGATTTAAGATGCGAAAAACGGTCCGCAATGCTGGCGTATACCAGTACCCTGTGTTTAACCGGCTGGTAATAACAACGCGAGCACAGGCCAGTGATGTCAGAACGGCGAACACCGCAGTCTTATTCATGTAGGCGTGCACGATCTGAATATGATGACGATCGACGTATCGTCGGAACCGTGCAGCTTGAAGGATTCCGCTCCATGAGTTGACGCTTGCGGTAGGAAAAACAGCCGTTTGACAATACCCCTCCAGTCCCTTCAATTGAGGGCTAGTCTCCAGGCAGCACACGTGAACTTCAAACTTATTCTTGTCGAGCCTTTTGGCTGTCTCCACGACCTGCCGCTCCGTACCGGCGTCAACGCCTACGGTGTCACATAACAGGCAAACTCGCATACGATTTCCGGGAGTCGCTACGCCGGTTTCCGATCTTGTCCCCATTTCTGAGACTTCCCCTTAACAATTCGAACTACGCCGCGTTGGACGGTTCCGACCGCACGAAAAAAATCCAGGGTTTCCTCGTCGTACCAGACCAGCGAGGGATAGCGTTCCGGGTGAGAGTTCAGTTCGAGGTGCAAGAAACCCCCCATGCGAAGACGCGACAAGGCATCATCGACGAAAAATTGCCATTCTGATACTCCCCATTCATCCAGTTGGCGATGGCGATTGAAACAAATCCAGAACGCAGTGATCGCGTCGAGATCGCGATACGGGAGCGACATCGGGACAAATCGCTCGATCGAGAGTGGAGAGACATATCGATCACATTCTAGTGCCGCGAGCATCTCGCCGTAGACCCGGTTTTCCACCTCCGACAGGAGGTTGGCGGGAGCGTCGACTCCATAGCACTGATGACCGCACGCCTGCGCTGCTGCCAGAAGATACCCTGGACCGCAGCCAATGTCGAGAATCCGCAGCGGAGCAGCGGTATGCAAAGACAATGCCCCAACCCTGGCCACGTTGAACGGAATCCAGAAACCGTAGTCAGCATATTTTGCAGCGCAGGTGGGATCGCGCTCGAGCACCGAGGCCATTTCGTGATCCAGTTTCTCGACCCGCGCCAGATCCGCATGTTCACAGATTCGCGAAGGAAGGCCGCACAACCTTACTGAACCATACAGGCCGATGCGTACCCAAATCTTGGCGATCCGCAATGTGCGGCTAGCAGATCTCGGGGATACCAGGGATTGGGTAATCAGGCCAAGCAGGGAACCGGGCCGGGAACTGGCACGAACTCCCGTCATCGAGGATTTTCCGAGGCCTGCAGTCTGGCTTGTCTGGCTTTGTTCGCGACGGTCGCTTGTAAGGTTGCCGAAATTGCAATAACGACAATAATTAGTGCGACCGTGTACATCACTCGAAGGCAGTCAGGGATGGTTCGAATGAATGCCGCCATGAAAGCAACCAGGGCAAGAGCTTGAAGAGTTATAAGAAATATTGTGAGGCTACCACCTCTCCACACGCTGAAAGGCACGCAGATCATTACCCAACAAGTGAATGCGATCAGGACTTTGCCGAGCGGCATCCGTAAGATCGCCTTCATGCGTCCGGTCATGATCATGCCAATCATCAAAATAGCTTGCAGAACTATGCCGATATGGGCACTTGGGATGAGCTCCGTAACCCGGCTGCAATAGATAAAGAGGTATACCAATAACAAATAGTGAAAAGGTTTGTAAAACTTTGCACTGGCAGGACTGTGCGCCGCCCGGGGCCGTTGGTTGGACGAGGCACTGACGGTACGATCTACTGTGATCGAATCTGGATAGATCCCTGGTTCCCCGGTCTCCGTAGGCGTCATTCGCTGGCTCTGGAACGTGGACATATTCACTCAATTACTCCCTTGAATCTGGACATACTTCTTTAATCACTCGTGCGGGATTGCCCACGGCGACAACTTGATTTGCGATTGGCCGAACCACAACGGTGCCTGCGCCGATGGTGGTGCCGAATCCAACAGAAGCCATTATGATCGAAGACGCCCCAATCCAGCAATCGGCCCCGATCTCGATCACCTCAAAGTCGTCTTCGAAGGCCCCGCCGATTTGGCCTGACAATTCCCTCCGGTGTTGGCGCCGCCCGCTTAAGATCTGAACTTGCGAAGCGATTTGTGTCCGATCACCGATCGAGCAATGTCCCAAAATGCAGTATGATCCAATGTAAACTCCCCGTCCAAGCACTACGTCAGGATGAGCGAAAAACGACCCGAAGGACACGCGGCTGTATAAAGAGCACTGTTTCAGAGTCAGCTTGTAGAATGCGATTCGAATATAGTCGCCGACAACGCCAGGAACCAATGCGCATGCTTGTGCCGCGAGAGAAAAGGTCGGAGCACAGCGGCCGAATCCGGCAATCGCCGCCGCGGGCAACGCAAGCGTAAGAAAGACGACGTGCAAGCAGTCCTTAACAATTGTTTTCATTCTTAGGCATGCGAACCGCTGGGCTGGAGTAACCCGCCCACTGTAACATTACCAGAGAAGTTGTTCGACACTAAGAAGATTCATACAATATTGATCGGATGAAGTGCGGGAGTCCTTGAACCATGCGCGTGTTGTATTTTCGCCGCGAGTTTGTTGGCCTTTGATATCGGGCGCGCACCTCCGCGACTCTTGCCTCGCGCCAACTTTCGCGAAAAGCAACACTGATGTATATCGGATGGGACAGTGGAGCGGAAGCCCCATTCGGAACCGTCTCGCGAGACTGTTTTGAGCTATTAGATAATGCGGAAATCCTGAGAATCCGCCGTGACCCAGGCTACAGGCTGGCAAATCTTGTGCACGGCTTGATTGGTCCGGAGGTCCTTCGCCGTTACGCGGAGAACGACTCAAACTCGTTGCGGCAACTTTATGCGCTTCGTGCGGCTGCGCTTTCGCGACCGCTGGAGAACCAGCTCCTGCATCTGTGTTATGCCCACACTGTTTGTAGTGAGCGTGAGCGCGAAATCCTCTTTCAATAAGTACCGCAGGCTCGTATGGAAGTTGTAGGTAACGGCGTGGATGTCGAGTTCTTTAACTGCCAAACCCGACTCAAAGTGGAGTTCGCAGAGACTTAGTTTTCATGGAACGAATGGACTACCACGCCAACATTGACGCGGCCCTGTTCTTCGCTAAAAAGATCTGGCCGCTTGTACCCGCACGCCGAGGGTTGTACGCGGGACAAGTCGAGATCGGAGCGACATGCTTGGGCGCGAGCTAGAGATCAAACGTGGTCAAGGACCCAGGTTCCACCGGAAGCGATTTTCCATGTTCAAGCGCTTTATTGTACTGATTGCCATCATAATTCTCGTCATCGTGCTATTGTCGCACGCTGGGTCGTTCCTGGTTTTGAACGTTCCAGAGCACGCGGAT